>Ga0194126_10002416_pt1 | contig 30252 bp, 28 predicted proteins | sample TA2KigC150mmetaG_FD_148641 | JGI IMG/M metagenome (GOLD analysis project Ga0194126, IMG submission 148641) | Freshwater microbial communities from Lake Tanganyika, Tanzania - TA2015035 Kigoma Deep Cast 150m | ecosystem: Environmental > Aquatic > Freshwater > Lake | place: Tanzania: Lake... | reverse complement strand
CGTCTGAATGCGCACGTTAGGTTAGAGGAATGAACGATATTTCCCTTCCATTGGCATTTCTTGCCGGCGTATTATCATTTCTCTCTCCATGCGTTCTGCCATTGATACCTTCTTATGTCTCCTTTATAACCGGTATTTCATTTAAAGACCTTACTGTTGGTGCAGACAGAAAAAAGATCCATTATCTGACGATCACCAATTCAATAGCCTTTATCCTCGGATTCTCCACTGTGTTCATCGCCCTTGGTGTCTCATCGTCAGCCGTTGGAAGTTTTTTCTTTCAGTATGTGGACATGATCAGGATTATCGGCGGTGTTCTCGTCATCATCTTCGGGCTTTTTATTGCAGGGGTTTTGAAGCTGGACTTTCTCATGATACAGAAGAAGATATATCTCAGCGGCAAGCCTGCCGGATATATCGGCACCTTTGTTGTAGGGATGACATTTGCAGCCGGCTGGAGTCCGTGCATCGGCCCGATTCTCGGTACAATCCTTGTTTATGCCGGTTCAAAGGGGTCTGCCCTTTATGGATTCCAATTGCTTGCAGCATATTCGCTTGGACTTGCGGTGCCTTTTTTTCTCTCAGCGCTTGCCATAAATGTATTTTTGAGCTATTCATCCAAACTCGCAAGGTTCATGCGTGTGATAATGCTCATAAGCGGCCTGCTCCTCATCATCTTCGGCATCCTGATCCTTACGGATCAAATAAGGGCGCTCACAAGACTATTCCCGGATTTTGGGATAAAGTTTTAAAGATATAGGGGATTTCTTTAATGTTCGGGAGATTTTTGACACTCATATGAATTATCTTACACTCAGCGAACTTTCCTGCCTGATTAAAGCAACGATTCAATCCTCACTTCCTGACGAGTACTGGGTTACGGCTGAAATAGCACAGATCAACAGCCACTATAGCTCAGGGCATTGTTATTTAGACCTGGTAGAAAAGAAGGATGATACGACGACAGCCAGGATTAAAGCCACAATCTGGGCAGGCAGCTTCAGGCAGATCAGGTCCGATTTTCGGACTTTGACAGGGCAGGACATTCAGGCGGGCATGAAGATTCTCATGCTTGCACGAGTCACCTATCATGAGGTGCATGGCTTATCCCTGAATGTCAGAGAAATAGACCCCCGGTATACCCTCGGTGAGATGGCGCTCAAAAGGAGGCAGATAATTGAGCAGCTCACAAAAGATGGCATCATAGACAAAAACAGGCAATTAGCGCTGCCTCCGGTGATTCAGCGTATTGCAGTCATATCCTCTGTAACAGCAGCAGGATATGGAGACTTTCTGAGCAGGCTGAATAATAACCCCTATGGATACAAATTCATGCACAGGCTCTTTCAGGCTTATATGCAGGGAGAAAAAGCTGAGGAGTCGATGCTGAGGGCTTTGAAAAAATGCATAAAATTGCAGGAATATTTTGATGCTGTTGTGGTTATCAGGGGCGGTGGGTCTACTGTTGATCTGCACAGTTTTGACAGCTACCTGTTAGCTAAAACAATAGCGCTTTCACCCCTGCCTGTTTTCACAGGCATTGGGCATGAAAGAGACGAGACAGTGGCAGACAGAGTGGCAAACATGAGGTTTGTTACACCGACTGCAGTAGCCGAGTTTCTTGTTTCAAAGGCAAAAAAGTTCGAGGACAGCATAGATGATTTGAAGCACAGACTGATGATCAGAACAATTACATTGCTCGAAAGAGAAAAACATTATCTGAAGAATCTTGCCGGGAGTTTTTCAGGGCATACCAGAGACTATCTCAAGGCAGCTTTCACTGAATTAAAGGACAACATATATATGCTTCAGACTCATGCCCTTGCGACGTTGAGAGATCCCTCAATAATTCTTGCGGCTTATGAGAGCAGGCTCAAGAATGTAAGCGAAGGATTGCTAAGGAGCAATTACCAGAAACTGAAGGACTTTAGAAAAATATTAGAAGTGCATCCGGGATATATGCTATCACTGCAGTTAAGGAAGCTGGAGAATTTTGAGACAAAGATCGACCTTCTCGATCCCTATAATATCCTTAAAAGGGGTTACAGCATTACCTACTATAGCGGAAAGATATTGAAGGATACAGGGTCGGTTAAGAAAGATGATATAATAAGCACACGACTTTATAACGGTTCCATTACCAGCGTCGTGGAGAGCGCAGAGGAGGATAAAAAGGGTGAGTGAGAAAAAAAAGCTTACTTATGCCAGGGCAATGGAGGAACTTGAAGAGATCATAAACAAGATAGAGACGGAAAGCATTGTCGTTGATGTTCTGACCGAGAAGGTGAAGAGAGCGACATACCTGATAAAATTCTGCCAGGGCAATTTGAGGTCCACCGAGCGGGAAGTGAAAAAGGCGCTCTCTGAAATAGGGGAAAAGCCGGAAGAAGAGGGGTCCGAAGTATCTGAAGAACCGGACGCCGGGCTGTTTTGAATGTAATCTATGAGGGTTTAATGCTCCGTTTCAACATTTGATTCCCTGTCCATTAAATAAAGCGCCTCACTCAATAACAGTTCCGGATACTTTATGGTAGCCTTTATTACGTCTGCAAGGGGATAATCAATATGATAGCCCTCAGCATATACAATTCTGACAAACCTTCTTTTCAGCAGATAACGTCGCTTTCTCCGGCCATTTTTATCTGTGAACGGAATGATCACATGCTCCGGGTCTTCTTCAAGACCGTATTGCCTGATTAATTCATCTGCTTCTTCCATTTAAACTGCTAATATAACCCCATTGCCTCTCTGACAAGCTGCATAGTCTCTTCAGAAACCCGTCTTGCTTTTTCAGTTCCTTTATTAACCATATCGAGGAGGAGATCAGGGTTATTTATGAGTGCATTCCGTTTTGCCCAGATCGGCTCCATGACTTTAAAGAGATTCCGAATAAGGATCTTTTTGCAATCTATGCAGCCGATGCCGGCTGTCCTGCATCCTATGGCTACTTCTTCCTGCTCTTCTTTTGAAGAGAAAATTTTATGAAGCTGATATACAGGGGACAATTCCGGATTGCCAATGTCTGTCTTCTTAACCCGCGCCGGATCCGTTACCATTGTCCTTATTTTTTGTTCAACCTCTTTGGGACTGTCAGAGAGATATACGGCATTGTCATAGCTCTTCGACATTTTTCTTCCGTCAATGCCGACTACCTTGGGGAACTCGGTCAGCAATGCCTCCGGCTCCGGGAAGATTTCTCTATAGAGATAATTGAACCGCCTTGCAATCTCCCTGCTGATCTCAAGGTGGGGAACCTGATCAATCCCGACAGGCACATACTTTGCCCTGTAGATAATAATATCTGCGGTCTGGAGCAGGGGATATCCCAGGAACCCATAGTTTGACAGGTCCCTTTCCTTAAGCTCCTGCTGTTTCTCCTTATAGGTGGGCACCCTTTCAAGCCAGCCAAGTGGCGTTATCATTGACAGAAGCAGATGCAGTTCAGCATGTTCGAGAACCCTGGACTGTATAAATATCGTGCATTTTTCAGGGTCAAGGCCTGCAGCCAGAAAATTAACAAGCAGATCCTTTGTTGATTCTTTTATCGAAGAAGGCTCTGCATAGCCTGTGGTGAGTGAATGCCAGTCTGCAACAAAATAATAGCAATCATATTTATCCTGAAGCTTCACCCAGTTGCTCAATGCCCCTATAAGGTTGCCGATGTGCAACTTGCCGCTTGACTGCATACCGCTTAAAACTCTTTCCTTGTTCATATATCACCTCATGGGATAATTGTTTGTCAGAAGCTAAAAGAATTCCAGCAATCTCAAAAACAGGTTTACTATCGGCATGACAAAATAGCTTGCAATGCCGGTTGCAATAAGAAAAATTACAATAAAGAAACCGAATGGTTCGATCTTGCTGAATAAAACAGCCTGTTTGTAAGGCAGAAAACCTGTTAATACCCTGCCGCCGTCAAGCGGCGGGATCGGGATCATATTGAATGCTGCAAGGACTACATTCACTACCACACTTGAGTGGAATATCATGATCAGAGGGGTCATTACCGTTGAACTGACTGATTCAGGCAATAAAAATGAAAGGGGGGCTATCACAAGTTTCAGGATGAGGATGCTGAATATCGATAGAAGAATGTTTGTTACCGGTCCTGCAGCTGCTGAGATAGCCATATCCCTTTTTGGGTTTTTAAAATTCATGGGATTAATGGGAACAGGTTTCGCATAGCCAAAAACAAACTGACCATTCGTAAGTATCAGCAGCATGAGGGGCATCAGTATGGTGCCGATCGGGTCAATATGCGCAATAGGATTTAAGGTAAGACGTCCCATCATTTTAGCTGTTGGATCACCCAGCCGGTTTGCTACAAAACCATGTGAAAGTTCATGAAATACTATCGCTATCAGGATCGGAAAAGCTGATATAACTATATGTCTGACTATATTTGATAAATCCAAAGATACAGATCCCCTCTCAATTTAATATGGAATTGGACAGACACTTTTTAATCCGTCATTCCCGCTTCTCGGGAATCTTTCTTCAGACAATTCCCTTAGGTGAAAAGCAGGCGGAATGATTCCGGACAGGCCGGAATGACAGAAAATTAAACAAAGATGTCTCAATATTCCGAATTTCTTATCAGATAAAAACTATACTTTGTGCGAAAAACTATTGTCAAGGTATGGGTAAGCAGTATATAATTAAAAAAAACAATTTATGACTGCAATAGTCGTTATCCCGGCCCGTTATGATTCAACCCGTTTCCCGGGGAAACCCCTTTGCCCTCTAAAAGGCAGACCCGTAATCCAGCATGTTTATGAGAACTCAAAACGCTCGCGTTTTGCCGACGATGTTATCGTTGCAACAGACAGCGAAACCATATTTGAAAGGGTCATGGCTTTTGAAGGAAAGGCGATAATGACTGATAAAAGGCATCCCTCCGGAACAGACAGGATTGCAGAAGTTGCCGCTTCACTGGATTATGATATAATTGTCAATGTGCAGGGAGATGAACCTCTGATACGCCCTGAGATGATCGATGATGTTATAGCTGTCCTTGATGATAAAAGAGCCTCTCTCGGCACCCTGGTAAAACGCATCGATAATCCGGATGAAATCACAGATCCAAATGTCGTGAAAGTCGTTTTTGATCCTGAGATGTTTGCTCTGTATTTTTCAAGAGCGCCAATGCCTTTCCATAGGGACGATTGGAAAATCAGAGATTGCAGATTTCAGATTGCAGAAAATTCACTATTTGAGGTTTACAAGCATATAGGTATTTACAGTTATCGGAGGGAAGCGCTTATTGCATTTTCCGGAATGAGACCAACAAGGCTTGAGCAGACAGAAAAGCTTGAGCAGTTAAGGGCGCTCGAACATGGAATGAAAATCAAGGTAAGGGAAACTTTCTTTGAAACATATGGGGTGGATACTCCCGAAGACTTGGAAAGGGTGGAGAAATGGCTAAGTACATCTTTGTAACAGGCGGGGTTGTTTCAGCCCTTGGCAAGGGAATTGCAGCAGCTGCTACCGGCGCTCTCCTTGAAGCAAAGGGGTTGAAGGTCACGCTGCAGAAATTAGACCCCTACATTAATGTGGATCCCGGCACATTGAGCCCTTTTCAGCATGGCGAGGTTTTTGTCACAGACGACGGCGCTGAAACAGACCTCGACCTCGGACACTACGAGAGATTCACATCGATAAGGACTTCACAGGCAAATAACTTTACAACAGGGAAGATTTATTACAATGTCATCACAAAAGAACGACGCGGAGATTTTCTTGGAGAGACTGTCCAGGTTGTTCCGCATATAACCGATGAGATCAAAAGGGCTATTAAATCAGTCAGCAACGCCTATGACATTGTAATTGTTGAGATCGGCGGCACAATCGGAGATATCGAAAGCCTTCCTTTCCTTGAAGCAATCAGGCAGATCAGGTACGATGTCGGTAGGGAAAATGTAATTTATATACATCTTACGTTGATCCCTTATATAAAGACCGCAGGTGAGATCAAGACAAAACCGACCCAGCACAGCGTTAAGGAATTCAGGGAAATAGGAATTCAGCCGGATATCATTTTATGCAGGACTGAATGGCCCATCCCGCCCGAAGCAAAAAAGAAGATCGCCATTAACTGCAACCTTGATGCAGATGCTGTTATCTCTGCAAGGGATGTTGATACAATCTATGAAGTCCCTCTGATGTTGCATTATGAAGGGCTTGATCACCTGATAAGCAGGAAATTTAATCTAAATCCAAACGAGCCGGAGCTTACTCTCTGGAAAGATATTGTCAGAAAGATAAAGGAGCCAAAGAATGCAGTCACTATAGCAATAGTCGGGAAATATACCGGGCTGAAGGACTCCTATAAAAGTCTCATGGAGGCCCTTATTCATGGAGGTATTGCAAACGACGCCCGCATCAATCTTCAGTGGATAGATTCAGAGGAGATAGAGATTCATGGCCCTGAGAGATTTTTATCCGAGGCCGATGGCATTCTGGTGCCCGGAGGATTTGGATACAGGGGGATCGAAGGAAAGATCAAGGCCATTAAATTTGCCCGCGAAAAAAGGATACCGTATTTTGGTATCTGTCTTGGCATGCAGTGTGCTGTAATAGAGTTTGCAAGAAATGTCTGTGGTCTTCCTGCCAACAGTTCAGAGTTTGACCTGAACACAAAGGAACCGGTTATCTATCTGATGGAAAGGTGGTATGACTTCAAGAAGGAAAGAACAGAGGTGAGATCAGAGGATTCTCATAAGGGTGGAACAATGAGGCTTGGCGCATATCCCTGTATTCTTAAGGAAGGGACTCACGCCCTAAAGGCTTATGGTCTCAAAGAAATATCTGAAAGGCACAGGCACAGATATGAATTCAATAATGCATACAGGGGTATCCTCACAAAGCATGGATTGAGGATCAGCGGCCTCAGCCCTGATGAAGAACTTGTTGAGATCATTGAGATTGAAGACCATCCCTGGTTTCTCGGCTGCCAGTTTCATCCGGAATTCAAATCAAGACCAACAGATCCCCATCCCTTATTCAGGGCATTCATAGAAGCATCTCTCAGGGAAAAAAGGTCTTTATTCCCTAATGAAGAGAGCAATAAAGAAGAGACGAGCAGAGGCATTTAGGAAGAATGTTCTAACCGGATTGAATATTGACTAAGGAAATCCAAATAGCAGACACAAAACTCGGAGGTAACAATCCGCTTTTTATTATCGCCGGGCCATGTGTTATCGAAAGCGAGGATATTGTCTTCTCTGCCGCAAAAAGGCTGAAGGAAATTTGCAGCAGCATCGGACTTCCTCTTTTATTCAAAAGTTCATATGATAAAGCAAACCGCACATCCGTATCCTCTTTCAGAGGGCCTGGTCTGGAAAAGGGATTAAGAGTCCTTTCGGATGTTCGAAGCAGGTTTGATATCCCTGTTATTTCTGATGTCCACTCAGTAGAAGAGGTGAAGATTGCATCAGAGGTTCTCGACGCCCTTCAGATCCCGGCTTTTTTATGCAGACAGACGGATATTATCCTTGCCGCATCAAAGACTATGAAACCGGTCAATATTAAAAAAGGGCAGTTTCTTGCACCGTGGGATGTCCGGAACATTCTTGATAAATTCATATCAACAGGCAACAGGAACGTATTCATCACTGAACGGGGAACGTCTTTTGGATATAACAACCTCATTGTGGATTTCAGAGGGATTCCTGTAATGCGCTCTTTTGGATACCCGGTTATTTTTGATGTTACCCACAGCCTTCAGCTGCCCGGCGGCATGGGGAAAAGCTCAGGCGGGCAGAAGGAATTCGCAGAACCGCTCGCACGGGCTGCTGCTGCAGTCGGTATAGATGGCATATTCATGGAGGTGCACCCTGAACCCGACAGGGCATTGTGTGACGGGCCGAACATGATAAAACTGGATGAGCTTGAGAATCTCTTGAAAACCGTCAAAACTATCTATGAACTGACAAAACCGTAAATTTGTTAATAAAAGCTGAGGGCAGAGAATTTGAGCGGATTCTTTTGCTGATAGTCAAATACAGTATGTAATAATAAAGAGGCAAAAGCCTCGCAGGGAGGAACGACCGAGAATGAGCGCAAATGCTCTGTCCTCAGTTCATTCATGACCAGAAAAACAAAGAATAAGGCTTCAGGGAAGATTCATTCCAATGATAAGATCCTTAATGTCGCCCGGAAAGTCCTGCGGATTGAAGCAGAGGCTGTCCATGCCCTGATCAAGAAACTGAACAGCAGTTTTGAAAGGGCAGTGGATATTATTTACGAAAGAAGAGGCAGGGTTGTTGTGACAGGGATGGGCAAGTCAGGACTTGTGGGGAAAAAAATTGCAGCCACACTTGCTTCTACCGGCACGCCTGCCTTTTTTCTTCACCCTGCTGAGGCAAGTCATGGAGATCTCGGCATGGTTACAGAAAGAGATGTTATTATCGCTCTGTCAAACAGCGGGGAGACCGGGGAACTCATCGGGCTGATCCCTTTCTTGAAGAGGTTTGGCATTAAGCTGATTTCTGTGACTGGAAACCCAAACTCTACACTTGCAAAGGCTTCTGATGTAACACTTGATGTCTCTGTTAAAGAAGAGGCCTGTCCAATGGGTATAGTTCCCACTGCATCAACGACCGCAACCATGGCAATGGGAGACGCCCTTGCAGTAGCGCTTCTCACCAAAAGAGGTCTGAACGAAGAAGACTTTGCGTTTTTTCATCCCGGCGGAAGCATAGGGAAAAAGCTTTTTATCAAGGTAAAAGACCTGATGCATTCAGGAGATCGTCTGCCGCTTGTGTCCATTGACGCCCCGATGTCAAAGGCTGTTATTGAGATGTCTTCCAAGAGGCTTGGTCATGCAATCGTCCTGGATAAAAATAAGATAATAGCCGGAGTAATAACAGACGGAGATGTGCGGAGGGGATTGGAAAAATGGGGGGGAAGGCTTTTTGAGCAGACAGTGAAAAAAGTCATGACGAAAAAACCCAGGATGATATCCGGTGAAGAACTTGCAGCAAAAGCTTTATCCATCATGGACAGTTGTTCGATAACAGCCCTCATTGTGCCTGATGACAGGAAAAAACCTCTTGGCATTATCCACCTGCATGATATTTTGCGGCAGGGAATTGTCTGAAATATCAAAGATCCAGCCATCCCGGAACATGCTCTCGATCGGACATGTAAAGGTTGCTTCTCAGCTTGTCCTTGCCCCTATGGCCGGGATAACCGACCTGCCATTCCGAATAATCAGCAGGTCGTTCGGGTGCGGACTTGCATTCACCGAGATGATAAGCGCCCACTCCCTCATCCGTAACAACAGGATCACATTGAAAATGCTTTCTGCATCCCTTGATGACAGGCCTTTAGGCGTCCAGATTCTCGGATGCGATCCGGAGATTATCAAAAGGGCGCTGGATATTTTATCGGGATATGCCTTTGACATCATAGATTTGAACGCTGCATGTCCGGTAAACAAGGTTGTACTAAGGGGGGAAGGGGCCGGGCTGCTCAAAGAGCCGGTGAAGCTGAAAAAACTCCTGAAGGTAATCGTAGAAACTACCAGGGTGCCTGTAACTGTTAAGATACGCTCCGGCTGGGATGAAACATCTGTTAACGCAGTAAAGACGGCTCTGTATGCGCAGGAAGCAGGAGTGCAGGGGATTGTTATACACGGCAGGACAAGGGCGCAGGGATACAGCGGAAAAGTCGATTACTCTGTAATAAGGGAAGTAAAAGAGTCTTTAGAAATACCTGTTATTGCAAGCGGGGATGCACTGACACCGGGTCTTATAAAAAAACTTTTCGATGAAACCGGTTGCAATGGCGTGGCTGTGGCAAGGGGAACTCTCGGCAATCCCTGGATATTCCAGGAGACGACTGAATATCTGAAGAAAGGAACAATACCTTGCAGGCCGGATATCCATGAGATAGTACAAACCATGAAAAAACATCTTGCTTTGCTTGTCGAATTCCACGGAGAAAGGACCGGCGTTATGCTCTTCCGAAAACTCTTCACATGGTATACGAGGGGAATGACAGCAAAGCAGCTGAAAGTCAGGGCATTTCAGGCAGGAACGAGCGATGAGATGCTGCTCTTGATAAGCGAAATACAGGCTTTGCCAGGACTGAAAAAGTGTTTTGGAAAAACTTTATTTAATCGAGATTCATGTGATATAGTGTAGTTGTATATTTTTATACATTTCTCCGGAGGGTGTAATGACCGGCAAAAGAAAATGCATACTCTGTTCAGTCCTGATCTTTATGTTTTTCCTGGTTGTATGTTATACGGAAGTTTATGCGGACTTCATCATCGATAACGGGAATCCAGGCACCTCTTCCACCGGTTACTGGACCCTATCGTCTGATTTGACATCCTATGGGGGCAAAAGTTTATGGTCGCGTAATGGCGCCACATATACATGGCAGTTCAGTTCCCAGCCTGCAGGCACATACGAGGTCTTCATGTGGTGGCCAACAAAATTAAATGCTGCGAGAATTGTAGCGGTTGATATAATCACCCGGGATGGAGCAAGGAAGGTTTATATCAATCAGGCCCTGAACGGCGGGAAATGGAACAGTCTTGGAAAGTATCCATTTAATACAAGCGGCAGTGTCAAAATTACTGCAGCCACAGGCAGCACCATCATTACCTCAGCAGATGCAGTGAAATTTGTCTATGCTCAGGCAGAGACCTCATCTCCTGTTGCATTCATCGATTCAGCGAGTCCCAATCCCTCACAGTACAAGGGAACAGTTGCGTTTTCAGGTCACGGCACAGTCAGCAACGGTCTGATCACAGGCTACAGCTGGCGCTCGAATATAGACGGTCATCTGAGCAATTCTGCCTCTTTCAGCACATCGAAACTGTCTGCTGCAATCCATTCCATATTTTTTAAAGTTAAGGACGACAAAGAGAGATGGTCACCGGAGGTGGGTATTGCTCTTGATGTGCAGGAGCATCTGTATGTTTGCCCTATTTACAGTACAGAAAATATAGTTCCCCGCATTACATCTACGCTTAAGCAGATGGGCGCTGTGCAGGGCAGTCAGGGATGGAAATACAAAAACACCAAGCTGAACAAGACTGCTATTATACATATCGTTCAGGATATAAATACCATGAAACAGGCCCTGAGAACCGAAGGTTCCCATATTCTTATCTCCGGCCATTCAAATTACGGACTCGGTCAGGTCTTTGCAACTTCCACTGAAATCAGAAACCAGACAATCACAGATATCCGTTATATTGACGATGACAGGGTATTGAACCTTTCATCACCGTGGGTCAATATAAGCATAAATGGACTGAGAACATCACAAGCCTTTCCTTCCTGGTGGCCGATCTTCAAGGACAAATCAAGCGGTCTTATGCCTTATGCCTTCGGTGATAGCATGGGAAATCCGCCTCACAATTACTATATTGCATATCAGATACCAGGAGATCCTTTATATTACAAGGTAGAGACCGCACATAATACTGCATTGGAGAGATTCTCTGATTCAGGCAGACCAGCATGGTTCTCCCCGGACGGACTGCCACCTGATCCTGCAAATCCTGATCATATCCAGTATTTCATCACAAATCCGGCGCCATGGTCTGCATCATTTGAGTACGACGGGGATTGGATCGCATCTAAGCAGACTTCAGGATTCTATAAAGAGAATTATATTTATTCGCCCGCAGGGGCTGGGAATGACCATGCGCTCTGGATCTTCACAATCCCGACAGCCGGTTACTATAATGTGAATGCATGGTGGCCGGCTCTGCAGACAGGCACATCAGGCGCCCCTTTTACCATAAGCCACGCCTCAGGCGAAACAACTGTTAAAGCCGATCAGAGAACCAATGGAAACAGGTGGAATAAACTCGGGGAATTCTATTTTGATGTCGGAGATTATTCGGTGCTCTTAACAGACGCTGCAAACTCCGGCAATGTGGTTGCAGATGCGGTTAAAGTATCTCATGTCGACAACTCGCCTGAACTCGTTCAGTCCAATTTTTGGGCGGATACAAGGAGTGGCCCTGCGCCTTTGGAAGTCAACTTCACGCGCGATGAGACAGGTGTTATCACAAAATGGAACTGGAATTTCGGAGACGGTTCAACGAATGCCACAAGGGATTATGTTAAGCATATCTACACAACTCCAGGCACATATACAGTCAGTCTTATGGTAACCGGGCCTTTGGGAAGCAGCACTAAGACAAAAACAGGGTATATTACCGTAGGCAGTGCTTCCCCATCCCTGAAGGCCGAATTCAGCGCAAGTCCACGCAGCTCGGGCATAGGAGCCATTCCTCTGGCTATTAATTTTACTGACAGGAGTTCGGGCAATATCGCAGCCTGGAACTGGGATTTCGGTGACGGCACAATAGATACTTCTCAGAATCCTGTTCATACATATTTGATCCCTGGTAACTACACTGTAAAACTGACTGTTACTGACTCTGCAGGTTTTGCACATACTGAAACCAAGGAGAATTTTATCAGGGCGGGTATTTTTGAAAAAGCTATGGACAACGTTGATTATCCGAAGAACCACTACAGACGCAAGACTATTGTTTTCAGAAAAGAATTAGAGGTTCCGAAGGAAGAACTGAAATTCGACAGGATGTTTTACGATGGGTGCAATTCCGGCAATTATTATCTCGATACCTTTAGCCGGGGTATTATATTTTATACTGTCAATGCATCTGATGGACGGGGGATCAGCCTGTACATGAAGGCATACCTTGAAGGTAAGAGCGATCAGAAAATATGGGAGATATTGCAGGCATCCAATCCAACATATGATTATTACAACTTTAACAAGCTGCCGTCAGAGCAATAAGGAGGGACGAACATGATGGGTATTATTTTAAAAGCTCTTGCTTCGGTCTTAACATTTTGCTTTGCGGTATTACCTGTCTTGTCCGCATATGCAGCAGAGCCGGAAAGGCCTGATGTCAATGCCATATTTGATATCGAAAAGGAAAGAAAAATAGAGGAAATAGCCGGTCTTTCTCCCGGCAAGGCATTTAACCGATTCAAAGATATTGATTTCCTGATCAACGATTCATTCCTCTCCAAAGCAATTTTCAAGACCTTTCATACTCGGAAGGCAGAAGGTATTGCTCTTGCACTTGCTTCCCTCTCATCACCTGTTTTTGAACAAAAGAACGGCCTGCTGACAAGCAGGACTGATGAGATGTTTGTTTCCAGAAAAACGTTGGAGGTCTTCCCTGAAGAAGCTGCTTCCGGCCTGTGGGAGTTCTATAAGAATGGCAATGCAATGACCAGAGGAAACGTCATCCGCGCCTCCGGACAAGTGGCGGGTGGAAAGGCTATCGCAGACCTTTTGATAAGCGCGCTCGATGATAAAGACTTTTGCGAAGTGGAAATCGACGAAGTGCCTGGGATGCCGCTGCGCATCTGCGATTTGGCCTATAATCAGCTGGTTCTTCGATACAAAATCAGGAATGTCCTCCGCACCATCGGAACCTCTTATAAGCTCGAAACAAGGGACTATCATATAGCGATCCTCAAAGATATGCTTCAGGGAATGCCTTATTAGAGTCTTTCTATAAAATAACAAATCAAAAAATGGATTTCTTTCAGTTCTATGTAAAAACAGGCATTTTCTTGATTGTTACCATCATACTCGGAACATTTTATTTTTTTATTCTCCTTGCCTTTTACAGATGGCGTCAAAGTATAGGACCTAAACTTGTCCAGTTTTATTCAAAAATTTGTCTCTTGATTTTCCGGGTTGAGATTGAACAGGTGAAAGATTATCAGGCCTTTGAAAAAAATAAAAAAGGCATGCTCATAATTTCAAACCATGTCAGTTTTTTAGACATTTTTGTGCTATCCGCTTTGTTTGGATCGGTATTTGTCAGTAAAGCCGAAGTAAAATATTATCCGATAATCGGGCAGATCGCCTGGTTGATGGGCGTTATTTTTTTAAACCGAAATGCTTCAAACGAAAGACTCAGGGTGCTCAGTACAATTGCGAACAAGTGTTCGACAAGAACACTTGTTGTTTTCCCGCAAGGCACGACCAGTCGCATTACTGAACGAATGCCTTTCAAGAGAGGTATTTTTAAGGTGATAGAACTAAACCCTGACATATCGTTATTGCCGATAACACTTTATTATAAAGATGATATGGAAATTGCATGGAACAAGCCACAATCTTTTAAAGAAAATGCAATGAGGATCTGTGCAAAAAAAAGAATTCATATAAAGGTGAGCATTCATAAGTCTGTTACCATTGATGATTACAGGGGAAAGACCACCCCTCAAATATGCATGATGGTAGAAAAAACTGTTTTAGAGCCTTTAGAGAGAGAGTACCGGGAAGGTTAGTTTAGGTTCATATAATTGATAACGGCTGAGAATAGAGTATTTGAGCGGATTTTTTTGCTGATAGTCAAATACAGCATATAAAAATATAGAGGCAAAAACCTCGCAGGGAGGAACGACCGAGAATGAGCGAAAATGCTTTATCCTCAGCGTAATCAAAAAAATTAGTATCAGCCTTTCTCCCTAAGATAATCTCCAAGAAGTCCCCTGCTGTGCTCGTCGTCATGACAATAAATGCAGAGGTTTTCCCAGTTAGAGCCATCCTGTGGATTGTTCCTGTGATTCCCGTCCTTATGGTGTACCGTGAGAAGATTCCTGTTTTTAAAATCAAACTCTCTCCCGCATTTAGCGCAGAACAGTCCGTGGATTTTCAGGGATTGTTCCCTGTAATTTGAGGCAGGTGCAGAGCCCTCTTTTAATTCCCTGACGATTTCAGCAACGGTTTTCTCTTCCGCAGGTTTTTTTAGCTGAGGCCTTCTGATTTTTCGTTGTCTGCTTCCCAAAAGTTCTTCTCCTAACTTTTATTCTTTCTGCTCCCCTCGTACAGCTCGTACTTAAGGAGCCTGCATTCTATCCCGCCATTGAAAAAAGGGATTCTTCGTTTTGTTCTCAACCCTACATTCTTTGCCAGATCAAGGTTTCCGGTGAAGATATATCCATTATACCCCCTGCACTTTTGTTTAAAGAAATCTCCAATCCCGGTATACACGACCTCAAGCTCTCTGATCCTTCCCATTCGCTCACCATATTCCGGATTCAATATTACTATCCCCTTCCCGTCAGGAACTGCAGTACCGGAATAATCGCATGCAGCGAATTCGATCAGATGCGCCACACCGGCAGTAGCAGCATTTTTCCTTGCCGCCTCAACAGCCTCTCTCCTGATATCAGTGGCAATAATTTTATACCCAAGGGTCTTTTTTGTCTCTTTTTTTGCCTGTAGATGCAGATTCTCCCAGAGCGATTCATTAAATCCCTTAATATGCATAAAACCATAATTATTTCTCAGGAGCCCAGGCGCCCTGTTCAGAGCAATGAATGCCGCCTCAATCGCTAAGGTTCCACTTCCGCACATGGGATTGATGAAATGGCTGCTGCCGTCCCATCCGGTTGCCATAATTACCGCAGCAGCAAGGGTCTCCTGCATGGGTGCTGTTAAGGGGATATTTCTGTACCCTCGCCGGGAAAGGGGTTCCCCTGAGGTATCAAAATACACGGCGCATTGATCGTCCTTCCAGTAGAGGTTTACCACGACCCTGTCCTGATCAGGACCTGAATCAGGACGCTGCCCGCATTTTTCCCTGATCCTGTCGACTATCGCATCTTTGCACCTTACATTTGCATAGCGCGAGTCCCTGATGCTCTGATTATCCACACTGGATGTTACGCAGAGATAACCATCCTTTGCTATATACTCTTCCCATGCTATCCTGGAGACTGCATCATAAAGGGCATCGGCATTTTGCGCGGTGAATTCCTTAATAAGGAAAAGGACGCGGTGTGCTGTGCGGAGGTGGAGATTAAGCCGAAGCGTATCATCCATAGTCCCTTCCGTTGCTATGCCTGCTATAGTTTCAGACAGTACAGGAAATCCGAGTTGAAGGAGTTCTTCCCTCAAAAAAGGCGTTATACCCTTAGCGCAGGTAATCAGAATCCTGTTTTTTCCCATGCCTTTATTTTCTTTTTCTGTCTGATGCATCCTTCCGTTCCGAAACGGTGATGATAAAATTCTCGGGCTGAAGGTCAGGGTCTTTCTCAAGCTCCTCAACAAATACAGTGATCGCCTTGCGCATGAAGGCTGGGAAGTGTGTGCCCTTAGGGAGTGCAAGTATCCTCTGACGAGTATCTTCATCAATTGTCGCTGTAAACTTTGCCATGACTGCTCCTTTCTAAAGTTGGGAAAACAGATAATTTACCCTCTGGTCAAATGTCTGTATTTGATGCGGTGGGGCTGGTCTGCCGCAGCTCCGAGGCGGGATCTTCTGTCCGCCTCATACTCGGAATAGTTTCCGTCGAACCATACTACCCTGCTGTCACCCTCAAAGGCAAGTATATGGGTGGCGATGCGATCGAGGAACCACCGGTCGTGGCTGATGATAACTGCGCAGCCTGCAAAATTCTCCAATGCCTCTTCAAGGGCACGCATGGTGTTTACGTCCAGATCATTGGTAGGTTCATCAAGCAGAAGCACATTGGCCTCTTCTTTCAGCATGCGGGCCAGATGCACGCGGTTTCTTTCACCGCCGGAAAGCATCGAAACCTTTTTCTGCTGATCAGTGCCGGAGAAATTGAAACGTGCCACATAGGCGCGTGAGTTGACCTGTCTCTTGCCGAGCTGAATGGTATCATCCCCACCTGAGATGATCTCCCAGATAGTCTTGTTCGGATCAAGAACATCGCGGCTTTGGTCGACATATGCCAGCTTAACCGTCTCTCCGATCCTGAAAGCGCCGGAATCAGGCTTTTCCTGACCGGTGATCATCCGGAAAAGGGTGGTTTTTCCTGCTCCATTCGGTCCTATGACCCCAATAATGCCGCCCGGAGGAAGGGAAAAAGTCATGCCCTCCATAAGAATATTGTCGCTGTATGCCTTGGAGACGTTATCAGCGTCAATGACTGTATCACCCAGCCGCGGTCCGGGCGGGATATAGATTTCGAGCTCTTTTGACCTTTTTTCTGTATCCTGACCGAGGAGTGACTCATACGAATTGATACGTGCTTTTGATTTTGCATGGCGTCCCTTTGGAGACATCTGTATCCACTCAAGCTCACGCTGGAGGGTCTTCTGCCGTTCGCTCTCGGACTTCTCCTCGTGTTGCAGACGGTTTTTCTTCTGTTGCAGCCATGATGAGTAATTCCCTTTCCATGGAATACCCTGTCCCCTGTCGAGTTCCAGAATCCAGCCGGCGACATTATCAAGGAAATAGCGGTCATGAGTTACTGCAATGACAGTGCCGGGATATGTTTGCAGATGGTGTTCCAGCCAGGCTACAGTCTCGGCATCGAGATGGTTAGTGGGTTCGTCAAGCAGAAGAATATCCGGTTTCTGCAAAAGAAGCCTGCAAAGCGCTACACGCCGTCTTTCCCCTCCGGAGATAACCTTAACCACTGTATCTCCCGCTGGACAGCGCAGGGCATCCATAGCCATCTCAAGGCGCGAATCCAGGTCCCATGCATCCATGCTATCCAGCTTCTCCTGAACCTTTCCCTGTCGTTCGATAAGCTTGTTCATCTCATCATCAGACATCGGCTCTGCGAATTTTTCATTGATAGCGTTATATTCGTTCAGGGTATCTACTATCTCCTGAACCCCTTCTTCCACAATTTCCCGCACCGTCTTGCTGTTGTTCAGTTTCGGCTCCTGCTCAAGAAAACCTACAGTATGGCCGGGGGAAAGGACTGTCTCGCCATTGAACTCTATATCCACACCGGCAAGGATACGGAGAAGGGAGCTTTTCCCAGATCCATTGAGACCAAGGACACCAATCTTTGCTCCATAGAAATAGGAGAGATAGATATCTTTCAAAACCGGTTTCTTGTCATAATATTTGCTTACTCCGATCATGGAGTAAATAACCTTGTTCGGTTCATTGCTCATATTGTTTCAAGCCCTTTCTTTTAGACCATATGTGCTTTCAGTATAAAGGATGAATAATAAAAAAGGCACAGTTTTGTGTTTCCTTTACGGTTCTAACTGTGCCTTGTAAATATTTTATAGTTTTTTAGTGTTTTGGCTAAACGCAAGGTTTAGCAGAAGTTAGGCCTTCAGCCACTTCCGCTGAACCCGGAAAACGACCCCCCGGAGGGAGACCCGGAATCAGACGTGGGAGAACAGCTAAAAGAAGAAATTAGTTTTTTAATGTCCTTTGAACCACATTTGGGACATGCAGTATCTTCGTCGGCTGCATTGGCCCATTTTAAAAAGGCAAAAATCTCACTACATGCATTGCAGGCATATTCATAAATCGGCATATTATTTCATCCCCCTAATTTATTAATATATTTATATATATATTTTGCATACCCGATATCTCTAAGTCAACCCTCTCTACTTGTTCAGCTCACCGCTGAACTTCAGGATATCACTGAGGTTTTCTCTGAATTTTACTGGGTGTGAACCCTCCCAGTAAATCTTGCCACAATCAATGCATTTCTGAAAAACAGAAACATTGAGGAAGACATACTCAGGGACAAAATCTTGTACCTCAAACTTATCCGAAATCCGCATAAGCTGACCATTACATGAAACGCACCTGCTAAAGAGATGAAAACGCTTAAGCTTCAAAGCATCTATTACCTCAAGGAGCTGTTTCAGAGAATCATTTGCATGTATCAGGAGATAATAATGAATACCCTTCCTCATTGTCAGCCGGGTGTCTCTGGTGAGGATGAACCTGTCCTCTTCTCTGGCAATCCTGATTAGCTTATTGTCATTTATATGGGGATAATATGATGTGTCGAAACCTAAAAACCTCATCCACCGCGCAAGCCTGCCAAGCATGGCATCAGCGATGAATTTTATATCATGTGGTGTGGTAACCGGCGCAAGGGAATTATTTATCGCCTTGCGCCGGACCATTTAAGTCTCAAGTATGTTATTCTTCAACTGCTGGTTCCGGAAGAGAAGGATGGAATTCTCTCTTCACAAAAGTATTCCTGTATCTCGGCATTCCAGTACCGGCAGGAATGATTCTACCCATAATCACATTCTCTTTCAGCCCTCTGAGCTCATCCACTGCGCCGCTTATCGCGCCTTCTGTAAGAACTCTCGTTGTTTCCTGGAAAGAAGCAGCCGAAACAAAGCTGTCTGTGGTTAAAGATGCCTTTGTTATGCCGAGCAACAGGGGTTTGCCCTGCGCTGGTTTGCCGCCTTTTATCTTTATTTTTGCATTCTCTTCCTGGAAGATCCTTCTGTCTACCTGTTCGCTAATAAGAAAGTTTGTATCTCCGGGGTCTTCTATTCTGACCTTTTTCATCATCTGTCTGACGATTACCTCTATATGTTTGTCATTAATAGTGACACCCTGAAGCCTGTAAACTTTCTGAACTTCGTCAACAAGATATCTCTGCAGTTCCTGTGGTCCAAGGATATCAAGTATATTATGCGGATTTACTGCACCGTCCATGAGAGGTTCACCTGCTCTTACCCAATCTCCTTCATGGACACCGACATGCTTGCCTTTCGGGATTAAGTATTCTCTTGTCTCATCTCCTCCTTTAACAACAACAACGCGCATCCCCTTATGGGCGCCCCTGAACTCAACCATACCGTCGATTTCTGTAACTATTGCCTGTTCTTTTGGCCGTCTTGCCTCAAACAATTCAGCAACTCTCGGAAGACCACCTGTTATATCCTTTGTCTTTGTAGTTTCCCTCGGTATCTTGGCCAGGATATCTCCCGGGTAAACAATATCATTTTTATCAACAAGGATATGTGCCCCGGCCGGCAGCAAATACCTTGCAAGCACAGTTGTTCCAGGAATTTTGAGAGTTACCCTGCCGTGTTCATCCTTAATGGAAATCCTTGGTCTCATGTGCGCAGGGTAATCGATGATGACTCTATGAGAAAGCCCAGTTACCTCATCAACCTCTTCCTTGACTGTTGCTCCTTCCATAATGTCTCCATGGGCAATCCTTCCGCCAAGTTCTGTAAGGATAGGGGTTGAATATGGGTCCCACTCAACGAGTTTCTGACCTATCTCGACCTTCTGTCCATTTTGAACCATCAATTTTGCGCCGTAGACGATGGAATATTTCTCTTTTTCCCTGCCTTTTGAATCCACAACAGCAATGCTTCCATTCCTGTTCATAACAACAAGAAGGCCTTCTCTGTTTTTAACAGTGCTTATATTTATGAATTTGATGGTTCCTGAATTTTTCGCTTCAAGTATTGTCTGTTCAACGACCTTTGAAGCTGTGCCGCCGATATGGAACGTTCTCATGGTAAGCTGAGTCCCTGGCTCTCCAATGGATTGAGCTGCAATTATTCCAACGGCTTCGCCTTTTTCTACCGTCTCACCCCTTCCAAGGTCCCTTCCATAACATTTTGTGCATACACCGAACTTTGACTGACAGGTAAGAACAGACCGTATCTTAATCCTGTCTATACCTGCATCAATAATCTTCTGTGTTATCTCTTCATCTATTTCCTGATTCCTTTTTATGATGCCTTCCTTGGTCATAGGGTCTTTGATATCTTCGACAGCAATCCTTCCAAGGATTCTCTCTTCTAACGGCTGTATTATTTCTCCACCTTCCACAAGCGAAGTGACGATTATGCCATCGGTTGTCCCGCAGTCGTCTTCATATATGATGACATCCTGGGCAACATCTACAAGTCTTCTTGTGAGATACCCTGAATTTGCTGTTTTTAAGGCAGTATCAGCAAGACCTTTCCGTGCGCCATGAGTGGAGATAAAGTACTGTAAAGGCGTTAATCCTTCCCTGAAATTCGCTGTAATCGGCGTCTCAATAATTTCGCCTGAAGGCTTTGCCATCAATCCCCTCATGCCCGCGAGCTGTCTCATCTGGGCAGTACTTCCCCTTGCACCGGAATCAGCCATCATAAAGATACTGTTAAAAGACCTCCTCTCTTTGATATCTTCTTCCGAGAGGGCTTTCCCGTCCTCTGCTCCGAGTTCTTTCATCATTTCGTCAGCGACTTTCTCGGTTACGTTCGCCCATATGTCAATAACCTTGTTATAGCGTTCACCATGTGTTATGAGACCATCAGCATATTGTTTCTGAACCTCAATGACTTCCTGTTCGGCATTTCTGATAAGCTCTGCTTTCTTTGTGGGTATATGCATATCAGCCATGGATATAGAGACACCTGATTTTGTCGCATATTTAAATCCAAGCTGCTCAAGATTATCGAGAAATACAACTGCTTCGCGTTTGCCTGATATCTTGTAAATGAACTCTATCAACTTTCCGAGTTCTTTCTTTGTCATATCCTTGTTAATCATCGAAAACGAGATGCCCTGAGGGAGTATCTCACTGAAGATCATCCTGCCTGTAGTCGTATCAACAAATGTACTATCCGTTCTAACTTTTATTTTTGCGTGCTCATCAATAATGCCTGCATCATAAGCTATCCTGACATCGTCAGCGTCGGCAAATACCTTTCCTTCTCCCTTGGCGCCTTTTCTTTCTTTCATGAGGTAATAAATACCAAGGACCATATCCTGAGTGGGCACTACTATTGGTTTGCCGTTTGCAGGAGATAAGATATTGTTGACAGACATCATGAGAACCCTGGCCTCAATTTGAGCCTCTATCGATAACGGGACATGAACAGCCATTTGGTCTCCGTCAAAGTCCGCATTAAAAGCGGTGCAAACCAAAGGATGTAATTTTATGGCTTTGCCTTCTACGAGGATGGGATCAAATGCCTGCATGCCAAGCCTGTGTAAGGTTGGAGCGCGGTTAAGGAGCACCGGGTGCTCACTTATTACTTCCTCGAGCGCATCCCAGACTTCGGAACTCTCTTTTTCCGCAAGTTTTTTGGCTGCTTTTATTGTTGTTGCAAATCCTTTTTCTTCGAGTTTATTGAAGATGAACGGCTTGAACAGTTCAAGGGCCATCCTTTTCGGAAGACCACACTGATGAAGTTTCAGCTCAGGGCCGACAACAATAACCGATCTGCCGGAATAGTCGACACGTTTTCCTAAAAGGTTCTGCCTGAAACGGCCCTGCTTTCCCTTTATCATATCGCTTAAAGATTTCAGCGGCCTTTTGGTTGTAGTTTTTAAAACCCTGCTCCTTCTTCCGTTATCAAACAGCGCATCAACAGCTTCCTGGAGCATCCTCTTTTCATTTTTTATAATTACACTCGGGGCCTTAAGCTCCATCAATCTTTTCAGCCTGTTATTCCTGTTGATAACCCTTCTGTAAAGGTCATTGAGATCGGAAGTTGCAAAACGGCCGCCTTCTAATGGCACCAATGGCCTGAGGTCCGGAGGCAAAACAGGGATAACATCCATAATCATCCATTCCGGCTTATTGCCGGATTTCCTGAATGCCTCAACAACCTTTAGTCTCTTTGTAATCTTTTTCTTAATGCCGATAGAAACAGCTTCACTTATTTTTGTCTTCAGTTCAACATAAAGGACTTCAAGGTCAATCCTTCGTAACAGTTCTCTGATAGCCTCTGCTCCCATCCCTGCCTTGAATCTTGATCCATACTCTGAGGTCTTTTTCTTGTATTCGTCTTCATTAAGGGCTTCTTTTTCTTTTAAAGAGGTATCACCGGGATCAATGACCACATAGCTTTCAAAGTAGAGAACCTTTTCAAGCTGCCTCATGGTCATATCAAGGAGAGTGCCTATGCGGCTTGGCAAACCCTTCAGAAACCAGATATGCGCAACAGGGGTTGCAAGTTCAATGTGGCCTAATCTTTCACGTCTTACTTTGGATTGTATTACCTCAACCCCGCATTTATCACATACAACTCCTCTGTGCTTCATCCTCTTGTATTTGCCGCAAATGCATTCCCAGTCCTTTATAGGACCAAAGATCTTTGCACAAAACAGTCCATCTCTTTCGGGTTTGAAGGTACGATAATTTATCGTTTCAGGCTTTTTAACCTCACCATAAGACCACTCCCTTATTTTTTCCGGTGAAGCAAGCCGGATCCTTACTGCCTCGAAATCCGTCGGATCCTTTGGCCTTTGAAAAATTGCATAGATATCTTCTGTCAAGCTACTCCCCCTTGCTCTTTTTCTCCAGAAGTTCCACATCAAGTCCAAGACTCTGGAGTTCTTTTATTAATACATGAAAAGATTCCGGTACCCCTGGCTCAAGGGTTGCATCACCTTTCACGATTGCTTCATACATACGTGCTCTCCCTGTAACATCATCGCTTTTCACGGTCAGAAACTCCTGCAGTGTATAGGAAGATCCATATGCCTCAAGTGCCCAAACTTCCATTTCACCGAGTCTTTGACCTCCGAACTGTGCCTTTCCGCCCAGAGGCTGCTGAGTGACCAGCGAATAAGGCCCGATGGAGCGGGCATGTATTTTATCATCAACGAGATGATGCAGTTTCATCATATACATGTACCCTACTGTTACAGGCTTGTCAAACGGCTCGCCTGTCCTTCCGTTATGAAGAGTTACCTGCCCGGTTGACGGCAGTTTGGCCCTTTTCAGAAGATCTTTTATCTCAGACTCTTTTGCACCCTCGAAGACAGGGGTTGCCACATTAAATCCGAGGGCCCTTGCAGCCCATCCAAGATGTGTTTCGAGTACCTGGCCTACATTCATTCTTGATGGAACACCCAATGGGTTCAGCACAATATCTACAGGTGCGCCGTCCGGCAGGTAGGGCATATCTTCTTCCGGCAGAACCATTGCCACTACACCTTTATTCCCATGGCGGCCTGCCATTTTGTCTCCGATCTGTATTTTCCGCTTCATTGCAATATATGCTTTTACAACTTTATTAACACCCGGAGGCAGTTCATCCCCTTTTTTTACTCTGTCGATTTGCTCGTCATATCTCGACTCGATATAGCGGATATACTGATTAGCCTCACTGTTTATTGATTCCATCTTTTCTCGCTTAGCGCTGTCCTCGAGCTTAATGCGAATGAGATGTTCATCCTTTATCCTGTCTAAATGTTTTTCTGAGAGTTTTTTGCCCCTCGTGCAGATAATTTCTTTTGTCCGGGAATCCTTGATATCTTCTGAAACTGTTTGTCCGGCAAGAAATTCCCTCAACTTTCTGAACTTTTCATCCTTTGTTATTCTTACCTCTTCTTCAAGGTCGCGCTGCAGCCTCTGGATGTCTTCTTCTTCTATACTCTTTGCCCTTTTGTCCTTTTCAGTTCCTTTTCGCGAAAAAACCCTGACATCAACTATTGTCCCCTCTATCCCGGGCGGCACATACAGGCAACTCTCCTTAACCTCTTCTGCTTTTTCTCCGAAGATAGCCCTTAGAAGCTTCTCTTCCGGTGTAAGCTGTGTTTCTCCCTTTGGTGTTACTTTCCCTACGAGGATGTCGCCTGGCTTTACTTCTGCGCCCATTCTGATTATTCCGCTTTCATCAAGATTTTTTAATGCTTCTTCTCCAACGTTCGGAATATCACGGGTAATTTCTTCAGGGCCGAGCTTTGTTTCCCGTGCCTCGACGCCAAACTCTTCAATATGCACCGATGTATAAACATCTTCCTTTACAAGTCTTTCGCTGACAAGGATCGCATCTTCAAAGTTATACCCGCCCCAGGGCATAAAGGCAACAAGGACATTCTGTCCGAGCGCCAGTTCTCCATGATCTGTACATGTGCCGTCAGCAAGTATATCGCCTGTTTTCACAACTTCTCCGATATGAACGAGAGACTTCTGGTTAATGCATGTAGCCTGGTTCGACCTCTGAAATTTTATGAGATTGTAAATGTCAACTCCTCCTCTATGTTCCGAGGTCCTCACAACAATCCTGGATGCGTCAACGCTTTCAACGACACCTGCCCGCTTTGTGAGGACAAGCGCGCCGGAATCCCTTGCTGCGACATATTCCATGCCGGTGCCGACAATTGGAGCTTCCGGTTGAAGTAATGGCACTGCCTGTCTCTGCATGTTCGAGCCCATCAAAGCCCTGTTCGCATCGTCATTTTCGAGAAATGGTATGAGAGACGCAGAAACACCAACTATCTGTTTGGGAGATACATCCATGTAATCCACTTCCTGGGGTGAGACCATCTTGAAGTCTCCGCCAACCCTCGCAGAAACTGTCTCTCCGGTTAAGTTCCCTTTTTCATCCATAGGTGAGGTTGCCTCTGCAATGATGTATTTCTCACCATCTATTGCCGATAGATATTCAATGGTTTTTGTAACCTTGCCATTAATAACTTTCCTGTAGGGAACTTCTATAAAACCGAAATCATTAACCCTTGCATATGAAGCAAGGGATGTTATAAGTCCGATGTTCGGACCTTCAGGTGTTTCGATTGGGCATATTCTTCCATAATGGGTCGGGTGAACATCTCTCACCTCAAACCCAGCCCTCTCTCGAGTCAGACCACCAGGGCCGAGCGCTGAGAGCCTCCTTTTATGCGTTATCTCGGATAATGGGTTTGTCTGATCCATAAACTGGCTCAACTGGCTCGAACCAAAGAACTCCTTTAAAGCTGCCATGACAGGTTTGGCGTTTATTAAATCATGCGGCATGGCTGTTTCAAGTTCTGTCAGGGTCATCTTCTCTTTTATGGTCCGTTCCATCCTGACGAGCCCGATTCTGAACTGGTTTTCGAGGAGTTCTCCAACCCTTCTGATCCTTCTGTTGCCTAAATGATCTATGTCGTCAACTTCGCCTTTTCCTGTCCTGAGACTGAAAAGGTATCTCACTATCTCTACAATGTCTTTATCTGTCAGAACCCTGGTTTCCAGCAGTACTTCTATATTCAGCCTTTTATTTAATTTCAGGCGTCCTACCGGTGAAAGATCATATCTTTTCGGATCAAAAAATAAACCGTTAAAAAGGTCTTTTGCAGCAGCTATGGTCGGAGGCTCACCTGGTCTTAGTTTCTTATAAATCTCAAGTAAAGCCTCTTCCTGTGAGCTGACCTTATCAGTCAGAAGAGTATCCCTCAGAGAAGAAAGGTAATGAACATTGTCTATGAAAAGGAGGCTGAGAGAATCAATTTTAAGAGAAATTATTTTATTAAAAGCCTCTTCCTTAATTTCCTCATTGCCCTCAAGAATTACCTCGCCGGTAGAAGGATCAATAATATCTCTGAGGGTTATTCTGCCGATAATCTCCTCTTTTGATATTGGAATCGTTTTAACTCCGGATGCCTCCATCTTCCGAATGGCGCCTCTTGTGATCTTGCTTCCTTCTTTTAAGATCGGTTCTTTGGTATCAGGCGCTATGATATTGATGGATGACTTTAGCCCTACAAGAACCTCACTTACATTACGGGTAAATTTATTGCCACTGATACTGATTAATTCGATCGGGTAAAAGATCTTTAAAAGTTCCTCATTTGAATAACCCAGAGCCTTAAGGACTATCGTTGCAGGGAGTTTCCTCCTTCTGTCAATTCTCACGTAAAGGATATCTTTTGTGTCAAATTCAAAATCAAGCCATGAACCGCGTGAAGGAATTACCCTCGCTGAATAAAGCAGCCTCCCACTTGCATGAGTTTTCCCCTTGTCATGGCTGAAAAACACCCCGGGTGAGCGATGAAGCTGGCTGACAATAACACGTTCAGTACCGTTAATAACAAAAGTGCCTGTGTCAGTCATTAATGGCATCTCGCCAATATAGACGTCCTCTTCCCTCGACTCTTTTAAACTTTTACTTCCCTTTGGTTCTAATTCCCATAGGTTCAGCTTTACCTTTATCTTCAGTGGCGCAGCATGTGTAATGCCTTTTTGTAAGCAGTCTCGAACACTAAATTTTGGTTCGCCTATCGTATAACCTAAAAACTCTATAGAGGCAGTCTCATTGTAATCTATGATCGGAAATACACTTAAAAATGCCGCCTGTAAGCCGGATTCTTCTCTTTTGTCTACAGGAACATCTTTCTGTAAAAACTTTTCATGTGATCTTTTCTGTATCTCTATGAGGTTCGGGATTTCTAAGAATTGAGGGACTTTTCCAAAGTTTTGTCTCTTTCTAAGAACCCTTGTCATATGTCTCCTTAATTATTTGATTTCTACTGTTGCACCCTGTTCCTCAAGCTTTGCTTTGACCGAATCTGCTTCCTCTTTTGAAACTCCTGTCTTAACCGGCTTTGGAGCTCCGTCAACAAGGTCCTTTGCCTCTTTTAATCCCAGTGAGGTAAGTTCTCTTACAACTTTAATAACCTGTATCTTCTTCTCTCCTGCAGCAGCGAGGATCACATCAAAGCTTGTCTTTTCCTCTACCTCAGGCGCAGCAGCTCCTGCAGCAGCTCCCTGCATAGCAGCCATAGCAACCGGCGCTGCAGCAGTTACCCCATACCTTTCCTCGAACTCTTTTATGAACTTTGACATATCGAGGATTGTCATGTTGTCAATAAACTCAAAAACCTCTTCTTTTGTTACAGCCATCTTTAAATCCTCCTTTTGTATCCCGTCAGGCATAAGCGGTTGAGAGGGTTTTTTATCTCTTTATCCCTTATCCTTTATTCCTTAGGCCTCACGTTTATTTTTTAATGAAGTTAATGCATAACCAAAACTGCTTAATGCTGCATTGAGCGTACAGGCAAGTTTATTGAGCGGAGCCTGGAAAGCGCCTGCAAGTATCGAGAGCAATATGTTCTTTGGCGGCAACTCAGCAACAGCCTTCAATTCATAAGATGCGCAGACTGACCCTTCAATAAGGCCAATCCCGACTTTGAGCTTATCATTCTTCTTTGAATATTCCAGTATTTTCTTTACAGTCAATACAGGGTCATCGTAACTGATAGCTATTCCTACAGGACCTTTAAAAGAATCCTTTGCAGCAGATACGGAAGTTCCTTCAGATGCAATCCTGGCAAGGGTGTTTTTAATAACTTTATACTCGAAGTTCCCTTCCCTCAAAAGGCCCCTCAACTCTGAAAGCTCAGCAACAGTCAGCCCCCTGTAGTCTGTGAAAATGACAGCTTTTGCTCTGTTGAACTCGTCTTTCAGTTCTTGTATGACTTGTGCTTTTTCTGACTTGTTCAGTTTATACCCCCTTTCCCAGGGAGGCTATATCAATAGCTATCCCCGGACCCATAGTTGACGAGACAGATATCTTTTTCAGATATCTCCCTTTGCTCGTTGCCGGTTTTGCCTTTATGATCGAATTAATTATGGTTTTAGCGTTATCAATGAGTTTCCTGCTTTTTCTGTTTTATATTCTACTTTTCCGGCCTTTATCTCCTTTACAGTCTTTGCCACATCAAAGGTTACTGTGCCAAGTTTCGGGTTTGGCATAAGACCTCGGGGCCCGAGTATCTTTCCCAATTTTCCAACAGTGCCCATGACATCAGGAGTTGCAACAGACTTGTCAAAATCAAGCCATCCCTTGGTTATCTTATCAACAAGATCTTCTGCGCCAACATAGTCGGCGCCTGCATCGAGGGCCTCTTTTTCCTTTTCTCCTTTTGCAAAAACAAGAACCCTTACTTTTTTGCCTATGCCATGCGGCAGAACAACCGTGCCCCTCACCATCTGTTCTGATTTCCTTGGATCGACGCCAAGATTTACTGTCAAATCAACAGTCTCATCAAATTTTGTATAGGAAGATTCCTTCACAAGCTTTATTGCGTCTTCAAGTAAATATTCCTTGCCTGTCTCGATCTTTTCTTGTGCTGTGTTTAACTTTTTACCCATTTTTACCTCTTTAGTCCGTTATTTCGATCCCCATGCTTCTTGCAGTGCCCTTAATGATATTTTCTGCTTTGTCTATAGAGAAGGCATTCAGATCAGGAAGCTTTTTTTGTGCGATCTCTCTTATCTGGGCAGATGCAACTTTGCCGACCTTCTCTTTATTCGGGGCACTTGACCCTTTTATGATACCAGCTGCCTTTTTCAGGAGGTCTGAAGCAGGAGGAGTCTTGGTTATAAATGTAAATGACCTGTCAGCATACACTGTTAATACCGCTGGTATTATTGTATCTCCAAGCGCCTGTGTCTGAGCATTAAATGCCTTACAGAACTCCATGATATTAACACCATGCGGCCCGAGCGCCGGACCTACAGGCGGTGCAGGATTTGCTTTGCCGGCAGGTATCTGAAGCTTGACCTGGGCAATAATTTCTTTTTTAGCCATATAACCCCCTATTCTTTAAAATCCTAAATTATATTTTCCAAATCCTAAATGAATACAGGATGTTAGGATCGATTTTTTTTAGGATTTCGAGCTTAGAATTTAGAATTTCCATATAATTTATGCCTTTTCCACCTGGAAGAAATTGAGTTCAACAGGCGTCTGTCTCCCAAAAATACTCACCATAACATTAAGCCTGCCATGGTCCAGATCTACATCCTCAACACTACCGATAAAATTGGTAAATGGTCCATCAATAATCCTAACGCTTTCTCCCTTTTGGAACTGGGTCTTGACCTGAGGAACAGGCCCCTTTTCTATCTGCTGAATTATTACCGCTACCTCTTCTTCTGATAAGGCAACAGGTTTTGCGCCTCCAACAAATCCGGTTACCCGAGGGGTGCTTCTGATGAGATGCCAGGTTTCATCATCCAATTCCATCTCAACAAGTATATATCCGGGATAAAATTTCTTATCGCTTTCTTTCTTTTTCCCCCCTCGCAGTTCTATAACCCTTTCGGTAGGGATAAGTATCCTTGAAATTCTCTCCCCAAAATTTTGTTTGTCGATCTTTTCCTCTATCGAAAGTTTGACTTTTTCCTCAAAACCAGAATACGTGTGCACTACATACCAGTTTTTTTCCATAGTCTATCTCAGCGCAATCCCTACTAATTTTGAAAGTCCAAGATCAATGACTCCTAAGAACAAGGAAATAATGATAACTGTTATGATTACAACCCATGTAGAACCAATCAGTTCATCCTTAGAAGGAAAAACCACCTTCTTTGTCTCAACCTGTACTTCCCTGAAAAATTCCTTAACCTTGTTTAACATAAAAGTTTATCCTGTTGTTATGCTTCATTATTCTTAGTCTTTCATTTATGAATGACGATTTATAAAATGGCAGGCCAGGAGGGATTCGAACCCCCAGCCCTCGGATTTGGAGTCCGACGCTCTAGCCGTTAGAGCTACTGGCCTATGCCTTTGTCTCCTTATGTAATGTATGCCTCCTGCAATTTCTGCAATATTTTTTAATCTGAATCTTCTCGGTTGTATTTTTTTTATTCTTCATACTTGAATAGTTTCTGTTTTTACATTCCGTACATTGAAATAGAATTATATCTCTCATAATATTTATCCCAGCACCTCAGTAACAACACCAGCGCCGACAGTCCTTCCGCCTTCACGTATCGCAAACCGCAGCTCCTTCTCCATCGCTAT
>Ga0194126_10002415_pt1 | contig 30254 bp, 35 predicted proteins | sample TA2KigC150mmetaG_FD_148641 | JGI IMG/M metagenome (GOLD analysis project Ga0194126, IMG submission 148641) | Freshwater microbial communities from Lake Tanganyika, Tanzania - TA2015035 Kigoma Deep Cast 150m | ecosystem: Environmental > Aquatic > Freshwater > Lake | place: Tanzania: Lake... | reverse complement strand
GCAGCCAGTGCGGCATGAGGCGGTCGATCTCCTGGAAAATGGTATTCCCCGGATCGAGACCTTCATGCGCCTGGGCGAAGTAACCGATCTTGAGGGATGCGCCAAGCGTCACTTCGCCGGCCAACGGCAGGATCTGGCCTAGGATGGTGCGCAGGAAGGTGGTCTTGCCTGCGCCGTTCGGTCCGATCAGGGCCGCGCAGCCGCCCCGCCGCAGGACGATATCAGGCGACCGGAAGAGCAGCCGCCCCGGGTACCCAACCTGCAGGTTTTTCGTCCGCAGGACCAATTCGCCGGAGCGCTCGGCCAGGCGCAGGTTCAGGTGCAGGTGCGGCAGGGTGCGGAGGGGCGGCCTGAGGGCGCGCACGCGCCGTTCCGCCTCATCCACGCCGAAAGGCGATGTGGCAACCGTCACCTCCTCGACCGTCTCCGCCCATTTCTGGTTCAGGACGGCTTCCATCCCCACCTGTTCGATGGCCTGGACAATGCGGCTCAACCGGCGCAGTTTCCCCTTGGCCTGGCTGACATTCTGGCCGGAGATGTTCTTCTTGATGTATTCGACATCCTTGAGAAGTTTTTCCTTCTCGGCGGTGAACACCTCGAGGCGGTGTTCCCAGCGCAGTTCTCGGGTCTGCAGGTAGGCGGAATAGTTGCCTGGATAGAACTCGGTCGCGCCAAATGCCATCTCGAGGATGCCGTTGGCCGCCTTGTCGAGGAAATACCGGTCATGCGAGACGATGACCGCCGCCCCTTCCCACTGGCCCAGGTAGCCTTCCAGCCATTCCACTGCAGCGATATCGAGATGGTTGGTGGGTTCGTCCAGCAGCAGGAGGTCGGGATTGGAGAGCAGCAGGTAGGCCAGGTAGGCCCGCGTGCGCTGCCCGCCGGAGAGGTGAGCCAGCGGCAGGGTGTAATCGGATTGGTCGAAGCCGAGACCGCCCAGTACCTGCTTGATGCGGGCCTGGTAGGCATACCCGCCGCGTTGCTCGAAGGACTGTTGGAGCGGTCCATATTTCGCCAAAGCCTGCTCCGACTGGGCCGGGTCCGCCATGAGCGACTCGAGGCGGGTCAGTTCGGCCTGCTCGGACTTGAAATGTTCGAAGACGGACTCGCATATTTCCCAGAGAGTCCCATCCAATTCGAACTCGGCCTCCTGCGGGAGATAACCGAGGCGGACCTTCCTGGTGCGCCCCAGAGTCCCACCGGACGGTTCTTCCAGCCCGACCAGGATACGCAGCAGGGTGGTCTTCCCACAGCCGTTCGGCCCAACCAGCGCCAGGCGTGCGCCTTTGGGGACGGCAAATGTAACCCCGGCAAAAATATCGACCGGTCCATAGGATTTGGAGAGATTGGAGGCAGTGATGAGGGACATGTAGTATGGTCACAGATGAACGCAAGGGATATGAAATCTCTGGACGCCCCGAATTATACCAACGACAAACCGGGAGAATCCGCCCGGCTAGATGCAATACTGCACCTGCTCCAGGTACGGGAAATCCTGCGGCTCCACGTTGATCTTCGCCAGCGGCGTGACCGGCTCGGCGCCGCCCCATCCTCGAAGTCGCCGCCGGAGATGTTCAGCGCCTGGATGCGGAGCCGGGAGGGGAAATACTCGGCGCGCGCCAGGTAGAGGGTCCCGGCAACGAACGGGAACTGGCCCTTCAGGTCGTGCGGGAGTTCGAAATGGTAATACTTTTCCAGCCTCGCCTCGCTGCCGACGCCGACGCAGCCATTGCGCGTTGTCCGGTACTTGGTCTTGTCCAGGATGGCGAACCACATCGCCCAGATGGCGTCCGGAGAGCAGAAGATTTGCTGGCGGTTGCCGAACTCGGACGAATCGGCGTTGTAGCGGACCGGCTGCAATACTTCCAGGTCCGGTCTGTTCGTGCCGTGCGCCACCAGCCCGCGCCAGTCGCACAGGTGGTTGAGGAAATCAAGTTTGGGATACGGGAGGTCATTTTCGATCGACTGCTTAGCCTGCAAGGGCAGGCTGGCGTTGAACAGCCGGTTGAACTCGTAGGCGGCCTGCGGATCAACCGGGACGACCCGGCGGCGGACGGACGGCGCAAGGCTGCCTTCCGATTTGCGAACAAGCGGGTAGATGCGGCGGAACAGGGGCAGGGCGATGAATTCCGGCAAGTGTATCATTGGAAACCCCTTTGAAAACTCTGCGCTCTCCGTGCGCTATGTGGTAAAACCCGTTCTGCTTTATCAGGTTTCTCCGGTGTCCTTCTCCGGGATGTGGACCGGTTTCTCGCGTCCCAGTTCGAGCGAACGCTGGTAGGCGGCCCAGATGGCGCGCGAGACGGCGGTGCGGAAGCCGGCCTTCTCGAGGTAATACAGCGCCTCCGCCGACGTCCCACCCGGCGAGGTGACCTGGTTCCTGAGCGCCGCCACGTGGACGCCGCTCTGCTTGTTTACCATTTCATAGTAATCCACCGCCCCGCGCAGGGTCTGGACGACGAGCCGCTCGGAGATGTGGCGCGGGAAGCCCATGTGAACGCCGGCGTCTATCATGGCTTCCATGAACATGAAGGCATAGGCCGGGCCGGTGCCGGAGAGGGCGGTGGCCATGTCGAGGTAGGTCTCATCGTCCACCATCATCTCCTCGCCGAAGGCGCCCAGGAGGACGCGCACCGTTTCCTTCTGCGCTGCGTCGACCGCCGCGGACGGCATCCAGACAGTAATCCCCTCGCCGATCTGCGCCGGGGTGTTGGGCATCGAGCGGACGACGGCCTTGTGCGCCAGTCCCTTACCGATCTTCTCGATGGTCGCCCCGGCCACGATGGACAGCGCCAGCGCCTGGGGCGGGATCGCGCTTTTCAGATCGTGCAGGACTTCGGTCAGCCGCTGTGGTTTGACCGACAGCACCACCACGTCCGCGCCGGAGACGGCGGCATGGTTGTCGGTAAAAGGCCGGACGCCGTATCTCTGCGCCAGTTCGTCCACGCGTTCGCGGCGCGTGTCGGAGGCGAGCAAAGATTGCGGTTCGGCCAGTCCGCCGCGCAGCAGGCCGGCAATCATCGCCTCGCCCATCGCGCCGGAGCCAATAAAAGCCAATTTTTGTGAGAGCATAACTTCTCCTCGTAATCAGAACCTCGCCGGATTATACTGTGAGTCCACTGCAAAAACTTCCAACCCGAAACCGCCAGGGCGCAAAGAAAACCGGTTCATCTCTGTTCATCTCCGGTTATATTTTTTGCGCCTTTGCGTTAAAACAAAAACGGGCTAAGGATTCCGCCCGCTTCTCTTTGCTTCTAGTCTGGCTATCTCCCCGTGAACTGCTGCAGCGCCAGCCGCAAGCGCTCCTCCACCTCTCCCGGAGCATCCTTTGGAATGGATTGGATGGCGGTCTGGGCCTCGACCACCGAGTAGCCCAGCGCCGTCAACGCCGCCAGGACCTCGGAATCGGCGTCGGACATGGCCGCCACCGCCTGGAGCGTGTCGCTGGGCTTGAGCCGGTCCTTGAGATACAGGGCGATCTTCTGGGCGGTCTTCTTGCCCACGCCGGGGACGCGTCCCAGCAAATCCGGCTCCTCGCCGAAGACGGCGCGCTGAATTATATCCAGCGTCGCGCCCGACATGACCGCCAGCGCCGTGCGCGGCCCAACGCCGTCCACGCCGAGCAGCAGGTTGAACAGGCTGCGGTCGGCCTGGGTCTCGAAGCCATACAGGTTCCAGGCGTCCTCGCGGACGACCAGGTGGGTGTAGAGCAGCGTCGCTTCGCCGGCCTGCATCCGGGTCCGCAGCGGGGCGGGGACGAAGACGCGCAGCCCCACGCCGCCGGTCTCGACGATGACGGCGTTGTCTTCGATCTGGGTGATTTCTCCTCGCAGGGTCGCAATCATCTCTGTCTACCTCCGTTCATCTCCGGTTTCGTATCGCCGCGTGTTCAAATGCGTGATCGCCACCGCCAGGGCGTCGGCAGCATCATCCGGGCGCGGGATCTCGGGCAGTACGAGCAGGGTCCGCACCATCTCCTGCACCTGGCGCTTCCCCGCCGACCCGTAGCCTGCCACGGCCTGCTTGACCTCGTTGGGCGTGTACTCGAAGACATCCAGGCCGGCCTCGGCAATGGCAAGCATCGCCACGCCGCGTGCCTGGCCGACCGCGAGGGCCGTGCTGACATTGCGCTGGAAAAACAACTTCTCCACTGCGACCGAATCCGGCCGGTGGAGAAGGAGGATCTCCTGCAATCGATGGTAGAGCGTCGCCAGCCGACGGTGGGCGGATTCCCCGGCCGGGGTCTGGACGACGCCGAACGCAACCATTTCGAGGCTGCCGTCGCGCCCCTCCCGCACCAGGCCGTAGCCGGTGGTGGCGGTTCCCGGGTCGATGCCGAGAACGAAAGCCATCCTATTCCGCCTCGAGGGCTGCCAGCGCCTCCTCGGAAAGTTTCACGTTATGGTACACATTCTGGACATCATCGAGTTCTTCGAGGGCTTCGATGATGCGCATGACCGAGAGGGTGGCATCGACCGGCAGGTCCATCTCCTGCTTGGCGATCAGGCGCAGGCCGGATTCGTCCGGAGTCACGTTGCGGTCACGCAGGGCATCGCCGAGGGTCTTGAAGGACTCGACCGGGGCAATGACCTCGATGGACTCGCCGGCGTCCAGCACATCGTCCGCGCCAGCCTCGATGCCGAGTTCGAAAGCCTTGTCGTAGTTCAATTCGCTGGCGGGGAAGGAGAAATAGGCCTTGCGGGCAAACTGCCAGCCGACCGCCCCGGCCTCGGCCATGTTACCGCCGGAGCGGCTGAAGATATGACGGACTTCGGCGATCGTCCGGTTGCGGTTGTCGGTCACACAATCCACCATCAGGGCGGCGCCGTGCGGCCCGTAACCTTCGAAGGTGATCTCCTCGATGGCGGCGGCGTCTTTATCTTCGCCCGAACCGCGCCGGATGGCGCGCTCGATGTTATCCTTCGGCATGTTCCCGGCGCGGGCTTTTTCGACCGCCAGCGCCAGCCGGACATTCGTCTCCGGGTCTCCGCCGCCATCGCGCGCCGCCATGACGATTTCACGCGCCAGGCGGGTGAAGATGGCGCCTTTCTTGGCATCTGCCGCGCCCTTTTTACGGCGGATGGTTGCCCAATGGCTGTGTCCAGACATAAGTACACTCCTGAGAACCACGATACGTGGGGAATTTCGGAATAGCGTGCGAATTATACCATAAGCACTTTTTACGGATTTCAGAGCGGACGGACGGATGTAATGGAAGAACTCCCGGTCACAGGAGGGGTTTATATTGATGAAACCAGCCATTCCAGCAATGAGCAGCCGAACCAATGGATCGCGTCCAGGCTGGCTGGGAACTCACTTATCCGTGCCAACCAAGGAGACAGACCATGTTACGAATCGTGACCGATGGGGCAGCCGACATCCCGCCTGGATGGGAACAGGAATTCGATATTAACGTAATTCCCATCAACATCCAGTTCGGTGAAAAAACATACCTGCAATACGTCGACCTGGACAACGAGGGCTTCTATAAACTCGTCGAAGAATCAAAAAAGATCCCCAAGACCTCGCAACCTTCCCCACACCAGTTCGTCGAATTCTACAAGAGGATCGCCGCCAAAGGCGACACGATCCTGTCGATCCACGTCACCAGTAAACTATCCGGCACCTACGCCTCGGCGGTGGCAGCCATGCAGGAAGTCAAAGACCTCTTCCATGTCATCCCGGTCGATTCGACCGGCGGCTCGCTCGGCCTGGGGCTGATGTGCCGGGAAGCCCGAAAGATGGAGCGGGCAGGAAAAAGCGTGGAGCAGATCGTAAAGTACCTGGAGGGCATCCGGGATAAAGTGCGGGTCATCCTGACACTGGACACCCTCGAGTACGCCCGCATGAGCGGACGCGTAGGCACCCTCTCGGCCGCCCTGGCCTCAGCGCTGAACGTCAAACCGATTGCAGTGCTCAAGGATGGCCTGGTAGATATGGTGGAGAAAGTCCGCACCCGCAAGGCGGCGCTGGAACGGGTGATCGCCATGGCGGCCGAGGAATTCGGCTCGAAACCGGTCTTCCTGGGCGTACTCCACGCCCGCGACCTCGAAGCCGGGAAAGCCATGGTCACCGAAGCCAGGAAACGGTTCAATTTCAAAGACATCCTGCTGGTCGACCTATCCATCTCCCTGGCGGCCAATTTCGGTCCCGGGACGGTCGGCCTGGTGCTGTACCCGGCCGAATAACAGCGTGAATCTGGAATAACAAAGACGGCTGCTCGGCCGTCTTTGTTATTTTTTTTTAGACGAAGAAACCGACCGCCATCGCCTTTGGCCCGCCATGGACGACGATGGCTGGGGGAAGTTCATAGATGGGGATGCCGGTAATCCCGGCGCTGGCTTCCAAACCGGATGCCAGTTCGCGGGCTTCCTCCAGGGCATCGGCTTGCATCACGCACAGGTGCGCCTCCGGCGTGCGAGGGCATTGTTCCTCGACGATCTCGACCAGGCGCGCCCGGGCGCGTTTCTTGGTGCGCTGCTGTTCGAACGGTTCCACCTGCCCCTCCCGCACGGTGAGGATTGGCTTGACCTGGAGCAGTTCCCCCAACAGGGCTTTCGCCCCGCCGATGCGCCCGCCCTTTTGCAGATATTCGAGGGTATCGACCAGGAAGTAGATGCAGCCCCAGGCAATGCGCTCCGCCAGTTTTGCAATAATGGCGTCCGCGTCCATGCCGGACCTGGCCCACTCGTGCGCCATCAGGACCAGCGAACCGAGGTTTCCGGCAATCGTGAGCGAATCCACCACCCGCACATCCAGGTTGGGGAAATCCTGCGCCGCAACGCTCGCGGCCCGCACCGTCCCACTGACCCTGGCGGAAGGCGCGATGACGATGACACTCTCGCCGCGCTTCCTGGCTTCTTCGTAGATGGGATTATAGAGCGCCGGGGGCGGGGCGGCGATTTTGGGGTGCTCCTTCGAGGCTTTCAGTTTTTACAGGAATGTGGCCGTATCCAGTTCAGCATCGTTACGGAAGGACTGTTCCCCGAAGATGACGACCTGCGGGACGAGCGGGATGCCCAGCCGGGCGGCAGTCTCGCGCGGCAGGCCGGACGTGGTATCTGCAACGATTTTGACCATACGGACCTCCCTGTCAATTGGATCACAATGCCAGATGGTAGACCCGGTGCATCTTGTAGAAATCGATCCCAAAATTCTCCATCTCGCGTTGCATCCGGTCGTTCTCCACGCCGATCTGCACCACCTCGGCGTGGCGGAAACGCGGGTTCTCACTGACCGACTTGAACAACTCGCTATATAGGATTGCTGTCCCACCGGAGCCGCGGTATTCCGGGAGCAGCCCGGCGCCATTGATGTTGAGCCATTCGGTGCGGCGCAGTTCGAGCAGGAGCGCCAGCCAGCCAAACGGCCACAACCGGCCCCGGATGCGCTGCATGGCAGCGGAGACATCCGGATACGCCAGCAGGAAGCCGACCGGTTGATCCCCCTTGAGGACGATCTTGACCAGCCTCGGGTCTGCCAGCCAGAGCAACTGCCCCGCCATGCCGTCGACTTCTTCATCGGTCAGGGGATAGTTGCCACTCGTCCCTTCCAGCGAACCGTTGTACAACTCCTTGAGGTGCGCCACCAGCCGCCGTAACTCGCGGCGGGATCGGCAGCGGGCGATGGTCAGCCCGCGCCGGGCGCGCAGCCGGTCGGCCAGATCGTGGATGCGCGGCGGGAATTGCAACCCCGGGTTGAGGTACCCGGAAACGACCTCGCTCGAGGTGTGGAAACCCAGGCTTTCCACCAGGGCGGGATAATAGGCCGGGTTGTACGGCAGGCCGAAAGCCGGGCGGTGTTCGAATCCCTTTACCAGCAGCCCGAAACCATCCAGCGGGGTAAAGCCCTTCGGGCCCAGGATCTCGGCCAGGCCGCGGGCGCGCGCCCAGGCGAAGGCCTGTCCAAACAAGTCCCGCGCGGCTTCCGGGTCGTCCTCACACTCGAACAGGGTGAAAAAGGCGGCGGCGCTCCGGTTGAAATCGTTGTAGCGGCGGTTATCGAGCACGGCCAGCCGTCCAACCGTCCGCCCATTGCGCAGGGCCAGGAAGAAGGCGGCCGCCGAATGCCGGTAGAACGGGCGCCGTCCCCGGTCCAGGACGAGGCGGGACTCCCCCTCCAGCGGCGGGACCCATTGCGGGGTCCGGGCATACAGGCGGAAGGGCAGCGCCAGGAAGGCGCGCACTTGCTGTTTCCGGGTTGGATCGACCTGGATGATCTCCATAAAAAAAATACCGGTTGCAGGGTGCGGCCTGCAACCGGCAGGTTCTATCCGGCCTGGCGCGCTTTCTCCTGCACGGCGCGTTCAGCCATCATGCTGCGCAGGGACTTGACATCCTTCTCCACGAAGAACAACGCACCCAGGTAGAAGACGAAGCACAGCAACCAGGCGCTGATGCAGATGACCAGGATGGCGGTCTGAAGGTTGGCGGCATCGGCGATGATGCCGGCCAGCAGAGGCGCAAAGGCCGCGCCGCTGCTCTCGATGAAGTATTCCACCGCCTGGGCGGTGCTGCGCACCTCCGGCGCCGTCACGTCGAAGACGGTCGAGATGACGTTGGGCGAAGACATCGGCATGAAGATGGCGGTCAGCGTCATCAGGACAAAGAAGGCGTTGGCGGCCTCGATCGGGGTGTTGATGGCGAAATAAAGGAAAACCGCCCCGAGCAGGACACCGGCGCTGGAGACCAGGATGCGGCCTTTCGGCGTGCGCTTGAATGCCCAGTCGCCGAGCGTCCCGCCCAGGATGTAACTGAGGGCCAGGACAATGATGATCGGCGCCATGGTGAAGAGGATGCCATTCTGGTCGTAGTTGCGTTCCTCGGCCAGGTAAGTGAAGAACCAGACTGTGATCACATTCCACGGGAAGACGCCGGCGAAGCCCTGCAGGAAGACGAACCACATGGTGCGCTTCTTCAAGACCTCCTTTGCCTGCGCCCAGGAGAAACGGTACTGGCCGATCTCCAGGTTCTGCAACTCGGGTTCAGCCTGGCCGCGCGGCAGTTCCTTGACCCCGAAGAAGATGGCAACCGCCACCAGCAACCCCAAACCGCCGGTCAGGTAGAAGACCGAGCGCCAGCCGCCAAGCGCCGGTGCGACCATCAGCGCCAGGATCATCCCCACCAGGTAGCCGAAAGGCTGGGTGAATTGCAGCAGGCCGTAGATCTTGCCGCGCATCTGCGGCCCGAAGTAATCGGCCACCAGGCTGTAGAGGCCCGGATAGGAAGAGTCGTCGATGCCGGTCGAGGCGCGGGTGGCGGCGAAGAGCGGGAAGGTGCGGGCGATGGCGCTCAACCAGGTGGTTGCGCCCCAGATGAACGATGCCAGCGCCAGCAACTTGGAACGGGCGAAGCGGTCGTAGAGGAATCCCCAGAGCGGGTAGAGGATGGTGCCGACCAGCATCGCCCCGGTCATCACCCCACCCATCTGGGTCTTGGTGATCTCGAACTCGGACATGATGTCCGGGAGGAGCGGGTTGATCAACTGTTTATCGATCTGGTGCAGAAGCATGAATGCCAGGAAGATCCCCACCACCAGCCAACGGTAACCGTTCTTCTTTTTTGCCATGGTCTGCCTCCGAGTATGGGATATGTAGTGAGTTTACAGCATAAGGAAGGACGAGTCAACAAACCGCCCACTCGTTATATAATGGGAATATGAAAGCCAAACTGACTGCCGCCCTGCTCCCGGCCATCCTACTCGCCGCCTGTAGTTGGACGCCCGCCCCCTACCAGCCGCCGCTGGCGACGCCGCAGCCCTCCCGCACGCCGCTGATCGTCCCGCCGACGCCGGTGGTCGTCTTCCCGAGCGCCACCGTGACAGCCACCGGGACGGCTAGCGGCGCGACCGGGAGCCCGACGCCAACCGAGACCGCCTCGCCCACCCCCAGCCCGAGCCCCACCTTCACACCCCTTCCACCGCTGGCAGTGGAGGTCATCGGCTGCAATACCAGCCTCGACCTCCGTCACCAGATGGGCGAAGTGACCAACGCCTACACCCGGCTGCGCAACTACAGCGCCGAAGGCCTGACCCAGGTCTGCGCCACCCTGGAGGCGCTGGATGAGGACCGGGTCCATCCCGACAAGACTGTCTGTATCGCCAGCCTGCCGTCCTTCCACCAGGTAATCCTGAAATTGACGGTCGATACCCAGTTCCAGGTGGACACCAGCATCCAGGTGGATGTGGTCTCCGGCGAAGGCCTGGCTGCCTTCGCGTTCCAGGAATCCTGCCGCGAGGCCGGCCTCTTCCTGGGCGACCCGGAACAGACCGGCGTGGTGGAACCCATCCCCTGACCTGGCACCCCATCCCAACCCGATACAAAAAGCCCGTCGACCGGGCTTTTCCATATCACGCCAATCCATCTTAATACCAGGGGGTCATCACCCGAAACATCAGGCTCTTTTCAGCGTAACTGTGAAAGCGCTGCCCTGGCCTTCGCCGGCGCTCTCCGCCCGGATCGTCCCGCCCTGCGCTTCCACCAGGTGGCGGGCGATGGTCAGGCCGATCCCGCTCCCCCCGCCATGCTGGCGTGAGCGGGATTTGTCCACCCGGTAGAAACGGGTGAAGATGTGGCCGATGTGCCCCGGGGGGATGCCGATGCCGTTGTCGCGCACCGAAATATCCACTTCCTGCTCGCGCCCGGCTGCCAGGATCTCGACCCTGCCGCCCTGCGGCGTGTACTGGAGGGCGTTCCCGGCCAGGTTGATCAGCACCTGCAGGATGCGGTCCTCGTCCGCCAGGATGGAGAGTCCGCCCGGAGGCAGGCTGGAGGTCAGCGCCACGCCCTTGCCCTCGTAGGAACGGGAAAGCCGCCGCACGACGCTATCCACCAGCCGGGAAACCTCCAACGGGCGGATATCCAGGGCATAGGTGCGGGCTTCGACCCGGCTGAGTTCCTGCAAATCGTCAACCAGGCGGCTGAGGCGGCCGGCCTCCTGGTGGATCTGTTGGTAGGTGTCGGCGGTGGCCGGGAGCACCCCGTCCATCAGGCCTTCCATCGAGCCCTTGATGGTGGTCAGGGGGGTGCGCAGTTCGTGGGTCACGTCGCCGATCAACTGCCGGCGCATCGCCTCCACCTGCTCGAGCGCCCCCGCCATCTGGTTGAAACTCTCCGCCATCTGGCCGAGTTCATCGCTCCCGGCGGCCGGGACGCGCTCGTTGTAGCGGCCTTCGCTGATGCGCCGGCTGGCCTGCGTCATGGCCTTCAGGGGGGCGGCCAGTCTCCGGCTGACGAGCAGGCTGAGCAGGACCGCCACACCCAATGCGGCCAGCAGGGCATAGGTAAAGGCTTCGCTGACGATGCTGCGGATGTTGGCATACTGGGGGATGCCGGTTTCGGATGCGGGGTCCGCCTCCTGTCCCCCGCCCTGCCATGGACCCATCCCACCGCCCATCATCGGCGCGCTGCTGTGCATCTGGCGGCCATACGCGCCCGGGAGGCTGAGCAGGGTGCCGGCCCATAGGACCCCGACCGTCACCAGCAACAGGACCAGGTAGGAAAGGAACAGGCGCACGCTCAAGCGGCGGATCTTCATAACGGCTCGTCTTCGAATCGGTAACCGACCCCGCGCACGGTGGCGATCAGTCTCTCGTCGCCGAGTTTCTGGCGCACGTGCCCGAGGTGGACATCCACCACCCGGGTATCGCCGAAGTAATCGTAGCCCCAGACCTTCTCGAGCAGTTGTTCCCGCGAGAGCACCCGGCCCCGGTTCTCGGCCAGGGCGGTGAGCAGGTCGAATTCGATGGCGGTCAACTCGACCGGCCGCTGGTCGACGGCGACAAGCCGCGCCCCGCCGTCGATCCGCACCCGGCGGAAGGACAGCACGCTCGGTTCGGTCCGCCCGGCCTGCCCGGACTGGATGCGCCGCAGGGCGGCCTTGACGCGCGCCGCCAGTTCGCGCGGGCTGAAGGGCTTGGTGACGTAATCGTCGGCCCCGACCGACAGGCCGACGATCTTGTCCACTTCCTCGGTGCGGGCCGTCAGCAGGATGACATAGACCTGCGACTCAAGCCGCAGCCGGTTCAACGCCTCAAGCCCGTCCATGCCGGGCAGCATGATATCGAGCACCACCAGGTCGGGCTTGTAGGCGCGCGCCGCCTTCAGGCCGGACGGTCCATCGGCGGCGGTGAACACATCGTAACCGTCCGCCTTCAGGTAGGAACTGACCAGGTTGACGATGCTGGGCTCGTCATCCACCACCAGGATCTTTGCATTCGACATAACGCCTCCAAACGTATTGTAACAAAGGCTGTTGCAGGTGTGTGAAGAAAGTGTAAAGCCCCCCGCTTGACCGGCAAAGCCGCGGCCGGGGTCGCGGCGCTGGGGATCGTCATGTCGGCGATCGAGGAGAAGCAGGACGGATTGACAATCCGTCCTACAAATGCCGAAAACACCGTATAATGAATGAAATTCGTGTCTTATCCGCAACAGCGGGAAAGAAAGAGAAATATGCCCGAAGAACAATTAACCCACATTACACGCAACAAGATCGCCATCCTGATCGACGGCGACAACGCCCAGGCCAACCTCCTGCCGCAGATGCTGGTGGAGGCCGGCAAGTACGGCCTGGTGACCGTGCGCCGCATCTACGGCGACTGGACCACCTCCAGCATGAACCAGTGGAAGGATGTGCTCAATTTCCACGCCGTCCAGCCGGTGCAGCAGTTCCGTTACACCATCGGCAAGAACGCCACCGACAGCGCCATGATCATCGACGCCATGGACCTGCTCCACTCCGGCGTGGTGGACGGCTTCTGCCTTGTCTCCAGCGACAGCGACTACACCCGGCTGGCCACCCGCATCCGCGAGGCCGGAACGTTCGTGATGGGCATCGGCGAGAAGAAGACGCCCAAGCCGTTCGTCAACGCCTGCGATGTGTTCGTCTACACCTCGAACCTGGTGGCCGAACAGAAGTCGCACCGCGCCGCGGCGCAGAAGCGCAGCCAGCCGAGGAAGAAGACCGGCAGCGCGGCCGCCGCCCCGGTCAGCGCCGCCGCTCCCATCCCCGAAACAGACAACGAGAACGACCCGCTGCCGATCATCCGCCAGGCCTACGAGATGGCGGTGCAGGAGGACGGCTGGGCGCGGCTCGACCACATGGGCAACGCCCTCTACCAACTCGACCCCGGCTTCGACCCGCGCACCTACGGCCACCGCCAACTCTCGCGCATGATCGCCAGTTATAAGGAAGTATTCCAGATGCGCACCCAGGAGATCGACGGGAGCACGCTGTTCTACGTGAAGATGAAGGAGTAGGCCCCCTCCCGGCCTCCCCCAAATTCGACACGCAAATTCCTGTTCGCATCCCTACGACTGTTGTCGCATTTGCCCACTCGCTTCGCTCGGGACGCCTCGCGAGGGGAAGACGGAAGGGGGTTCCTAACCATGCCCCACGACCATCCCTACATCCAAGCAGAAAAGAAAATCGAAGCGGTGATATAATCGTCATACGATTTCTTGTTCGATAGGAGTTCCGTATGGACGCGGTAACTGTTTCCCCAAAATACCAGGTAGTTATTCCGTTGACCGTTCGCGAAAGAATGCGCGTCAAGCCTGGGCAAAAAATGCACGTCATCGCCTACGATAACATGGTGGTCTTCATCCCTGTCCGCCCGATCAAGCAGGCGCGCGGATCGTTGAAAGGCATTGACACAAAAATCGAGCGCGACGAACAGGATCGCGTATGAACATCGTCGACTCTTCGGGCTGGCTGGAGTACTTCGCGGAAGGAGGCAACGCCGATTTCTTCGCCCCCGCCATCGAAGACACGAAGAATCTGCTCGTGCCTGTCATCTGCCTCTACGAAGCGTTCAAAAAGATTCTCCAGCAAAGCGGCATCAACGAAGCGCAGGTTCACGTCAGTGACATGAAGCAGGGAAAGGTCATCGAGCTTGACGAGTCGCTCGCCCTGAGCGCCGCCAAACTGTCCGCCGACTTGAAACTGCCGATGGCGGACAGTTTGATTCTCGCTACCGCACGCGCCAATGACGCGACTCTTTGGACACAGGATGAACATTTCAAAGACCTCGACGACGTGAAGTATATCGAGAAGAGGTATTGAGATGAATCTTTCTGAAATCGAACAAGCCATCGCCGAATTATCTCGCGAAAATTTGTCCCGTTTCTGCGCGTGGTTCGAGGAATATTACGCTCAGAAATAGGACGAGCAGATCGAGCGCGACGCCAAATCTGGCAAGTTGGACAGACTCGCTGATGATGCAATTAGTGATTTTCACAAAAGGTAAGGAGCAACTCAATGACCACTACTCAAGCCACCGCAGAAGTATTTTGGACAGCCTTCAAAGTCTTACCCCTCGAAGAAAAGCGTGCCGTGCTTCAACGCATCATTCGCGATGAAAATCTGCGCCGTGACCTGATGGACTTGTCCATCATCGAAGAACGCCGCAACGAACCTGGCCGTCCCTTGCGCGACTACTTAAAGGAAAAGGCGAAGAAGCAATGACCTATCAGGTCGTCCTCCAGCGTCCCGCTGAAAAGGAACTGGACGCGCTCGAATCGTCCGTTCACAAACGCATTGTGACGCGTTTGCTGGCGCTGGAGGAGAATCCCCGCCCAGCAGGAGTGAAGAAATTACTAGGACAAGAAAGTTTTCGTTTGCGAGTGGGAGACTATCGAATTCTCTACATCATTGACGACAAGACAAAAAGGGTTGTGATTTTATCGTTTGGACATCGCCGCGAAGTGTATCGTTAGCCCCATCCCCAGGGGCGATTTTCTTTGTCGAGAGCAAACTTCATCTTTCATCTTTCATCCTTTAGGATTTCCCCATGCCCCATGACCAAGCCTATCGCGAAGAAACGTCTTAACCTTGATTGGAAGGATTACAGGATTACCCTGATTGGGAGTCGAAAATCGCCATGAAACACGAGGATTTGACCCGCCGCATCATTGCCGCCGCCATGAAAGTACACTCCACGCTTGGCAATGGCTTTCAAGAAGTGATCTACCAACGCGCTATGGAAATTGAAATGCCTTATCACAACCTGGCTTTTGAGCGCGAAAAGGAAATGTCCATCTTCTATCGTGGACATGAAATCGGCACCCGCCGCGTGGACTTCTTCGTCGAAAAACTGATCATGGTTGAACTCAAAGCCGTCATCCAACTCGAAGACGTCCACCTTGCCCAGGCCATGAATTACCTCGAAGCGTATAATATGGAAATTGGCCTGCTGATCAATTTCGGCGCGAAGAGCCTGCAATTCAAGCGCGTCCACAACAACAAACTCCACCTTGATTAGAAGGATTACAGGATTTCCCTGATTGGGAATCCTGCAAATCAAGGTAATCAAGAAAATCACCACCATGATTAGAAGGATTAGAGGATTGCCCTGATGACAACCCTTCAAACCTTGAAAATCAAGGCAATCAAGATAATCCATCATGGACATCAAGAAAATCACCACGATGATTAGAAGGAATACAAGATTACCCTGATTGGGAATCCTGCAAATCAAGGTAATCAGGAAACACACGGTAATCAATCATGGCAATCAGGTAAACCAAGAAAATCAAGGTTAAGACTATGAAAGATAAAGCATATAAACAAGCCGAACAAAAAATCGCCGCAGCCCTGACCTCGCGCGCAACGGAACTTGACCTAATTAATATAGTGATAGAAAAGCACTATAAGGTTGAAGGTAATGTTCAAACCACCGAAACGCATTTGACCGAATTGCCAGAATCAATCGGTCAACTCACGCAGTTGACATCCCTGTATCTCTACGACAACCAACTGACCGCCCTGCCAGACTCGCCGCTTGCGCAACTTCACGAGTGCCGAGAGAATGTGGAGAACGATTAATAGTGTCATTGGAATTTTCCGCCTAATTGTTCTAGATCTGAGAGGATGTATCATTGTGACGAAACCCGAAGAAAAAGAATTGAATGCTAGAAGGGCAATTGTGGCTGAAATGGAAGATGTTTTAGCCAATTGCGAGCTTGAACATGCTACTCTTCTAGCAGAATTGCGTTCATTCCAGCGTATTTACATTGAAACTGTTGGATGTTTGATTGCCCAATTAGACGAGCTAGAAGCTCAAATAGCCGAGGTTATCGCTAGAAAGCAAACCGTGGATGAAACATCGATGCATTCTGCTGCAACAGCAAGACAAAAAGCAAAAGAGTCAGCCCAATCTACTGCTAGGGATAATTATGCTGATTTGCCTAACAATGAATTCACGCCAACGGAAGAAATTAAGAAATTATTCCGAGATGTGGCTAAAAAAATCCATCCTGATCTCGCATCTAACAACGAAGACAGAGGAATTAGAGATGAACTGATGAAAAAGGCAAATGATGCTTACCGAAAGGGTGAAGTAGAAAAGTTGCGTTTAATTGCTGAAGAATATGAAGCACGCCCAGAAAACATCGAAGGTGATAGCATTGGCGCTCAATTGGTAAGAGTAATAAGAAAAATAGATATAGTAAGCAAGCATGTTAGTGAGATTAAAGGTTACTACTCAGCCTGTTTGAGCAAAAACCGCCACCTGTGGCGAAAAAGGCTGAAATTGCGCTCGTTTGTCATATGTAGCCATCCCAAATATGGCGATTTTCTGTCAAAACTGCCAAACGACGCCACAGGTTGGGCTTTCAATATTATGGCTGAGTAGTAACATGCCGTGAACAATTATTGGCGAGAATTAGCGGCGTTGTGTGAAATGAACGTCATGCTACAAGCATTACTACTCATCCACGCCATGCTCAAAGCCAAAGACCCCGGCTTCGGCAGCCTCGTCCGCGTTCTGAACAAACGCAACGAATTTCTCTGGGTACATGAGAATTTCGCCGGCGAATATTAATCGGGTAAAATTCTGTAATCACAAAGGAGCCGAATATGAAAAAGTCCCTGCTTGCGCTAAGCGCCCTGCTCGTGGTTGTGCTGCTGGCGGGCACGCTGGCCGCCCCGGCCAAGGCCGCCCCGGTCGTCGCCATCACCCTCTTGAACCCGGTCCCGGGCGGTCTGCTCGAACTGGCCGTGGGTGAGTCGTATACCTTCGATATCCTCATCACGAGCGACGAGCCCTTTGTCCTGGCGGCAGCCATGACCAACGCCTATTACCCGGGGCGCGGCGTCTTCTGGCATGGCGGCGATCACGCCACCCAGTCCACTTCGGCCATGCTGCACCTGACGGTCACCGGCAAGGGTCCCACCGCGGGACTGCTGGCCGTCTGCGACTGGCCGGCGCCCGGGACGTGCCATCCCGCCGGCAGCGCGCCGCTGGCAATCATGGCCGGGGCGCGCTTCAAGGGCGGCGTGACCGTGGCCGGGACCTTCGCCTTCGCCGTCCGGGTGCCGTAGCAGGGACCGGCAGCGCCGGGGGAACCAACGATTTGAAGGAAAGAGCGGGCGCGTTCCTTCGCGTCCGCTCTTGGTTATTTTGGCTGTAATAGCCAGCATCCGTCCAGAAGGCTGCGCCGCATGGAAAGGCGGTCACGCTTTTCCATGCCATGAGTTTCACGAAAACGCCCGAATATTACGAGATTTTCGCGCCTTTCGCGGCTAATTCATTCCAGTGGCGCTTCCCTGCGGGTGATGAAGCAGGACCTCGCCGGATTGCGACCGGCCTCCGGTCCGCGATGACAGAAGGAGGAAAATGCTCAATAGACTGGCAGGCGCCTACCGCGAATACCCGCGCACCTTCTGGTTGATGGCGCTGGTCAACTTTCTCGACCGCCTGGGCGGGTCGATCCTCTTCCCCTTCTTCGCCCTCTACCTGACCAAACGCTTCGAGGTCGGCATGACCGAGGTCGGGGCGCTGTTCGCGGTCTTCTTCGTCTCCAGTTTCATCGGCTCCTTCCCCGGCGGGGCGCTGGCAGATCGTTTCGGGCGCAGGAGGATCATCATCTTCAGCCTGCTGGCGACCTCCCTCAGCGCCCTGCTGATGGGCTTCGTCGGTTCCTTCCAGGTCTTCATCATCGTCGCCTTCGTCTCGGGCATCTTCACCGATGTCGGGGGGCCGGCCTACGAAGCGGTCTTCATGGATGTCCTGCCGGAGGCGAAACGCGCCAGCGGATTCGGCATCCGCCGGGTGGCGTTCAACCTGGCGGTCGTCGCCGGGCCGGTCATCGGCGGTTTCCTGGCCGCCCGTTCCTACCTGGCGCTGTTCGTGCTGGACGCCATCATCAGCGGCCTGGTGGCGCTGCTGGTCTTCTTCCTGATCCCGGAGACCAAACCCGCCCTGGCCGAAGGCGCGAAACCGGAGACCACCGCCCAGTCCTTTGGCGGGTACATGCGTGTCCTGCGCGACGGGCGCTTCATGGCCTTCGTCGCGGCCTGCATGCTGGCCTGGCTGGTGTACATGAACATGAACACCACCCTGGGCGTCTACCTGCGCGACCGGCACGGCGTCCCTGAATCAAGCTACGGCTGGCTGGTCAGCCTGAACGCGGCCCTGGTCGTCCTGTTCCAGTTCCCCATTACGCGCCGCATCGAGAAACGCCCGCCGATGCTGATGATGGCGCTGGGGACGCTGCTCTTTGCCGTCAGCCTGGGGATGTACGGGGTCGTCGACTCGACCGGGCTGTTCGTCCTGGCGATGGTCATCCTGACCCTGGGCGAGATGGTGGCCATCCCGATCGCCAACGCCGTGGTCGCCTCCTTTTCCCCGGAGGAGATGCGCGGGCGCTACAACTTCGTCTACGGTAACTCCTGGGGGATCGCCTTCGCCGTCGGTCCCTACCTGGCCGGGCTGGCACTGGACGGAGCCAACCCGGACCTGCTGTGGTACGCCTGCGCCCTGGTCGGGTCCATTTCCGCCCTGGCCTTCCTCTGGCTCCACCGCCGGATGCCGCCGAAGACAGCCACCCCGGATGCGGGGTAGGCGCGAAATGAAATTGAAACCCTTGGAATCGATGGAGACCGCCATGATAGAGCGGTCTCCATTTTACTGATGATAGGAGGATGGTTACTTGTCGAGCAGGGCCGCCACGCCCGGCAGTTCCTTCCCTTCCAGGAACTCCAGCGAGGCGCCGCCGCCGGTCGAGACGTGCGTCATCTGTTTGGCGACGCCGGCTTTCTTGACCGCGCTGGCGCTGTCGCCGCCGCCGATGACGGTCACGGCGCCCGATTCGGCCAGCAGTTTCGCCAGGGCAAAGGTCCCTCCGGCGAACTTCGGCATCTCGAACACGCCCACCGGCCCGTTCCAGACGATCAGTTTCGCGCCGCCCAGGACCTGCCGGTAGAGTTCGACGGTCTTGGGGCCAACGTCCATCATGCGCCAGCCGGCGGGGATGCAGTCCACATCCACGACCTGGCTGTTGGCTTCGGCCTCGAACTTGTCGGCGATGACCGCGTCCAGCGGCAGGACGATGCGGCTGGCGGATTTGGACAGGATGCCTCTGGCGGTCTCGATGGATTCGGCTTCCGCCAGGCTGTCTTGCATGTCCAGTCCCTTCGCCGCCAGGAAGGTATTGGCCATGCCGCCGCCGATGATGAGTTGGTCGCATCTGGCGAGCAGGTTCTCCACGACCAGGATCTTGTCGCTGATCTTGGCGCCGCCCAGGATTGCGATGTACGGATGCTCCGGGTTGGCAGTGGCGCGACCCAGGTATTCCAGTTCCTGTTCCATCAGGAAGCCGGAAACCGCCGGCAGGAAATGCGCCACGCCCTCGGTCGAGGAGTGGGCCCGGTGGGCCGAGCCGAAGGCGTCGTTGACATACACATCGCCCAGGGCTGCCATCTTCTTGGCAAGTTCCAGGTCGTTCTTTTCTTCTTCGGGATGGAAGCGGGTATTCTCCAGCATGAGCGCCTCGCCAGGCTGGAGGGTTTGCGCCAACCGCTCGACTTCCGGCCCGACGCAGTCCGGCGCCATTCGGACCGGGATGCCGAGGCGCCCGGCCAGCACGTCCGCGGCGGCCTTCAGGCTGAACTCGGGATCGGGTCCGCCCTTGGGGCGGCCGAGGTGGCTCATCAACAGCAGGGACGCCCCCTGCCCGAGCACATACTGGATGGTCGGCAGGGCGGCCTTGATGCGCTTGTCGTCGGTGACCTTGCCGCCTTCCATCGGGACATTGAAGTCCACCCGCATCAGCACGCGCTTGTTTTTCAGGTCGATATCGCGAACGGTTTTCTTGTTCATGAGTTGATCTCCTGCCACGCCCGGGTACTGGCCGGTCAGTCAAATCCATCCGACCAACCGGCCAGCAGACCGGCAGACTACATCGCTTTCGCCATCAGCGCCGCCAGATCCGCCGTGCGGACCGAGTAGCCCCATTCGTTATCGTACCAGGCCACCACCTTGACGAAGGCGCTTTCAGCCTTGCCCAGGACGGAGGTGAATGGCAGGTCGACCGAGCAACTATAGGCGCTGCCTTTGAAGTCCATGCTGACCAGGGGTTCATCCACAGCCTCGAGGATGCCCTTGAAGCGCGGAGACCTGGCGGCGTCGCGGAAAGCCTGGCGCAGTTCCTCGGTGGTGGTGGGTTTTTCGATCTCGGCGGTGAAATCGACCACCGAGACGGTCGGGGTCGGGACTCGCAGGGAATAGCCGTCGAACTTGCCTTTCAGGTCGGGGATAACCAGGGCGATGGCCTTGGCCGCCCCGGTGGTGGTCGGGATGATGTTCAGGCCGGAGGCGCGGGCGCGGCGCAGGTCCGAATGTGGCATATCCAGCACCTTCTGGTCGTTGGTATACGAGTGGACGGTGGTCATGAAGGCGCGCTTGATGGTGTACCTGTCATGCACGACCTTGGCCGCCGGGGCCAGGCAGTTGGTGGTGCAGGAGGCGTTCGAGACGACGTGGTGGTTCTTGGGGTCGTACTTGTCCTCGTTGACGCCCAGGACGACGGTCAGGTCTTCGCCTTCGGCGGGGGCCGAGATGATGACCTTTTTCGCGCCCCCGGCGGTGATATGGTTGACCGCGCCTTTAACGGTCTTGCCCTTCTTGTTGACGCCGTCTTCCTTGATGGTGAACAGGCCGGTGGACTCGATGACAATTTCCACGCCCAAGTCCTTCCACAGAATGGCGGAGGGATCGGTCTCCTTGAAGACCTTGACCTGCCTGCCATCGACCAGGAGGGCCTCTTCGGCAACCTCCACAGTACCGTCGAAGCGGCCATAGGTCGAATCGTACTTGAGCAGGTGCGCCATGGTCTTCACATCGCCGATGTCGTTGAAGGCGACCACCTCCAGTACGCCGGGATAATAATCCCGGATGGCTTTGAGTACCTGGCGGCCGATGCGGCCAAAACCATTGATGCCAACTTTGACAGACATAACCTACCTCCTGAACTGGGGTTTACTCCGCCCGGGAGTCGTTGGGAACACCCCTGCGGAGAGGATCGAAATGGAAAGCCTACTGGTTGCCCAGCGGGCCGGTGCGCTCATAGAACAGGTCCATCAGGGTCTGCGCCAGGCTGTGGGCGTCGTGCCGCCAGGGATTCTCCGGGCTGCGCAAGTCGGCGCAGTAGACGCGCCGGTCCTGGCGGAAATCATCATCCAATTTTACCCAATGAACCCCGTTTGGCAAAGCGGCTTCGTAGTTGTCGTTGCAGACCACGATGTCCATGATGCCTTCGCCGATATGCTCCTCCAGCGCCCGGACGTGGTCGCCGCAGGTGTAGGCGTGGGTCTCACCCGGCTGGGTGGTGATATTGCAGACGAAGATCTTGAGCGCATGGCTGGCCTGCACCGCCGCCAGCAGGTCGCGCACCAGGATGTTGGGCAGGATGCTGGTATACAGGCTGCCCGGGCCGATGACGATCAGGTCGGCCGCCAGGATGGACTGGATGACGGGTGGGAAGGCGGTGGCATCGTTCGGTTCGAGCCAGACCCGGCGCACCCTGCCCGAGACCTCCGGGATGCGGCTCTCCCCTTCCACCCGGACTTCGTTCGGCGCCTCCGGCAACTGGACATCCGCCACCAGGCGCACATCGTGCAGGGTGGACGGCAGCACCCGGCCATGCACCGAGAGTACCCGCCCCGATTCGGCGATCGCCTCCTCGAAACTGCCGGTGATGTCCACCAGGGCGGAGATGAACAGGTTGCCGAAGGAGTGTCCGCTCAGGCCGGTATCCTCGCCGAAGCGGTACTGGAACAACTGCGTCAGCAGGGCCTCGTCGCTGGACAATGCCGCCAGGCAATTACGGATGTCGCCCGGCGGGAGGATGCCGAGCGTCCGCCGCAACTCGCCGGACGAGCCGCCGTCGTCCGCCACGGAGACGACCGCCGTCAGGTTATGGGTGTGTTCCTTCAACCCGCGCAGGACGGTCGCCAGCCCGTGCCCGCCGCCGATGGCCGCCACCCGCGGCCCGCGTTCCCGGCGGCGGAATTCGGCCACCTGGTCGACCAGTTTCTGACCGGGCCGCAGGAACGGCACCAACAGGGAGCGGTTCAGTCCCCAGACCCCCGCCAGGATCATCCCGACCCCGATGCTGCCGAAGATCAGGATGCGCCAGACGCGCGCCAGCGATTGCAGGGAGAGCGCACGGATGACCGGCAGCCACCAGGTATCGGGGGCGGTGCGGTAGATGTCCAGGAGGAAGAGCGCCAGGCCGACCCCCAACAGGGTGATCCCCGCCAGCAGCAGCGCCAGCCAGCGCTTGACGCCCAGGCCGGGATTCAGCCACCGCAATGCCTCTTTCACCCCCTGCCAAAACCTGGAACGCCCGGCATTCGGTCGCTTACTCATGAAACGATGATAGCAGCCTTTGGAAGAATAGTCAATCGAGATGAAAATCCCGCCGCCGGGGTGATGAAATTCCCTTTTTCCCGGCCTGCACACCCATAAGATTCCGATTCCAGATAACAGGCAGTATAATGACCGCATGGGTGCAATCCTTGCCATCGACATCGGCGGCACGCAAATGCGCGTCGCGTTATACCCCCCGCAGGATATCCAACCTGTCCGTCACCAGCGCACAGCCACCCGGTCCGGCAGCGGGACGGTCTTCGACCGCCTGACCGCCTTGATCGACTCGGTCTGGGACGACGGGGTGGAGGTCATTTCGGTCGCCTCCGCCGGTCCGCTCGACCCGGAGAGCGGCATCATCCTCTCCTCGCCGAACATCCCGGGCTGGATCAACTTCCCACTCGGTGAAAGGCTGGCCGGACGCTACCGCGTCCCGATCCACATCGGCAACGACGCCAACCTGGCCGCCCTGGGCGAATGGAAGTACGGCGCCGGGCGCGGCCACAACGACCTGCTCTACATCACCATCAGCACCGGCATCGGCGGCGGCGTCATCAGCAACGGCTGCCTGCTGCTCGGACACCACGGGCTGGCGGCCGAACTCGGCCATATCACCGTCCTGCCGGACGGTCCGCTCTGCCCGTGCGGCCAGCGCGGCCACCTGGAAGCGGTTGCCTCCGGTCCGGCCATCTCGGCCTATGTCCTGGAACGTTTGGCCGGCGGGGCGACCTCGAGCCTGTCCGCCCACCCCGGGCTGGATGCCCAGCAGGTGGCGGAAGCCGCCCGGGCCGGCGACCGGCTGGCGGTCGAAGCCTACGCCCGCGCCGGCGAGGCCCTCGGCCGCGCCCTGGCCGATTTCCTGCACATCTTCAACCCATCCATCGTCATCTTCGGCGGCGGGGTCTCCCGGAGCGGAGGCCTGTTCTTCGACCCGCTGAAAACCTCACTGGCGAAGCACGTCATGGAACCGGGCTATACCCGGGAACTGGTCCTGACCACCGCCCAACTCGGCGATGAAGCCGGCCTGCTGGGCGCCCTGGCGCATGCCCATCTCAAGCGCGGCGCCAACCAGGCGTGACCCGCCACAAGAGAAAAGGAGATTCAAACCCATGGAACCGATGAAACTCCCCGGGCCGAAGGCCCGCGCCTTCATCAAACGCGACTCGGCTGCCATCTCGCCTTCCTACCCGCGCGGCGTCCCCTTCGTGATGGACCACGGCAAGGGTACCGAGGTCTGGGATGTGGACGGCAACCGTTTCCTCGACTTTGCGGCCGGCATCGCCGTCACCTCCACCGGCCACAGCCATCCCGAAGTCGTCAAGGCCATCCAGGAACAGGCGGAGAAGTTCATCCACATCTCGTCAGACTTCTACCACGAGAAGTGGATCCAACTCGGGGAAAAATTGGACGAGATCGCGCCCTTCGAAGAATCCGCCAATTCCTTCATGACCAACTCCGGCACCGAAGCGGTGGAGACGGCCATCAAACTGGCGCGCTACCACACCGGGCGGATGAACTTCATCGGCTTCACCGGCGCCTTCCACGGCCGGACGATGGGCGCGGTGACCCTGACCGCCAGCAAGCCCACCTACCACCGCGGCTTCTACCCGTTGATGAACGGCGTGGTCCACGCCCCATTCCCGAACCCCTACCGCCCGATCCTGGAACGCCGCGCCGGCGAAGATTACGGCGAGACGGTCGTCCGGTACATCCAGGAGGAGATCCTCGGCCACATCCTGCCGCCGGACGAAGTGGCCGGAATCCTGGTCGAGACCATCCAGGGCGAGGGCGGTTACGTTGTCCCGCCAGCCGGGTTCTACCCCGCCCTGCGCGAACTGTGCGACGAGCATGAAATCCTGCTGATCGCCGACGAGGTGCAATGCGGGATGGGACGCACCGGCAAGTGGTGGGCGATCGAGCATTTCGAAGTCGAACCGGATATCGTCACCGCCGCCAAGGGCATCGCCTCCGGCGTCCCGCTTGGGGCGTGCATCGCCCGCCAATCCGTGATGGACTGGCCGCGCGGCGCGCACGGCAACACCTATGGCGGCAACCCGCTGGCCTGCGCCGCCTCCCTGGCGACCATCGACCTGATCGAGAACGAATACCTGGAGAATGCCGCCGTTACCGGCCAGTACACGCTGGACGCCCTGCACGAGATCATGGCGCGCCACCCCAGCATCGGGGACGTGCGCGGCATCGGCCTGATGGTCGGCGTCGAGTTCGTCAAGGACCGAAAATCCAAGACGCCGGACGAGAAACTGGTCAACCGGGTGGCGGACCTGGCCTTCGAGCGCGGCCTGATCCTGCTCTCATGCGGCAAGAGCGTGATGCGCATCTCCCCGCCGCTGTCCATCTCCAAAGCCGAAGTGGATGAGGGCCTGATGATCTTCGAAGAAGCGATCACCCTGGCCGAAAAAGAAGCGAAGTAAGGAACAGGAGGGAGAGGAAGGACCCCATGCTGCCCGATTTCCGCGTCCGCCAGCGCGACTACCTGCTCGAGATCGCCCGCGCCATCACCCAGGAACTGGACCTGGACAAACTGCTGGCGCGCATCCTGCGCATCGCAGTGGAGATGCTGGCCGGGCAGGCCGGGATCATCGCCTTCAAGGAATCGGGCACCTGGCGCGTGGCGGCAGTCCAGGGCATCCCACCGGCCTTCCTGCGCTACCTCGAACCGCTGCTGGCCGAGGAGAAGGTCGCCAACCTGGATGCCGAGGAACTCAACCGCATGTTGAAGGAACTGGCCTACTCCGCCAGCAAGGGCCTGCTCAACGGGGTCGGCCTGCCGCTCGTCACGCATAAGCGGGTGATCGGCGTCATCTTCATCTTCCGCAGTTACCCGGATGTATTCTCGCCCAACGACAAACTGCTCCTGCAATCCTTCGCCGACCAGGCCGCCATCGCCCTCTTCAACGCCCAACTCTACACCCAGGTCAGTTACGAGAAAAAACGGCTCGATGCCCTGCTCGATTCCGCCGCAGACGGCATCCTGATCCTGTCCGCCGACCATGCCGTCGAATCCTGCAATGCAGCCTTCGAGCGCCTCTTCGGCCAGCCCCGCCTCCAGATCCAGGGCCGGCCGCACGGCGAGATCATCCGCTGGCAGAACAAGCCGGAAGGCCTGACCCTGGAGGAAGCCGAATCGAGCGGCTGGCCGCTGACTTCCAATGCCTACCTCTACGTGGAGGGCGACCTCCAGCGCCCGGAGCCCCCTCCCCTGCCGGTCGGTGTGACCTATGCCCCGCTCTTCTCGGCCGATGGAAGCCTGCGCAACATCATCGTCACCGTGCGCGACATCACCAAATTCCGCACTGCCGAGGAGATCAAGAACACCTTCGTCTCCATCGTCAGCCATGAACTGAAAACGCCGGTGGCGCTCATCAAGGGCTATGTCAGCACCCTGCGGCGCGACGATGCCGCCTGGGAGCGGGCCGTCGTTAAGGACAGCCTGCAAGTCATAGAGGAGGAAGCCGACCGGCTGGCTTCCATGATCGAGGACCTGCTGGACGCCTCCCGCCTGCAGGCCGGCGGCCTGAAACCCAACCGCGCCGACATCTCGCTCCCGGCGCTGGCGCAGCGCCTGGCGGAGCGCTTCCGCACCCAGACCTCGCAGCACACCATCCGGGTCGATTTTCCCGAGCGGTTCCCGGTCATCCTGGCCGACGAAGACCGGATCGAACAGGCGCTTGAAAACCTGGTCTCGAACGCCATCAAGTACGCCCCGGAAGGCGAGATCGTCGTCAGCGGCCAGACCCGCCCGGAACAGGTGGTGGTGTGCGTCAGCGACCAGGGACCGGGGATCGCCCCCGAGGACATCCCGCACGTCTTCGAACGTTTCTATCGTTCCAGCGGGGCGGCCAAGATCACCAAAGGCGCCGGGCTGGGACTCTACCTGGCGCGCGCCATCGTCGAGGCGCACGGCGGGCGCATCTGGCTCGACCCGAAACCGAACAGCGGGGCGCGGGTCTGTTTCTCCCTGCCGCGCTAATCGGGTACAATAGGGCGGCTGCCGTAAAACGACAGACATAAATCCCCTGGAATACTGGAAAGCATATGCCCCCCTCCCGAACCCAGATCAACTGCCCGCGTTGCCGCCAGCCGATCACAGCGCAGGTCGAACAACTCTTCGATGTATCTTCCGATCCCGGCGCCAAACAGCGGTTGCTGGGCGGCGTCTCGAACTACGCCGCCTGCCCGCACTGCGGTTACGCAGGCGCGCTTTCGACGCCCATCGTCTACCACGACGCTGAGAAGGAACTGCTGCTGTCCTTCTTCCCGCCTGAACTTGGGATGGCGGTCAACGAGCAGGAGAAACTGATCGGGCCGCTCATCACCCAGGTCGCCAACCGCCTGCCGCCCGAAAAACGGAAAGCCTACCTGCTGCGTCCACAGAACTTCCTGACATACCAGAGCCTGGTAGAACGCATCCTGGGAGCGGACGGCATCACGCCGGAAATGATCCAGGCCCAGCAGCAGCGGGTGACGCTGGTCGAACGCCTGCTGGCAGCCGCCACGCCCGAAGCCCGCAAGGAACTGATCAAATCCGAGGCGAAACTGTTCGACGCCGATTTCTTTGCGTTGTTCAACCGCCTGCTGGAAGGCGCTGCCGCCTCCGGGCAGGAGGGGATCGCCAAGCAAATGGACGAACTCCAGCGCCTGCTGATGGAAGAGACCGAATATGGCCGCCAGATGTCCGGCCAGGTCAAAGAACTGGAGCAGGCGGTCAAGACCCTCCAGGCGGCCGGGAAAGGCCTGACACGCGAGAAACTGCTGGAAATCCTGGTCGAAGCCCCCAACGAGACACGCCTCGGGGCGCTGGTCAGCCTGACCCGCCCCGGCCTGGACTACCAGTTCTTCCAGTCCCTGACCGAGCGGATCGAGTCCCGGAAAGGCGCTGAGCGCACGAAGTTGGAAGCCTTGCGCGAACGCCTGCTGGAGATGACCCGCCAGATCGACCAGCGCATGGAGGAGGAAGTCAAGCGCGCCCAATCCCTACTCGAGAACCTGCTGGCTGCCGAAGATACCCAGGGGGCTACTGCAGAACACATCCAGGAGATCGGCGACATTTTCATCCAGGTCCTGAACCAGGCGCTCCAGGAGGCGAACCGCAGGAACGACACTGCCAGGATGCCCAAACTGCAGCAGGTTGTAGCCGTGCTGCAACAGGCCAGCGCCCCGCCCCCGGAATACGAACTGCTCCAGGCCATGCTGGAAGCCCCGGACGAGGCGGCGCTCGATAAACTCCTGGTCGAAAAAGCCGGCCTGTTGACGCCTGAGTTCGCCCAACTGGTGGGTGGACTGCTGGCCCAGCAGGAAGCGGGTGGCAAGGAGCCCAAATTAGGCGGGGATGACAAGGTCATCCTGGGCCGGCTGGATAAGATCTACAAGACAGCGCTGAAAGTCTCGATGAAGAAAAGCCTGGGATAAATCGGGAAACTGCGTTTTTTCACCCCTCCCCCGTACGACACCAGTCCGCTTTCCCCGGTGATCAAGAACGGCTCGGTTGCGCTCCCAGGAATCCCGGAAACCACATCCCCGCTGTCCGCATGGACATTCCCTCCGTCCGCCTGCCACCATGCCGCCGCCTCGTTGGTAACGAAAAAATCCAAATCCCCGGCCGGCGCGCTGGTGGAATAAACGCACCCGTCCGGACAGGTACACTGCCATTCGCCCAGATCGCCGATGGAAAGCGAAGCCGCCTGGTTTGAACCCAGCAAAACCGCCTTTGCATAACTCCCGTCTCCGTTCACCTCTGCCGCCTCCAGGCCGTTTATCGCCACCTGCGACCCTTCCCCCGGCTCCAGCCCGCCTGCCCCGGCCAGGCTGCACTTCCCGCCCACCAGCTCCGCCTGGCGGTCGCTGTCCAACCGCACCGTGCCTTCCACCAGACCGTAAACAGTAAAATTCGCCGCCCCCCACGCCCCGGCCTCGCTTGCCCCGCAAGTCGTGTTGATGCCCTGCACGCGGTAATAATAACTGCTGTAAAGGGGCGTAAAACTGTAACTCGTCCCCGCAGTCGTCAAACAATACGCCCCGCTCTCCCCGCAGCCTCCGCCCGCCGGATACAGTTCCAGGTAATAACTGTCTGCCAAAGCCACCGCCGACCAGGAAACCGTTGCCTGGAAGCCTTCGCTGACCGTAACCGACCCGCCATTAACCGGGTTCAGCGCTGGCGCCGCCGGACTGCCGCTGTCGCTGTTCGAACAAGTCCCCCCGCAGCCGTCCGCCTGCCCGCACGCCGGCGAACACGCCGGCGCGCAACTGCTCGGCGACGGGCTCGCCCCCCCAACATACCTGCAGCACGACCCCGACCCAGTCCAAGGCTCTCCAATACATAAATCCGGACGTGCTGTAATCGGAATCCCGCAAAATAGATCTCCTGGTTCCTCATACTCGTAGCGACAAACTCCAAGTTTGTTTTGATTGCATCTCAATTCAGGAAATACCTTCCAGCTTTGAACACAATAAGCTCCGCTTGCATGAAGATAACAATCAACAGGATACCAAGTATTCTGTTTTGTTGTATAGCACAGCCAACCAGGAGCGCAATCGCTATCGCCGTCAGGATACCGAATGTTTACTTGGGCAAAAACAGAAACAGCCGATAGGTTCCACCCAAACAATAAATATCCAAAAATAAATAATCCCCGACTGATTATCTTGTTCAATACCATATCGATTCAGTGTAGCAAATTTCAGCGCCTCTGCAACAATATCATCATTTTCTACTACTTCACGTTGAGATCGATCGCCTTCTTGTTCATACTAGCTGAGAAAACTCTGAAAGTTAACTGACCGCCTGGCTGTATTTCTCTTGCTTGCAGAATTGCTAACGATTGGTTGTCCTCGCCTTTGCCTAACCAAGTAAATACGCTTGAATATGGCTGCATCAATTCCAATAGCTCTTCTTCTGAAAGAGCTATTGGATTAGAAGTGTAGTTATCTGCCGTTGAATAATCAACGGAAAATGCATACAAATAAACAACTGCCAACCTAGATTTATTCTTACCATCTACAACATGTTGCATCAAAACTTTTACCGGGATCAACTGATTATCTTTATCCAATGTATAAGCAGTTGCATACCACTTGGCTTCAGTCTCATTAATCGATTCAATGATGATCTCATCACTGAAAAACATTTTCAACCAGTATCCGTCCTCGCCCCAATTAGGATTAGTCTCTTTTTCAATACATCCGTTTGCCCCGCAGATGTCGATCATCCGCAGCCGGGCCGCTTCCCAATCAATCGGCTCGGCTTCCACCCACTGCTTCGTCTCCAAATCAAATTGCAGCAGGGCCTTCTCCGTCCCCGCCTGGCCGGCCAGCCACTGCCCGTCTTCGTCCTGCCAGATTAAATTACTTTGGTTGGCTTCCGGCAATAACGCCGCCAAGACATTGGTGTTGACGGCCCATTCGCCTTTTTGAAAATCAAAATATTCCAGATAATACTGGGTTCCGTCGGCCAGCGTCGCCACATTCTTGACGATCGCCGCCTTCTCCCCGAACGTTAAGGCATCATCCGGCCCGGAAGCGTCGCCAGTGAAAATTACCGCCGCTTCTTTCGAGTCCGGGATGACGCCGAATTCCTGTTCCAACCTTAC
>Ga0194126_10002414_pt1 | contig 30255 bp, 28 predicted proteins | sample TA2KigC150mmetaG_FD_148641 | JGI IMG/M metagenome (GOLD analysis project Ga0194126, IMG submission 148641) | Freshwater microbial communities from Lake Tanganyika, Tanzania - TA2015035 Kigoma Deep Cast 150m | ecosystem: Environmental > Aquatic > Freshwater > Lake | place: Tanzania: Lake... | reverse complement strand
TGGCCCGGGCCACCCCGGCGATATCCCCCACGCCTTCGGTGTGGGCCGGGTGGACGTTGGTGAGCACCCCGATGGTGGGGCAACTGATCCGGGTGAGGCGGTTAATTTCGCCGAACGCGTTCATGCCCATTTCCACCACCGCGGCTTCGTGAGTCCCCTCCAACTCCAGGAGCGTGAGGGGCATGCCGATGAGGTTGTTCAGGTTCAGCCGGTTTTTCAGGACCCGGAAGGCCGGGGCCAGGGTGGCGGCGATCATCTCCTTGGTGGTGGTCTTGCCGCAGCTGCCGGTGATGCCCACCACCGGCACCCGGAACCGGCCCCGCCAGGCCTGGGCCAGATCCCCCAGGGCCGTAAGGGCGTCCCGCACGGCGATGACGGTTATTTCCGGGGGAAAATTCCGTCCGGGGGCAGTAGGGGCGGGTTTTAAACCCGCCCCTACACCGGCAGGTCTCAATATTCTTTGCTCAACCAAAACCCCCCGGGCGCCCCGGCGCAGGGCGGCGGGAATGAATTCGTGGCCGTCGTGCTTCTCCCCGGTGAGGGGGATGAAAAGCTCCCCGGTCTGGCTGGTGCGGGAGTCGGTGCCAACGCCGCAGAAGGTGTCCCAGGCGCCCTGGTGTACCAGGGTGCCGCCGGTGGCGGCCAGAATATCGGCAGTGGTGAAGGTGGCGGACATATCAGGCCATGTTTCCTGTTCTAACCCTCTCCCCTTGATGTGGGAGGGTTAGGGTGGGGGTGGAAATATCCCCCTCCCCCTACCCCCTCCCACCAGGGGAGGGGAGACGGAAACAGCTTGGGGACGAGATTGACAAAGCTGGTGCGCATCAGCCGTGGTACTCCGTCAAAGCCTGGGCCACTTCTTCGCGGTCGTCGAAGTGGCGGCGCTGGGTCCCCCAGATTTGATAGTTTTCGTGGCCCTTGCCGGCTACCAGGACCGCCTCGCCGGGGCGGGCCAGGGCCACGGCCAGGCGGATGGCCTCCCGGCGGTCCGGGACCACCAGGTAGCCCGCCTCGCCTCTTTGGGCCGCAGCCGCATCGAGGCGCGGCCGGCCACTCTTCTTCAGCCCAGGCTCGCTCTCCCCAATAATGGCCAGGGGGTCTTCGGTGCGGGGATTGTCGCTGGTGACGATGACCAGTTGCGACCCCGCGGCCGCGGCCTGGCCCATGAGCGGGCGCTTGGTGCGGTCCCGGTCGCCGCCGCAGCCGAAGACCGTGATCAGCCGGGAAAATTTGAGGGTTTGCAAGGCCGCCAGGGCTTGGGTGATGGCTTCCGGGGTGTGGGCGTAATCCACGAACACGCCGGGGCCCGCGGGTGGCCCGAAACGCTCCAACCGGCCCGGTACGCCGGGCAGCGCGGCGATGCCCCGGGCCACGGTGTCCGGATCAATCCCCAGGCCCAGGGCCGTGGCCGCGGCCGCCAGAATATTGGCCAGGTTGAAGGGCCCCACCAGGCGGGAGGTGATCTCCACTTCACCCGCGGGGGTGGTGAGGCGAGCCTCCAGGCCGTCCTGGCGGAAGCGGTAGCTCAGGGGCCGCACCAGGCTTTCCGGGTGCAGGCCGTAGGTGAGGGCCGGGACCAGGACCGCGTCTTTGAGCTCTTGCCCCCGGGGGTCGTCCAGATTGAGGACCGCCAGCCCCCCTCCGGAGGGGCGGCCGTTGGCCAGAATTTCCAAAAAGAGCCGGGCCTTGGCGGCAAAATATTCGTTTAGGTCCCGGTGGTAGTCCAAGTGGTCTTGCGAGAGGTTGGTGAAGACCGCGGCGGCGAAGACGGCGCCATCCACCCGCCTTAAATCAAGGGCGTGGGACGAGACCTCCAGGAATACATGGGTGGCGCCCCGGGTGCGCATTTCCCGGAGGAGCCGCTGGAGGTCCAGGGACTCGGGGGTGGTCACCGGGGCCGGCCAAGTTGACTCGCCCACCCGGTAATTCACGGTGCCCACCACCCCCACCCGGCAGCCGGCGGCGCTCAGGATGGCCTCCAGGAGATAGGTGGTGCTGGTCTTGCCGTTGGTGCCGGTAATCCCCACCAGGGTCATCTCCCGGCTGGGGTGGTCGTAAAAGGCGGCGCTGATGTGGGCCAGGGCCAGGCGGGCCTTTGGCGCCCGGACCACTGTGACTCCAGGCGGCGGGGCCAGCTCCTGCTCGGTGACCACCACCCGGGCGCCCTGGTTGAGACTGGCGGCCAGATAGAGGTGACCGTCGGTGCGGCAGCCTTTCAAGGCCACGAAGATCCCGCCGGGGGTAACTTCCCGGGAATGGTAGGCCACGCCGGTCACCGGCACGTCAACGTCGCCCAGCACCTGGCAGCCGGCCAGGCCGTCCAGGAGCGCTCTCAAAGTTTTTGGGGTCACCGCTGCTTTCGCCACCGGGATTTTCCGCCTCAGCCTTCGGGAATATTCATATAGAGAAGTTACAGTCTATTGTTGTGTACCAGGATTATTTTTCATAATTCAGGCAAAATGATATCCGGGCAAAGTGACGCATATCGGTGGGGCGGCCGTCCCTGGCCGCCTTGGGTGGCGGGCACGGAGGCCCGCCCCACCTTAGATTTTGTAATATATATCCGGGACACGATACTATATCCTACGCCGGATCGGTTCACATGCAGCAAATAAGGGCAGGCCCCAAGGCCTACCCTTTTCTTAGCAGTCAAGTTGTGACTGAGACTGGATATCAAGACTCACCGCCTGATTTTTTAATGATACAAAAACGGTTAAATTATGGCAAGGACCAACCCCGGCTCCCTCAGACGCCGGACTTGAATTTTACCACGCAGGTGGCGCCGGGGGTGATGGCAGTCCCGGGCGCCGGTTCTTGACTGACAGCCATGCCGCTGCCTTCGAAGCGGCAGTGCAATCCCGAGCGATTCAGCAGGGTGAGCACCTGGCGGATGGTGTAGCCCTTGAGGTCAGGCATGATGGTCAGAGGCCCCTGGGGAATCTCCAGCTTGGGAGGGGTAAACGAAACTTCCGGGCCGGTGGCCGCCGCGGCCGGGGAGACCAACATGCCCGCCAGCACCGGTTCGTTTTTGTCCTTGGGGGGTTCCTTGGGATAATAGCCCAGAACCCGCAGGGATTGGGCGGCGATTTCCCGGAAGATGGGGGCCGCCACTACGCCCCCGAAGATGGCCCCTTTGGGTTCGTCCACCGCGATGGCAATGGCCAGGACCGGATTGTCGGCGGGTATCATGCCGATGAACCAACTGGTGAATTTAGAGTGCGAATAGGCGCGACCCACTATTTTCTGGGCCGTACCGGTCTTGCCGGCCACGGTGAACCCGGGAGGAACGGCTTCCTTGGCGGTGCCGCCGTTTTGCGTCACCGTTTCCATGATAGCCAGCATCTGCCGGGCGGTTTGTTGGGACAGGACCCGTCGGACCGGGTGCGGCGGATACTCTTGGACTTTTCCCCCCTGGGGGCTGAGGACCTCTTTCACCAGGTGCGGCTCCATGAGCACCCCGTCGTTGCCCATGGCCGCCAGGGCCATAGTCAGCTGGAGGATCGTGACGGACACCCCCTGACCGAAAGCCAGGGTAGCCCGGTCGATGGCAGAGCTGGCCCGCACGATGTTCTTTAACAGGCCGGGGGTCTCTCCGGGGAAGAGGATGCCGGTGCGGCGGCCGAAGCCAAAATCACGGAGGTAGTGGTCAAATCGTTTGGGGCCGACCTTGTTGCCGAGCTTGGCGGCGCCGATGTTGCTGGATTTCTGGATGACTTGCTGCACCGTCAGGGCGCCGTAGGGATGGACGTCGCGGATCATCTCTTTGGGACTCAGGCGCCAGAGGCCGTTTTCGCAATGGAATTTGTCCACGGACTTGACCACCTGGGCGTCCAGGGCCGAGGCGGCAGTGAAGATCTTGAAAGTGGACCCCGGCTCCAGGCAGTCCGTAACCAGGCGGTTGCGCCGGGCGGCTTCCGGGACTTGGGCATAGCGGTTAGGATCCATGACCGGGGTCTGGGCCATGGCCAGGATCTCCCCGGTTTGGGGCCGTATCATTAGGGCCATGCCGCCGGCGGCGCGGAATTTTTCCACCCCCGCCAGCAATTCTTTTTCGGCGAGGTACTGTAGGGTGCGGTCCAGGGTGAGGACCACGTTGTTGCCCATGACGTCGGGATCCCAGGCTTTCTCGCCGGTGACGACGATGTGGCCCCGGGCGTCGGTCATATTCCAGCACTGCTTAGGTTTGCCATAGAGCAGTTGGTCATACTGGATCTCTATGCCTTCCAGCCCCTGTCCGTCGATGTTGCAGAACCCCAAAACCTGGCCCGCCAGGTCCAAGTGAGGATAGTAGCGCTTGGCTTCGGGAACCAGGTAAACGGCGTTCACGTCGGCGCGGCCGGTGGTCTTGGACGCCCGGGCCTTTTGTTGCTCGGCAGCCTCCCAGGCCCGGAACGCCTCTTCGCGCTCGGGGGTGAGGTGTCGTTTCACAAAGACAAAGGGGCGGGCCCGGGTGAGGATCTCTTGCAAATCCCGGGCCTTATAGCCCAGAATGGGGGCGAGCTGCTGGCTCAGGCGGCCGGCGTGCTTGATCTGGCTGGGATGGGCCACCACGGACGAGACCCGGGTGCTGACGGCCAGCTCGGCGCCGTTACGGTCCTGGATCATGCCCCGCACCGGCAGGACGGGGCAAAATTTCTGGTATTCCCGGATAGCCTCTTCCCGGAGTTCCGGCCCCCGTATGACCTGGAGGTAAAAAAATCGGCCGCTGATATATAGACCGAAGGCTAACAGCGCCAGGGCCACTAAGCCGATGCGCAGCCGGACCCATTTGCCGGGGGCAAGATTCACGGCAGATTCACGACCTGGGAGGGCTGGGGCGCTCCCATATTATACGCGGCTGCCAGTTTTTCCAAACGATGGATGGAGGTGAGGCAGGCCAGTTCAATACGGAGCTTGCGGTTCAGGTCCAGATACTGTTTCTGGATCTCTTGGGCCTGGGAAATCTGGTAGCTCTGGGTGATGTACTGCAAGTCGGCCCAGGCCAGGAACAGGGAGGTGAAAAAGACCCCGGCGGTAGCCAGGACCACCACGGTCACCGCAACCTTCCCCCAGCGCCAGGGGTGGCCGACCTTGCGGTTCTTGGAAATAAAGACCTGCCCGGCGGTGGTTAATCGAATAGCCAGATTGTTCGGCATCCCCCATACCTCCAAAGTTAGTGCACCATTTTCTCGGCAATGCGCAGTTTGGCGCTCCGGGCCCGGGGGTTGGCCTGAACTTCGGCCTCGGTGGGAGTGAGAGGTTTGCGCGTAACGCGAACCATCACCCCGGTCCGTTCCCAGCCCGCCATACCCTGCTTGACCAGCCGGTCTTCCAGCGAGTGGTAGGCGATGACCACCAGGCGCCCGCCGGGTTCCAGCCAGGCCGGGGCGTGGGTGAGGAAGGTGGCCAGCTCTTCCAACTCCTGGTTTACGGCTATCCGTAAAGCCTGGAAGACCCGGGTAGCTGGATGCAGTCTCCCCCTGCGCCACCCGGGTCCCTGGGCTTGTTCCAACAATTTCACCAACTGCCGGGTCGTCTGGAAGGGGCGCCGGCGACGTTCTTGCACCACCAGGCGGGCGATGCGCCGGGCTTGGTGCTCCTCGCCATACTCCCGGAAAATCCTTTCTAATTCCGTTTCGCGGGCGCGGTTTAACCAGGTGGCCGCGGTGGGCCCCGGCTCTTCCGGGTTGAACCGCATGTCCAGCGGCTCGTCCCCGCTAAAAGAAAAGCCGCGCTGCGACTCTTGCAACTGCAAAGAAGACAGACCCAGGTCCAGCAGGATTCCTGCGACCCCCGGGAGCCGGGCCTCGGCCAGCAGATCCCCTAATTGGGCGTAAGAACGCTGAAACAGTTGAAATTTGGAGGTGTGGTGCGCCAGCCGGGTCGCGGCCGCCTGGAGTGCGTTTGGGTCCCGATCCAGGCCCCAGAGCTCCCCCTCCGGGCCGATGCGGTCCAGAATGGCCGCGGCATGCCCCCCCCCACCCGCGGTGCCATCCACATAGAGGCGGCCGGAACGACAATTCAGGCCCACCAACACCTCCCCCACCATAACCGGTTCATGCACCGGATTGTGGCCTGTAATTAGATGAGTAATTCGTGGAGCATCCCCTCATCAATGGTCTCTTCCAACTCTTTGCGGTGAGACTCAAAAGTGCTGCGGTCCCAAATTTCAAAGCAGCGGATGGCCCCCACCAAGCACACTTCCCGGCTGAGCCGGGCATAGTCCCGGAGATTTGGGGGCACCAGGATGCGGCCCTGGCGGTCCGGGGGGCACTCCTCGACGCCGGAAATCAGGAACCGCTGAAAGGCCCTCAGGTCCTTGCGAAACAAGGGCTGTTCGGCAAATTTGGCCTCGATTTTATTCCACTCGGATTGAGGGAAGGCCAGGACGTAACCGCCGAAATTGGTGAGGATGACCTGGCGATCCTTGTATCCCTTGAGGATCTCCCGATAGCGGGCCGGAATGCTTACCCGTCCTTTGTTGTCCATGGTATGGAAGTAGCTACCGGTGAACATGGCTTCCCATCAATCCCCACTCTATTCCACTTTTTCCCACATGTGGCCAAAATATGCCCTTTCCCAGGGCAATGTCAAGAAAAAAAAGCAAAAAAAAGCTCTGAATCCCCATAAAAAATTGCCTGCAGGTGGCGCAATTCCAAGGAAAGGGGGGCCGCGGAGATCGTGGAACCCTGTTTCTGAAGTTCGGGGAGGGTCGCCCTGGCCGCAGAGGTAACGGGAGGGGGGCTGGCGCTAAAGTTAATTAGCTAACAAAAATAGATAGATACATGCAGGGCAGCTGGGGTTTTACCCGACGGGGAGTGGACTTCTGCGGCACGGGTGAGGGGTCGTGGCCGGCCGGAGCGCTTTTTAGGAGGTCTGCTCCCGATGGTCCAGGTAACTTTGCAAAATGAGGACCGCGGCCAGTTGATCCACTACCTGGCGCCGGCGCCGGCGGCTCACATCCGCCTGAATCAGCACCCGTTCGGCCGCAGCCGTGGTGAGGCGTTCATCCCAGAAAATGACCTCTCCCCCCAGGGCTTCGCCCAGGGCGCCGGCAAACTCCATGACTTCCGGGGCCGCATCCCCCAGGCGGCCGTCCATGTGCCGGGGCAGGCCCACCACAATCTGCTGCACGGCATAATCCCGCCCGACCGTAAGGAGGTGGTCCAGGTCCGCCTGCCGGTCCCGGCGGATCCAAACCTCCAGCCCCTGGGCCGTGATCCCCAAAGGATCACTCACCGCCAGGCCGATGCGCTTGGCGCCCATATCCAGACCGAGAATGCGCCTGGACTCACGCTTGGGGAACGACTGCTCAGTTTCCATAGCTAAGTGGTCAATTTCATAATACGATGATGTATTAGGTACTGGTTCCCAAGTTATACTTGGGAACCCCGGTAGAGGCCAATCTGGGCTTGGCTACGCCTTATGGTTGGTTAATAACCTCTCTTCTTATGATTCCGGTTCAAATGTAACAAACGCCAATCATAACCTGATGATATATGGCAGCTTTTTAGCAGAAAACAGAAAACTGTATTACTTGGAAATTCAACCTTTGTAAAAAAAAACGAGCCAGTATCGGCGCGGCTTTTCTTGGCCCCACTATTTAGACAACAGCCAGGCGGCCGCCAACGCCAGGGCGAGGCCGGCCAGGTGGCGCAGGGTCAAGGCCTCCTGGAGGAAAACCCAGATTAAGACCACGGCGATGGCCGGGTAGAGGGCGGTGAGGGGCACCACCACCGTGGCCGGGCCCCGGGCCAGGGCCTCGAAGAAGCAGAGGAGCCCCACGGCCATGGCTATCCCGGCCCCCAGGGCGGCGCCGACTCCCCAGGGTTGCCAGGAGGCCGCCCCTATCCCACCCGCCAGGAGGTACCCCCCCACCAACAGATGCCCGGTAATGGCCAGCAGATAGACCTGTTGGGCGGGCAGGTGCTGGGAGGCCACCTTGCCCAGGAAGCCCCACACGCCCCACAATCCCAAAGCCAGCAAGGAAAACCCCAGCCAGTTCATATCCCCTCCCGGTCTTGCCAGCACCGCGCCTTTCATCTAATATACGAAAGTACGCCACTGCACAAGGATCAACTGCTTTTTGCCCCGTTTCCGCCCCCATAGGAGCGCCGCCCCCAGACCAGGTGGACCATGACCGCACCGGTGGCCAGTTGCGAGGTCGCCATCATCGGCGCTGGTCCCGCCGGAGCCACCCTGGCTTACGAGCTGCTTCAGGGGGGTCTGAAACCCCTCATCCTCGATAAGGCCGTTTTTCCCCGAATCAAAGTCTGTGCCGGCGGTCTGACCATCAAGGCCCTCAAGCTCCTGCCTCCGGACCTGGGTCCGGTCCTGGAAAATGAGATTCGCCGGGTGCAGTTGAGCTTCAACCTGGGCCGCGCCTTCACCAAAGCCTCGCAGCAGCCGTTGCTCTATACGGTTTCGCGGCAACGGTTCGACGCCTTTCTGGTGGAACGGGTGAGGCAAGCCGGAGGGGAGTTCGGGGATGGGGAACGGCTGGAGAAGATCATGGCAGGCCCGGGGGACTCATCCACCCTGGTCACCTCCAGGCGGCTGATTACGGCTCGGGTGGTGGTGGGAGCCGACGGCGCCCGAAGCATAGTGGCTCGATGCGCCGGCTTGCAGCCGGTGGATTTCTGGCATCTGGGACTCCAGATGGAAGTCCCCCGGAACCTGATGGGAGAGAGCGCCTCGGGGTTTACCCGCACGATCTATTTGGACATGGGGACCATGGCCGACGGCTATGCCTGGGTCTTTCCCCGGGGCGAGGTCCTGCTCATCGGGGTGGGGGGGGCTTTGCCCCAGGGACCGCAGCTCAAGCGGTATCATGCCCGCCTGCTGTCTCACCTGGGCCTGGGGGAGCAGTCTTTTCCTCTGGCGGCGCACCTTGTTCCCCACCGGGTAACCCCCAGGCCCATCATGAAAGGCCGGGTTCTCCTGGTGGGGGACGCCGCCGGCCTGGCGGATTTCTGGACCGGGGAAGGAATTTTCTCCGCCTTGCACAGCGCTCGCCTGGCGGCCCGGCAGATCCTCAGGTTCTTCCGGGGGGAGACCGGAGCCCTCAGCGACTACCAGGCCCGGGTGGACCGGGAGATCACCCCGGAGCTGACAGCTTCATACCAGTTTTCCAAATTATTTAATTATATCGGCCCGCTGGCCTTCAGATGCCTGGAGCGCTATGACTATCCCTGGGAGGTGTTTTGCCGCGTCATGCGGGGGGACCGGTCATTTGGGGAAATCAAAAAACGCTTCCGACCGGATATCTTATTCTGCAAACTCCTGGTAAAATCTGCCAGAAACCGACCGATCGCCTGAAGAGAGGGGCACTGTGGCAAAGATTATGGGACACCGGGGGGCCCCGGTAGATGAACCGGAAAACACCCTGCGCTCGTTCAGCCGGGCGTTGGCGGTGGGGGTGGCCGCGGTGGAACTGGACGTCCAGTTGACCAAAGACGGCCGCCTGGCGGTGATCCACGACGAAACCCTGGACCGGACCACCAACAGCCGGGGTCTGGTGAAAGACTTCACCCTGGCTGAGCTTAAACGCCTTGATGCCGGCCGGGGGGAGCCCATCCCCTCCCTGGAGGAAGTCTATGACCTGGTGCAGGGGAAGGCCCACCTGGTGGTGGAATTGAAACAACCGGAGGCCGCCGGGGCGGTGCGGCGTTTTTTCCAGGAACGCCGGGCCTTTGAATTCGCCACCGTCATCTCCTTCTGGCACCCGGCCGTCAAAGCCCTGAAGGAGGCCGAGCCGCGCCTTAACACCGGCGTCCTCATGGTGGGCTGCCCGGCGGACCCCGTGGGCCTGGCCCGGGCCGCCAACGCCGACGCCCTGATCCTCCAGTACGCCTACGTGACCCCGGAACTGGTGGCCGCCGCCCATAACCACGGCCTGTTGGTCTACGTCTGGAACATCGACGATATCACTACCCTGCAACCTTACCTGACCATGAACCTGGACGGCATCGGCAGCAACCGCCCGAATGTTTTGATAGAATATCTTAAGAAAGTTGAGGGGAAAGTGAGCAGTGAGCAGTTTTCGATTTTGCGGCTCACTGCTTAAGCCCTCCGCCACACCATTTCCCGAAGGGATCGATATGGCAAAAACCATTGTTGAGCAGGTGATGGCGGCGCATCTGGTGTCCGGGGAGTTGGCGCCCGGCGCCGAGGTGGCCCTCAAGATTGATCATACCTTGACCCAGGATGCCACCGGCACGCTGGCCTATCTGGAGTTCGAGGCCATGGGGGTGGCGCGGGTCCGGCCCGAGGTGGCGGTAAGTTATGTGGACCACAATCTGCCCCAGACGGATTTTCGCAACGCCGACGACCATCGGTTTTTGCGGACGGTAGCGGCCCGTTACGGCCTCTACTTTTCGCCGCCGGGCAACGGCATCAGCCACCAGGTGCATCTGGAGCGATTCAGCGCCCCGGGTAAGACCTTGCTGGGGTCCGACAGCCACACCCCCACGGCCGGGGGCGCCGGAATGCTGGCCTTTGGGGCCGGGGGGCTGGACGTGGCCCTGGCGTTGGCCGGGCAGCCTTTTTACCTGGTCATGCCCGAGGTCCTGGGAGTGCGGCTGACGGGGCGGTTTCGGCCTTGGGTGTCGGCCAAGGACGTCATCCTTGAATTGCTGCGCCGCCTGACCGTCAAGGGGGGCCGGGGCAAGATCCTGGAATTCTTCGGGCCGGCCCTGCGCCATCTCAGTGTGCCCGAACGCGCGGCCATCACCAATATGGGGGCCGAGCTGGGGGCCACCACCTCCATCTTCCCGGCGGATGCCCAGACCCTCCGGTTTCTGAAGTCGCAGGGTCGGGAGCAGGATTTCCGGCCCCTCAAGGCCCAGGGTCGCCCGCGCTACGCCGCCGTGGAGGAGGTGGACCTGGAGGCGTTGACGCCCCTCACGGCCCAGCCCAGTTCCCCGGACCGGGTGGCGCCGGTGAAAGACCTGGAGGGGACGCCGGTGGAGCAGGTGCTCATCGGCTCCTGCGCCAATTCGTCGTTGCGGGATTTGATGATCGCCGCCCGGGCTCTGCAAGGCCGGCGGGTGCACCCCCGGGTAAGTTTGGAGATCAACCCCGGCTCCCGGCAGGTGTTGGAAAACCTCATCCGGGCCGGGGGGCTGGCGCCGCTCTTAGAGGCCGGGGCCCGGGTGATGCCGCCGGGCTGTTGGGGGTGCATCGGCATGGGCCAGGCCCCGCCCACCAATGCGGCGTCGGTGCGCACCTTTCCCCGGAACTTTCCGGGACGCAGCGGCACCAAGGACGACCGGGTCTATCTGGCCAGCCCCGAAACCGCGGTGGCCGCGGCCATCTTCGGGGAACTGCGGGACCCCCGGGAGTTGGGGGATTACCCTCGGGTTACCGGGCCCCGGCGCCTGGTGGTTAGTGGGGAGACCATCATCCCCCCGCCGCCGCCGGGCGAAGCCGGGGAAGTGGTCCGAGGCCCCAACATCGTGCCCTTTCCGCAGCTCGCGCCCCTTCCCGAGACCTGGCGTGGAGAAGTGTGGCTCAAAGTGGGGGATAATGTCACCACCGACGATATCCTGCCCGCGGGCAGCCAGATCCTGCCGCTCCGGAGCAACCTCCCGGCCATCAGCCAGTACGCCTTCACCCGCCTGGACCCGGAATTCCCCCAGCGGGTCAAGGGGCGGGGGGAAGGCGCGGTCATCGGCGGGGAGAACTACGGCCAGGGGTCGTCCCGGGAGCACGCCGCCCTGGCGCCCCGGTACCTGGGAGTCAGGGTCAAGCTGGTGAAAAGTTTTGCCCGGATTCACCTGGCCAACCTGATCAATTTCGGCATCCTGCCCCTGACCTTTGAGAATCCCGGGGATTACGACGTCATGACCCAGGGCCACACCCTGGAATTGCCCGGGGTGCGGCAGCGGCTGCTGGACGGGGCGGAACGCCTGCCCCTGAGGGTGTTTGCGGAAAGACCTTGGGTCCCGGATGTACGGTTAATCCGCTCAAAAGGAAAGACGCCTTATGAAAAAGAAATCTGGGTCCGGGTGGACCTGTCGGCGCGGCAGCGGCGACTGCTGGCGGTTGGCGGCGCGTTAAACCTGGCCAGGGAAGGGTAGGGGCGATTCGCCGGGTCGCCCCGGTTCCGCTTCCAGCCCCCGGATCAGAAGCGAGAGGAGTGCGGGGCGCCGGTTGGCTCCCGTCAACCCCGGTAGAGAGGTAAGCGCATGGGAATCTTAGATTTTTTCAAATCAAAGGCCCCAGAAGAGCCCACCTGGGAGATTGTCGAAAAGCGCCTGTGCATCGAGGATCAGCGGTACAAGGTGCGGATTAAAAAGGCGGGACGGGAATTCTACACCGAAGAATTCTTCCGGGCGGCGCTCAAAACCGGCGACCTGAAGTTTAGCCGCTTTTGGGTTCTGGGGGAGAATCCGGTCTTACCGCACTTCGCCCCCTCTTTAAAGGAGGCGGTGGATTGGTTCACCGGCCGGAAACACCCCAAAGACGGATATAACACCATCTGGTGGGGAGACCGGTTAACCTTTGAGTGCGCCATCTGTCAGGCCAAGCGGGTGGCGCCCTTGCGGATTACCCAGATAGAGCGTCTGACGGTGGGTTCGGCTATTCCCACGGACCGGGACATTGTCGGCTGGAGAGTGGTGGAGGTGGAATCGGAGTTGACCGGCAAAGGGGTTCCCACCAAAAAATTAGATGGCTATAAAACTGTGCCGGTGGTCAAATGGGACAAATTTCCCAACCGATACCTGTGCGGGAATTGCGCCCGGAAGTTGGCCGAAGTGGGCCGGGGATCGGAAGCGGCCGAGGCCTTTGTCTTTGAGGTGGAGTGAGGGTATGATATCAAAGAGCGATTTGCCGCGCCAATTTCCGGAGGGGAGAAACTTTCAGCGCGGCGCCGGAAGAAGGGAGAACGAGGCCTTTGGCCGCGACGCCCTTTGCTTTCCCGCTACGGACCTCAAAATGCCCTTTAGACGCTAAAACCATAACCATAAAACAACCAGTTTCCGGGTGGGAACTAGTTAATTATCAGGCTCCCGGTCCGGTTCCGGGTCGCCGGCGCCGGAAGGGCCGCCCTTATAGAGGCCTCGCTGCAACACCCGGTGATAGCTGGTGAAATCGCCTTCCCCGGCATCGCTTTCCAGATGTTGACTCATCATCTTCAGCTTGGCGTCCAGGTCATCCAGAAAATTTACCAGCAACGCCTCCCGGGTCTTGGGAACAACAGGGGAGCCGAATTCCATCGTGCCATGGTGGGACAGGATGATATGTTCCAGTTGCACCAGGAGGGTGGGGTCGGGGAAGTCCAGGGCCTGGGCTTCGGAGCGGACCATGTCCCAGCCCAGGACGATGTGGCCCAGGAGCCGGCCCGGCACGGTGGCTTCCGGGGCGGCCGGGTTGGCCAGCTCTTTGACTTTGCCCAGGTCGTGGAGGATGGCCCCGGCCAGGACCAGGTCCCGGTTCAGGTCGGGATAAATGGTGAGGGAGGCCAGGGCGTGGCGGGTCACGAACCAGGTGTGTTCCAGGAGCCCCCCCAGGTAAGGGTGGTGATAGAGGCGGGCGGCAGGGCAGACCAGAAACTCCTCCCGGTAGCGGTCCAGGAGGCTGAGGACCAACTGCCCGAGCGGCGGCCGGATTTGGGTTTCGGCCAGATGCCGCAGTTCCTGCCACAATTCCTGGCGGTTGTACGGGGTGGCCTGGCAGAGCAGCTCCGGGTCATACTCCTGGAGGTCCCGGCCCAGGTCCCGGAGGGCCGGGACGGTATTGATATAACGGACGTTGAGCTGAAGTTCGCCCTTGTAGGACTCGACCTGCGCCTGGACTCCCACATGATCCCCCGGCGCGAAGGGCCCGGGGCATTTGGCCAGCACTTTGTGCCAGACCCGGGCTACCATGGCGCCGCTTTTGTCCCCCAAAACCAGGGAGAGGTAGGGGTTGCCAGACTTGTCCGTACGGTTCTCCGCCTGGCGCACCAGGAAATATTGCTGCACCGCGTCGCCTTCCTTAAGGTGAGAAATAAGCTGATGGGGCATGACTCGGGCCTCTGCAAAAGAGATAAGGCTTATGATACTCTGGCGCCCAAAGCGGGTCAAGGAGAGGTTTTGAGGGCTTCCTAAGACATGGAAAAGATTTTGTGCAGATAATTATTGACAATCCGGCAAAGATAATTATTTTAAAATCAGTGAAAAATTACCGGGATACTGCCGATAAGTAAAATAAGGGGAAAGGCCATTAACTTTTTATCTTGACAATAGTCTAATAAGAGGTAAAATAGCTAATTTAGTCTTTTCGACTCATCAGGTCATCAGGGCGGTATCACATCAGGGCGGCATCACAGGACGAAATTTCATGGAAAAAGATTACCTTAAGAAGTTTATCGAATTGGGCGGTAGTGAATTCCTGGCCTATGACCAGTTTTCCGTCCCCGAGGGGGATAGGGAAACCGTCCGGGTCCCCTTTGAGGGATCGGCAGATGAGGAGCTGGACGTCTCCGAGCAATTGGATGCGACCGGCTATGGCCCCGCCCCGGCCGAGGGGGCGGACGATGAACTGGATGATGTCATCGAAGCCGACGAGATTCCCGAACACGAGGGTCTGGTGGCCGCCTACTTCCGAGAGATGCTGCGGTATTCCATCCTGTCCCCGGAAGAGGAGAGGAGTTTGGGGCGCATTATCAAAGAGGGGCAGGATCACATCCTGAACCTGGTGTTCATCGCGCAGTCCGACCTGGAGGAAATCCGTTACCTCCAGAAGAAGCTCCAGCATTGGTTCCAGACCCCGGACAAGAGCGCCCAAGGGAAGGAAAAGCTCTTCAAGGTGATTCACCAGAGACTTTGCCAGGTGCAGAAGCACCATCCGGAAGCCAGCGCGGTCAAGGAACTGGCCGACTGCATCCAGGTGACGGAAGATGAGGTCAATCAGGCCAGGGACCAGATGATCAAGGCCAACCTGCGCCTGGTGGTGAGTATCGCCAAGAAATATCTTCACCGGGGGCTGACTTTCTCGGACCTGATCCAGGAAGGCAACCTGGGCTTGATGAAAGCGGTGACCCGGTATGATTACACCACCGGTTACCGCCTGAGCACCTTTGCTTCCTGGTGGATCCGGCAGACCATAACCCGAGCCATCTATGACAAGACCCGGACCATCCGGATCCCGGTACACCTTCAGGAGATCCGCAACCGGTGCTACCGGGCCTTCTATGACCTGCTCAAGGAACTGGGCCGGGACCCGAGCCTGAAAGAGATTGCCGAACGGTCCGGGGTGCCGGAGGAGAAAATCCTCCTGGTCACCAACCTGGCGGATGAACTTATTTCGCTGGAGACCCCGGTGGGTGACGAAGGGGACCGGCTGGGCGACTTCATCCGCAATGACAGGGCGGTGTCTCCTTACGAGGCCATTCTCGAATCCCAACTGGGTGAGAAGACCGGCTCTATTTTGACCACCCTCACCGCTCGGGAAGAAAAGATCATGAAGATGCGGTTTGGGATCGGCGAGGAAGTGGAACACACCCTGGAAGAAATCGGCCGGGCCTTCAAGGTTTCCCGGGAGCGCATCCGGCAGATTGAGAAAAAGGCCCTGAAGCGCTTAAAGCATCCCACCCGCAAAGCGGCGCTGGAGGATTTTCTGGAATAAGGTCGGGGTTCCCAAACGGCTCCGGCCGGAACCCGGGGAGGGACTGAACCATGGCAGGACTGAGCCCTGAGAAACTAAATGAGGTAAAAGAGCGCTTGCTGGACCGGAAACGGCGCCTCTGGCAGGAGGTCAAGCAACAGCTCAAGAGCAATATCGGCGATGGCTACCAGGAGATGCTGGCCGCGGCCCGGGACGAAGAGGACCAGGCCACTGTCAGTCTCATGGCCGAAACCAACCTCACCCTCTTGGGACCGAAGCGCCAGGAACTGGAGGCTATCGAGGAGGCCATGAACCGGATAGAGAGCGGCAGCTATGGGTACTGTGAGGTCTGCGGACAGCCCATCGAACCGCGCCGGCTGGAGATCATGCCCGAGGCGCCTCTCTGCCGCAATTGCATGTCTCATCGGGAAAAGCTGGCTAAGGCCACGGCCCGCTGATTGCTTGAGTTTTTTTAGCCAGCCATGGGCGGGGGGTTCATCCTCCCGCCTTTTTTGGTGTGCCGAGCATGCCTAGCAGCTTGGAGGTGCAAGTCCTCTTTCCAACCTGATGAAGGAAAGAATTGGCAAATGAGGGACGGTTGGTCAACCGCCCCTCATTATCTTAATCGCAGTGCAGTTAGAATCAGGAGGCGCGGGTGAGGGCGTTGACCTGACGGGTGAGGCGGGAAATCTTGCGAGCTGCGGCCCGCCAGTGCAGGGTGCCCTTGCCGGCCACCCGGGCGATGGTGGGGATGGCGCTCTGCAAGGCCGCCTGGGCCTCTTCGGCATTCTTTTGGGCTACGGCCTGGCGCACCTGGCGCACCACGTTCTTGACCCGGGTTTTACGGCTCTGGTTGCGCTGCCGCCGTTTCTCGTTCTGTCGTGCCCGCTTCAGGGCGGATAAATGTTTGGCCAAAGGAATCCTCCGATTTTAGTGACCTTTAAGTTTCTCTCAAGAATATATTTTTGTCAAGGGGGCCGGTTTTCCGGGTACTGCCGGAAAAAGGCTCGAAAATAACTCACCCCGGACGCCACGGTGGCAATGAGGGCCAGCCATAACAGCCACATGCCCAGCCCGTGAAAATCTATACCATTGTACGGATAATGCAAAATTAAGGCGGTGAGCGCCGCCATTTGCAGCAAAGTCTTGGCCTTGCCCCAACGGTCCGGGGCCAGGATGATGCCTTCCGCCGCGGCCAGCCCCCGAAGGCCGGTGACCGCCAGCTCGCGCCCCACGACGATAAAGGCCATCCAGGCCGGCGCCCGGCCCAAAGGGATCAGCATGATCAGGGCGGCCGAGACCAGCAGCTTGTCGGCCAGGGGGTCCATGAACTTGCCCAACCGGCTCACCAGGCGTTGGCGCCGGGCCAAAAACCCGTCCAGGAAATCGGTGGCGCCCGCCAGCACGAAACAGAGGGCCGCAAAAAAGCTAGCCCACCGCCCGGGAAAACACAGGAGGAGCATCACCACGGGCACCGCGGCAATCCGGGCTCCGGTGAGGATGTTAGGGGTGCCCCAATTGTTGTTGTCTGCCTGGTGCATCTCAGGATTTGCGGGCCCGCTCCCAATCTTCCAGGAACTTTTGTAAGCCGATATCCGTCAAAGGATGCTTAAAAAGCTGCATCATCACCCCGTACGGGATGGTGGCGATATCGGCCCCGGCCAGAGCGCCATCCAAGACGTGCAAGGGGTGGCGCACCGAGGCCACGATGATTTCGGTGTCAAAGCCGTAATTCTCAAAAATGGTGACGATCTGTTCGACGATTTCCATGCCCCGGTGACTGATGTCATCCAGGCGGCCGATAAACGGGCTGACGTACGCCGCGCCCGCCTTGGCGGCCAGTAGGGCCTGGAGCGGCTGAAAGATCAGGGTGACGTTGACCCTGATGTCCTCTTCCGCCAGGATTCGGGTGGCTTTGATCCCGTCAGGAGTCATGGGGATCTTGACCGCTACCCATTCATGAATCTGGGCCAGTTCCCGGGCCTCGGCCACCATGGCGTTGACCTCGGTGGCCACGACTTCGGCGCTCACCGGACCCTGCACCAACTCGCAGATGGTGCGGATGTGCTTCTTGAACTGCTCTTTGGTGCCAATGCCGATTTTGGCGCACAGGCTCGGGTTGGTGGTAACGCCGTCCACCAGGCCCAGGCTGTGGGCCTCCTTAATCTCATCCAGCTTGGCGGTGTCGATAAAGAATTTCATAAAACCCTCTTATTATATCATAAGTCAACTTCTACCACTACTTTGGAAGCGCTTCAAACAGCCTTCGGAGCAGAAAAAATAGGTGGCGCCGTCCCTTTCGGTCCTGAGGGCTTCCCGCCGGGGAATAAAGGTTTTGCACATCGGGTCCTGGACCAGGACATCCGCCTCCCGGTTTTTCTCCAAAGGTCTGGGCGCCTGGGGCCAGAGGCCCAGGGACCCGGCCACCTTCTTGATGATCACATAACCCAGATATCCCAGACCCAAATAAAGCAGTGTTTTAAACATCCGAGATTGTCCTCAATCTGCGGCAATAGGTTGCAATGCCGCCCGGTCGGCGGGGTCCAGTTCGGACAGCAGGTCCCCGGCGCTCTTGCCCATCACCGGGTGCCAGGCCTGGGGGGCGATCTCTGCCAGGGGGGCCAGCACGAAGGCCCGCCGATGCATCTCCGGGTGGGGCACCACCAGGTGGGGGGCAAAGATTACTTCCCCGTTAAACAAGAGCAGGTCCAGGTCGAGGCGCCGGGGCCCCCAGCGTTCTCCCCGGACTCTCCCCAGGGCGGTTTCCACCTGCTGCAACAGCCGCAGCAATTCTTCCGGCCCCAGGCGGGTGCGCACCCGGGCCGCAGCATTGACGTACCAGGGTTGATTCGAAGGCCCCAGCGGCGGGTTTCGGTAGAAGGTGGACACCCGGGTCACTTCCACCTCTTCCGCGGCGTTCAGGCGTTCCAGCGCTTCCGCCAACTGCCGGCAGGGGTCGCCCAAATTAGCCCCCAACCCCAGGTAAGCGATAACCGGAGCCCGTTCGGTGATGGCGGCGAATCCCAAAGGCATAAGATCATCTTATCTTATTTTAGTTACTGGATACAGGCTTTTTCGGCAAGGACGCGATCACCGGGGCTAAGCCGGCGGCAATGCGAGCGGCGGCCAGTCTGGATCCCTGATCATTGAAATGGGCCACGTCACAGATATTTTCTTTAACCGGGGGAATCTCTCGGGCCAGGTCGATCACCAGCACCTGGTTTTGGGCGCCTACGTCCCGGATGGTTTGATTGAGCCGGTCAAAGGCGGCCTTGAATTCCGCATAGGTAATCCCCTGGCTAAATTCCAGGCTCCCCATCAACTTTTGGATCAACGGGTCGGGGGACTCCGTCAACCGGCTGGCCTGGGTCATGAGCACCGGCGTGATCTCCCGGGCCCGGCAGATATTGATGAATGTCTGTAAGTTCAAGGAAAATTCCCGGACCAGCACCTCCTGGTCGATGGTGATTTTCTTGCCCCGGACTCCTTTAAACTCATCCCCCTTTCCAAGGCGTCCGAAAGGGGACATTTTCTTCAATTCCCGGGAGAGGTTGGGAAAGGTCAGGTCCCTGACCAGGTGGAAGGTCTGCTCCAGGTCTTGGCCCACGGTCTTGAAATTGGGCGGTTTCTCGAGGAGAGGCGACCGGGAGGGATTGGTGTTCCAATAGGTCTTTTCGTACATCAGGATGGCCAGGTCGTTGATGTTTTCCATCAGGACGACGAGATCGGGCTGGAGATTTACGACTTTATTCAGCAGGATGTTCAGGCAGTGCAGGGTGTTGTTGCCGCTGCGCCCGGCATTGAAGGAGTTCACCTTGAGACGGGTCTCGCGTTCCAGCAAGCGCCCCGCCAGGTAAGGAAACCGGTTATCCTCGTCCACATAGGTACATTCGGTGGTGGAACCGCCCAAAAAGGCGATGGTCAGGTCGGGGTGGTCGTGAATTTTGGCGGGCATGATAAAGCCCTGCCGGTCCACCCGCAGCACAAACTTTTTTTGTTCCAGGCCGTCGGACATCCGCATGGCGCCGGCGTCCGGTACCAGGACGTCCCGATATAACGGGTTGAACTCTCTAAGTTTTATATAGCGTTTGATGCCGGTGGGGTTTATCAGGTTATGGGTGCGGCTATCCAGGATCTTTTCAGTCACGACCGCCAGGCCGCTAATGGCCAGGAGCACAAGGACGCAAACGACCTTTTTGGGATTTCTCTCCAGCCAGTTTTTGCGGTTTGGCGCATTATCCATCGGCAATATGATGAGGCATCTTTCCAGGGAAGAAAAAGTGGCGGTTAAGAAATTTTGTTGGAACGGTGAGCCTACCGCCCCGACCCTTCAGTAAGGGGCTATCGTGACATTTCACAATTAATATGGCAAATAAAGTTGGGGGTTTTCTCCCCCCCCTTTTCTAAAGGGGGGGCAGGGGGGATTAAATAAGCGCCAAATAATCCCCCTAAATCCAATACGGTTCACTTAAGGCGCAGAAAAAATTTTGTCATGCTGAGTGAAGCGAAGCATCTCGCATTCGGAGATTCTTCGGTCGCTTCGCTTCCTCAGAATGACAGAAGAAATGATCTCCGCAGAGCTCTCGGCGATTAAGTGAACAGCATTGCCCCTAAATCCCCCTTTAAAAAAGGGGGACTTAAAACCCCCGGCCGTCAAGATAGGGCTTGTTTTATCCCATACAATTTATGGATCGCAACACTAGTGGCGGTGGGCCCCTTCCCCCATGCCCTCCTGTTTATACCATTAGCCCAGGCGGGCCAGGCGGGCCAGGGCTTCTTCCAGCCGCGCCTTGGGCACCGTCAGGGCCAGGCGGACATAGCCTTCGCCCGGAGCCCCCAGGCCGTTGCCGGGGATGGTGACGATCCCGGCTTTTTCCAGCAACTGGGTGGTGAAAGCCATGGAGGTCAGGCCCGGGGGCGTCGCCAGCCACACGTAGAAGGTGGCCTTAGGCAGTTCCACGTCGTAGCCCAAATTCTTCAAGCCGCCCACCAGCAGGTCCCGGCGTTCCTGGAGTATGGCGCAATTTTCCCGGACGCAGCTCTGATCCGAATCCAGGGCGGCGATGCCGGCAATCTGGATGGCATTGAACACCCCGGAGTCGGTGTTGCTCTTGATTTTGCCCAACGCCGCCAACACCTCCCGGTTGCCCACCGCCATGCCCAGGCGCCACCCCGTCATGTTGTAGGTCTTGGAGAGGGAATGAAATTCGATGCCGATATCTTTAGCCCCGGGCGCCTCCAGAAAACTAGGGGGCTTCCCGCCGTCGTAGGCCAATTCGGTGTACGCGGCGTCGTGGACCGCGACAATCTGATATTCCTTGCAGTAGTCCACCACTCGGGCGAAGAACTCTTTATCCGCCACCGCCGCGGTGGGGTTGTTGGGGTAATTGAAAAAGAACGCCTTGGAGTCCCGGGCCACCAGCGGCGCAATGGCGTGCAGGTCCGGCAGAAAGCGGTTCTCCCGGGTGAGGGGGAGAAAGTGACAGTGGCCGCCGGCGAACAGGGTGCCCATCTGGTAGACCGGGTACCCGGGGCTGGTCATGAGGTTGATGTCCTCTGGGTTGTTGATCCCCAGGGGCAAATGGGCGATGCCCTCCTTGGAGCCGATAAGGGTGAGGACTTCGCTCTCCGGGTCCAGGTCCACGCCGAAGCGCCCCTGATACCAGCGGGCCACCGCCTCCCGGAAGCGGTTCATGCCGGAATAGGCCGGATAGCGGTGGGTTTCTCTATCATGAATCGCCTCTTCCATTTTCTTGACGATGAACAGAGGGGTGGGAAGATCCGGGTCCCCCACCCCCAGGTCGATGATATCCACCCCCCGGGCCTTGACCTCAGCCTTCTTGTCGTCGATGGTTTTAAAAAGATAGGGCGGGATCAGGCCCAGGCGCGCCGCGGGTTCAAAGAATTGCTTCATTTACCGGCCCTTTTTGCGACTAACGTTGCGCTTTATAATTAAGAAACATGGCTTAAAATCTAGGTTTTTTCTCCCCCCTTTTCTAAAGGGGGGTAAGGGGGGATTAAATAAGTGCTTAATAATCCCCCTAAATCCACCTTTAGGAAAGGGGGACTGAAAACAGCCGGTATTCAAGGTGTGGCTGGTTTTATACCATTTTCAATATGAATCATGACACGACGCGATTTCGCAACGTGCCGACACCTTCCACCCGGATTTCCACCACGTCGCCGGGGGCCATGGGGCCGACCCCGGCGGGCGTGCCCGTGGCAATGACATCGCCGGGCCACAGCGTCATGATCCGGGAAATGAACGACACCAGGGTGGCCACCGGAAAGACCAGGTTCCGGGTGCTGGAGTGCTGCCGGCGCGCCCCGTTCAGGTAAGCCTCCACCATGAGGTTGTCCGGGTCCGGGATCGCGGTCTCGATCCAGGGCCCCAGGGGCGCGAAGGTGTCAAAACTCTTGGACCGGGTGAACTGCCCGTCTTTTTTCTGCAAATCCCGGGCAGTGACGTCGTTGATGGCGGTGTACCCCAGGACGTAGTCCCGAAAATCCTCTGCCGTAACGTGGCGGCAAGTCCGCCCCATCACCACGGCCAGTTCCGCTTCGTAGTCCACCCGCCGGGACATGGCTGGGTAAACGATGTCCTCATCCGGGCCGATCACCGCGGTGGAGGGTTTCATAAAGATCAAAGGCTCCGAGGGCAGGGGGTGGCCAAACTCCAGGGCGTGGTCCCGGTAGTTCAACCCCAGGGCCACGATCTTCGTGGGCTCGCAGGGCGCCAACAGGGTGACCTCCGAGAGCGACATGACCTCCCCGGTGGTATTCTCCAAACCACCACCATAGGGAGTGCCCCATAAGACCGAGATTTTCTCCCCTTCCAGGATGCCGTAGCCTGATCGACCTTTCAGTTCAAAACGCACGATTCTCATGGTGGAAGTTTTTCTGTAGCCGCAGGCTTTTATACCGTGAAACCCCAAATCCCCCTAAATCCCCCTTTGCTAAAGGGGGACTTTAACCCCCCCCTTTGAAAAAGGGGGGCAGGGGGGATTTTTCATCCCCGGGGGCATTGTTCTCGTTCCCGTCCTGCTTGGGAACGCACTTTTCTGCCTAAGCTCAGCTTAGGCAATCTGCGATTATTGAAAGATATTCTGCCTGCTGAATTTGCAAAGCAGTTGAACATGAGCCTTCGGCTCACCCGTAAAGCATGAAAAGGTTGGTGGGGCAGGCCTCCGTGCCCGCCGCCTTTGGTGGCACCGGCATCTTGCCGGTGCGGCGCACAGGCTGGAAGCCTGTGCCACCAAAACGGAACAGGAGCTTTGCAGTAAACGGGTTCCCAAGCAGCCCGAGGAGCCTGGGAACCAGAAAGATGCGCATTTATTTCAACCCCAGGACATCCTGCATGTCGTACAGGCCAGGCGGCTGGGCCACGATCCACTGCGCCGCCCGCACCGCGCCCCGGGCGAAATTGTCCCGGCTGTGGGCCCGGTGGATGATCTCCAGGCGCTCGCCCAGCCCGGCGAAGAGCACCGTGTGCTCCCCGACGATGTCCCCGGCCCGCACCGTCTGGATGCCGATCTCTTTCTCCGTGCGCGCCCCGATGATGCCGTGGCGGGCATATACCCCGGTCTTTTCCAATTCCCGGCCCAGGGCGTGGGCGATGACCTGCCCCAACTTGATGGCGGTGCCGCTGGGGGCGTCTTTTTTCAGGCGGTGGTGGGCCTCGACGATCTCCACGTCGTAGCCGTCTCCCAGCACCCGGGCAATGTCCGCCACCACCTTGAACATCAGGTTAACCCCGACGCTCATGTTGGGGGCGAACACCAGGTGGGCCCGGGAGGCCAGGGCGTGAATCTCGGCGATTTGGGGCGGGGAAAACCCGGTGGTGCCCAAGACCATGGCTTTGCCCGCGTCAGCCACGGCCCGGAGATGCGTCAGGGACGGCTCGGGATGAGTGAACTCGATGACCACCGCGGCTTCGGGCAAGACCTGGCCCAGGGAGTCCACCACCTTGATCCCTTTGGGGGGCAACCCCGCAACCTCGCCCACATCTTTGCCCACCGCCACGTGCCCCGGCGACTCCACGGCCCCCACCAGCCGGATGCCCGCGGCCGCCTCCATCATGTGCACGATGCGGCCGCCCATGCGGCCCGCCACGCCGGTGACGATTGCTTTGATCATAACGGCCTCCTTAGGGTCTGCTGGGGAGCCTGTAGGGGCGGGTTTAAAACCCGCCCCTACGCTGCCGCTCTCTACTTAATCAGCCCATATTTCTGCAGCACCTGGCGCAGTTTTTCTTCGTTGGCGGCTGACAGGGGGCAGAGGGGCTGCCGGACCTCGCCGGTGATTTTGCCCATCATTTTCAGGGCGGTTTTGGCCGGGGTGGGGTTGGTCTCGAAGAACATGGCCTCCATCAGGGGCCACATCTTGTAGTGCAGCGCTCTGGCTTTGGCCAGGTCGCCTTCGAAGAAGGCGTTGCACATCCCCGCCATGTCCCCGGGCGCCACGTTGGAGACCACGGAAATCACCCCATGGCCGCCCACCGCCAGGAGCGGCAGCACGGTGAAATCGTCCCCGGAGAGCACGGCAAGCTTGTCGCCGCACAGTTCCAGGACCTTGGCGACCTGCTTCAGGTCGCCGGTGGCCTCCTTGATCCCCTTGATGGTGGGGAAGTCCATCAGCCGGGCCACGGTCTCGGGCAGCAGGTTGACGCTGGTGCGGGAGGGCACGTTGTAGACGACAATGGGAATCCTGGTGTTGGTGGCCACGGTTTTATAGTGCTGATAGAGCCCTTCCTGGGTGGGCTTGTTGTAGTAAGGCGTGATCATCAGGGCCGCGTCCGCCCCGGCCTTCTCGGCGTGTTGGGTCAGCTCCAGGGATTCGGCGGTATTGTTGGACCCGGTCCCGGCGATTACTATGACCCGTTTTTTCACCTGGTCGATGCAGGTCTCCACCACCCGTTTGTGCTCGGCGTGGGACAGCGTGGCGGATTCGCCGGTGGTGCCGCAGGGCACGATGCCGTGGATGCCTCCCTTAACCTGGAGATCGATAAGCTCCCGGTAGGCCGCTTCATCGAACTGGCCGTTCTTGAAGGGAGTGACGATGGCGGTGATGGCTCCCTTGAACATGGTGGTACCTCCTTACTTGAGTTCGTCGATCCACAGTTCTCCCTGGTAGACCACCAGGGCGTCGCCTTCCAGGAAGACCTCGGTAAAGGCCTCCCCGTTCGGCGTGAAATACACGGTCAAGGCTTCGCCGCCCCGGGTGTGGACGGTCACCGGGGAGACCACCTGGCCCAGGCGGGCGGCGATCAGAGCGGAAGCCACGGCGCCGGTGCCGCAGGCCAGGGTTTCGTCCTCCACCCCCCGCTCATAGGTGCGGATCCTTAAGGTTTGGGGGCCTTCCACCCGGATGAAATTCACGTTGGTCCCCGCCGGGGCAAAGAGCGGATGAAAGCGGACTGCCCGGCCCCAGCCGGTGACGGGGGCCGCCTCCAGGTCGGGCACCGGCACGGCCACGTGGGGCACGCCCACCTTCAGGAAATGGCCCAGAAGGGATTCCCTCTCCAGAGGGATGATTTGATCCTTACGAACCCCCCCGACGCCGGCCATGAGCAGTTTGACCAGGCGGCCCCGGACTTCGGCAGCAATAGTGCCGGCCAGGGTTTCAAAGGTAAGGATCGCCGGGGCGATGCCGGTCAGGACCGCAAACCGGGCGGCGCAGCGTCCGCCGTTGCCGCACATCTCGGGCTCGGAGCCGTCGGCGTTATAAAAGCGCCAGTGGAAATCCGCCGTGGGGGAGGCCTCGATGAGGATCAGGCCGTCGGCCCCGGCCCCCAATTGGCGATGGCAAACCCGGCGGGCGAACTCCGGTTGTTCGGCCTCGGGGATGAAGCGCTCCCGGTGGTCCACCAGCACGAAATCGTTGCCCCCCCCGTGCATCTTGTAGAAGGGGATGCGGTTGTTTTCCAAAATTGGCTCTCATTTTAATCCCCCCTAGCCCCCCTTTAGAAAAGGGGGGAATACGAAACAGTCTTTTTAAGTCCCCCTTTTTTAAAGGGGGATTTAGGGGGATTATGGTTTGGTTTGATAACCTGAATACTCGTTACCAAGCTCAGCTCGGGAACCAGGAAAAACCGGCAAATTATCTGTGAGGGCGTGACTTATCACGCCCTCACAGGGCTTAATGAATCGCTCCCATAGTGTCGTGTTTCGGAGAGAGCTTCAATAAGTTAGCATCGTTAAATTCCCCCTCCCCTGGTGGGAGGGGGTTAGGGGGAGGGGGTAAGGCTCTGTATCTTTTCATGGTTTCGTCACCCCCACCCGAACCCTCCCCCATCAAGGGGGAGGGCACAAGAGGTTTTTCTTTCTTAAGGTTTTCCTGAAACGCAACACTTAGGATTTCAAAAAATCCGGGATGGACTCCCCCCAGATAAGCTGGCGGTAGGTCTCCCGTTTTCTGATAACATAAAAATCCTGATCCTGCACCAAGATTTCGGGTACCCGGGGCCGGGCGTTGTAGTTGGAACTCATGGAAAAGCCGTAGGCCCCGGCGCTCATGACCGCCACCATCTCCCCCGGAGCGAACGCCGGCATCAGGCGGTCCTTGGCCAGGAAATCCCCGGACTCGCAGATGGGACCCACAATGGAGGCCTTCACCTGGGGATGGGCGCCCTCCACCACCGGCCACAGGCCGTGATACGAGCCGTAGAGGCTGGGCCGGGCCAGGTCGTTCATGCCCGCGTCCACGATGATAAAATGCTTGGCGCCGCCGGGCTTGGTGTAGAGCACCTTGGTCACCAGGATGCCGGCGTTGCCCACCAGCACCCGCCCGGGCTCCAGGATGAGGGTGCACTTAAGGCCCTTGAGGCGTTCCAGGAGTTGCTGCCCGTACTCGTCCGGGTGCGGCGGCGCTTCGTCGTGGTATTGAATCCCCAGGCCGCCGCCCAGGTCCAGGTAGCGGATCTGGATGTCCAGGGCCCGCAGCCGGTCGATCAACTCTTTGAGGCGCTCCAGGGCGTCCACAAAGGGCGACACCTGGGTGATCTGGGAGCCGATGTGGCAGGCCACCCCCACCACGTCGAGATGCGGCAGGTCCCGGGCCCGGCAATAGTCATCCAGGGCCTGCTCGATGTCGATGCCGAACTTGTTCTTCTTAAGCCCGGTGGAGATGTAGGGATGGGTCTGGGCATCGATGTCCGGGTTGATTCGCAGGGCCACCCTGGCCTTCAACTTCAGGCGTCCGGCGATGCGGTTGATCTCCTCCAACTCCTGGGAGGACTCCAGGTTGAACAGCAAGATGTTCGCCTTGAGGGCCGCCTTGATCTCCTCGGGTTTTTTGCCCACCCCGGAGTAGACGATTTTTCCCGGGTCCACCCCGGCCGCCAGCGCCCGGTAGAGTTCGCCCCCGGAAACGATGTCCGCCCCGGCGCCCAGCCGGGCGAAGAGCCGCAAAATCGACAGGTTGGCATTGGCCTTCACCGCGAAGCAGACGATATGGGGAAACTCGGCGAACGCGGCGTTGAAGACCCGGTAGTGATGGGTCAGGGTGCCGGCGCTGTAGAGATAAAACGGCGTGCCCACCTTAGCGGCGATTTTTCGTACTGGCACGTTTTCGCAGTAGAGTTCACCTGATTGGTAGTGGAAGTGATGCATTAATTTAAACCTTTTGGACTTTCAGCTATCAGCAGTCAGCGGTCAGCTTCCCTCGTTCCCAAGCTCCTGCTTGGGCCGCCTGCTGCAATAAATAGATGCTTCTCTAGCCAAGCAGGAGCTTGGCCGGCAATGGGGTTCCCAAGCGGGAGCTTGGGAACCAGGAAGAAAAGCCTTTGGTGGCACCGGCATCTTGCCGGTGCGGCGCACAGGCTGGAAGCCTGTGCCACCGATGCAACTCAATGGCTGCAACGGCTGGTTGCCTTTTTTGGCTTTTGTTTTTGCTACAGCTAACAGCTAATACTTCACCGACATCGTCTCCGACGGCAGGCTCTCATTGGCCCGGGGGGAGTCGTCCACCGCGGTCACATAGTAATGGTACGTCTGGCCCCGCCCCACCCGGGCATCCACGAAATAGGGCTTCTTCACCATATCCGGGGTGAGGAGGGTGTATTTCTCCTCCCCGGCGCCCCGGCGGTAGACCCGATAGCCGGCCGCGTCCGGGACGGGGCTTTCCTCCCACCGGAGTTCCACCCCCTGGGAGGTGGTCACCGCCAGGACGTTTATTACCGGGGGCGGCGGGGTGCGTTTCTCCGGCATGGCTATCCGGGTGGGGGAATCCAGGCTGGCCAGCACCTCTGCGCCCACCCGGCGCACCGCCTGAATTTTATAAGTATATTCCACATCGTTGAGCACCGCCACGTCCTGAAAATTATTTGCGGCCACAGGCAGCGGCGTGACGCGAATCCAGGCGCCCGCCCCGGAGAGGCGGTAGATGACATACCCCGCCAGGTCCCGGGCGGGGGAGCCGTTTTGCAGGGCGGCCACCGGGGGCCAGGAGAGAAACACGATCTTATCCCCGGGGACGGCCTTGAGCTCCTGGGGGGCCCGGGGCAGCCACCCCCAGGCGTGGCTCAGGGTCTTGGACCAGCCGCCCAGGTAGCCGTCCTGGTCATAGGCCGCCACCCGGTAGTAATAGCGGTGATCCGGCGCCAGCTCCCGGTCCCGGAACAGCATGGCCTCGCCCCGCACCTCCCCCCGCTGGGGGTAGGCCAGGTCGATGTCGGCATACAAGACGAAATCCGCTGACGCGAGGGCTTCCGGCGACACCGCCTTAACCGCGGTCCGGTAAACCCGGCAGCCCTGGACCTGGGTCAGGGGCTGGCCCAGGAGGTTTTCCCGGGGCAGCAGCCAGCTCACCACCAGGGAGTCGCCTTCCTGGGCCAGGCGAAACTCCCGCACCGGCGCCGGCAAGACCCGGTCCGGGGCATAAGGCGTCATCTTCTTGCCGCAAGCCCCGGCCAGGAGCACGAGGCAGAGGAGACCGAAGAACAAGTATTTTGAGGGGAGGGGCGGGTGATGGCGAATTACGGTTTTCGGTTTTCTGTTTTCTGTTTTCTGTAAAGCGCTAGTAAAGCGCACAGACCCCACCTCTGGCCCCTGACCCCTGACCCCTGATCCCTGCCATCTGACCCCTGAATCCCGACCCCTGCTATATATCTTGCTCATGCAGATTCAGTCCTATTTCCGCTTCCGCCCGTTCCAGGGCCTCGGCCACCCGTTCCGGGGCGGTGCCCCCCGGCGAGCGCCGGCGGGCCACGGAGTTTTCGATGCTCAGCCAGTCGAACACGTCGGGCTCGGCCCCGGGGGCGAATTGCAGGATTTCCGTGAGGCTCAGTTCCCACAGCTCCTTGCCCTGTCCTTCGGCGAAGCGCACCGTGTTGCCCACCTGTTCGTGGGCGGTGCGGAACGGCGCGCCTTTGGTCACCAGGTAGTCAGCCATATCGGTGGCGGTGAGAAAGCCCCCGTGCAGGGCCGCGGCCATGGCCTCCGGCCTCACCGTCAGATTTTCCACCAGGCCCGCCATCAACGTAACCGAGGCCCTGACCGTGTCCACGGTGTCGAACAGATGCTCCTTGTCTTCCTGGAGGTCCCGGTTGTAGGCCAGGGGCAGGCCCTTCAGGATCATGAGCAGGCCCATGAGATGACCCGCCACCCGGCCGGTTTTGCCCCGGATGAGCTCCGGGACGTCGGGGTTCTTTTTCTGGGGCATGATGGAGGACCCGGTGGCATAGGCATCGGGCAGCGCCACGAACCCGAACTCCGAGGCAGACCAGAGGATGAGCTCTTCCGCCAGGCGGCTCAGATGCACCATGATAATACTGGCATGGGCGGCAAATTCCAAGATAAAATCCCGGTCGCTGACCGCGTCCAGGCTGTTTCTGAAGACCCGGGGAAAACCGAGCTCTGCGGCCACCGCCGCCGGGTCGATGGGAAAGGTGGTGCCGGCCAGGGCCGCAGCCCCCAGGGGCGAGACCTTGGTGCGGCTCAGGGATTCATCCAGGCGCATCTGGTCCCGCCGCCACATCTCGTCATAGGCCAGGAGGTGGTGGGCGAAGAGGATGGGTTGGGCCCGCTGCAGGTGGGTGTAGCCGGGCATGATGACGTTTTGGTGCAGGTGCGCCAAACGCACCCCGGCCAGGCGCAGGCCCGCGAGATCAGCGATGAGGCCCTCCACCTCCTCCGCCAGGTAGAGGCGCACATCCAGGGCCACCTGGTCGTTCCGGCTCCGGGCGGTGTGGAGCTTCTTACCCACCTCCCCGAGCCGGGCGGTGAGCCGGGACTCGATGGCCATGTGGATGTCTTCTAAGGCCGGGTCGAACTCGAACTCCCCGGCCTCGATCTCCCGGCGGATCTCGGTTAGACCCGCGACGATCCGGTCCCCTTCCGCCGGGTCGATGATGCCCTGCTGGGCCAGCATGCGGGCGTGGGCGATGGAGCCGGCGATGTCCTGGCGGGCCAGGCGCCGGTCAAAGCTCAGGGATGAGGTGAAATCCTCCACCGACTGGTCGGTTTTGCCCTCGAAACGTCCGCTCCAGGGTTTTTGCGCCATACGATTTTCCTTATGAGGTTCTGAGCTAAACGTGCATGAGCCAACGGCGGCTCACTCCCGGCAATGAAAAATTCCCCCTGCCCCCATCAGTGTCCGGTTAGGAAATTGCATGCGGTGGTTCTGCCCCCCTCACCCCAACCCTCTCCCCCCGAAGCGGGGGGAGAGGGAGTAGAGGAGGTCGCCGGG
>Ga0194126_10002410_pt1 | contig 30282 bp, 29 predicted proteins | sample TA2KigC150mmetaG_FD_148641 | JGI IMG/M metagenome (GOLD analysis project Ga0194126, IMG submission 148641) | Freshwater microbial communities from Lake Tanganyika, Tanzania - TA2015035 Kigoma Deep Cast 150m | ecosystem: Environmental > Aquatic > Freshwater > Lake | place: Tanzania: Lake... | reverse complement strand
TCTCCAAGATATTATTTCCTCCCCTTAATTATTTTTTGGGCGACCTGAAAATCATTCCAAGGATATTCAGTTTTGCCATACATGACCTGCTGATGACCCTTACCACAAATTACCACGATATCATCTTTTTGAGCCAATTTTTTCAGAGCGACTCTCATGGCCTGCCCCCGATTAGGAATTCTAAACAAGGTTTTATCTTCTTTGGCTCCAGCCTTTAAACAACCCTGTGCAATTTGCTCAATAATTTCCTCGACATTCTCGTTTCTCGGGTCATCCTCTGTTAAAACAACCAAATCAGCATACTGTGCCGCCTGCTCGCCCATCAACGGTCGCTTGCTTTTATCCCGACCGCCGGCGCTACCGAAAACCGCGATTAAAAAATGGCCTTTGGGAGTAATGGATTTAAGGGCCTTTAAAGTGTTGCCCAAGGCGTTGGGGGTGTGGGCAAAATCAATAAAAACCCGGAAAGGTTGGCCGGCTTTGACTTCTTCCAAACGGCCTTTAACCCCCTCAAAGGTAGCGATGGCTTTTTTAATTTGTCCTTTGTTTATTCCTAAAGAGCTGGTGACGGCTGCGGCTGCCAGACAATTGTATTGGTTAAACTCACCCAAAAGTTTGGTTTTGAAAGGAAAACTCTGGGGCGTAAAATCAGCTTTGCTTTTAAGCCCGTAGGTTACCAATTTTGCTTTGGTTTTTTGGATTTCCTTTTGGAAAAAAGAGTAGGATTCATCATCTTTATTCAGGACCGCAATTTTAACTCTTTTAAAAAGGCGATTTTTGGCTTGTAAGTAATTTTGATAACTTTGGTGATAATCCAAATGCTCATGGGTAACGTTGGTCACGGCGGCAATTAAAAAATGACAACCCCATAAACGATTCTGAACTAACCCCTGTGAAGTTGCTTCCAAAACGACATCTTTAACCCCTTCTTTGACAAAACGACGTAAAAGCCGTTGTAAAATCCAAGGTTCAGGTGAAGTCACGTGTAATCCAGTATGAATTTCTTTTGTTCCCAGCTTGGTGACTCCGGTGGAAATCAAGCCCGTCTTTCGCCTGGCTGAAGTTAAAATCCAGTGGATTAAATTGCTGGTTGTGGTTTTACCATCAGTCCCGGTAATACCAATGATTCTTAAACGTCGGGCGGGATAACCAAAAAAGACAATGGCCAAAAAAGCCAAGGGAAAATGTTTAAAAACATTGACCACCCAGTTGGGAAAAAACAAACGTAACTTTTCGCCTAAAAAACTCTTTCTGAATTTAGACCAACACATCTTTTTCTTCCCTTTATTATAAGGGATCAGCCTCAAAAAAGCTAAAAATTAGGCTGAATACTAAAATAGGTAAAAATCTCCTGGGCAATATCAAACCACAAAGGCGCGGCTGTCTCAGCCCCCCAAGGTGAAGAACTGGGCTCGCGCAAGGTGACCAACATGATAAACTTCGGCTCATCTGCCGGGGCAAAACCGATAAATGAGGCAATCGTTTTTTCCTCATCATAATGGCCGGCCACCGGAATTTGGGCGGTTCCGGTTTTACCGGCAATCCGATAGCCTTTGGGCTTGGCCCATTTAGCCTCACCGTTATCCACGGCATTGACCATCATTTCCGTCATCATCAAGGCTGTTGAGGACTTCAAAACCTCCTCTCCCACCTGAGGGGAAATCTCATTCACGCCTTCGAAACTGATTACTTTTTTGACTAAAAAGGGGGTAACCAAACGACCACCGTTGGCAATCGTTGAGACAGCCCTTATCATTTGGATGGGGGTTAAGGCAATCCCCTGACCAAAGCAGGTTGTCGCCAAATCAATTATCTTCCATTCTGATAAAGGCCGCAGTTGGGGAGTACTCTCATCCTCCAAATCAATCCCGGTTAACTGACCTAGGCCATACCTTTGTAGATACTCGACCATCTTTTCTACTCCTAGTTTTTCGCCAACAAAAACCATGCCAACATTATCGGAATGTTGGATGACTTCAACCATGGTGGAGTTAGGGAAATATTTCTCGTTCCAGGTTTTAATGGTATAGTCAGAAATCACCCGGGCGCCTTGGCATTGATCACAGCGTGTCTCGGGCTTAACTGCCCCTTCATTTAAAGCCGCGGCCATGACCAAGACTTTAAAGGTTGAACCCGGCTCATAAGAGGAAGCGACCACCGGGTTAGGATAAAGTTTTTTTTCGTAATCAAAGTATTTTTCCGGATCATAGTTTGGCAAGGAAACCATGCCTAAAATGGCGCCGGTTTGTGGCTCCATAACAACCACCGAACCACTTAAAGCCCCGTAGCGCCTAAGGCCTTCTTCAAGCTTTTCACTGATTAAAAACTGGATCGTCCGATCAATGGTTGTCACCAAAGTCCGACCATCACGCTGCTCTTCTTTTTGGACTTCACCGATTAAAATAGGCTTCCCCGAAGCATCCTTTTCCCGCCGGATTAAACCAGGCAGACCTTTTAGCTCTAAATCATAGAAGCCTTCCAAGCCAAAATAGCCTTTATCCACACCATTGACATCAGCCCCCACAAAACCGAGCAAATGAGCCGAGGCGGAACCTTCCGGATAACTTCTTTGCTGTTCTTCTTCAAAGCCTAAGCCGGCTAATTTTAAATTTTCAATCTCGGTTTTTTGTGAACGGGAAAGCTTATGTTTTAAAGGCATCCAAACCAAATCCTGCCGGGAAAGTCTTTCTTTTAAAATCGCTGCCACGCTGGCTGACTCTTCCCCATCAAGAATCGGTGAGAGTAAGGCCGCTAAATCCTCTGGCTTTTGCTTAAGTTCAGGTAAGGAGGCAAAAAGTAAAAAAGCCTCTTTATTTGAGGCTAATGGTGATCCGTCAGAGGCTAAAATTTCGCCTCTTTTGGCCGGAATTTCAAAGGAGACCAAATGTTGGGCTTCGGCAATGGCCGCCAAATTGCCAAAAGAAAGAATCTGCCAATAAAACAAACGGGCTAAAATCAAAATCCCAACTAGAAAAAAGAAGGTTAAAAGAAAGTTAACGCGCCAGTTTGAAACCATCTTACCTCCCTAAAGAAATGTCTTTGTTTTCCAAAGCCACGGGAACTTGAGGGGTCAGATGTAAAACCTGCTGAGCCTTAACCAGGCCTAATTTTTGGGCTTCGCTGGCAATTCTTGATAAAGAACCCATCTGGTTAATTTCCTCAGCAAGGAGTCGGTTCTTTTCCGTCAGAATCTGGGCCTTTTCTTCCAGCTGGCGCATCCTCCCGCCAGCTGTGGCTAGCCAGTGAGAAATGGCTAATTGAGCCAAAGCTAAAACAACAATGACGCCAATCACCAAGAAGACAAATTTTGGTTTTTTTAATTCTTTTTTCTTCATTTTTTCTCTCCCACTCTTAATTTGGCCGAACGCGAGCGAGGATTGGCCTTCATTTCCTCCCAACTCGGCCTTAAGGGTTTCTTGGTTAAGATCTTCAAATCACCTTGGTTTTCTTGATCCTTAAAAAAATCTTTGACCAAGCGGTCTTCGCCAGAATGAAAACTAATGACTGCCAACCGACCGCCAGTTTTCAAAATTTCTAAAGCTCCAGGTAAAGCTTCGCGTAAATTATTCAACTCATCATTGACAGCAATGCGCAGAGCCTGAAAAACCTGGGTGGCCGGATGGATTTTTCCTTTTTTTCTTTTAACTTTTAAAACAACGTCTGCCAATTGTTGGCAAGACAAAATTGGCTTCACCCGACGGGCGCTAACAAGAGCCTCAGCCAGACGTGAAGCCAGCTTTTCTTCACCCAATTTTTCAAAAAGTTTTTTAAGTTCATTTTTACCTAAACCATTAATTAAATCAGCGGCAGTCACTTTTAAATCAGGGTCCATCCTCATGTCCAAGGGATAGGGAGATTTAAAAGAAAAACCCCTTTGGGGTGTTTCCAGCTGATATGAGGAAACCCCCAAATCAAGCAAAACCCCGTCAGCCTGGTCAAAGCCATTCATCTTGGCCACCTTGGCCAGATCTTTAAAATTAGCCCTAACCAGACGCCAGGAAGCCTTTGGTCCTCGGCTTAAAGCTGAGGAAGGGCAGGCTGTAGATAAAGACTCCCTGGCGTGGTTTAAGGCTTCGGGGTCACAATCAAGACCTAAAATTTTTCCACTAAGTTTTAAAAAAGCTTGGGCGTGTCCGCCCCCACCAACCGTCGCGTCAATGTATTTCCCTCCCTTTTTAACTCTCAACGCCTGTAAAACTTCGGGCAGTAAAACCGGTTGATGAAATAATTTCATCTATTTGCTTAGCTTCTGACGATAATCCTCCCACGTCTTGTTATCCCAAATTTCAAAATGATCACCAGCCCCAATGACTGTTAACTGATCCTTAATGCCGGCATAATTCATCATCACTTCAGGGATGATAAAACGACCTTGAGAATCAAGTTCAATAACCATCGCCTCCATACACATTTTCCTTCTCAAATCTCTACCTTGAACATCAGAAAAGAAAGGTTTAGATAGTTCAGGTTTAACAATCTCTTCCCACGCCTTCTCTGCAAAGCCAAAAACACATTCCTCAAAACCAATAGTTAAGACCAAGCGATTCCCCGCTAATTCATTGCGAATTTTTTTGGGTAAAGCAATCCGCCCTTTACCGATAAGATTAGGTTGGTAGGTTCCTAAGAACATATATTTTCTACATTTTTCACCAATTATATACATTTTGATACACTTTAATAGGACTGTCAAGAGGCAATTGTGAAAACAATCACCATTAAAGAAAAATTGATGTTTGAATATTAGAAGAAAGAAAAAGTTAGTTTATTCTGTCACGAAGTAGGCCCCTAAGGTATTAACGTTAGCGGTAAGGCTGTTATTTTCTATTTCCGTTCCGTTTTGCTCCGTTGAATTTTGGCCGTCAAAGAAAAACAGTTTGGCTTGGCTTGTTCCTTCGGGTAAAACCATGGTCAAAGCTGAGCCTTTGGCTGAAGATGAACCGGCGGTGAAAATTCCGTAAGGACCGCTCAAGACTTTTCCTTCAGTTTTTTCTGGCAGGCCAATCGTCCCCATAGTCAAGTAAAAGGTCGTCGTGGAAAATTTGCCTTCGATTTTAAACTTCTCATCCTGAGAGGTTAAAATCTTCTCACCTTGCTGAAGATGAAAATCCGTGGTAAATTTTCTGGTCCCTTCTGAACTGCGGAAACGCAAAGTTAAACTTCCTTTTTGGACATCTTCATCATATTTACAAACATCTTTGGAACAACTGCCTAAAAGCAAATCACGAGAGACTTCATTCTCACCCTCCTCAAGCTCAATTGAGCCAATGACACCCCGGGATAAATCCCCGGCAAAATAAACGAGCTCGTACTCAATGGTTTGGGCGTTTTTAATCCGACTGATCTCCATTCTAAATTCCCTTCCATCGGTCCTTGGAGTTAAGGTCACAAAAGGACGATCTTCTAAGGGTGTCTCTAAAGCCACTTGGTTTTGTGTTTCTTCGGGCTGAGTTGCCTCATTTCTTGCTTTAGACCGTAAAAGAAAAATCCCTCCCACAAACAAAGCCAAAAAGATGAGGATAATGATTAAAATCAAAACATTTTTTTTCATCTCAATAATTCAGTTTGGAAAAATTCCTTTAACTTGTCAACCGCTAATCTTTGCTGTTTCATCGAGTCTCGATCCCTAACGGTCACCGTTTTATCTTTTAAGGTTTCAAAATCCACGGTCACACACCATGGCGTCCCCACTTCATCTTGACGACGGTAGCGTTTACCGATATTACCAATATCATCCCAAGCAACATTAAAACAGATTTTCAAATCTTCATAAATTTCTTTGGCTTTTCCAATCAGCTCTGGCTTATTAGCCAAGAGCGGGAAAACCGCGACTTTAACTGGGGCTAACTTAGGACTAAGACTAAAAACAATCCTTTTTTCTTGGTTATCTTTTTCCTCACGGTAATTTTCCACCAGCAATGCTAAAGCGATTCTTTCCACACCAACTGAAGGTTCAATGACAAAGGGGTAAAACTTTTCTCCTTTTTCATCCTGGAAGCGTAAATCTTTACCAGAAAACTTGGCATGATTTTTTAAATCAAAATCGGTGCGATTGGCAATTCCTTCCAGCTCAGCCCAGCCAAAAGGGAATTGATATTCAATATCGACGGTTCTTTTGGAATAATGAGCCAAAGATTTTTGGGGATGCTCAAAAAAACGAAGGTTCTTTTTGGCAATCCCCAAATCCAGATACCAATTCATCCTTTGCTTTAGCCAGTAATCAAACCATTTCTCGTCCTCGCCAGGAGGGACAAAGTATTCCAGTTCCATCATCTCAAATTCGCGATCACGAAAGATAAAGTTGCCCAAGGTAACTTCGTTGCGAAAACCCTTACCGATTTGGGCAATACCAAAAGGGAGTTTTGGTTGGACCGTGTCCAAAACATTGACAAAATTAATAAAGATTCCCTGGCAGGTCTCTGGCCTTAGATAGGCTTTATTGGCAGATTCTTTGGCTGGACCAATAAAAGTCTCAAACATTAAATTAAATTGTTTTACTTCCGTTAATTTTCCACCACATTCAGGGCAAACTTCTTTTTTTAACTGGTCAGCCCGAAAACGCTTATGACAACCCTTGCACTCTCGCAGCGGATCAGTAAAAGAAAGGGTATGACCAGAGGCTTCCCAAACTTTGGGATTATGAATAATGGTCGAGTCCAAGCCAAAAACATCTTCTTTCTGCCGGACTATCGTTTGCCACCACCAGTCTTTAATATTTTTTTTCAACTCAACTCCCAAAGGCCCAAAATCCCAAAACCCACCCACACCGCCGTAAATCTCCGAGGAAGGAAAAACAAAACCACGCCGTTTACAAAGGCTGACGATTTTTTCCATTAAATTATTATCTGGCTTTGACATATTCTAAAAAAGACCAAACTAAGCCCATCCGTCGTTGTAAGTTTTCATTATTTATCCTTTCTTTCAATATAATCTATTTTAGCCTGATCGTCAATTTAAATTTTTTAAAACCTTGGGGCTGTTTAAGCTTTTTTCGATGATGCTCTCAATATATTCTTTTAAACTCCCTTTAGTCTGTTTTAAAAATTGAGGGATACCAAAACCTAACTCGTCTAAAAGCTGCTCCTCGAAATTCCTGACTAAAATACTGGGTGTTTCAGAATTAATTTTGTCCAGAGCTTCTTTCAAAAGATTAAAAACCGCTGTTTGAGGTTGGTTATCAGGAGTTAACTTATCAACCAGTTCACAAAAATAATAGGCCAGACCAACTTTGATTAAGTCCCGACGCCAGCTTTTAAACAGATTAACCACCTGAGCTTCGGTAACTAAATCCAAATTTTTGCCTTTGACCAAAAAAATGGTGGCGTGATTAAAAAGTTCAAGCGAACCGGCTTTACGACTTTGGAGTTTTCTCACTCCCTTGGCCATGACACGGATTTTGCCGTAATGCTTGGTGAAGATGGTTAAGATGCGGTCGGCCTCCCCGTAATTGATTCGTTTTAAAACGATCCCCTCGGTTTTGTAGGTTTTTGGCTCCCGCATGAAAAAAGACTTCTTTTAAAACTTCAGTTCCCGGTCGGTTTTTAAATCAAAGGTCTTTTCCTGGTTGTTAAAAGAAACCACATTCTCATAACCGTAGGTACCGGGTTGTTTCTGGATCAAAAGATTATAAGGCTGGCCTTTCTCGACTTTAAAAGGCAATTTATATTTAAAAACCAGCTGGGCCTTACCCTCTGGCCGCAGCGGTGATTCATCACCATAAAAAGCCTCAAAAACAGTTTTGCCTAAATCTTCATAGGTTTTGACCTCGATTTCTGAACCTTTGGCTTCTATAAGTTCGCTGCCTTGCGGCACGTAAACCCTGACCCAGTCACGATACAAACCATTTAAACAAAGCTCGCCAGCCTCCAAATTACAGTTTGACGGTGGGGCCGGGTTTCGATAGTCAATGGTTAAGGTTTTGGTCACTGTGCCGTCTGAAGCCACTTCAATCTCTTGGGTGAAAGATTCTTTGATAAACATGTTTGATTTGGCCCCGGCAAAATTACAATCATTGACATGAAGATAATCACCCTCATAGTCTTTGATGCGACCAGAAGCATTTAAGGCCTCCATGGTCCTTTGAATGTCTTCGTTGAAAAAGTAAAAAAGCAAGTGCTTTTCGGAGATATTGGTGAAAATGACGTTCATAAACAGCGGCCATTGTTTGCGAGGCGAGCCCATGGCGTTTAATAAAATCGAATGCATTAAAGGTCCGATAATGCCTTTCCGTTCTTCACGAAAAGCAAACGTCGGTTGATCAGCGTAACGTTCCAGCTCGTAAAAAACCTGGGGGCAATTACAACGCTTGTCTGTCTCTGCGGAAAAATTACCAAAACCGCCGACGCCAATCGGCCCTAAAACTTCTAAGATATCCACCAAAACCTGGGTGTCAACGGCAATGATGCCATCAATCTTACTGGGGTCTTCAACTTTTTCGTAATTTGCCAAAAAAGTATCCATGGAAACCTTAAAATCCGGTGACAGGTTCATATCTCGCAGATGCCAGTTTGAAACATTCTTGTGGTAATTTTTAATCGGCTCAGGGGCTTTTAAACGGTTGCCGAAACGGTTATCTAAAGTGTAAATATCATGAGAATTGCTGGTGGAAAATTTGCCTGTGTCCACCGATAAAATGGCGTAGGCCGTTAAAAAACCACCGGTGGGTCGTAACTCGGCATCATTTTGAAAAAGCAACAAATAATCCTTAGGTTCATCCACCCCCAAGATGGGTTTTAAGTGAGTGATAATCGGTTTAACTTCTTTGACTGTTTGGGCCGTACCGTCAATGGTGGTAATTAAGGCCATGACATTCTCTCTGATCTTTTTCCCAAACAATTTTTGCGGATAACGATTGGGGTTAATCTTATCAATCTCGGCCTGGGCCAAATCAAGCTTCTCACCGATTTGATCCAAATTGGGCTGGATTTTGTCCAAGGTATCCAAAACCAAAATCAAACGCTCTTCAGCCGTCATCTCTTTTTCATCTTTAACCTCTTTTTCTTCTCCTTCCAAGCCTAACAAATCAGCGTAAGGCTTCAGCGATTCAACCACCAGGTCAGCCGCTTCGAGTAAAAAACGACCGCCGGTAAACAGCCGCTGGCCATCCCGATAATAGCCGCCGACAAAAGGAATGGCCCGCAACCAAACCATCTTTTTGTATTGGCCATTTAATATTTCAAATTCATTTTTGGTTGAGGCGATTTTTTCCACCGCCTTGTTTAAATCTTGTGACTGAAAACCTTCATAGATGCCTTTGGCTTGGGCGGCCAAAACCCCCGCTTGTTTTTTCATTTGCAAAAGCGGCATGACCAAAAAGAAAACTAACAAAACGGCGACAAAAAGAAAAATCCCCCCGCCCAACAGCCAGCGACGACGGTTAAGCTTAAACCGGCGCGGTTTGGGTGAAGCGAAAGAGGAAGTCCCCATATCAATCTTGGTCAGGTTCTCAATCTCATTAGTCTGACCTTTTTTAAAAATTTTCAACTTGTTTAAAAATTTCATTATTTTATAAGGCTCCTTTACCAGAAATCATCACCCAGGGGGTTTTTAAAATAATTAAAATATCCTGGACGATTGATTTTCTTTTGACATAATTGGCATCCATCGCCACCCTTTTATCAAAATTAACATCTGAACGGCCTGAGACTTGCCAATCACCGGTAATCCCTGGTTTCCCTTTTAAAAGCTCCGCCACATGTTTTTTCGTTTCCGGGTAAACCTTTTGCTGGTTCTCCAACTCATCAGGAAAATAAGCCCGGGGACCAACCATACTCATCTCACCTTTTAAGACATTAAAAACTTGTGGTAGTTCGTCAATGGAAAAACGACGTAAAAATTTACCCACCCGGGTGATCCGCGGATCATCTTTCAGCTTGTAGCTTCCCTGTTTGTATTCTTCATAAAGTTTACGAAATTTGGGGTCATTAAGCAACAAGTCATGGGCATTGCAAACCATTGAACGGAATTTATACATTCGAAAAAGCTTCCCGTTTTTACCAACCCGTTTGGGGGTATCAGCAAAAACAGGGCCTGGAGAATTAAGCTTGATTAAAATGGGGATGATAATCAAAAAAGGAGAAAAAATAATTAACAACACTAAGGAAACGAGGATATCAATTAATCTTTTGGCAATTTCGTAAAACATGACTTTGTTTAAAGATATTCCTTTTTGCCTTTTTCTTTCAAAAGCTCTACAACTTTTTTGACTCCTTGTGATTTTTCTTTTTGACAAACTAACAAGGCGTCAGGGGTGTCAATGATAATTAAGTCTTTTACGCCAACAACCGCTACCAAACGATCCGAGAACTGAATCAAGCTGTCCGTACTTTCAAGATTTAAAAGCTCCCCTTGTTCCCCCAGTCGAACAATCATGTTACCATCTTTATCTTTCTTCCCCATATCCCAAACAACTTTCCAGTCACCAATATCACTCCAAGAAAATTCAGCCGCCACCAAAGCTAAGTTATCAGCTTTCTCAGAAATGGCATAATCAATAGAGATATCTTCTGCTTCGGCATAAACCTTATTAAGAACCTTTTGTTCATCTTCCTCACCCCAAGCATCTTTAATTTTTTTTATCTCTTCAAAAAGTCTCGGTGCATATTTTTCGCAGGCTTTCATCAAGCTCTCAACACTCCAAATATACATGCCAGCATTCCAATAATAATCCCCACTTTTTAAAAATTCTTGAGCTGTTTTTAAATCTGGTTTTTCTTTAAATTCTTTGACTTTAAAAACATCATTCTCCTTAAACTCTGCTAAAGCTTGACCAACATGAATATAACCTAAACCAGTGTGAGGAAAATTCGGTTTTATCCCAACCGTCACCAGATATTCACCTAAAAAAGCCGCTTGGGCGGCCCGAGTTAAATTCTGAGAAAATTTTTCTGTTGGTGAGATAAGCTGATCTGATGGTAAATTAACAATCACTGCCTGGGGGTCAATCTTGGAAATAATAGCGGTTGCTCCAGCCATAGCTAGAGCCGTGTTTTTCTTTTCTGGTTCGGCAATAATATTTCTCAAAGGAAGCTTGCCTTGAGCAATGACTTCATCCGCATAATCAGCATTGGTGCTCACAAAAATATGCTCCTCAATAGTTAAACTTCGGGCTCTTTCCATCGTTTGGGCAAAGATGGTTTTTTCACCAAAAAGATCAATAAACTGTTTGGGGGTTTTTGATCTTGATCGAGGCCAAAGCCGAGTCCCACCACCACCACATAAGATTAAAACAAAAAGATGGTCTTTAAAATTATCTTTGGCAGTTTCCATAGTTTAAATTATTTTTTCTATCTGCTGGTAAAAATTTTTTAAAAAAGTCTTTTGGTCAAATCTTTGCGCATTTTGCCGACAGGCATCCGCTTGATATTTTTTTTCATCAAATTCTTTCATCTTTTTGATTAAAGCCGCCGCGGTTTGCGGCTTAAAAAAGGTTCCGGTTTTGCCCTCAACGACTGTTTCCAGCGCTCCCCCGCCAGAAAAGGCAATCACCGGCTTGCCACAGGCCTGGGCTTCTAAAGAGACCAGACCGAAATCTTCAACTTGTGGAAAGAGCAAAGCCCGACAATTTTGATAATAACTTAATAAATCTTTGTCTGTCAATTGTTCTAAAAATTCAATGTTCTTCTGGGCCATCTTTTTTAACCCTAACATCTCACTCCCAGTGCCAATGATTTTTAAAGGCCAGCCTAATTGGTTAAAGGCTTCAACAACTAGATCAATTTTCTTGTAAGGAACCAAACGGGAGACAACTAAAAAATAGTGGTCTTTGCTTGTTTTCGTTTTCGCTGGGAAAAACTTGTCGGTTCCCACTGGTGGATAAACCACTTGGGCATCACGTTGATAATATTTTTTGATTCTTTTTTGAACTGTCTTGGAGATGGCCAGGTAAACGTCTGGTCTTTGTGAGGCAACCTTATCCCATTCTCTTAAGCGTTTTACTAATGGCTGGCTTAAGGTTTTTAAAAACCTGCTGGGAAAATATTGTTCATAGCTACTCCATAAATAACGGGTGGGGGTTAAACAATAGCAAAGATGTTTGGTCCCAGGCTTGGTCAAAATCCCTTTAGCCTCCGCACTGGTCACGGAAACAACCAAATCAAAATCAGAAAAATCAAAACTCTCAAAAGCCAAAGGGGTCAACCAGGGATAAAGTTCATGATGCTTTTGGGCAAAGGGAAATTTATTTAAAAAAGAGGGGATCACCTTAAATTTTGCCGACCAAGGTGCCCCTGGGGGGTAATAAACGGCCGTGTATAAAGGCGCCTTCGGCCAGAGTTGGTGGAGAGCTTCCAAAACCCTCTCGGCCCCCCCAATTTTATTAACCCGATCATAAACGAAAGCGACCTTCATTGTTTTTTTAATTTTAGCATCTTTAATTTCTGCCAATCTTCTCCTTTTCTGATCATTTCCAACTTGCCGTTTTTAAGCTTAATCAAGGTCGAGGCTTGATTAATCATCTTCCCACCGTTGTAATAGACAACCCTCTTCCCAAAGTATTTTTTGGCCTCAAGGGCTGTTTCTGCCGGAGTTTCACCCTCCCAATTAGCGCTGGGAGCAACCAAGGGGCCGGAAATTTTCAAAACATTCTTTAGAAAGTTGTTTGGGGGAAGTCTTAAGGCCAAAGTTTTTGTCCCCCGATGAAGATATTCAAATTTCTTACCTTGGCATTCTAAGATGACACTTATCCTCGCTGGCCATATTTTTTTTAAAATTTCTTTGTCTTTCTTGGCAATGTTAATCTTGAAAGTTTTTAAATCACGCAGACTTGAGATTAAAATAATCATTGGCTTTTGAGGGGTCCTTTTTCTTAACTCATAAATCTTTTCGACTGTCTTTTTAATCAAGGCTGAGCCACAAATCCCATAAATTGTGTCCGTCGGCATGACTACCACCGCTCCCCCTTTCAAAAGAAAGGCTAATTTACGCCATGATAAATCCTCAACGAGCGTAGCTTTCATAAACCTGAAGAGTTTCCCTAGCCATTTTCTGCCAAGAATATTTTTTCACTTGAACCAAACCTTTTTCAATTAAATCTTTTTGTTTTGCCTTATTGCCAACAACCATGGCTATTTTTTCCGCGATGTCATTGGTATCCAAAGGGTTAAAATATAAAGCCGCCTCCCCGTAAATCTCTGGCAGGCAAGAAGCGTTAGAGGAAATAACTGGTAAACCTGTGGCCATGGCTTCCAAACCAGGCAAACCAAAACCTTCCCAAAAGGAAGGAAAAACAAAGGCTTCGGCTTGTTGATATAAAGAGGCTAAATCCTCATCCGGAACAAAACCTACTAGATTAACGAAATTTTGGGCCCCTATTTTCCCAACGGCTTTTTTAAATCTTTCATAAAAAACATTACGGGCACAGACAACCACCAAATTTAAACCCTGGTTGATTTTTTTAACGGCTCCAACCAACCGTTCGACATTCTTGTGAGGATAAAGACTGCCGGTATAAACAACAAAAGGTTTTTTAATCTTATATTTTTGTAAAATCTTTTGCGGATTTAAATCATTCTTTTTATTCAAAAGATTTTCATCAACCCCTTCATAAGTTACTTCAATTTTATTTTTAGGGATTGAGTAAATTTTGACTAATTCTTTCTGCCAATAATAGCTCGGAGTAATAATTTTGACTGATTTTTTAACCGCCTGATTAATTAAAAAAAGATGTACATAATATTTAACCCAATAAAAAAATGGGGCTCGAGTTGTTGTCTTTGTCCCCTTTGATTCTTTCTTAATCAAATCATGAATGGTCACCACAAATTTCCCCCACCAAAAAAGAGGAATATTAAAATGAGGAAAATGAACTAAATTTGGTTTCAATTTAAATAACTGGATTGGTAGGAAAATTTGTTCTTGAAAAGAATAATGAGGGTAATTGGCCAAAATCTTAAAAAAGTTTTTGTTTTTAAAGACTAAACTTCGATAATATTTTTCCCTTAAAAGGATTAAATATTTATTTTCCTCGTCAATCTTTTCGATTTGATTGATTAAATTAACCAAGTACCGACCGATACCGGCATTTTCCAATCCATACATTCTGGCGTCAATAACAATTTTCATTTTGAAGAATTAGACAGACGAATTTTTTCTAGAAAAGAAATGCCCAACATCACCAACCAGTAGATGAGTTTTGGATATTTCTTTTGATAATGTTTTTTGTAGAAAACCCGCATGACCTTGGCCGAAGCCTTGGCCGCCTTGATTTTAGTTTTTTTATCAGCCGTGCTTATCTTTTGACTGTGTTTTTTTAAACCCGATGAGGCGCCTTTCCAATGGATGATCTTGGTTGTCGGCACATACATTATTCTCCAACCTTTTTGCTTCAACCGATAGCAAAAATCCAAATCCTCACCATACCAGAAATAGTCCTCATCAAACCAACCAACCTGCTCGCCAGCTTTTCTGCTGACAATTAAAAAAGCCCCATGGCCAGCATCAATTTCATGAACACGATCCATGGGAAGATAACTTAAGGAGTAACCAGCAAAAATTTTAATTTTGGGGAAAATTTTCTCCAGCCCAGAAAAATAGCAAAAGGCGTTCCAGGCTGTCGGGAAACCCCGGTGACAAGGTTGATCCAGCCGGCCGTCTGGCAACTCCAAACGACAGGTAGCGGCCCCCACTTGAGGATTTTTATCCATAAATTCAATCATCGTTTTTAAAGTATCTTTCTCAACCACCGTGTCTGGATTTAAAAACAAAATATAGCGGCCTTGAGCTTTTTTCAAAGCCAGGTTGTTAGCCTTGGCAAAGCCTAAATTCTTTTGATTATCAATGATTTTTAAATTTTGCCAATTTAAGGAATTCAGCAACTGAAGTGAATTATCAACTGAACCATTATCGGCAATAATCACCTCCACCACAAAGGGAGTTTTTGATAAAGCCGTTTTTAAGCTGGCTAAACATTTTTCTAAAAAGTCTTTGGTGTTGTAATTAACAATGACAACTGATAAATCAATTTTTTTGCTCATCACCGACCTCCTTATAGATCCCATCCAAAACTTTGGCCACCGCCTGATAAGAATATTTCTTTTCAATTAGTTCCCTGGCTGATCGGGTAATTTTTTGGTAAAGATCCTTTTGCTTAAGAATGACTACCACCGCTTGGGCTAATTCCTGTGATTTGTTTCGGACCAAAACATGAACGCCATCTTTGGCTCCAATGCCTTCAATGCCCACGGTGGTCGTCACCACCGGCACGCCGGCCGCCATGGCACCTAAGATTTTCAACCTCGTCCCGCCAGGACCTGATAAGGGCGCCAAAAAGACGCTCGCTTCCCGATAGGCTTTTTTCACTCCTTCAATGTCATCGTTGGCCAAATCAACAATCTCAACTCCGGGTTTTTTGATCTTTTTCAATTTTTCCTGGGCCTTTTGACCGACAATCTGGCAAATGGCCTGGGGAATTTCTTTTTTGATCAAGGGGAAAACCTTTTCGACTAAACTCATGGCGGCTTCGGTATTTTGTAACCATAAAAAATTGGCCTGGAAAAGAATTTTAATGCTCTTTTGGTTTTTTTTAGGCCAAAGCCCCATTAAGTCTTCACCAGCCCCATTGGGAACAACGCCGACATCCAACTTAGGGGCCAAACTCAGCATTTTCTTTTTATCGGATTGGGAAACGGCGATGACTTTATTGGCCTTGCGCCAAAATCTGGTCTCCCAAAAACGTAATTTTAAAACATCAAAATACAAAAAGGGCTTTAATGGCCAAAACCAGAAATTATTGACAAAATGCTGGTAAACCTGGTATTCAATCGTCTGATCAGTTAAAACCACCGGAATGGAGGTCTTGGGTAAATGAGGCATGACGTAAAACGTTTCCGCATGAATTAAATCATAAGAGTTTTCCCTCAGCTCTTGGGCCACGGCTTCTTTCTCCACCGAGGCCAGATTACGAATGACCAAAAAGGGATAAAGACCAAAGGCGGTTCGTAAAATATTGCGCAGTGTCCAGGGTTTTTCTGATCTTTTAAAAACCTTCACCTTTGGGCAAAACTTTTCCAGCTCTTTGATGTATTGTCTTTCCTGATCATGCTTGATCAAAGAAAAAAGGGTGATGCGATGATTTTGGGCCAGGTTTTTAATCAAGTTGAAAGATCTCACCTGGCCACCAGAAGAAGGTGGATAAGGCAAGTAAGGGGTTAACATCAAAATTTTCATTGGCGCTCAAGCGAAAAGATAAGATACTGATCCGTCCTTTTTAAAACCGGATAATTATTAAGCATGTATTGGCCAAAATCAGAGTTCTCCTCAAATTTGGTGGTCACGTAAATGTCCCCGCCCATGGCCATAACCCTTTCCACTGTCTCTTGGTTATTGGGAAAGTAAGAAGCATAACCGCCAGTCCAACCCCAACGGTTGGTGTTGTAAAGCAAGGTGGCATCATTGGAGTCACCGGTTAAAACCAAAGCCTCTTTGGGAGCCAGTTCATCAACAGCCCGACCAGCCAAATCAACTCCACCTTGAATCAGATAAAAACCCCGGACCTCAAACCAGGAAAAACCAATCATTAACAACGAACAAACCGCCAAAAGTAAAAAACTCATCACTTTAGAAAAATAGGGTCGCGGCGTCTTTATTAAAAAGATCACCCCTTTCGCCAGAAAAACACAGGCAATGGGGAGAAAAGGCACTTGATAATAATCATGGGTGACATTGCCCGCGGCAAAAACGGTGACGTAAGCCAAAAAGGCCAGTAGCCAAAGATGGAAAAACCAACCTTCCTTTTTCCCAGGTCGCAGAATTAAACCCAAAACCAAAAGCGGCAAACCCCAATAGCCTAAAATTAACTTGCCTATCCTTTCGGCAAAAATCCAGCGGAAAAAAGCCGGCCGGAAACGGATGTTACCTTGATTCAAAAGCCATTCATAACCAGGAATGCCCTCTGGAAACTGAGAAATCCAAAGCCGCCATAAAATCAGCGGCAAAATGGCCAAGAAAACCAACAGCCAAAGTCTATACTCTTTGAAAAAACGCCAGCCATAGCGACGATAAACCAGATAAAAAACCGGCAAAATTAAAAACAAGGGAAAGGTTTTTAAAAGCAAAGCCCAGACGGTAAAAACAGCGGTGAGGGCAAAAAGACCTTTACCTTGCCGTTCTAGCCAAACCGTTAAGAAAAAAAGCATGCCCCCGGAGGCAAAAAGCATCTCCGGTTCGGGCATGATGACCCGTCCATAAAAAATGCCGTAAGGCAAAACCGCCATTAAAAAAGCCGCCACCAAAGCCGTCCATTTATCGGCGAGTTTTTTAACTAAAAGAAAAAGAAAAACTATGGCGCCTAGATAAAAAAGGATAGAAACCAGCCTCGCCCATTTCTCCTGAACCCCCCAAAGATGATAAAAACCAGCGACAATCGTTTGGTAAAGGGGTGGTTCAACTAAAAAAAGACGCTCTTCATTGGCTGCATCGGTCAACACCAAAGGAGCCATATTGTCAATCCGGGGATGAAGAAAATCAAAGCCTTCTTTGACAAAGTTCCTGGCCACTGCGGCTGTGTCTGCCTGCCGCCAGGAATGGTGATCAGCCAAAGGGTTGTCAATTTTATACAAACGCAGAACAAAAGCCAAGGCTAAAATAATCATCAGCAAGCCGTAGGGCAAAAAGATTTTTTTAAGCATCTTTGACCTCTTTTTTCATCAAGCCGACTAAAATCCCCATTAAAAGCCAAAAGACAAAGGCAATCTTAGACGATTCAAAAACATCGATAAAAACGGCGTTGGCCAGGAAACCGACGGCCCCGCCGCTGATACCCAAAACCAAAGCCTTTTTAAAACCTTCTTTGGTTTTTTGAAGAAAAACAATCACCCGGCGACCGATTTCCAAGAAAATCAAAAAGAAGGCGACAAAACCCAGCAAGCCTGTTTCCGCCAGCAGTCTTAGATAATCGTTGTCTGTGGCTAAAGTCACTGAGGAAAAACCAGTTCCCAAAAGCGGATTTTTCCCAAAAGCCCGCAACGAACGCGGCCACTCAACGTTAAAACGAATACCTGAGGAATACTCCACCGCCAGTTCAGTCGTCGGCTTCCATTCTTCGACTTCCGCTGAAGCCGTCGCCACTGGCGTGGGTGTGGGTGTCGGGGCCGCTTTTTTGGGTCCGACCGGGCCTGGAACAACAACGACTTCTTCCACCGGCGTTGGGGTTGGGGTCGGGGTTAAAACCGGCTCGCTCGCCCGGCGGGGGATTTTGCTGGATAAGGCGGAAAGATCAATGTTAAAGGTCAAGGCATATCTTTGGGTAATATCCTCAGATAAAAGCATGCCGGTTAAACTCACGGCTAAAACCGGACCCACCCACCAATATTTTTTCAAGCTCAACATGACAAAGGTAATGGCAATTAAATAGGCGGCAAAAGAAACCCGAGAAGCGGTTAAGATTAAAAGGTAAAAGGAAGCCAAGCCTAAAAGTAAGACAACGGCTCTTTTCAGTTTACTTTTAACCCCAAAGTAAAACCCGGCCGTCACCGCCAAAATGACAACCAAAAAAGCCGCCAAATCATAATGACCGGCAAAAGTGGAGTTAATTCGGGCCCACTCGGTTAAACGCAAAAGCATGCCTTTGGAAAACTCCTCATTCATGGTGGAAATTACCGGCCAGCTGAAGAATTTCTGCCCCAAACCATAAACAATCACCCCCAAAGTCGCCAGGAAAATGACCAAGCCGTAAGATTTAACATTCCGCACCGATTTTATTGAAGCTAAGGCAACGAAAAACAAGGACATATACTCTATCCTCCGCAAAAAATGCAGCGCGGCAATATGGGGAACAACATTTTTGGTGATAAAAATGGCACTTGCCAAAGAAAGCAAACCGACTCCCCAATACAACAAAATCAGTTTGCCGACACGATCTTTAAAAGTCGGAAAGCCTGTTTTTATTTGATTAAAAAGCCAAAGAAGCAAGACAAAAACCACCAAAAAATCCTCGGCCCTGATGGCGACATAAGTCCCGGAAACATTAAACATGGGGAATTTAGGGTAAATCGGAATAAACAAAAGCAACGCAATGACTCCTAAGGATAAAAGATTAAATTCTTTAAATTTTAAACGCCTGAGCATAAGTTTTTTTTAGTTCGTCCTGGCCGGTCAAAAAGCCCACCAGCCAAGCCAAGACTGCCTTTAATTTTAACATAAACCGGAGCAGCGGCCACTGCCAGCGGGGATAATGTTTCTGGTAAAAATATAATAAACCTCTGTAGATATTTAAAATTGGCTCTCGGCGGCCGGTCTGGGAGCTACCACCAAAATGATGAATAATCTCGGCTCCGGGATAAAACTTCACCTTGAAACCGGCTTTTTTAATCCGGTAGCACCATTCAACCTCGTCCATATACATAAAAATACCCTCATCCATCGGCCCGACTTTGGCAAAAACCTGCCCAGAAACCATCAAGGCCGCTCCCATGACCCAATCTACTTCTTTGGTTTGTTTAAAAGAATTTCTGGCCAAATGCCCCAGCCAATGTTCGACAAAAAGCATAATAAAAACCACCCCTAAATGGGGAAAAGGACCGGCTGAAGGTTGGAGTGAACCATCGGGGTTCAACAAACGGCAACCAACAACGCCGACCTGAGGATTTTTTGACAAAAATTCAGCCATCTTCAAAGGCGCGTTGTTTTTAACCACGGTATCGGAATTCAAAAGTAAAAAATAATCACCTTTGGCCACTCTCATCCCTTGATTGTTGGCCGCCCCATAACCGAGGTTTTTTTGGTTAAAAATCGTTTTCATCTGGGGATTTTGAGACTGAAGTTTTTTAAGCATCTTAACCGACCCGTCGGTGGAACCATTATCAACCACGATAATCTCATGGCCTAAACCTTTTAAACTTCGCAAACAATCGCCCAAAAGCTTTTTGGTGTTCCAGGACAAAATGATGACGGAAATCTTTTTGTTTAAGTCTTTTGCCACCATGGGGAAAGAATAATTAACCTTAAGGCCAAGCCAATGAGGGTGACCAGACCAACAATCCCGGTCCAAACCAAAAGCCTTAGCCATATCGGTGAACGAACAGAGTAAAGAGTAATTTTGGCTGAGTAAACCTCACCATCAATATAAAATTCGGTAATCGGCTTTAAAGATTTGGCCAAATAAACCTTATCCTCTTTGGGAATCCAGCCATTGACAAACAAAGATTCGCGCAAGGGATGAACAATTTCCTCATAAAAGTTACTTTGTTGGGTGGCTCTGATGGTTTCCCGGGCATATTCTGGCGGATGATTAAGAATGTAAGTTGGCAGGGTAATCTTTAAAAACCAGGAACGGGAAAAGGCCTTTTTGTAAAAATCAACCGCTTCCCGTCGGGATAAGTTGGTGTAGTAAGCCCAAACCCCAGGCATTTGGGTCGTATCCCCTGGTTCCTGGGATTTTAAACCACCTTCAAGATTGGGAATCACCGGCGTGGGCAAAACCAAATAAAAAACGCCTAAAAGGTAAACAACAAGGATGGTAATCTTCAGCCATTTTTTCATCAGCTTTATTGAAATAAACTCGCCCGGCCCAAACGATAATGAAAATCTTTAACTTTTCTTTCCCCGATTTCTTTAGCCGGGACGCCGCCAACAATTTTCCCTGGAGGAACATTTTTGGTGACCACGGCCCCAGCGGCCACCACCGCTCCCCGACCAATTTTAACTCCAGGCAAAATAATGGCCCGAGCACCGACAAAAACATAATCACCAATCTCTACCGGATAACAAGCTGCCTTAAATTCAGGATCATGAATATCGTGTTCAGAATTATAAATTAAAACCTGAGAAGCAATATCCGTGTGGCTACCAATTTTGAGCTTATCTCGACCATCCAAAAAGCAATGGTCACCGATAATACTGTCCTCGCCGATTTGAATATTTTTGGGTTGGAAAAAATTGGCCCACATATGAATGGTCGAACCCTGACCGATTTTGACGCCGGCCAAACGATAGAAAAAACAACGGCATTGGTGAGAAGGACAATAGCCAATCCACCGTAAAAGCATCAGTTTGAATTCCAAGCAAATGGCGGCTTGCCGATTTTTAATCTTCGGCAAAACCTGAGAAAAAGTCAGCTCTTGTTCATTTTTATCTTTGAACATCTTTTAAAACCTCCAGTATTTTTTGAGCGCAATTTTGCCAATTGAATTTCTCTACCTGTTTAAAACCCTTTTTAATCAATTCTTCTTTTTTATTAATCGCCTCTTCAATCCCTTTGGTGATTGATTCTGGTTTATAAGGATCAACTACCACCCCAGCTTCCCCAATTATTTCCGGTAGACTGCCGGCATTAGCCACCACGACCGGCGTACCGCAAGCCATGGCTTCGACCACCGGAATGCCAAAACCCTCCCAAAAGCTTGGCAAAACAAAAGCCTTGGCTCCAGCCATTAAATCCGGCACTTCCTCTTCAGTGACAAAATCAGTAAAAATGACTCTATCTTTTAAACCCAATTCCTCAACTTGACTAAAGATATTTTCAAACAACCAACCCTTTTTACCGGCAATAACCAAACTTAAGTTTTTCTCCTTTAGTTTTTGAAAGGCTTTTAACAAACCTTCAATATTTTTGCTGGGTTTTAAGGTGCTCAAAAAGAGCAAATATTCCCCTGGGATACCATATTTTTTCAAAATCGCCCCAATTTTACCCTTGTCCCTAATTTTAAATTTCCCTCGGTCATAACCAGGGTAAGCCACGGTGATCCTTTTAGGTTCAAAACCGTAATATTTAATTATATCATCTTTACTCGCCTGGGAGATAGTTAAGATGTGTTTGGCTTTTTTCAGGGAAAGGGCGGTCCACAGCTTTAATTGCCAATAAATCCTTTTGGTAAAATGCTCAGGAAACCGTAAATAACCCAAGTCCATGATACTAATCACCAAAGGGGCTGGACAAAACAACGGCGCATAATGGCCGGGAACAAAAACGACGTCTGGCTTGGGTTTTGCCTGCCATAAAGCCCAAGGCAAAGCCCACAAATTCCAAAATTTAGAAGGTCTGACTACTTTATATTGCCAGTTGGCTCTGGAACAGGGCAAATCTGACAAAGGCGGCGTGGGTAAAAAAACCGTGTATTGGTTTTTCTCATCCAGCTGGTAAAGAGCTTTTAAAAGCTCAAAGGCATATTGGTTAGAACCAACCCGGTTTTTGATATTGGCTTCGTAACCGATCAAAGCAATCTTCATTATCTTCCTAACTTATAGATTACAATATTTTTCCCAAGTTCCCAACGGTTAATAATTTCTTTGGGTCCAAATTCCAAAATTTCCATAATCGAGGAGTTTAAAACATCAGCCTTTCCCGTTTCATCAATGACAAAAAGAGCCTGGGCTTTCTGGTAATCTTGCGGATACCAATCCAAAGCCCGCTTACGACCAAAAGCCTCAACAAAGTAACGATAGTCAACGGCATTACGATCCCAACGATCAGCTTCCCTCTGGACGGTGGCTAAATTAAAGCTTTCTCCTTGCGAAACATTTTCGGCAATGGTCTGGCCAACGGCTTTTAGATCAGTGATATTCCGCCATTCTTTGACAAAAACAGTGGACCAACGCCAATGGAAAAACAAAATTAAAAAGAAAGCTAATAAGGTAAGTGGTTTTAAGATTTTTACCTGCCAAAGTTGTTTAAAAAGCAAGCCGAAAAGCAAAAAGGGAGCGGGGAACAGGAAAAGATAGTAGAAAAAGAAAAACTTACCGGCATAAAAACGGGAAGCCAAAACCCCCCACAAAATCCAGATCCAAACCATGGTTAAAGGTAAAATCAATTGGCGATTTTTTTTGCTTTCTTGCCCTTTGACCAAAAACCAAAGGCTTAAAAACAAAATTGCCAAAAAGATAACCATCCCCCACCATTGCCAAGATAAAGAAAAAGGTTTTTGCGCGACCACGGAAATCGGCTGTGAGGTTTGGAAAAAATCCTTAATCCTACCAGTAAATTCCAAAGGCGCTTGGTAACCAACGGTAATTTTTCCAGAAATGAGAATCGTAAACAAGGCCAACAGTGAGGCAAGCACTGATTGAAAAAAACCAGCTCCTTTAACCCCCAAATGCCCACCGTCAAAAAAGAAAACCTTAGCCTGTGTGGTTAGAAAAAAACCATGACGTAGCTCAAAAAACAAAAGCGGAGAGGTAAAAAACAGAATAATCAGCAAACTCCCTAAAAGACCAAGGATTTTTTTGTTTTTCAAAAGATAAAAAACCCAGGTAAAGACAAAAAGCGGCATCAGCAACCAGACCCCGAAATGCAAGCTTAAACAATAACCATAAATAACAAAAGCCAAAAGAAAATCTCTGGTTTTTCTTTCCCGAAAGTAAAGATATAAAAAGTAAAAGGCCAATAAAATAAAAAAGGGCAAGGTATTAGGATTCCACGCTCGTCGGGTTAACTCCACCACCAAGGGCGAGAGGGCAAAAAGACCAGCGGAAAAAACTCCAGCTGGTCGGCCAAAAATTTTATTAGCCACAAACCATATTAAGGGAATGGTTCCTACTCCGATTAAGGCTGAATAAAGATCAATTCCCACTGGATTTAAGCGAGACAACCATAAAATCGGGGCGATGGTGTAATAATAAAAGGGCGGTAAATACATACCCGGCAACGAGGTTTGGGTTCCTAACAAGCGCCACTGATGATCAACAATCATTCTTTTGACAAACAGCGCATCGCGGGCCTGATCATAGGTAAAAAAATTCAGTGAAAGGATATTGGAGAAACGTAAAATCGCGGCGACTAAGATAAAAATCAAAAGCAGCATTAGCTCCCAGTTTTGGGTGAAAAACTTTTTTATCTTTTTCATTTTTCCACTGCCTGCTCGTAAACTTTGAGGGTTTCCTGGGCGGTTTTCTCCCAAGAGAATTTTTTAACCTGGGCTAAACCTTTTTTGGCCAAAGACTTTCTTAAGTCTTGGTTGTTAACCAGCTCACTTAAGCCCCGGGCAATCTCCTCCACATCAAGGGGGTCAACCAAAATGGCGGCTTGGCCAGCCACTTCTGGCATGCTGGAGATATTTGAGGTTAAAACCGGGCAACCGCATTTCATGGCTTCCAAAATCGGCAAACCAAATCCTTCATATAAAGAAGGATAAACCAAGCCCAAGGCTTGAGAGTATAAAGCCGCTAAATCTTCACGTTTTTTCAAGTAACCAGTGAAAATAGTATTGTTGTTCCCTTTTTTAAAACCCAAGGTATTTAAATCTTCCCACCCAGGTTTACCGGTAATCACCAGTTTTAAGTTCTTGGTTTTTAACATCTTAAAGGCTTCAATGATTCTTTTTAAGTTTTTCCGCGGCTCCAGGGTGGCTACTGATAAAAGATAATCGCCGTCAAGGTTATATTTTTTGAAAAGTTTTTGAGAGATTTTTTTATCTTTGACTGGTTTTAAATCCTCTGGTGCCGCTTCATAAACAACTTTAATTTTCTTCTCAGGCAGACCCAAGATTTCCATAATATCTTTTTGGGTGGCTTTCGAAACGGCAATGACCAAATCAATTTCTTTTTTGATCCATTGAAATCTTCGCTCCATCACCGCTTTTATCTTTGAATGAGCGGTTTGGGGATATTTCAAAAAGCCAAAATCATGAATGGTGGTCACCTTGGCGGCTTTGGTGGGCGGTTGTGTCCAATCAGAAGCGTGGAAAACATCGACCTTGCCAATAAAGTTCTCGACTGGAAAAAGATGCCATTGGTTCCAAAGGAGTTCTAGTAAAGTCGGCGGAATTTTAAATTTTTTAACTTTGGCGCTAAAATTATATTTTAAATTTTGCCTTAAGGAAGAGAAAAACAAGCGATATTCATTTTTCTTATCAATCCGCAAAAGATTTTCCACCAGATTTTTGGTATAGAAGGAAACACCGGTACCGTAAACAATTTGGGAGATATCAATACCAATTTTCATAAATTTTTATTGGTCATCTTTTGGCAACGGAGAACGATATCGCTTTGCCCAGCTTTTGCCAGTTTTTTGGAAACGATCTTTCTTTTCTCTCTCTAACCTTAAAGATCTTTGTATCTTATTCCTTATTTCCCCTGATCTAACATAAATTTTACTAAGATTTGTTATTTTTAAGCCCTTGATTATATCAATGGGGATTCTGTCAGTTTCTTTGATTTTTCCATCATATTCAGAAATTTGTTTCATTTTAAAAACGGTCACCGGGGTATAAACTTCTTCTTCATCTGGTTCTCCATTAAAAATACGTCCTTGAGCCGTAAAATTATCTGGTAAAGAAAACTCAGGATTTTTCTTAGCATCATTAATCTTGGTTGGATCTTCAAAAAAGAAATGCATCCCCGGCTCTAAATTTACATGAGCAGGTGGTCCATGTAATTCTTTAATTGCCCCTTCTATTTTTTCTGCCATTCTTGAATCCTTATTTGGTTAAAACTAACCTCCCTTATTTTATCAAAATTCTCCTCTTCAAGCCAATTTGGGATAAGATTTTGGGGATCAAAAACATCAGCCAGATAATAAATAAAATAGACCCTATCCTTGTCTTTAATAACCTCTAGATTCTTCAAATCTTCCGCTTGGACGATATTAAAACCCTGAGCCACGGTTATTAACTGCACTTTATCCTTGGCATAATATTCCCAAGGCCAAAAAGAGGTTTGTGAAGGAAGCAAAGCCAAAGAATTATTCTCACCTTGTTTTTCAATAAAGGCCACGGCTCCTTTCCAGTCTTCACGATGGAAAAAGGGGTTATCAAAATAAACACTCAGACTAATCAAATTAACCAATAAAACAAAAAGAATGCTGACGATCCTTATCTTTATATTTTCGATTTTGGCGATGCCCAAAATCAAAAGCAGATAAAAAGCCGGCAAGATTAAAAGCAGACGGAAGGGTTGATAATTGGGAATAAAAAAGGCAATTAGCCAGGCTAAAACGATGGGAACCAAAAGCCAAAAAAGGATAACTTTTTGATCATTATTAAAGACCAATTTTTTCTTTGACCAAAATCCTTTGACGAAAAGTAAACCGTAAGTTATTAATAAAAAACCAAAAACAGCTGCGTAAAGACTTTTGTTAAAAATGGTGATTCTACCTAGGGAAAATTTAATAAAGGTTAAGGGCAAAGCTTTTAAAAAACTCAAATTGACCAGTCTCCCCCATTGAGGGAGGGCAAAAGTCGCTTGTGAGCCGGTTTGGAGTTGAACCCATAACAAAGGCAAACAGGGCAGAAAAAGAACGACTATTAATAAAAAGGTAGACCATAATTTGAAAAGGAATTTGAAAAAGTCTTTTTTGAAGATTACTAAAGCCGCTAATATTTGAGCTAAAAAAACCAAAAGACCATAGTAATCAGAATAAAAAAGCAAAAGGGTTGAGAAAAGATAACCTGCCCTATTACCCTTTTCCTTTCCAATCAGGCCCAGGAAAAAATAGGTGGAAAGGGCGGCAAAAAAAGTAGTTTGGGCATACATCCTAGCTTCTTGGGAATAATAAATATGGAAAGGGGCCGTGGCCATAAACAAAGCCGCCACTAACCAAAGCCAATTTTTTTGGGGGAAAATTCTTTGGGCTATTTTGTAAACCATAAAAATGGCGGCGGTGCCGAAAAAAACCGAAGGCAAACGCATGGCAATTTCTCCGCTGCCAAACAAATGGGTCCACCCCCACATTAAAAGATGATACAAGGGCGGATGAAAATCACCCTGAAGTTCAGAAAAAATACCTAAAAAAGTTCCCCTTGAGGTTATTGCTTGAACTGTCTCATCCAACCATAAGGATTGGTTGAGATTAACTAATCTTAAAACAAAACCCAAGATTAAAATAAAAACTATGGCCATAATTTTTCCTGCTTAATCTCCCTCATGGTTAGGAAATATTGGGCTAATTTGAATTTTCCCTGGAGGATAAAATTTAAAACCAAAGCGTTTTTAAATCTTTTTACTTTCCACTTCCCGTAATTTTTTTGGACAAATAACAAAAGGGAAGAAAAAAACTGGCAATAAAAATCAAAGCTTTCTTTTTTAATTTTCTTCCCCCAAGAAGCACCGCCCAGATGAGTAATTTTGGCTCCAGGAACAATCATTAAACGACAGCCCTTTTTTTGAGCTCTAAAAGACCAATCAACATCTTCATACAAAAACTGATAATCTTCATCTAAAAGACCGACTTTCTGCCAAACTTTTTTGGGCGCCATTAACGCCGCTCCCGGCAGCTGCTTAACCTCAAAAGACTGGCTTTTTATCCGGCTTAAAATCTTCCATCTTAAAGGGGTTTTCATGACTAATGGCCTTAAAAGCGGATGATGATAACCAAAAATCTGCCACAAGTTGGGCAAACGCATGTAATAATTTTCCTGAGGACTGCCATCAGGATTGACTAAAAGAGGCGATAAGGCCAAATCTTTTTCCTTTTGCTGAAGATAAAAATCCCTTAACTTTTCCAAAGCACCTTTTTGTACAATGGTATCGGAATTTAAAATCATAATTAAATCACCCAAGGCCGCTTTAATTCCCTGATTATTACCTTTGGCAAATCCCTGATTGCTTTCATTTTTAATGATCTTTAAATTCGGCCATTTCAATGACTCCAAGGCTGATAACGTCCCATCGGTCGAACCATTATCAACAACCATAATCTCCACGGAAAAAGGAATACTTTTTAAGCATTTCAATAATAATTCTTTGGTATTCCAAGACAGAACCACAACAGAAATTTTTATTTCGTTAGAAACAAACTTGTTTACCTTCTGAGAATCTTCCATACGAAAAGATTATTGATTAAAAGCCCGGCAACCTCCCCGCCCAAAACTGCCCAAGCCGCGCCGATGATGGAAAAACGAGGAATAAAAAGCAAACATAAAACCAAAGTAATGAAAAAGTTTAACGCTGACCAAGGTAGAAATTTCTTAAACTGGGGAGAATTTTGAATGATATTACCGGGCAAAACATTTAAGAAAAACAAAATTAAACTCGCTCCTAAAATTGACAAGGCTGGGGCGGCTAAAAGATAACTTTGTCCATAAGCTAATTTGATAATCCATTGAGATAAAAAGGATAAAATTAAAACAAAAGGTAAAGAAAAAGAAAAAAGAACTAACAAGCCTTTTTTATAAACCCCCTGCAATCTTTTTTTATCTTTTAAAAACAAGCGGGCTGATAAAGGAAACAAAGCCAAAGCCAAAGACTGAGGAATTAAAATAATGGCTTCAATGAATTTAAAGGCACTGCCATAAAGTCCGGTTTCATAATTGCCCTTTAGCAAATCAACTAAGATTAAAGAAACCCGTAAATAAAAAACGGCAATAATCAAAAGTAAGGCAAAACCCCATGATTGGGAAAGGGTTTTTTTAAAGAATTTCTTGTCAATTACCCAAGCTAAAGGCAATTCCCATGATTGGGCTTTAAAAACAAAAACCAAAGCCACACCCAGTTGACCTAAAAAGCCGGTTAAAAGAATAGTGGATAAAGGAAATTTTAACAAAACAAAAACAACCCCTAAAAGGAAATTAATGGCTTGGCTGGAAACAATGGCCGTCGCCATGTATTTCATTTTTTCCCGGGCATTTAAAAAGCTGGCCAGAAGATAAATGAAACTATAAGGAAAAACAAAAAGGCCAAAAATGGCCAAGTACATTATTTGTCTTATATCCTGTTTTAAAATCAAGGCCAAAATTAGAGCGGCAAAATAGGCCGCCAGCGAAAGAAAAAACCTTAAGGGGATTAGCCGCGCTAAATAAAAAGGTGTTTTGCCAGGATAACGAGAAATATCACGCAAAATGAAACGTTCCAAGCCAAAATCAGCCACGGGGATGAAATTATAAATAAAAGCCAAAGTGAAATTATAAATGCCAAAAGTGGCGACATCTAAAAACCTGGCTAAAAAGATAAAGTAAACAAAACCTAAAAGACGAGCGGCAACATGAGCGGCGGATAAAAAGAGAGTGTTTTTGGCAATCTTTGCAACCATCTTTTTAATTTTACTTCATCCATAGGAAAAAGACCATATAATTTAAACGTTGACAAATAAATAAAACGATGTTAGAATAACATCAACCTACCCGGGATGCATGCATCTCGGGTCTTTTTTGACTCATTTAACCTTTACCATAACAGCCCCTTTGTCTATAAAAACTTTATTAAGACTTTTGAATCTTTTCTCAATTATCAATTTATTTTTAAAACTAATAACATAAGTTTTAAAATGAAATAATCCTTGGTATATTAATTTATTTTCCATACAAAGTAAACAAATTTTCTTTTTAAGAGGTTCCACGGCGAAAAGAGCCTGAAGAAAGTCAGCATCGCCAGAAAAAAGATAAAGTGATTGATATTTATTTCTATGAGCAAAATCAACAATATCAACCGCTAATTTAACATCAACTTCTTTTTCCTTTCCACTAGTCTTTGAACGGTAACCCTTAAAAAAGACAACGTTTTCTGTTTCTCTAACGCTCCTGTAAAACAAACCTTCATTTTTTAAATAAAGTTTTTGTTTTTTACTTAATCTTTTAGGTTTTGGTGAATAAGAAGCATAAAAGTAGATTTTATTAAATTTGACTTTTATTTTCTTTTCTACTTCTTTGATGAATTTAGAAAAATTCAAATATCTTCGAGGCCCAAAAAGTTCGTATTGCGAGGCATATAAATTGGTGCCGTCGATAAAAAGATAGGTTTTCATTTTTTATCTTTTTATCCGGCTTGCTTTTCCCTTATTTTAACACTCAAATCCCCCAAGAGTAAATCTCAACCGGCCAAAAACGGGGCTGTTGCTCATAAAGTCTATCAACTTCATATTCTTTTTTTAAATTATTTCTTATAAAATCCCTTGTTCCTTCAGGCAGTTCACTCTCCCAGCTTTCCAATAAAATCAATCCTTGAGGGTTTTTAGCAATGACTTCCTTTAACGACTCAAGGCTTTTGAGAAAGATGGCGCCAGACAAAGGATCCTTCTCATCAGCAGATGAAGTAACTCTTAATAAATAATTCAAACTCCCCTCGCCTAAATACCAAACGGCATGATCATTCCAGTTAGCCATATAAACCGCCTGGGGATTCTCGGATAATTTTGTTTTAACAATTTCATAAATTTTTTGATAATCAACTTCTGGTATTTCCTGCATATCCTCATTGAGCGAATAAACAGTTTGCGGCTTTAAGGCAAATTTAGAGTTAAAAGCCATCAATAAAAATGACAAAAAAATCATGACTAATAAGGCAAACTTTTCTTTTTTGATTATTTTTGAAATTATTTCCCACGACATATAAGCAGCCAAAAGGATAAAAATGGGAAAGATAATGTAAAGATAGCGGACAAAGGGCTGGTTTAAACGAAAAGATATAAAGCCCAGATGAATGACC
>Ga0194126_10002402_pt1 | contig 30337 bp, 27 predicted proteins | sample TA2KigC150mmetaG_FD_148641 | JGI IMG/M metagenome (GOLD analysis project Ga0194126, IMG submission 148641) | Freshwater microbial communities from Lake Tanganyika, Tanzania - TA2015035 Kigoma Deep Cast 150m | ecosystem: Environmental > Aquatic > Freshwater > Lake | place: Tanzania: Lake... | reverse complement strand
GAAGCAGTCTTTGAGGCGGTCAAGGATCACGGTTTGAATTGCGTGCAGTTCAATTTCGCCTGCGCGGGTTTGCCGAGCATGCCGGAACAAATCGACCCGGCTATCGTAAAGCGCATCGCTTCCGCTGCGGAAAAAAAAAGGGTTACGATCTCGGCGGTCTCGGGGACTTTTAACATGGCGCATCCGAACGCAGCCGTGCGAGACGATGGATTGCGCCGCTTGCGAGCATTGGCATCTATTTGCAGCGACTTGGGGACTGCGATCATTACGTTATGCACGGGGACGCGCGATCCCGAGGATATGTGGCGCTATCACCCGGACAACAGCGAGCCGGAAGCTTGGAATGATTTAGTTATCTCTATGAGTGAAGCCCTGCGCATCGCGGACGAACACGCCGTCACCTTGGGAATCGAACCGGAGGTCAATAACGTGGTCGATTCGGCACGAAAAGCTCGCCGGTTGCTCGATGACATGCAATCGATGCGGTTAAAAATCGTGATGGACCCCGCGAATCTTTTCCATCCCGGAGAGTTAACGCATATGCGTGAAGCATTCGATGCCGCGTTTGGGTTGCTTGGAAACGACATTGTGATTGCCCATGCTAAAGATTTGGTCGAAAACCGTAACGGCATTCAACATGTCGCAGCGGGTCAAGGCCGGTTGGATTACGCCTATTATATGCAACTGTTACGCGAAATGCGGTTCCGTGGACCGGTCATCTTGCACGGATTGAGCGAAAGCGAAGTGGCCGGAAGCGTGGCCTTTCTTCGGGGAAAGCTGGACCGCAACTGACGCTATGCCTGTCTTTCACTACGATGACATCGAATTCCATTACCGAGATTCGGGTGCTGGAGTTCCATTCTTTTTTCAACATGGACTGGGCGCTGAAGCGGGACAGCCGTTTGGGATATTTCGTCCGCCGGATGGCATACGCCTGCTGGCCTTCGATTGTCGCGGCCACGGACAATCGCGGCCGGTCGGGGATTTGCAAAAGATTGGCTTGGCGCAATCGGCGGATGACCTCCGGGCACTGATGGACTTTCTGAAACTTCCACGGGCGATTGTTGGAGGCATTTCGATGGGCGCGGCAATTGCCTTGAACTTTGCATTGCGAAATCCGGAGCGGGTGCTCGGATTAGTTCTGTCCCGTCCAGCTTGGCTCGACAGCCCGAATCCCTGGAACGTCACAATGTTCTCGCTCGTCGCGCGATTGCTGAGGGAGCATGGGCCGAAGCGGGGACAAGAGTTATTCCAACAAACGGCCGAGTATGCAGACGCGTTGCGGTCTTATCCGGATACGGCCAGGTCGCTTTACTTGCAGTTTGAAAACCCGCGCGCTGTGGAAAATGCGGTGAACCTGGAACGTATTCCTCGCGACAGCCCGAGTTCCGACCGCCGGCAATGGGCGTCGATCAAGGCGCCGGCTCTCATCTTGGCTAATCGGCTGGATCCCATCCATCCATTCGAATATGGCGAAGTGTATGCCCGATCTATTCCTGGCGCGGAGTTTCAGGAAATTGCCTCAAAGTCGGAAAACGCCGAGCAACATGTTCGTGATGTGCAGCGGCACATCGAGAGCTTTCTTCGACGCCATTTTCTTAAGTTGTGAATGAATAGTTTTGTTGACCTTTGGGACATGCATGGGGCCATGAGCCTGAAGGTAGGGCGGCGTTGCTGCGCCGCCAGGGTTGCCGGTTTGACGAGGCGGCGCGGCAACGCCGCCCTACCTACTGGTTCATGAAACCTATGCTGAAATGTTCCACATCACTTTGGTCTGCCGATTTGGCGAATCTTGCTTCGGAAATCAAGCGCGTCGAACCGTTCTCGGAACGGTTTCATATCGACGTCGCGGACGGCCATTACGTCAAAAATCTTTTGTTCTTTCCCGATCAAGTGAAGGCTTTGCGCCCACACACGCGATTGCCGTTCGAAGTGCATCTCATGACGACGGCTCCGGAAGATTGGATCGAACCGTTTGTTGCAGCCGGGGCGGACGGTTTCATCTTCTGTTTCGATTCTACCAAACGACCGCGAGAATTGTTGCGGACCATTAAGTCTTTCGGCAAAAACGCCGGAGTCTCCTTGCTCATCACGGAGCCACTAGACTTGCTTGAGTCCTGTTGGGAAGACCTCGACATCCTGACAATCGTTGGCACCGCCATGGGCATTAAGGGCGCGTCAATGGATGCGTCGGTCCCGGGCAAAATTCGTCAGGCGCGTGAAATCATCCAACGTCGCGGATTGAAGACCGTGATCGAGGCGGATGGTGGCATCCGTCGCGAGACCGTTCCATTGCTCGGCGCCGCGGGCGTCGATTACATTGTTCCAGGTTCGCTGATGTTTCGTGAAGACCCAAAAACGATGCGCGAATGGCTAGCCTCGCTGAACTCAGCGGCGTGATTGAAGGAAAGTCCGGTTGTCTCGAAGCGCGGCTAGGCATGCTCGCCCGCAACAAGTTCATTTCAAAGCGCGTCCGCCCGTGCCCAAGCGTCGGCTGCGAGGATTTGATCGAGAGTCGGATGTTCGACGACTTCATGCCGTTCCATCGCGCGCTGCACGGTTTGGGTGATTTGTTCGAAGCTGATTTTGCCGCTGCAGAACGCGTCCACGGCTGCTTCATTGGCCGCATTCAAGACCGCGGGCAACGTGCCGCCGATTTCACCGGCGTGTCGCGCGAGGTTCAAAGCCGGAAATCGTTCCAGGTCCGGTTCCTCAAAAGTTAGCGAGCCGATCTTCGCCAAATTAGTTTGGACGCGTTCACTGTTCACTCGATCCGGATAGGTCAGCGCGTATTGAATTGGCAAACACATGTCAGGTGTGGAAAGTTGGGCCAGCATCGAGCCGTCGATGAACTCGATCATCGAGTGGATGATGCTCTGAGGATGAACGATCACCCGCACGCGACCCATCTCGATATCGAACAGCCAGCGTGCTTCAATCATTTCCAAACCTTTGTTGAAAAGCGTCGCCGAATCGATGGTGATCTTGCGGCCCATCACCCAGGAAGGATGCTGCAAAGCGCGCGCCACAGTGATGTTCGGAAACTCCTGTTTGGGAGTGGTTCGGAAGGGGCCCCCTGAAGCGGTCAGCCAAAGGCGCCTTACCGAGCGCGCCGGCTTGTCCTGTAGACATTGGAAAATCGCCGAATGTTCGCTATCTACGGCAAGGACTTTGACCCCGCATCTGCGCGCCTCGTTCATGACGGTTTCGCCAGCCATGACCAGAATCTCTTTGGAAGCGATGGCGATGTCTTTGCCAGCGCGAATAGCAGCCAGCGCGGGTTGCAGTCCGGCCGTTCCAACAATCGCGATCAGGACGATGTCCGCAGATGGGAGAGTGGCCAGCTTGAGCAAGCCGTCCCTTCCCGAATAAACGCGTGCACTGGTCCCGAATGCCCGACTTAATTCATTGGCATCGTCGAGGTTGGTGACGGAAATGGCTTCGGGCCGGTACTTCAGCGTTTGATCAGCCAGGAGTTTTGTGTTGGTCCCAGCCGCCAGGCCAACAAGCCGAATCCGTTCGGGCAAATCATCCGCCACTTTCAGCGTGCTCGTGCCGATCGATCCCGTGCTTCCGAGCAAAACGACGTTCTTCATTCAGTTCGTAAGAATGTGCCGCAAGTACAGGTACATGAGCGGCGCATTAAACAATAAGCTGTCCATCAAGTCGAGCATCCCGCCGATTCCAGGAAAGAGCCGGCCGGAATCTTTCACGCCGGCTTCGCGCTTGAAGAGTGATTCGATGAGATCCCCAACCACGGCTGCGCCGCTCAAAATGATGCCTAAAGCCACCGCGTGTAGCCAGGTCATCCCAGCGAGCTGGGATTGCGCGAAGTGGGCAAAAACCAAACTGGCCAAAGTCGAAATAGCAATCGCGCCGCCGAAACCTTCCCAGGTTTTGTTGGGACTGATTCTGGGAATCATTTTGTGTTTGCCGATGAGCGACCCAGTTACGTAAGCGCCCAAATCACTGAACTTCGTCACCAGAATAAAGTAGAGGACATAATAGGAACCTTGTATGCCGGGAAAGAAATTGATCTTTTGGACGAAATTGAGCAGCCAAGGCACGTACATCAATCCGAACAACGTTGTCGAGATCGCGAGAAGTCCCGCTGTGTTGTTCCGCGACAAGAATTGGCGGACGCACAAGCCGAGCACGAAGATAATGAGAAAACTGGTTTCGAAATCATTGGCTTTGGCCGGATCGACATGCGGCCCCAAAACGCCTGATAAATAAAGAAACGTGCTCGCCAAGAGCAAAAGGCCGCCGAAAATTCCCCATCCCTTGAAGCATACCAGTGCGCGTTTTCCGACGAGATCATAAAATTCCGCCAATCCTAGACCCGCGATCACCATCACAATGGCGAGAAAAACGTAATTCGAAACGAGCCGGTTCCCGGAGAAGAGCGCGCACAGCACGATCGCCCAGAGGATGACCGAGCTGATCAGGCGGCGCATCAGAACTACTGGCTTCGAGACTGGCGGCCCAGAGGGCGTTGCTTGGGCAGACATCGCCTTGGAAATTACCGATCCAGCTTTCGCTGTCTAGCCAGATCATTCTAGGAGGTTGGGTCCCGGGGGTCCTGGTGCATCCGCCAGTCGTCGGTGGAAATCACGAAACATCGGAGCGCAGATGTTCAGGACGTGATCTATGGCGTAACGCAGACTTTCAGTCTGGCGATACAGCAGACTGAAAATCTGCGTTACGACAACGGCGTCCATGCTCCTGATCGACAACGTGTCGATGCGCTAGTTGGATTCTCACAAATCCGGCCCAAACAAGAACGACATTTTAGCCTGTAAGAACCGCCGTCGGACGCGTGAGCTGCACAGCTATCCGCCCGGCCAAACAATCAACTCCCATGAAACCCTTGAACATTCCAATCAAAACTCTTCTCTGCTCTTTGTCAGTGACAGTTTGGCTTGCAGCCCTCGATCAGGTGAGGGCAGGGGACTGGCCAGCTTGGCGCGGTCCTTCCGGAAATGGCCAATCGGCCGAAAAAAGTATCCCACTTCGATGGAGTGACAAGGAAAACGTCCGCTGGCGCATCGCTCTCCCTGGGCCGGGTAATTCAACGCCGATTGTTTCGGACAACCGCGTCTTGCTCACGCAAGCGGTCGAAAGCGAGAAACGGCGCACCTTAATGTGCTTCGATCGTTCTAGTGGCGCTCTGCAATGGCAGTCCGGAGTGACTTATGCCGATGATGAGCCAACCCATCACACGAATCCGTACTGCGCCGCTTCGCCAGTAACTGATGGAGAGTGTGTCATCGCTTTCTTCGGTTCGGCTGGGCTTTTTTGTTTCGATTTTCAAGGGAAGGAACTCTGACGGCGCGATCTCGGCAAGACTTCGCACATGGGCGGCTCCGGGTCGTCGCCTGTCTTGCACGGAGATCTGTGCATTCTGAATTCTGGACCCGGCCAAAACGGCGCGCTCGTTGCCGTCAAAAAGCAAACGGGAGAGATCGTTTGGCGCGTTTCCACGCCGGCATCCGCGGGTGAACATTCGCCGGCAGCTTCGCGACAACCGACGGGTCATGTTCCGGCCGGAGCGGGGCGATTCTTAGCTTGGGCCGTGTTTACCGGCGCAGATACCAACCAAGACGAGCAAATCACGCGGGAAGAGTTCAGCGGTTTGGCGAAACGAGAGTTCGATACTTCCGATTCGAATCGCAGCGGGACTGTGGACGAAGACAAGCTCATTCAGGGTTTAAATCGTGTTGTGGGCACGCCGCCGAACGTAAGAAGTTAATTAAAGCCGCTTACGATGCAGATCGGATTGATGCTTCGGAAAATGAATCCGGGTTTAAGATCGAACGGAGGAAGAGCGCGACGGGAACTTACGAACAGCTCACCGTCGTTGCGCCCAATGCGACTTCCTATCGCGATCTGAATGTCGCGCCGCAAACTCTTATATCCGCGATGCAGCAGAGTGAAACTCTGCGTTACGGCAAGGCACTTTCGCGCGTCCGCGCTGTTGCTCCTGTCTTCCCTGCCTAAAAAACGTTCTCGAAATTGGCGAAAGACTGCGATTCAATGCGATGCGTTATGCATCGCATCGCTCGGTTCATCGCACTTTGGCTCGGAATGTGGGGTCTTTTGGGTTGTCAACACACTTACAAGGAAGTGCCAGCCACAAATCTGCCGCGGCCGCGGCTTAGGTCCGACGCCATCGTCTATGTGCCGATTCCGCCCGACGGTCTTTTTAAGAAACACGTGGCGGCGAATTCAGGGAAACTAACAGCCGTGGCCGTGCGCGATGGATTCGCGAAGCACGTCAAGCGGGCTTATGTCGGCAGAATGATCGAGTCAATGGCCACCAGTCTGGAAACCGCTCGCCAGCATCGCTGCACGTATGTCGCCTATCCAAGCATCGTCCGATGGGAAGACCGCGCGACGGAATTCTCAGGAGTGAAGGACAAGATGGAAATCAAGATCGAGGTCGTCGAGGCCGCAACTGGTGAGATTTTGCACACCACGGTCTTGCAGGGTAAAAGTCGATGGTTAACCGATGGTGGAGACAGGCCCCAAGACCTCCTGGAGAAGCCGATTGAAGATTACGTCGCTTCGTTGTTTCAATCGGCGCCCCGGTCCCCTTCGAAATAGACTGAAAACTTGCCGAGGAATTCAGAATTTGATAGCAGCCGACGTCAGAAGGCTCTGACATTTGCTTTGGAACAAGCTAGGGCTTGTCCCAAGCTGCATAAGGTTACTTGGAAGTTTTCTTGGCGCGACAGCTGTTGGGACAGGCCCTAGGTTGTTATCGTGGCGCGCTAAACCACGGCGCCACTTCCATTCCAACCAGGCAGACGTCATCCGCAAATCCGCCTGAATCAGACCCCATTTTGATCTCGGCCAGCAATTCATCAAACAGGTTGCTGGCCGGAAGGTGGGCGCGCTTGCGAACTTCCGCTAACAGCCATTGCGGGCTGAACAATTCTTCATAAACGCCCTCGACGTCGTACAAGCCGTCTGTGAAGAGCATGATCAGATCGTTCGGTACGAGGGCGCATTGCGACGTTGGATAAACGCAGCCATCCAGAAGCCCGAGGCCTGGGAATGATTTGCCGCCGCGGTTTTGCAATGGTTCGACCTCGCCGGACTGGCGATGGACGAGCAACGGTTTCGGGTGCCCAGCGTTCGCGTAGGAGATTTGGGCGCAGGAAAGATCGGCCACCATGTAGAAGGCTGTGGTAAAGAGCGGTGTTCCGGACTGTTTGAGAATTGCTCGCAAGTCGCGATTCAGTTGCCCGAGCAGTTGGCCCGGGTCAGTTGCGACCTCGGTGAGTTCTTCCACGAGCGCGCGAATAATAGCGGTGACGAGCGCGGAGCGAACACCGTGTCCCATGACATCGCAGATGAAAACACCCGCTTTGGTATCGGAGAGCGCCAGCACATTGAAGAAATCTCCGCCGACAACGCCGGTGGGCAAGTAACGGTGGCAAAACCGCAACGCGCTCCCATTCAGTTCGGCGGAGCGCGGGAAGCATGGGTACTGCTGCGGAATGATGGCTTGCTGAATCTCGCGAGCCATTTTGAGGTCTTCCTCCATTTGCTCGTTCTTCACGCGCAACTCTTCCCGGCTTGCCTCCAAGGCTTCGGTTGTCCGCTGAATCCTCTCTTCGGCGCGCTTTCGCTCGGTGATATCCCAGAAGATTCCTTGAAGCCCAATAATCTTCCCGGTCGAGTCGAAGATCGGAGTCTTTACAACATCGACGTAAAGTTTCTCGCCTCCGGGCGGTTGATGTTCCTCGACGGTTTCAAACAGCTGGCCTGTCTCGAGAATCTTCCGATCGTCCTGTTGGTACTTTGCGGCCAAGGCCGGGGGGAAGAAATCAAAATCCGTTTTCCCAAGAATTTTCTCGAGTGATTTTCCAAGCGTCATGCAGAACCGGCGGTTGGCAAACGTGAAATGCTCGTTGAGGTCTTTCCGGAAAATATTCTGGGGCAGACTTTCGACCAAAGAATGGTAAAGCGCCTCAGAATTACGAATCGCTTCCTCAGCCCGTTTCCGTTCGGTGATGTCTTGGACCGTGCCCTCGTAAAAGAGCAGCTGATGCTTGCGGTCTCGCACGGCGCGGACATTCTCCGAAATCCAAATCACGGCGCCGTCTTTGCGGCGGACTTGCGATTCGAAGTCTTTGACGACATCGAACTTCTGCATCAATTCTACGAATTCCGTCCGGCGATTCGGATCGACATAAAGCTCGCGCTGGATGTCGGTCAAATGAGCGATCAAATCCTCCGAGGAGTCATATCCGTAAATGCGCGCCAATGCGGAGTTCGCGCTGAGATAATGGCCGTCTGGCGTAGTTTGGAAAATGCCTTCAACGATATTCTCGAAAATGCTCCGGTACTTTTCCTCCGCTTGCAGCAGAGCGACCTCGGTGTGCTTTCGCTCGATGGCATAACGGATCGCGCGGACTAACAGGTGACTGTCGATTTGGCCCTTGACCAGATAATCCTGCGCGCCCTCATGCACGGCTTTCACAGCCACGGTTTCATCATCAAGGCTGCTCAGAACAATGATGGGCACGTGGGGAGCAGCATTGCGCGCTTTGTCGAAACTTTCCAGACCCTTGCAATCGGCGAGCGACAGATCGAGGAGAACCAAATCAATCCCGCCCGCCATGAGTCTGGTAATTCCGTCATGCAATGACTCCATCCATTCGACGTCAAATTGGACTCCTTGGGCTGACTGCAGCATCACTCGGAGCAGGCGGGCGAACTTATGAACATCCTCTATCAAGAGGATCTTGATCACTTCATCTTGCATGTTGTTCTGACGCTGCCCCACGGTGCATTCTCGTGGCCGGGAAAAGATAGGGCGTTTGTGCGGGCTGGCAAAGCGAAAAAAGGAGGCTGAATAGGCTGAATACTAATGCTTGCGAACGCTGCGTCGGAAGGCGGCGTGCCACGCGGCTACGCGGCCGTCTGGGCTCGGGATTTCCGAATGCGAGCACCCGTGCCGCGTTTGCTTGAGATGCCTTCCGGTACGGTTGAGATAGGCCCATAACCACGAGGATGCTTCTCATGCCAGCGCCACGCGGAAGCGACGATTGCCTCGAGGGTTGCGTGCTTGGGTTTCCATCCCAGTTCCCGCATCGCTTTTTCGGCTGACGCAACTAACCGCGGAGGATCACCGGGACGGCGCGGCTTTTCAATGGCTGAAATAGTGCGTCCCGAGACGCGCTCGCAGGTTTTAATGACTTCCCGGACCGAGTAACCTTCGCCGTTCCCCAAATTGTAAAAACCTTGGCGGCCAGGCTGCATGGCCAGAATGTGCGCTTCAGCCAAATCGATGATGTGAATGTAATCGCGAATGCAAGTGCCATCGGGCGTTGGATAATCCGTGCCATAGATCTCGCAATGCGCGGCCTGTCCCAGCGCCACCTTGAGAACGTTGGGAATCAGGTGAGTCTCGATGCGATGATGCTCGCCAAATTGTTCGCTGGCGCCCGCCGCATTGAAGTAGCGGAAGGCGACAAATTCCAAACCATGGATTTCGTGGCACCACTTTAGGACTTTTTCGAACATGAGCTTCGATTCCCCGTACGGGTTGATCGGCCGTTGAGGCAAATCCTCGGTCATCGGGATTCGGTCCGGGGGACCATAAGTTGCACAAGTGGAACTAAAGACAAACTTGCGCACGCGCGCTTCGAGGCTGGCATCCAGAAGGTTTAGTCCGTTGGCGACATTATTCTGAAAGTATTTCCCCGGATTGGTCATTGACTCTCCAACGAGCGCAGAAGCGGCAAAGTGGATCACTGCTTCGGGTTTGGTTTCCTGAATCGCTTGAAAGATATGTTTGCGATCGCCGAGCGACCCTTCAATGAAGGTCGCACGCGCATCGACGGCGGCCCGGTGACCCTCCGTCAGATTATCGAAAACGGCTACCGTGTGATCGCGGTTAAGGAGTTCTTCAACGCAAATTGACCCGATATATCCTGCGCCGCCCGTCACGAAGACATTCATGGCAGGAACTTAGTCTCGCCCTATCCTTCGCTCAACCGGAAAAGTGACAATAACAATAGTCTGGCGTTGTCCAGAAGTTCATCAACGATCTTGTGCAGTTCATCGGGGCCAAGAGGAGCTGATGCTTCTTCGAGCGAAGCGTCCAAGTCCGAGGCGCGTCCGGCTTTGGCGGCGGCAGCTTTGGCTAACTCCAGGATGCTCTCCTTTGAATAAGTGTAAAGGTCGCGCCGGTCTTGAGCCGTTTGGGCCGATTGGCCGCGGCCAGTTCCATTCCTTGCCCCACGTCTCGCTTGTCGTCGCAGCCGCTCAGAAAAATGAACGGGATCGTCGATGTTAGGGCATTTCCGCGCAGGGCATTCAGCGTGGCATATCCATCCAAGTTCGGCATGTTGATGTCGCAAAGAATCAGAGCAGGCAGGTGTTCCCGAGCCAGCTGAATTCCCACTAATCCATCTTCCGCGAGCAAAGTCTGAAATCCCTTCAAAGCGAGTGTTCCGCGTATGACATCGCGCACCTCCGGCGAATCATCGATCACAAGGACTTTCTTCATTAAACAGTAGGACGGACGTCGCGCCTGTCCCGGATTTGCCAGTGTCAGACAGAGTGAGACGCCTGTCCTGCAGGCCGAGGCGTTATCTGCTTTTCTTGGGTTGTGCAACAGAACTTTTCCCATTAAAGAATCGCGTATGCCAAATTCGGATTTAGCCGGCTTCAGCATCCTCATCGTCGAGGACGAACCGCTTTTGCGAAAACAAATCGCCGCTTATCTCGAACGTCTCGGAGCCGACGTGACTGGAGTCGATTCGGTGGAACGCGCCAGGAAAGTGATCGAGGATTTGAGCTTCGATTTCGCGCTCTTGGATGTGAATCTGCCCGACGGATTGGGGACGGATCTGTTGAAGGAAAAGCGCGTCACGTCAAGCACGGGCGCGATTGTCATGGCCGCGGAAGGCGGCATTCAAGGAGCCGTGGAAGCGATGCGTCTCGGTGCGCTTGATTATTTGGTCAAGCCTTTCGATCCCGCGCAACTTCCTTTAGTCATCAGTCGCGCCCGGCGGACCAAGCAGTCCGAACGGCTGGACGAACATCGGCGCACGGAAGCGTCCCAATCTACAGGCGGATTCTTTTTCGGCTCCTCGCTGGCAGGTTTGGAAGCGCAGCTGCAAAAGATTCTAGCCGCGGATCGCCGGCTTCAAAGCAACCTTCCTCCCGTGCTCATTCAGGGGGAAACCGGCACGGGCAAAACAACCATTGCGCGCGCGTTGCATCATCAGGGGCCTCGCGCCAGCCAGCCGCTGGTCGAAGTCAATTGTCCGGCGCTTCCGGAAACTCTGGCCGAATCCGAACTCTTCGGACATGAACGCGGGGCCTTTACGGATGCGCGGACCGGCAGAATGGGGCTGTTCGAGGCTGCCAACGGCGGCACGCTCTTCCTGGATGAGTTGCCAAGTCTCTCCCTTGCCTTGCAGGCAAAAGTTTTGAAAGCCATCGAGGATCGCCGTATCCGCCGCGTGGGCGGTAATAAGGAAATTCCTCTGGATGTGCGGGTGGTTGCTGCTACGAATCGCGATCTGCAGGAGCTCGTGAAGAGCGGCGAGTTTCGCGAAGACCTATTTCACCGACTTGATCTCTTCCGCATTTCGATTCTGCCATTGCGGGAGCGTGGACAGGATGTTTTGAAATTGGCCGAAAAGCTTCTCGATGATCTGAGCCAAAGGCATCGGCTGCCTCGAAAGCCGGTGCACGCAAGCGGGCGACAGAAACTCTTGGATTACCGCTGGCCTGGCAATGTGCGTGAACTGGCCCATGAATTGGAAAGGGCCATCGTGTTTGAAGAAGGGAACGAACTGAAGTTCGAACACCTCCAAACAGGCAACGGTCCCGCCAGCGCTCCGGCGTTCGCAAACGACGACTGGTTCAATTCGTCTTACAAGTTTCCGTCGCAGGGATTCTCGATCGAAGAAGCGATCAATCGACTTATCCAGCATGCGCTAAAGCAGAGTGAAAAGAATGTATCAGCGGCTGCACGGCTTTTAGGTGTTTCGCGGGATTACATTCGATACCGGCTCTCAGGACAAAAACATCCTAACAGCGATGCGTAATTCCTCCCGGCAATAACTAAATCTGGCCAGGCTGTTCATGCTTCTCGGCGATTTGTGTCGTGGAGATGCAGGAAAATCACGGGGACCTGCACTCAGTTTGGGTTTGTGTTCTCAATGTTAATTGGTGGTATAAACCCGAAACAGTCGGCTTTTCAGGCTTACAGCTGGCCGTGAATCATGCATATCATACTATGGTTCAATTGGTTAAGATATTTTCGCCATGCGTGGCATGGTGCTTGCTAAAGCATCCGTAAGCGGCCTAGGACACGTAGCAAGTGAAGCTTTGGGCTGCCGGGAAAACAAACACATACCGCTATACATCATGAACCATACAAAACCCCTCACCGTTCTCGCCGCGTTAGCCATCGCGTTTCTGGGACAGTCAACGTTTGCCCAAAACGCAGGCAAATCTAATCAGCCCGAGCCGCCTAAAGGATTGCCGGCGGTTGATAAGCCGGCTGCGAAACCTGAAACCCCGAACAGGTCGGAAGTCGCCGACGCAATAAAGAAACTGCAGGACGACTTCAAGCAGACTCGCGAAAACTTCCTCGATCACCAGAGTGAACTGAACAGACAGCTCAAGAACGCCACTAAAGATGATCGTGAGAAGCTTCGCACCGAGATTAAAGAAAAGCGGAAGGAATTCCTGGAATTGCAAAAGGAAGCTCGGCAGGAAGCTAAGAAGCGCATGGATGAATTGAAGGGCAAGCTTAAAGATCATCGCGAAGTGATTGACGAGGCCAAAGACAAAGCCAAGGAAACCGCCAAAGACAGAGCCAAAGAACGGAAAGGCGGCGAACAGTAAACTTTCACTACTGAAAGTCCCGTTCAATTCGGTAGTGCGAGCCAGGCGATCTTTGGATCGCCTGGTCTTTTTGGGTACAAGGCACATCCACGAGCTGCCAGCCGGCGATTTGTCGGCGTGGAAGAGCCACTCTTCAATTTTCAACTAGATTCAGCATATCCTCACTGTCTTCGCCGGCTTAGGGTTCGTGCATAAACAATTTCCGATAGCAGGGCGGGACCAACACAAAATCTAGCGGCCTATCCGCGTTGCAGATCGAGGGCCTAAGCCTCCAGGGGGGTCAATGATCACAGGGCAGATGATGCGGTTACTTGGGCGATGCACTTCCCGTCTAAAATATGAATATGACGCTCGACAGCCTCGGGTGAGGCAGCATATTTACATTATGAATACTGTTCACTATCCGGCCCAGAAACTGGCGAGCCTTTTGAAGGACCAAAAAGTCGCCACCATGCCGCAACTCAAACGCGCCTTGGGCACCTCCGTCACCTATACGGTCCTGCGCAAGCTCTCTTCCTTGGGCTACCGCAGCAGCTATTCCCATGGCGGCGCCTATTACACGCTGGATGGCATCGCGCACTACGATGAACTGGGGCTGTGGGCCTACCGTGACATCCATTTTTCCCAGCAGGGCACGCTGTTGAATACGGCCGAGGCGCTGGTGACCCGGTCTGCGGCCGGCTATCAGGTGCCCGAACTCGAAGCGGTGGTGCACGTCGCGGTCAAGGATGCCTTGCGCCAATTGGTGCAAGCCCAGAGGCTCTTCCGGCGGGAGTGGCAAGGCCGTTATCTTTACTGTGCGCTGGATCGAACGCGTCGGCAGGAGCAGTGGGCCGCACGGCAGGCTCAACACGAGCCTGACGATGACCTGCAGGCAGCCAAAGCACTGTTTTATGGTTTGCTGGATGAACAACAGCGGCGACTTTACGCCGGCTTGGAGAGCTTGCAGTGCGGCCAGGGAGGCCAACAACAGGTGGCGCGGCGCTTTGGCCTGGATGTGGACACCGTCGCCCGCGGTGAACGCGAGTTGCGCAGCGGCCAAGTGCTGCGAGGACGAGTGCGGCAGCCGGGCGGTGGCCGACCGTCCGTGGAAAAAAAACGCCGGAAATCTTGAACCAGCTCCGGGCTTTGTTGCAAGAGGACACCGCAGGCGACCCGATGGGCCAGCGCGGCGTGTGGACCGGTCAACGGCTCCGCAACATCAGTTCGCAACTGGCTCGGTTGGGTTTGCGCGTTTGTCCGAACACAGTCCGGCGTTTGCTGGACGAAGCGGGCCACGCTCTGCACGCCAACCGCAAAAGCCTTTGTGCCAAGATCAGTCCTTTTCGCGATCAGCAGTTCGGCCTCCTCAACCACCAACGACAGGAGTTCACCCGGAGCGGCTATCCGATCATCAGTGTGGACACCAAGAAAAAGGAACTGGTGGGCCAGTTTAAGAACAACGGCCGAGTCTGGAGCCGCGGCCCGATCCTGGTTCAAGACCATGATTTCCGTTCACAAGCAAAAGGCATGGCCATCCCCTATGGGATCTACGACCTGCACCCCAACCGGAGGAGGGTCGTCGTGGGCACGTCGCACGACACTTCGGCTTTCGCCGTGGAAGCCATCTGCGAGTGGTGGCGTCGGAAGGGCCGTCATCGTTACCCCGAAGCTCCCGAGTTGCTGATCCTGGCTGACTGTGGTGGCAGCAATGGTGCGCGCTGTCGCGCCTGGAAACTCGCCCTGCAGGAAAAGCTGGTGGATGCCTGTCAACTGGGCATCACGGTCTGTCATTATCCCACCGGCGCCTCCAAGTGGAATCCCATCGAGCATCGCCTCTTTAGCGAGATCAGCAAGCATTGGAGGGGGCAACCCTTGGCCGATTACCAAACGATTGTGCGCCTGATTCGGAGCACGCGCACGCAAACTGGATTAAGAGTCAACTGCACGTTAAACCACAAGCAGTACCCAACGAACATTCAAATCTCCAAGCAGCAAATTCACGAACTCGACCTTCTCAAGCACCCCGATTTGCCGGAGTGGAACTACACTCTCCTTCCAAGGGTAAATAGGAATTAATTCTTGCACAGGTCCTAAGCGACGGAAAGTAACGTTCCAAGCGGAAGCGGTCGAAAAAGCGTGTGGTGGCCTCGCGGTCACGCTTGTAGTTTGGCCCAGCCGTCAGCGAAAGTCCGCCCGGCTCACCGTGTTCCTCCGCGTAGCCGTCGAAATTAAAAACCCAGCGGCTGTCGCTGGCGGCGTCCAGCACCAGTTTCAAGCTGCCGGCGAAGAGATCGAAGTCGCTCTTGGCTTCGCGGAAGCCGTCCATCTGGCGATGATTGAAATAGGCGTAATAACCCAGGCGATCCACGGTGCCGTCCATCGAGTTGAACGTGGAATAGAGAGCGTCGCTGCCGAAAATGTGCTGCGTGCGGAAGGAGAATGTTCTGTCTGTGCGCGGGCGGTGCGTGACGTAATTGAGCGAGCCGCCCGGCTGCGGACCGTACATGAGCGACGCTCCGCGGCGGAGAAACTCGATGCGATCCACCGTATCGAGCGGGGGCGTGTAATAGGCCTCCGGGTAGCCGAACTGGTCCGCGTGAATGGGAATGCCGTCCTTGAGCACCTGCGTGAACTGCGCGCGATGCGGCGCGAGCCCGCGGTAGCCGATGCTCAGGAGCGGGCTGGTTTCCTCGCTGAGAAACAAGCCCGGGGTTTTGGCGAGCGCCTGGCGGTAGTTGTTGTTGCTGATCCGGGGCAGTTCATCGAGATCGAGCACGGAGGTCTTCTTGCCGGCGTTGATGACCGTTCCCTGCACCGGCGGCAGGAATGGCCCATGGACCGTCTCGGAATACTCCGCTTCGCCCCTGACCACAACCTCAGGCAGCCGGGTGGCTGCGTTCGTAGCGTCCGGCGCGGGCGCGGCGACTTGCGCTTGCGGGGCCAGGCCATGCGCCAGGATCAGCGCGGTGATTAGAAGGGTTGCGAAGCCGGGGATTGGGCGTTTCATAGAGTTGTTAAGGCAGTTCTGCACGGCGTACGAGCCTAGGTAATTTCGTGAGCAGCCGCTTCCGGGCGCTTGCTATTTTATTGTCGTTGAATTGGGCAATCGGAGGCCTTACCGCTATTCGAGCGTGATGAAGCGTTCCAAGCGGGCGACTTCTTTTTCATCGACGTACTTGCCGATTTCGCGGCGGAACTGCGCGAGACTTTTGTAAGGGCGGTACTCTTCAAATTCGTGAGCGAGCCGGTTGCCCACGCCGGGAATGAGCAGGATTTCCGTCCGTGCGGCGTGGTTAAGGTTGATGTGAACGAAGAGTTTTCCATACAGTTCCCCTGAGTTGTTCGGGCTGGCGCGATTTGCTGAGGAGAAGCGCGTGCAAATTCGTGATGCTCGCGAACGGGCGTTGCTCGACGATCTGCTTTGCCAGGTCATCGTTAAGGTGCGGCAGCGCGGCCAGTTGGTTTTCCGGAGCGCAATTGGCATCGAGCAATCCTTGCGAACGACCCACTTGAGCTTGAGCCGCGTTCGCCAGCGTCAGGGCAAGAAAGAATATGGCGAAGAATGGAATTGATTTCATAACAGTATTGGAGGTTAGGGGTTCAGGGTGTGGGTGGTTTCGTCAGTTTGGTTGGGCTCATCGGGTGCAGCCGTCACGGTCAGCCCCAGCAAGCCAAGCAAGATCATCATGCGCGGCGCCAGCGCCGGTGTGGCCCCTTTGAGCGTGGCCCAAACCAACGTCCAGCCCCGCGCTTCGGGGTGCAATTCGCGTTCGAATTCCAGGTTTCCGAGAAAGTGCAGAATCAATCCCGCTGCGCCGCCCGCCAACGCCAGCAGCATCGAGAACTGAAAGCAGCGCAAACAGAGCGCGCACGGAAGAAAGAGGTGTGCGGCCAGCGCGGGGAATTCATAGGCCGAAATGCCGCCCAGGAAGCCGCTCGTTCCTAGCTCAGGCGTAAAGTAAATGCATCGGCCAATCACGCTCATTGCGAAATCGGGTTTCGCGCCAATCGCCGCATCGAACTCGCCGATCAACTCGAAGCGCTCCCCGCCGAGCAACGCGCCGAATACACCCAGACCTCCCGTGCCACCTTTCTCGGTGGCGAAGAAAAGGTCGCTGTCCACCACAACCAGTGTGCGGGGCTTGAGGCCGGTGGCAGTGTCGAAGACATGGTGCCGCGTGATCTGGCCAGTTGTCAGATTGTAGCTCGCCAAAACGCCGCCGCCTTTGCCGGTCTCGTAATTTAGGTTGCCACCCTCTTCGAGCACGAACCAAAGCCTGTGCGCGTGAAAGGTTAGTCCGCGAACCTTGGCCCCGTGATTTCCGTAGTGAAAATCGCCGAGCTTCTTCACCGCGCCGCTCGCAACATCGATGCGGCCAATCGCGCCCGCCCCTTTCCCAGCCAGTTGTGTCAGGTCACCGCCTTCGCGTGCGCCGAAATAAATCACGTTCGCGGATGAATCGTAAGCCCACGACTCGATCTTAATGCCATCGGCCGGAGTCAGGCTGCGGAGGGTGCTCACACCGCGGCTGGGTGTGAATGTCTCGATCATGCCTTGATTGGCGCTGCCGTTTTTCGATCTTCAATCCTCCGGTTCTTCGCCTTTGGATAATTTGTCCTCCGCTTTGCTACGGACCGCGACAACGTGGCCGTCGCCCATGACTTTGTGATAAAAACGGGCGTGCCATTTCACCGGCTCAAGCCCGCCTTTCGCCACTTGTCGAATGCATGCAGAAATCCTTAGCTTCACAGAGCCGTCCTTGCTTCCCGCAAATTGCTATTTTATGTGGCTAAACTGCTCTCATGAGCATGAATCCAAATGAGCATCTTGAGCGTGGGTGAAACGCGGGCCGCAGCGAGCCAGCGATAGCCAGGGTTCCGCGAGAGACGACTGCTCGTTGTTTACAACACTACTGAGTCCGTTGGCCCTGCCACCTCAGCCTGCCGTTTCACACGAACATTTCGTTACTTCACGATCGCGCCAATCCGATGGCTGTTCCCGCAATCGCGCTGAACAGTGCTCAGCATAACTCGCGACACTCGGGCTGAGATACGGGATGCCTAAGGCAAGGTCGCGTCAGGCTTTCATCTGGACCCAATACGCGCGAGAAGACTGCAGTGGATGCGTTGGAGTTGCGTGGACTGACAACGTATAGGTCCAGACGACAACGCCTGGCGCGCAGATTCCTGGAGGCCCTATTTGATGTTCAGCGCACTGACCACCCGATCAAACTCAACAGCTGCCAGTTCGTTGCTTCGAGTGCAGGCCAGTTGTTGAAGCTTTCGTTCCATGCGCTCGAAGAACGGGCCCTTGACGCAGGGGAGAACCTGCACCGCAGCCAGCCCTTTCAGCAGCTGGTGAAGTGCCGCCTCGTCCGGTCTAGTCGCGGCGCGCTCCGCTTGGGCCTCTAGTCTCTCGCATAGTGCGAGCGACGCCGGCGGCACGACGAAAAGCTGCGTGGCAACGGTTTCGAGTTGAAGCAGGTACAACTCGCGCAGCGCGTGAATCACGCACCACGCCGGTTTCGGCTCGATCACCGCTGTGAGACCGTAACCTTCGCTTGCCGGAAGCCCTTTCACTCCCGACTTGCCGGCCAGCCTGAGGAAGTAGCCGCACAGATAGCCCTTCGCGGTGCTCGTGGCTCCAATGGTGAGCGCGGCGCTGGCGATCTTTGCCTCTGAGCCGAAGTAACTACGGATTCGGCGCCGCCGCGTCCGGTGACGCTCGAAGGCCTTTTCCGTCATACTCTGTTTCAACACTCGCGCCAGCGGATGAGCAGGATGAACGTAATCGGGTTTCAGTTCTCCGCGGCTCACGGTCGTGATCGGATTGGGCGTCCGAATGCCCACTACTTTCTTGCGACGCCAATTGCCTTTCTCGTCCAAAGTGTAAGAGCGCAAGCCGAAGTCACAGGCCTGATTGTGCAGAACGCGATCGTTGGTGAGCAGAATCGTGCCGGGTCCGAGCAACCGGCGCAACAGTTCAACATCCGGAATCCCGCGGTGGCGTTCCGCCAGTCGCACGAACTCGACCGCGTCTGCCGGCGTCAGGATTTGGCGGAACCGTTGCATGAGCGCCGACTCTGGGCCGACGCATTCGTCAACGATGACTCGGGTCATTCGGGTCATGGGCCTGATGAAGATTGAAGAAACTCCCAGCCGACATGTTCCTGCGGGAGACGTTTGCCCGCGGCAAAGAGAGCCCATGCATCGCCAGCCAACTCGCCTAGCCAGTCGCATAGAAAGCGCGCGGGTGAGTCGCTGTCCCAAGGCTGTCCTTTTCCACCGCCCAGCGCGAGAAGTTGATGATAACTCCACTGGTGCGGCTCGACGGCCGGCAAATCTGCGGCCTGAGCACGTCCAGAAGCCTCCTGCGGGATCAGCAAGCCTTGTGGGTCCAGGTCGCCAAAGTACAAGACTCGGCGTGGGCCGCCGAGTTCGGCGAAGACGTCCGTGAGGTAGCGAACGCCATCAACGAAACGATTGCCATCTCCGTAAACGACACCACTGAACAGCTTCCTTTCCGCGTTCCATCGACAGTAAGAGTGCCACGTCGCGGCATTTTCAATCACGAGGATTGGCTGTTCGGACGCCGAAGCCGGGCCGCGTCTCCAGGCTAGAGGCACGCCAATGATCTGACAGCGCAAATCGCGTTTCTCATCGAGATGACCGCGGCGGAAAAGAGACATCGAAAGCATGGCATCGAGCCTCTTCTCATCGCCAAAAATCTGCAGCGAACGTTCCTTGATGGGCACAAGGGGACGCTCGCGTCCGCCGTTCTCGATAAAATGATTCAACTGACGGAGTTCGATGAAGGAAACGTTCAGCAGCGCCTCGCGCACAAAGGCCAACTCCGGCTGCCACGGGAATTCCCGAATCTGGCATGCTTCTTCGTCCGACGGCGGCACAAAGCCGAAGGCTCCACACCAGCGCGATTCAGCCGGCAAGGGAATGAGAATGCGGTCAATCAGCTGGGATTTGTAGCGGACCGGCCTCAACTCGATCCAACCATCGGCTTCGAGCGTTCTCGCGTCACGCTCGGCTTCACTTCGCTCTGTGGCCGAAACGAGACGCGCATCTTCGAGCAAGTCTTCCCAACCGCGAGAGAATGGGCGCGAGGCCGGCTCTGTTCGCCCACCGCGGGCGCGCTTCCATTGCGCGAAGAGTTCGCAAGCGATAGGCAGATCGGCCGGCTTCATTTCACGACAGCGCCTCCATCGCCTCTGCCATCGTCATCAGCAAGGGAATGTTTTGAATCCGCGTCACGTAGCCTTCGGCGTCGCGCTCGACTTCTTTCTGGCACATGACCACGGTTTGGGCGTGCGGCACCATGACGCCGAGGCGCTCCGGCGGAAACGCCATCACCAGTTGCAATTGGAAGTTTCGCGCCAGCGCCAGGCAGTCCTCGATGCCATCGCCGGAGAGCTTCGAGAACGCTTCATCCATAACAACAAGACCCAGTTGTTGCGAACGCGTCGAGCCGCGGTCGCCGCGATCGTAGGCCCGGCGGAAAGCAGCCAGCATCGAGATGAAAAACGGGGCCTGATTTTCGCCACCGCTCAGATTTCGGCCGCTGCGCCCGAAGGAGATGGGCGGCGCGTCCGGCCTGTCGGCGGGAACCATCTCCACGTCGTAGCGGTGATAATTGCGGTAGTCCAACAGCCGCCGGGCCCGGTCGTCGCTCAGGTCCGGAGCATGGATAGCATGCATCATGTCCTCCTTGGCGCGTTGAATTTCAGCGTTGGCGACGGCTGCGATCAGCGGATCGTTCGGCTCGAGGCCAGTTTTCAACAACTGCCATGCGGCGGCGAAGTCGGGGTCGTTGTTCTGCCGCTGGCTGATGCGGTAGCGAAACTGGCCTACGGGCTGGCTCAAATAGCGATCGAGCAGGCGAACAGTATTCTGCGCGTCGGTGATCCTGCGGTTCAATTCATTGAGAACATTCTCCTCCAAACGGCGTTCCCACTCGCGTTTGCGATCTGCGGCCAACTGTCTCGACTTTTCCAATTCGATGGTCTCGAGCACACGCAGCCGGCTTGTCCAAGCCTCGTTGCTCTCATCGTCGGCGGGAAAATCGTGCTGGTATTCAGGATGACGCAGCCGACCGTGCGCGTCGCGAGCGCTGGCCAGCCTCTCCCGTTCGCTATTGCGTTGGGCACGCGCGGCAACGGCCCTTTCGCCAGCCGTCTTTGCCAGATTCTGAACCGTCTCGAAACAGTCCACCCATTTTGGATGCTCGCTCCGGAGCTTGTCACGCCGTTCAATCAATTCCGCGTCGAGAATCCCGCTGAATCGACCACTCAGTCTTACCCGGCTGGCTTGAACGTCCAAATCAGCCGACCGGATTTCTTCTTCCGCGCGAGCCAGACCTTCGCGATCCGGTCGCGTCGTTAGCTCGAACTTATTCTTGCGGTCCGTGAGCACAGCGATCTTGGCGAGAGCCGCTTTGTGCTGTTCCTCGAGTTCTTTGAGCCGCTGCTGCCGCGCTTCGCGCTCTGGAGTCATGAGCAGGTTGATTGTTTCACGCACGCGGCGAAGCTGAGATTCGAAATCGGGCAATTGCGGCAATTCAGCCGCGCGATCCGGAAGCGCTGCGTCCGCCAGCCCGCTTTTACGCCCGTTATCGAGCCACGTCTGGACATCGCTTAGTCGCTGCCTCAGGGCGTCGTGAAGCGCCCGAGTATCGTTGAGCTCCTTTTGTTTGGAGGCGCGCATTCTCTCCAAGCCTTGGCGGCCCAGAGTCAATTCGACAGAGGCGGACGGCTTGAGGCGGCGGCGCAGCGGCGTTTGCTTAAGAATGCCCTCCGGCGTGATGGCCCGGTTCGCTTCGCAACGCTCCAGCTCCTCGGCTGTCTCGACGCATTGGACTTCGCCCAGGAGATGTTCGGCGTAAAGCCGCGCCACCGGATGAGTCACCTCGACCTTGCCGAAGAGCGTTCCACTGCGAGCACCGATGCGGAGCTGCCGCACTTCGGATGGATTCAACAGCGATTCGGCATCGCGTCCTGGCGGTGTCTTGCGGAGGATGTCGAGGGCTTCGCGGTAATCGCGCTCATCGTTGACGACAATCACCCAACGGTTGCGGCCAAGAAACAGTTCGAGGGCAGCCCACCAGCGCTCGGCCTCCGGCTTGACTTCGATCAGTCGGCTGAGTTGCTCGACGCGGTGGCCGAGTTTCTGCCGGACAGCTTGATATAAGGGGAAGGAACCAGGCGCCTGTCCCTTGGAGAGATTGTCCAAATCTTCGGCCAACTCGCGAAGACGATTGTTCGCATCCCTGATCTGCTCGTCCAAAGGGCGAAGCAAATCGCGAATCGCGTTCCAAAGTTCGTTGAAACGCTCAGCCAGGTTCGGCAAGGCGTCGAGTCGTTCGGCGTCGGCGCCGGAGCGGAGTTTGGCCAGGAGGGTGTCGTCCACGACCAACACCTCCGTCAAGCCCGCGAGTGGCAGCGCTGCGCCATGTCTGAGCCAATTCATCCAGCGAAAATGCCGGTCATCCAAACGCTGACGCGCGGACTTCTGCGCCTCCTGCAAGCAGTTCACCTTTTCCTGCAACTCGCGTTTCTGCCGGTCCAGTTTATCGAACTCAACTTGCGCCGGGTCCTTCTGGATTTCGAAGCGCACGCCGGCCAGAAGTTTCTCGGTGTTGTTGGCTTCCTTTACCGCCTCCTCAAGATTCTTCAGGTCCTCCGCATGTTCATCGGTCAACCGCTGAAGTTCGGAGGCATGGCGGTCCCGGCGTTCCTCGGCCTGAAGCAGCTTCAAGGCCTGAACGGCATGCTGGAGGATGGCCTCCTCACGGCGCGCGGCCTCGTAGTTCGCGTGTTGCTCGGCGATGCGACGCAGGAACCCCTCTTCATCCTCTTGCCGCTCCAGGCGCTGGCGCACGTCATCGTAAGCGCCGAGGGCCTCGCGCACGTTACGCACGTCCAGCGGGCTTTCTTCGAGAATGAATTCGCGAATGAATCGCTCAACGTTCTCCTCCGGCTCGAATGCGATCGCCTTTGGCGCCGTCCGTTGAAATGCCGTCGGATCGAAGTTGAGATGACGCGGCGTCGCCATCTCTGCGAGATAGTCCCGCTGCAATGAGAAGAGGCTTTCGTTGCCATATTCACGTCGCAGCCAGGTCCGGAAGGCATCGTCAGGCAACATCTTGCCTCCGGGCGCGATTTGGCTGACGTCGAGTCGATCCGGGGTGAAAAAGTAGGTGTGTTTCGGCGCCGCCTCCGGACTGGAAAACTCCAATCGAATTCCCCACGTCTCGCGCTTCGGTTCTTTGCCGCCGCGCTCCAGCGGTCGAGTGAACTCGAGGCCAATGAGCGTCACGCCGCTGCGCCGCAAGAAGTGCCGGCCCCCGCCCTTGGCTGGCTGGTTGGTGTCGCCCAAGCAATAGCCGACCAGGTCGCGGCTGCGCGCATTGCCGGCAGCGGCGCGGTTGGCCCGCCAATGCTCCCCCAACAATACGTATTGCATGAGATCGAGCAGGGCCGACTTGCCAGTGCCGTACGCCCCGGAAATCAGCACATTGTCCGCCACGTCGAAAACCTGCCGGAATCCGTACCAATGGAGCGCAATAATGCGGGTGAGAGAAATGCGCTGGCTCATGGCATCGGTTCGCTGTTTTCCGCCGATCCCTCTCCAACTTGCTGGTAAAGCACGATCTGCTGTTCCCACGCCGCAGCGTTCTCGAAAGGAATGACGCGGGGGAGCGTGGGCAGGATTTCCACCTGCGACTCACCGAAGCGATTTGGGTCTTCGTCCCACTGGACGCGCACCAGCCGGCGCCTGCGCAGCATAGCGAGCATCTCTCGCAGTTGAGCTTCTTTCGGCAACTCCAGCTTCTCGAAGTAAATGCCCAGCCGGCGCCAAATATCGTTTATAGTGACCACGACGGTTGCAACTGCTTGCTCCATGCGCGCGTCGTGATAGATGCGCCAGAGCGCGAGGACGAGCAACGTCTCCGCTTTGTTGAACCGCGCGACCAATCCGCAATCTCCGGGCGCCGGGCGAAGCTGGAAAATGGGACGGTCTGGGTCGCCCACGAGTTCGAGATTCAGCGGCGCCAGATAATCGCTGATCTCTCGCTGGTATTCGCGCGCCAACAGGTACGATTCCCTGTCGCGGCCGGCGTCGCCGATCAACGCGCCGTGCGCGAGCAACTCTGTCAACGTGTCCGAAAGCGGTGCGCGGTCTTCTTCACGGACGTGTTCCCAAAAGCGAGGCCAGGGTAGCGGCATGGTTAGGAGAGTCGTTCGAGGATGAATCGCTCCACAAGACGCCCAGCCTGGGCGTCGCGCGGGATGCGCTCCGGTTCGGCGCCAAAATCTGCTCTAACCGAATGAACGCGCCAGCGAACCACTCGATGCGAGCCGCTAGCCGGACCCCGGTCGAAGGCGAGCACGGCCAAAAGGTCCAGCAAATCATCTTCGCGCGCCACGGAGAATTCCTCGGTCGTGAGACGTGCCCCTCGATCGGGAAGATAGCGCTCGATGAAACGCGCGGCCCGTTGCGGCGTCAGCACGTCGAGGTTGCGGCGGCGGATCTCGTCCTTAGCTGCTTCCGCGTCGGTCTCGGATTCGGCCAGCTCAAATGTTAAGTCCACGGCGGGGCGCCGGCGACGTGGAGCCGACAGCGAATCGGCGCCGAAGAAGACCTCCACTGCCGGTGAGAGCAGGAGCATGCCCGGAACTTGGGCGAGGTCCGCAAACGATTGACCGGCGTGCGCCCGCGCCGCGGCGTCAAGGTATCCCTTCACCTGTTCGGGACGGCGTCCGCGCATCTCGGTCTGGTACCGATAGCGGGCCGCGGAGAGGCGGCTGAAGTCCGCCATGCGTCCATCAATCAGACGCTGCTTGAGCGGAATGGCGGCCAAGTGGCGTTCAAGCCGCGCAAGCCAGGCTTCGGCTTCCGCGTAGGCGCCAGTTGCATCCAGTTCCAGATGCTTGGCCAGGCCTTCAGCCAGCCGTTGCTTCGTGAACGGATCGTGAAGAGCCTCTTGGACAACCGAACGCGCCAGGTTGACGCGAGGCAACAGGCCGGCTTGCTGCAAGGCATCGTAGCAAACCATGTGTTCGCCGACATGCATCTCGACCAACATGCGAGTGATCGTCTCGCTGGCCGACACGCTGGCGCGCTGGGCTGCTTCGAATCCGAGGATAATCGTCTCCACCGCGTGCATCTGATCGTCCGCCCGCCCGGCGCGGTCGAGAAGATCCTTTACGGTTTGCCGCATTTCCTCGGGGCCAAGGCGATTCGGATTCAGCGCCTCCTCCGCGAGCAGGTCGCGGCACAGCGACCGCAATGTCGCTGCGAAATCCTTCAACTCGGCAGGGCGATCCTCCGCCAAGTCACGCAACAGGCGCAGCAGCCGGCGCAGCGGCGGAGACACCAAGACGTACTGCTCGTCTAGACTGACTCGACGCGGTTCGAGCCAATGGGCTTCGAGCAACTTGTTGTAGAATTGGCCGGCCCGCTGATTCAGGTCACGCAATTGCCCGCCTTCGTCCTCATCGAGTTGAACGTCAGGATGCCGGGCAAACACGTCGCGGATCAGCGCTCGCGCCTCGTGATGCGGGAGCTGCCCGCCTTCATCCGCCGCTTCCACCAACCGCTCCGCGCAATCCACATAGATGCCCGCCGTGGGCCGGCTCAAAGGGCGAAAGAAACCTCCGCTCAAAAACAGAGAAAGCTTCTGGCCGAGTGAGGATGGCTGGTCGGTTGTCGCGGGCATCGTCGCCTTATTCAATTTCTGCTTTTCCGAGCACGTTCTTCACCACCTTGAGGCAAAAGTCGAGCGCACAGATTTGTTCGGAGCAATTGACAAACACACTGATTGAAACCACGAACGTCGATCCTTATTCTGATTACTTTATGAAAGCCTGCCTTTTGTTGCTTCTGGCCGCTTCTACGCCGGTCTTTGGCGCATCTCCTCAAGTCAGTAATCGCACACCCAAGCCGGAGAAGATTGGCTATAAGCCCCTGTACGAATGCGCCCAGTTTTACCGTTTCTTTCCAATTGTGAGCGCGCGCTCACAATTGCGCCGGACCCTTGGGGGCCTTTTGGTTCGTGTCTATTCATTATTCATTTGGTGAGCCAATTGAATAATGAATACGTACGACCCCGCCAAGAGGAAAGCCGCAGAAAGAAAATTACGTTTCGGCGGCTTCATGGTGGCCGTAGCTCAGCCTGGTAGAGCCCCAGATTGTGGATCTGGTCGTCGCGGGTTCAAATCCCGTCGGTCACCCCAATTGTTCTTTCGAATCTTCGCGAAAGTTTTTCGTATGGCTTACCGGGAGAGTATTGTCCAAAATCGCTTTTCAGATCGACGCTCGAACAGCCGAAATACCACCTTGCGACGGAAATCGGTTCCAAAGAGGATTTGCGGTCAAGGTGAGTGACCGTCTCGATTTTCGCCATGAAGAAGAGAGCCAAACAACCTCGCGTTCCGCATGTCACCAAGGACGTGACACAGTCGTGGCCGAGCTCGAAGATATTCGTGATCGTAGGTTTCGCAGCGCTGCTGGCTGGCGGAGTGTTAGCGTTTGGATGGTACTGGTCAAATAATTGGCCGGTTGGAGTGTTTGGGCGTCCGGCAAGTTTTAACAGGGACATCGCACCGATTCTTTTCGCCCACTGTGCCGCGTGTCATCGGCCCGGCCAGACAGCGCCCTTCAGCCTGCTCACTTATGAAGAAGTAAAGAAACGGGCCAAGCAAATTGTCACGGTGGTCGAGACTCGGTACATGCCGCCATGGTTGCCCGAGCCTGGCCACGGGGAGTTCGCGGGTAATCGTCGGCTTACGACGGACCAGATCAGAATTATCCGCCGATGGGTGAAGGAAGGATGCGCCGAAGGGGCTGCTTCGGATCTTCCGCAGGCGCCGGTTTGGAAAGACGAATGGTTTCTGGGCCAACCCGATCTCATCGTCAAAATGCCGCAACCATATTCACTCGAACCCGACGGACCCGATCTTTATCGAAATTTCGTTGTCGCGGCCGACATCAAAACGACCCGATACGTGCAGGCCGTCGAGTTTCGACCTGGAAATGCGAGGATCGTCCATCATGCGTTCATTAAAGTGGACCGATCCGGAGAATCGCGGCGCTTGGACGACGAAGATGCCCAACCAGGCTTTAGCTATATGCTCACCCCAAGCGGCGCTCAAATACCTGAAGGCCAATTCCTCAGTTGGAACCCCGGCCGCGTTCCGGTGAAGGAAGCCGATGGACTTTCGTGGGCGCTGCATCCGGGTAGCGACATCGTCCTTCAACTGCATCTTCGCCGCACGGGCCGTCGCGAACGGCTCCAGGCGGAAATCGGATTCTATTTTACGGAGCGGGCTCCCACGCGGACGCCGTTCAAGATATTACTGACCTCACGCGCCATCGACATTCCAGCCGGTGCGACCGATTACGTGGTAAATGATTCGCTCCGATTGCCGTGCGCTGTGGACGTGCTCGCAGTGTTGCCGCATGCCCATTACTTGGGTCGAGAGTTGCGTAGTTTCGCGACGCTTCCCGATGGCACACAGCGTTCGCTCCTGTGGATCAAGCAATGGGATTTCAATTGGCAAAGCGATTACCGCTATGTTGAGCCGATTCATCTTCCCAAGGACAGCACGGTTTCGATGCGTGTTGTTTACGACAACTCGACGGCTAATGTGCGCAACCCGCATCACCCGCCCAGGCGCGTAACGTACGGGACGGAGACCACTGACGAGATGGCAGAACTTTGGTTCCGAATCTTGCCGCGCCAGCCCGAGGATCTGCCGCTTTTAATTCGCACGTTTCAGAACCACATGATGGGTGTGATTCGCGGCCAACACCAATTGACGCTTCAAATGAATCCGAATGACGCCCGGGCCCACAGCGGACTTGGCCAAGTATTGTTGGGCCTTGACCAGCATGCGCAGGCGTCTTGGCACCTGCGACGCGCGATCGAGTTGAAGCCCGATTTCGACGAGCCGCACTTTTATCTGGGTTACCTGTGGAGAAGGCAGCGGAAATTGCCAGAGGCAGAGTTTGAATATAGGCGAGTGATTCAGCTCAGCCCGACAAATCACGAAGCCCACGGTAACTTGGGCCTTGTGCTGTTGGAACAGGCAAAGTACCGGGAAGCGGAGGAGGCGCTTCAAGCAGCGCTCTCCCTCAATCCCCAGGATGATGTCGCACGGCGAAATCTTGAGGCATTGCGGCGAGCGAAAGGTGGTTCGAGCCCACGGTGAACGAAATGAACTCGTTTGGTTCGGCCTGTGCGCGGCCTTCGAACTCAGCAAAGTGACTTCCTCGACCGCCAAACGTTTCAATGTCAATGGCAGCGTGACATTGGCGCGGTTGTCGAAGAACTGACGGTGACGCAGGAGAAACGGCCTGAGCCTCTGGTCGAGGCTGACGCTTTCGAAGCGATTGCAGCAAGATTCTAATCAAAAGAGCAGGGAGCCTTTGGGGTCGTGTCTATTCATTATTCATTTGATGAGCCAATTAAATAATGAAGATTTCGCAGAGAACTCGTAGTCTTTTCAGCCGGGTTCTGGGACCGACCGGGCAGCGTTCGTGCGGCGTCTTCGTATAGGCTCCATAGTGAATAATACAACGGGAGGCCCGGGTGGATGGCCAAAAGCGGTGTTCGCGACATCTGCGTTCTTGGGAAGCGGCTTGCCGCGCAGAAAATGAACAAAAAAAGGAGGCTGCCGCCCTCGCTTGGCTTCAGATCGCCGGCGTTTCCCCCATTTTGACCGAGTTAACCGACACCGCTTGCGCCAACTTCCAAGCCTCGCGTCGGATCCATCTCTTCACATTGCATGCCGCCGCGATGAAATAGTTTTGCAGTCGCACTTTGACCAAACCCCGATAGCGCGCACGCCGCATTCCGTGGCCCCGGACTAACTCGCTCTGCGTGCCTTCAATGCCATTGCGATGCTTCATCCGCTCTTTGAACTCCGGCGTCTTCTGCTCGTGCCGCCGGGCCTGTAAGACCGTGTGGTGTTGGCCAACCACAATGGTTCGATGTTTCTGATCTTTCCCCAGACATTGGCCCCGCAACCGGCAGTCATGACATTGAGTGCTGAATTCCAATCGATAGCTCACTTTGCCAGCCGCCTCTTCCTCCAATCGGCTGCATTGGGTGTTGGTTTTTCCGGCCGGACAAATCGCCGTGCGTTCTTCCACGTTGATCTTAAAATCCTCGACGCTCAAGCGCCCGTCCTTCTGCGGCGCTGGCTGCGCCGGGCCGATGCGTTCCCTGCCTTCGGCTTGCACTTCCACCAGCTTTTGCGCCGATACCTAAGCGCCATCGGCATATTGCACCGGCGGCTTGTCCAGGCCCATCTGCTCTTGCTCCATCATTTCGGCCCCAAGCTCGTCGCTCTCATGAGCCGCATGAGTCACAATCCCAACGATAAAATTGCCAGTCGGTTCGCCGTCCGCCAGAGCCACTTCGCTCACGCTCTGGGCCACTTGAACTTTGTAACCAACATGTTCCTTCTTCTGCTGCCCTTGACCCTTGACCGCATACGTGGCCTCCGGATCATGCGGATTCTGCACCCGATTCGAACTCAACTCTCCTTTGCCTTTGGGCTCAACCGCCGCGCTGGCCAGCAGCTGCCCAGGAAATTCGGTTTGCGCCCGATCAGCCTCTGGGCTGGCGGTCGGTTGCCTGAGAGCCGAACTCACAGCGGTCTCTGCACCCGTCTCCGCGACCGGCGCCGACGTCGGAGCCGCTTTCCTGCGCCTGGGCCATTTGAGAGCTTTGCGTTGTTTCCTCGATCAGTTGCTTTTCCTCCGGCTGAGGCAAGGCCTTCCTGGCCACAACATCAAACTGCTCGCCGAACACCCGTTTGAGCAACTGCCCTTGCACACCCGCCATTCTCCGCGCTTGTGCCGGCTCGCCCAGCCACCCCAGCAATTGCCACGCGTCGCGGCGCCCGCTTCGCCGAGCTTGCCGGCAAGCGTTTGGCTGTTGGCCCGGTAAATCCACTTGGCTTTCGACGTAACGCTCTCAGAGCGAAATCCAGAAAACGGGACGTTCTGTCGGCGGAGTCGCTGCTTCCAATTCTTGCAGCGCCAATCGCATCGTCTCACGCACGCAATCCAACCGGCTCATCTTGGCCACTCGCCCGAACATTTGCGTCGAATCCAGGCACTGCCGCGAAATCAAACCCGCTTCCACCAACGCATCTAAAACGGTCTGCAAAGCCAGCCCGCTTTGTTGGTGCTCATTCAACCGATGGCGGAAGTTGACTAAACTCCTCGGATGAAAGCCCGGATCGCCCAACTGCCGGTTCAGCGCGAAGTTCCACCCCGCATGATAGCGCAACAGTTCCACCGCCTGCCGATCGGGCACTCCGTCCAACTCCTGCAGCAGACTGACCCCCAGCATCAGCACCGGTTCGAGGGCCGTGCGCCCATTATCCGCGCAGTAGCACTTCTCCAGCGCGGGTCGCGCCCGCGCCAGCTTCGGGTAAACCAGCTTGGC
>Ga0194126_10002401_pt1 | contig 30345 bp, 30 predicted proteins | sample TA2KigC150mmetaG_FD_148641 | JGI IMG/M metagenome (GOLD analysis project Ga0194126, IMG submission 148641) | Freshwater microbial communities from Lake Tanganyika, Tanzania - TA2015035 Kigoma Deep Cast 150m | ecosystem: Environmental > Aquatic > Freshwater > Lake | place: Tanzania: Lake... | reverse complement strand
GTTTACGATATTGACTCGATGCAGCTTCTTAAAGGTCTAAAAGACCTGCGCGACGAGAAAAAATTCATGGGTGGCGAGGCGCTTGAAGGTGAAGTAAGTTATTACCTGGGTGCCGTGGAAAACCCCTTTGCCGATCCCTTCGAGTTCAGGATCGACCGGCTTGAGAAGAAGATCCGGGCCGGGGCCAGTTTTATCCAGACTCAATGTATCTTTGATCTCGACCGCTTCGAGCGCTTTATGGAACTGGTTCGCGAGCGTGGTTTGCACAAGAAGATCAAAATACTCGGCGGCATTACCCCGATCAAGTCGATGGGCGCTGCCAAGTACATGAAAAACAATGTCTCCGGTATTACCATTCCCGACTCCCTGATCGAAAGACTGCAGGGTGCGGAAGATAAAAAAGCTGAAGGTCTGAATATTGCTGTAGAGACCATCAAAAGGTTAAAAGAGATCGAAGGCGTGCACGGAGTCCACATTATGGCTATCGCCTGGGAAGAAAAGGTCCCCGAAATCGTCGAACGGGCCGGTCTTTACCCACGCCCGAAAATCGATTAATGATTGCGGCCGGTTTTTCTCCCGATCGAAACTAACCAAGCCAAGACAGGCCTTCAACGGCCTGTCTTTTTTTATGGAGGTGACCTATGTTAAAGGAAGTTGTAATCGTTAGCGCTGTCCGCACCCCGATTGGCGATTTCGGCGGCAGCCTTAAAGACGTTCCTGCCCTTCAATTGGGCGTAACCGCTGTCGAAGAGGCACTGCGCCGGGTTCCAGCTTTAGAAAAAGACCAGGTTGAAGAAATCATCTACGGCAACTGCGGTCAACGCAGCGACGAGCCGAATATAGCCCGCTGCATTGCCCTCGAAGCAGGCTTTCCAAATGAAACCACCGGTTTCACCATCCAGCGCCAGTGCAGCTCGGCGATGCAGGCTATTGCCTCGGGTTTCCAGGAAATTACCCTTGGTGATGCAGAAATTGTTGTAGCTGGCGGGGTGGAATCGATGAGCTCTGCGCCTTATGTGCTAAAAGGTGCCCGCTGGGGCCAGCGCCTGCAGCACGGGGAGATGACCGACGCCCTCTGGGAGATGCTGATGGACCCGGTGCACAAGATTATGATGGGCGAAACGGCCGAACGGCTGGCTGATAAGTACAGCATCAGCCGCGACGAACAGGATGAAGTTGCCGCCCGCAGCCACCTAAACGCTATTAAAGCCATCGATGAAGGGCGCTTTAAGGAAGAGATCGCTCCGTTCACAGTTGTCACCCGTAAGGGCGAAACGGTGATCGATACTGACGAACACCCCCGGCGCGATATTTCCCGGGAAACATTGTCTAAGCTAAAGCCGGTCTTTCGCAAAGAAGGCACTGTTACCGCCGGTAACGCCTCCGGCTTAAACGACGGGGCGGCAGCAGTGGTCTTGATGAGCCTTGATAAGGCCAACCAGCTTGGTATTAAGCCGTTGGCCCGCATTGTATCGTACGCCTGGGCCGGGGTTGAGCCCGACCTGATGGGCTACGGACCGGTGCCGGCCACCAAGAAAGCGCTAATCAAAGCAGGGATGAATCTGGAGCAGATGGAGCTGATCGAAGTAAACGAAGCTTTTGCCGCCCAGTATCTGGCCTGTGAGAAGCTGCTTGAACTTAACCGTGAGATCGTCAACGTTAACGGCAGCGGCATCGGTCTCGGCCACCCGGTCGGCGCCACCGGCACCCGCATCGTCGTCACCCTGCTGCACGAGATGGCTCGCCGCGGCAACAAACTCGGCCTGGCCACTTTATGCGTCGGCGGCGGCATGGGTATGACCCTGATCCTCGAACGCCAATAAAAATTTACTGTAGGAGGAATTACTATGTCTGATCTGGTTTTAGTATCACGCGAGGAGCGCCTGGCTATTGTTACCCTGAACCGACCGCCGGTAAACGCCCTCAGCCAGGAAGTGCTTGATGCCCTGGAAGCTGCTTTTGCTGAACTGTCCAAGGATGAAACTGTCGGTGCTGTAATCTTGACCGGAGGCGGTGACAAGGCCTTTGTCGCCGGGGCCGACATCTCTGAATTTCCCAAGCTGAACAGTGCCAACGGTGAGAAGCTCAGCCGCCGCGGACAGGAGGTCTTCCAGCAGGTTGCTGACTTCCCTGCCCCGGTCATTGCTGCAATTAACGGTTTTGCCTTAGGCGGTGGTTTGGAGCTGGCCCTGTCCTGTGACATCCGGGTAGTGGCCGAGAACGCAAAAGTTGGACTGCCCGAAGTTACCTTGGGCATTTTCCCCGGTTACGCCGGCACCCAGCGCCTGCCGCGCTTTATCGGCATCGGCAAGGCCAAGGAACTGATCTTCAGCGGCCAGATGATCGACGCTGCTGAAGCTTACAGGATTGGTATTGCTGAGTATCTTACCCCGGCCGGCGAAGCGGTGGCCAAGGCCCGGGAAATCGCCGGCAAGATCCTTAAAGTTGGCCCGCTGGCTGTCCGTCTGGCCAAGCAGTCCGTAAACGAAGGTCTTGACCTGACCCTGGAAGAAGGGCAAAAGCTGGAAGCAGCCCTTTTTGCCAAGCTCTGTGACTCTGATGATCAAAAAGAGGGCGCCCATGCTTTCCTCGAAAAACGCCCCCCGAACTTTAAGGGTAAGTAAAAACAGCCCCCTCAACCTGACCCTCTCCCCCGGAGGGGAGAGGGTAATCTCGAAGATCGATAAAACGATTACGGGTTCTCCCTCCCCCTTGAGGGGGGAGGGTACGGGTGGGGGTGTGATAATTAACTTGCTTACGACCGCACTCACCTCCAGCCGCCTATGTGTCTCATAGGATGGGGTTGAGAAACCTAATGCACTTAGCAAAGGAGATGATCTAGATGGAAATCAAAACTATTGGTGTAATCGGCGCAGGAACAATGGGCAGCGGCATTGCCCAGACGGCTGCTGAAGCCGGCTATAATGTGATTATGCGCGATATTGAAGAGAGTTTTGTTAAGCGCGGCCTCGGCATTATCGAAAAGAACCTGGCCCGCGCTGTAGAAAAAGGTAAGAAGAGTAAGGAAGAAGCTGATGCCGTAGCCGCCCGCCTGAAGGGTACGACTAAACTGGAAGATTTAAAAAGTGCCGACCTGGTGATTGAAGCGGTCATCGAAAATATGGATCTGAAAAGAGAACTTTACGGTGAACTGGATAAAATACTTAAGCCCGATACGATCATTGCCTCCAACACCTCCGGTTTAAGCATCACCGAGATGGCTTCCGCTACAAAACGGCCTGACAAGGTGGTCGGGATGCACTTCTTCAACCCGGTGCCGGTGATGAAGCTGGTTGAAGTGATCAAAGGCGCTGCCACCTCGGAAGAGACATTCAAGGTAATTATGGACCTCTCCGTAAAACTGGGCAAAGAGCCGATTGCCGTTAACGAAGCCCCGCTCTTCGTGGTCAACCGCATCCTGGTGCCGATGATTAACGAGGCCGCCTTTGTGTTGATGGAAGGGGTAGCCGGTCCCGAGGACATCGACAAGGGGATGATGCTCGGTGCCAACCACCCGATTGGCCCGCTGGTCTTAGCTGACCTGGTGGGGATTGATGTGCTTTTAGCCGTGCAGGATACACTCTACAAAGAAACAGGTGACTCCAAATACCGTGCTTGCCCACTGATCCGCAAGCTGGTCCGCGCCGGCCACTATGGCCGCAAAACCGGCAAAGGCTTTTACGACTATACTTAAATCTTTGTTGCGGTGTAGCCCTGCAAACTGCATCTCCACAACTGGTCTTTAACCGTTAATAGAAAGAGCAGCCTCACAGGTGATGTGAACCGGTTTTGCTACGGGAAGATATATGCTTAGAAGCCTTGGCAGGCAAAGAAGACTAATAACCACAATAACACTGTTCCAGTAGCGCTGACTAAGATAAACGTAGCCTCTAATGTACTACTGAGCTTGAAATCTTAGCATATTCGCCGGTGATTTGCTGTGGTTAAGTGAACTAAATTATTTTCAAACAAAAGCCCCCGGATCCGGGGGCTTAGTTTTTCAGGCTTATCTTCTCTGTCTCAAATAGATCAGATTACCGTAGTTACAAGTAGGGCTAAAAGAGTTCATACCAGAGTAGGGTAACTCCTTTTTTCCCTCTGATCAGGTTATCCATCTTCAATGCCTCACGAACTGAGGCACTGCCGATTACGCTCATTTCCTCTTCCAGATAGGTATTCTCAAATGGCTCACTAATGCTGATATAGCGTCTGAGCGCACCTCCGGTGGTATGGGCATACTGTTCGATGTTAAAGTAGTTGCCCACGTAATACTTGCCGCGTTCGTAACCCAGAGTGCGGTGGTTGCGATCAAAGTAAGCTACAGTTGGGTCATATTCCCACATAAATTCCTCGTCCGGGAAGTAGATGTTGCCAAACTTATCTTCATATCCATACAACTTTTCATAAGGTCCAGGTCCATAGGCAGCCACAAAATCAGCATGATAACTACCTTTATTGCCCGGGTTGGTTGATAGAGAGGTGGCCCAGATCTGATCAGTCAAATTATAAACCTTGATTGTTCCGTCAACAACCTGGGGATCATAGACATTAATAATAGTACCAACCTGCAATCTTTCGTCATAGAATGGTGTTAAAGGGTCATCTATGCCATAAACCTCTGCTGCTGCAGTCATCGGTCGGTTGCAAAGTTTAATGGTTGTTGTTACCGTAAGCCCTTCAATGGCACCGACAGGGACGCTCCAATTACTCACTTCGTCGATGTTCATAATGTTCTTGGCGATCCTGATACTTTCATATTTGCTCATTTCGCCATAACCGTTGATATTGGTATATTTCACAGCGCCTGTGGTACAAGCCTGCCCGATTTCCCTGCTAATCGAAATTCGTCCGCCGATCTCATAGTTCATCGTATGGCTGAATCTTGATTCGTCCTGAGCAGTAACCTGGGCAGAAATCATTAATAGCACAATAAGTGATAGAAATGCTATTATTGGCGGCCAATTACGCAACAGATAACCACATCCTTTCAAAAGTAAAAAAACCGATACAAACATTAAATACAAACTATAAACACAAACAATGCCATACAAAATACCACTAAAATATAACATGAAAAGGTTACACTGTCAAAGATTCGAGATTCGAAGTTTTACAGAGTCCTCATAAAGGTTGTCAAAGCTTTGCAGTTACCATAAAGACATAAGAAATGCGCATAAAAAAACAGGGGAGAAGCTAATCTCCCCTGTTTTAAGCATTAGCGAGGTGAACTAACACTTATTTTTTAAGACTGATTTAGAACAGTTTCCACCAGTCTTTAGGTACATCGGCACCAGCCGGCAGGTTGCCAAGCTTGAATGCTTCTGAAATCTTAGACTTGCCAACTACGCTCATATCTTCATGCAGGTAGCCGTGGCTCCACGGGCTGCTGATATCAATGTAGCGCTTCAGGGTTCCCTGGGAAGTGCGGGCCATTTGCTCCATTGTGAAGTAGTCGCCAACATAGTTCTTGCCTACAGATGGGGCAATAAGATTACCATCTTTATTATATTCCCATCTCCAAGTATTATCATTATTGGTTACTCCATCTCTCCAATGAGCAGCATACTCAAATGGAGCGCCATTTGTATAGAAACCACCATAAGCCGCTTCACCTTTCTGATGGAGGTTACCGGAGAAGCCGGGGTCAGCCTGAACCTGAACTGCCCAGTACTGCTCGCTGACAGCGTCCCAGCCATGAATACCAGCCAGCATTTCATGGGTATAGCCAGCCATTGCTCCAGCTAAAGGTGTACCGTCGCCACCCGTCCATGATGCAGGCATGTCCCAAGTTGACTGAGTGGGACTGTAGATATGGGCGATTCCTACCGGGACATCGTAGCCGTAAGTTTGCTCATAGTAGGTGTATTTCGGCGGGGTGCAGAGTTTCCAGACTGTGGTTACAGTCAACGGAGTTGCTCCGGCTACCCAGTCGTTGGTATCACTCATGGTAACTTTGCCTTTTACCTGGGTGATGGTCTGGACTTTGTCCATTTTGCCACTGCCGGCAATAACTTGCTTAACTTCTGCGCCGGTGTTGCAGTAGTGGCCGGCTTGCTTCTTGAAGTCAATGACGCCTTCCATTTCATAGGTTGCAGTGTGGAAAATTGCTTGGGCAAATGCTGGTGCGGCCAGGGCCAACACAAACACTACTGCCAGAGCGACTGCTACTAATGTTCTTTTCACTCTTTGAACACTTCCTTTCAAATTTTTAAAAAGTACTACACAAAACACCTCGCTGGAAGTGAATTTATCATCTTTCGTTAATTTTGTCAAGACATATTTATAAATTTGTGTAGAAATGTTATCAAATTGTTAAGATGCTGCTACCATTATTCTTATTTCTTTGGCGGCAGCTAAAATATTTAGGTTCCTTCACATCCTGAGATCTTTATGTTAACGTACAGGCTAAAGAAAACAATATCTATGATCAGGAGACTTTAGCCCGAAGATGAGAAAACAGATGATTAACAGTTTAAAAGTCGGTGACGAGGTGGAAACCCAGGCAGTGGTTCTGGAACTAAACCGGGCTGCTTTTTCCACTCCACAGCGGGCGGGGGATTTTTTCCTCAGGTTAACGCTGGGTGATGTGAGCGGAAGGGTGAAAGCAGTAATGTGGGAACCGCCGGTCGGTGATGAGGCTGTTGCGGCGGGAGATGTGGTTTTTCTGCGTGGAACCGTAAACGAGTACCACGGCCTGCAGGTGGTGGTTAGCGATCTGCGCCGGCTTGATCCAGGGAAGGTCAATCGCGCTTTCTTTCAGCCGGTATCGGAGCGTAAGGAGGATGAGATGGTTGCCGAATTGAAAGGCATTTGTGAGGAAGAGATTAAGAATACGAGTTTGAGGGCCTTGCTGCAGGCCTTTTTCGGCGATGAAGATTTTTTAAGGAAATTTTCTTTAGCCCCGGCAGCACGCACCATCCACCATAACTGTGTCGGCGGCCTGCTGGAGCATACCCTGGAGGTGGCTGCCCTCTGTCGCAACCTGGCCGAACTCTACCCGGAAAAGATCAACCGCGACCTGCTGTTGGCGGGTGCTTTGCTGCACGATATCGGCAAGCTGGAAGAATACCGGCAGGATAGTTTAAGCTTTGAATTCAGCGACCGGGGCAAGCTGGTTGGCCATATCAGCATCGGCAAGGAGATGCTCGACCGGAAACTGGCGGGGTTGCCTGATTTTCCGGCCGATCTGAAGCTGGAACTGGAGCACATATTGCTGACCCACCACGGGCAGCGCGACTGGGGCTCGCCCGAGGTGCCGAAGACGGTTAATGCCTTCGCCCTCTTTCACGCCGACCTGGTCAGCGCCCGCATGAACCAGTTTACCGGGATCATGAAGAACCACCCGGAGGGCGGCGGCGACTGGACCGAGTGGGATAGATTTCTGGAGCGCAGCATTTATGTGGGTGGAGCGAAAGAAGAGCGGGAGGACTATCCGTGCATTTAGAATTAACAATCCAGACAGCAGAACGTGAGCAGTTTGTTAACATTACCTCGCAGTTGAATGCTTTGCTGGCTAAAAGTGGAGTGAAAGACGGCTGCTGCACCGTTTTTGTTTCACATACCACCGCTGCCCTGACAGTGAACGAAGATGCCGATCCGGATGTAATGGAAGATCTGCTAAGCTTCCTGCAGAAGATGGTACCGCTCAAAAACGGCTACCGCCACCGGGAGGGCAACAGCGACGCCCATATCAAGGCCTCGCTGCTCGGCTGTTCGCTGCACCTGATTATTAAGGATGGTTACTTCGACCTCGGCACCTGGCAGGGGGTATTCCTGGCCGAATTTGACGGCCCGCGGAGTCGAACGGTGAAGGTCTGGATTGATTAGGATCCCCTTGGAACGAAACTCTATAAAGATAAAATTTTGCTTCTTCGTTGACATGCGTATATTTAAGGCGTATCATTAATATGAAAGCAGGATGCTGATGCAGTTCAGGGAGATTATAAAAATTTTACTCAAAGACGGCTGGGTAATTGTTGAATCAAGGAATAGGGGTTCGCACATTCAGTTAAAGCATCCTTATAAAAAGGGTAAGGTAACTGTGCCACGACACAAAGGCGATATTGCCCCGGGTACATTAAATAGTATATTAAAGCAAGCCGGTTTAAAGTAGAACAACCGGCCTGCCTGAAGGAGGGATAATTTGTGCTTAAATTAACTTATTTTGCCGTTTTTGAACCGGTTGACAGTGGTTATAGCGTTTATTTTCCGGATTTACCAGGCTGTGTCAGCTTTGGGAAAAATTTTGAAGATGCCCAGCAGGAAGCAGCCGATGCCCTGGCGTTGCATCTATACGGTATGGAAAAAGATGACGAGATTATTCCGGAACCTTCAGCAAATCCCATCTTGGACAAGGAAACCGGCAGCGGGCATATTGTTGTGCCAATTACTATATTCCCTGACATTATTCGCAACGAGCTTGATAACCGGTCTGTAAAGACTAACCTGACCATTCCTTCCTGGCTGAAAGAGCTGGCTGAGGCACAGGGGGTTAATTACTCCAAGCTGCTGCAAGCGGCGTTGATGGAATATCTTGGTTTACGCCAACCGCCCCGTGGGAAATACTTGAATCAATAAAACGGTTAAACCAAAATAGTGATGTTTCGAATGGTTTCAGTTTGTTTACTTAACTTATGCTAAATTGCGGGGTTAGTTTATTCTCGTTTAAAGAAAAATCACTCTCAAATCAGGGAGTCTAACGTTTTTATGGATAATCTGAAAGAAAAAGTTACTACAGTAGCGGAGCTGCTAAATAATTCGATCTATCCTGTTGTGCTGACCGGCGCCGGGGTTTCCACTGAAAGCGGGGTGCCCGACTTCCGCAGCCCCGAAAGCGGTTTCTGGGCGGTGGTTAATCCGGAACTTTTTACGATAGATGGTTTCAAGGCTAACCCGGGCGCATTTTACGAGGCCGGCCTGCCGCTGTTTCGCCTGATTGAGCAGGCACAACCGAACAGCGCTCACAAAGCGCTGGCCTGGCTCGAGGAGCAGGGGTTGGTTAAAGCCCTGATCACTCAAAATGTCGACGGCCTGCACCAGGCAGCAGGTTCAAAACAGGTTCTGGAGATCCACGGCACCCTGAAGAGCGCCGGCTGCCATTATTGCGGCCAGTCCTCCCCGGCGACGGAAGTGCTTGCCGATATCGAAGAAGGACTGATTCCTCCACTCTGCCTGGAATGCGGCGAACCGCTGAAACCCGACGTGGTCCTTTTCGGCGAACCGTTAGCCCCGGCTTACCACCAGGCCTTAAGGGAAGCGGAGAAAGCCGACCTGATTTTGGTGATCGGCTCCAGCATGCAGGTCTCGCCGGCCAATAAGCTGCCGGCGTTCTGCGAAAACCTGGTGATCATCAACCGCACCCCCACTTTTTATGACTCCCAGGCCAGGGTCGTTATTAATGAAGGAATTGGAATAACGATGGAAATGTTTCTCGAAGAGCTTAAGTGAAAAGGAGGCGGGGTTGATGCGCTTTGGCGTGCATATGCCGCTTAAGGGCGGGTTTGAGACGAACATTAAAAGGGTAAAGGAGATCGGTTGCCGGACAATCCAGATCTTTCCCGGTAACCCCACGGGGTGGAAGATGGGCAAGCTGGATGAGGCGGAAATTGAAAGCCGCTCGCAGCTGATCAACACTACAGACCTGCAGCCGCTGGTGGTGCACTGCGCCTACCTGATCAACCTGGCTACCAACAACGCAGAATTTTTGGTTAAGTCGAAGCAGCTATTAAATGAAACGATGCAGCGGGCTGCTCTCTACGGCGCCCCATATGTAGTGCTGCACACCGGTAACCACGGCGGAGATGGCCATGAAAAGGGACTGACCCAGATCATCGAGAGCATCAGCGAGGGTTTGCCCGGTTGGCCGGATGCTGTGCAGTTGTTGCTCGAAAACACCGCCGGCAGTGGTACCGCCTTAGGCTCCGATTACGCTGAACTGGGAGAGATTTTACAAGCTTTTCCGGCAGGAAAACTCGGGGTTTGCATCGATACAGCCCACAGCTGGGCGGCCGGCTATGATTTCGGCAGCAGTGAGGGGATTGAAAAGAGCCTGGGTGAGCTGGATCAGGCAGTAGGGTTAGAGAACCTGAAGGTTATTCACGTTAACGATACCAAGGTTAAACTTGGTTCACGGGTCGACCGCCACGCCCACCTGGGTGAGGGCAACATCTCACTGGAAGGTTTTGCGACGCTGGTCAATTTCGGCTGGCCGGAAGACTTCCCTTTCATCCTCGAAACCCCGGATAATGGCACAGAGTGGGATAAAATTAACATAGACAAGCTGACTGCTTTAGTCCGTTAAGAATTAGTAAATCAGTTTGCTTCAAATTTAAACTTTTGATAAGAGTATTTGAAAAAGCTTTCCCTCCCCCTTTGAGGGGGGAGGGTACGGGGTGGGGGTGTGCGCTGGTTGGCTAAGAAGCAAACAACTATATTTTACTGCAGCGGTTGCGGCTATGAAACACAAAAATGGCTGGGGCGCTGCCCCGGCTGCGAAGAATGGAACACCATGGCCGAGTTTAAGCCTGCCCCTGCTGCGAAGCGTAAAACTACCGGCGGGATAAGCCGTGGTGCAGCGGCGGCGGAAGCTGTATCACTTAAAAGTGTGCCCTCAATCAACGAGGAGCGTACTGTAACCGGGATCGGCGAATTCGACCGGGTACTGGGTGGCGGCCTGGTGGATGGGTCGGTGGTGCTGTTGGGCGGCGACCCGGGAATCGGCAAATCAACCCTGCTGCTGCAGGTGGCGGCCCGCCTTGCTTCCCGCAAGAAAGTATTCTATGCCAGTGGAGAGGAGTCGCTGCGCCAGCTGAAAATGCGGGCCGACCGGGTCTCAGTGGCTGACGACCTGATCGTTACAGCGGTGACGGATCTTGAGACCCTGCTTTCCCTGACAGCCGATCTGAACCCTAATGTGCTGGTGGTCGACTCGGTGCAGTCGATATACCGTAGCGAGCTGGATAGTGTTCCCGGAAGCGTAAGCCAGGTGCGCGAGGTGACCGGTGAGCTGGTGCGGATGGCAAAGGAGCAAAACATTGCTGTTTTCCTGATCGGCCACGTCACCAAAGAAGGGGTGATGGCCGGGCCACGCCTGCTTGAACACATGGTAGACTGTGTCCTCTACCTGGAAGGCGACCGTTACCACAGCTTTCGTATTTTACGTGGGGTGAAAAACCGCTTTGGATCAACCAACGAGATCGGCGTCTTTATGATGGAGGCGGAAGGGATGGTCGAGGTGGCCAATCCTTCGCACCTTTTTATCACCCAGCGCCGTGAGCAGGCCTTAGGCGCGGTGATTACCGCCAGCATGGAAGGTACCCGGCCGCTTTTAGTCGAGATCCAGTCGTTGGTGGCCCCCACAGCCTACCCGACGCCGCGACGCACCACCACAGGGATCGATTCCAACCGGGTGGCGCTGGTGATGGCGGTGCTGGAGAAGCACGCCGGCACTTCCTTCTTCGGGCTGGATACCTTTGTGAACGTGGTGGGTGGGGTGCGCCTTTTTGAAACGGCGGCCGACCTGGCCTTGGCCTTTAGCCTTACTTCAAGCTTAAAGGGGATCAGTTTGAACGGTGATACGGTAGCGGTCGGCGAGGTTGGGCTGACGGGCGAGATTCGACCAGTCAGCCGGATCAGCCAGCGGTTGGGAGAGGCAGTTAAGCTGGGTTTTAAAAGGTTCGTACTGCCCCAGGCCAATCTGGAGGAGTTAAAGAAGAGTAGCGATAAATTTAAGGGGATTCAACTGGTCGGGGTAGATAACATTAAGGAAGCGATCGGGGTGGCGCTGCTGAAGTAATTTTTACTACCTTATCCCCCCTCACCCCGCCCCTCTCCCTCGGGGGGAGAGGGAGCTGTCACTGGCCATTACAGCACAGCATCATAGAAGGGTTTTCTTAAAGCAGGAATAGTAATCGGAAGAATACATTGAAAGTGCCCCCTGTTCCTTTTAAAGAACAGGGGGCATTGTTGATCAAGTGGCGAAGTTCGTTTCTTGATTTACGATAACCGCGGTTAAAGGGCGCGGCGGTAGATTTCTTCGTAGGCCTTGACCGTCAGATCGCGCGGGTTACCGATCGTCTGCGGGTCGTTGAAGGCCTCCTGGGCCAGGCGGGGGATATCCGATTCCTTGATGCCCAGCGCGCTCAGTTTCGGGATGCCGATATCTTCAGCCAGCTCACGCACCGCCTCCACGGCAGCCATGGCTGCTTCGCGCTCTGTCATGCCGAAAGTGGGCACGCCCAAAGCCAGCGCCATGCGGGCATACTTGGCCGGTTCGCCCATCCAGTTGTACTCCATCACCGGCACCAGGGTTGAACCAACCACAATGCCGTGATGAACAGGGAAGATGCCGCCCATGGTCTGGGTCATGGCGTGAACAGCTCCAGCGCTTTCCGCACCGTAGGAGAGACCGGCCAGCATGGCGCTCATCGCCATGTAGTAACGGGCTTCCACATCCTGACCGTAGGCGACAGCACGGCGCAGGTATTTACCGGCATATTCGATGGCCATTAGAGCTACGGCGTCGGTTGCCGGCTGGGCGTAGGCACAGGTGTAGCATTCCACAGCGTGGCAGAGGGCGTCCATGCCGGTTCCGGCGGTAACCTCGGCCGGAAGTGAGAGGTGGAGCAGCGGGTCAACGAGCGCTAAGTGCGCGGCAATCAGCGGACCGCCGACGTTAAACTTGTACTGGCGGGCCGGGTCGGTGATCACGGCCCAGAGAGTAACTTCACTGCCGGTGCCGGCGGTGGTCGGGATACAGGTCAGCGGTGGAATGCGCTTGCTCAGCTCTTTTTTCCCTTCGGCACACTCATATTCCAGGACCGGTTCGCCATGGGCAATTTCTACCCCGATGGCTTTGGCACAGTCCATTGCGCTGCCGCCACCTAAAGCAATCAGGCCGTCGCAACTGTTCTTTTTGTACATTTCAGTCCCGGCGGCCACAGTGGCCAGCGGTGGGTTGAAAACCACCTGGTCGTAGAGAACGTAGCTGACCGAGGCATCTTTTAGCGGCTTTGTTACCTGGTCGAGCAGGCCGGCTTTGACCACACCCTGGTCGGTGACCAGCAGCGGTTTTTTTACGCCCAGCAGGGCCAGTTCTGCCGGTAGGTGGTTGACAGCCCCCAAAGCGTGTTTCATGACAGTGGGTACTTCGAAGTAGTGCAATTTTTGTAGGTCTTTCATCTGGATGTTCCTCCTAAAGATTAATTAATTTCGGTAAACTCTCCAGGCCGAGTTGGTTCAGTTTTTCAGCCGTCGGGCGGCCTTCTAAATCCCAGCCGCGGGCGGTGTAGTATTCGTCCAGCAGCAGGCTTAAATCTTCGAGCGAAACGCGCGCGCCGGCGTAGGGGCCTTCGGGTAGCGGTTCATTAGTAAAGCGCTTCGGCAGGGTATCATCCGCCCGGGTAAAGCCTTCGCGCAGGTTAAAGAGCCGCACCTGGTTCCAGACGCGCTCGCCCAGCAGCATCAGTTTTTCGACATCGTATTTTTCGCCCACTGCCGTCTCCAGCAGGCGGGCGTAGGTAACATCTTTTACCCCGTACTGGCCAAAATCGCACTTAACAAGGGTGTCGAGGGCCGCCAGGTAGTTCTGCAGGTGGGCCACTATCTTGCCTTTCCCTTTAGTGCCGAGCCGATCGACCGGTTTACCTTCCCATTCCCCCCCGCACTCATACAAAATTGGAAAGGCGCGCTGATGACAGCCGCCGCGATCGGCGGTGGCCAGGGCCAGTCCCATGCCGGGCACGCTGCGCGGACCCCAGGCCGGGCTCTCCAGCCCTTTTACATGAACGGCGAAAGCAACAGCATCGCCGCCCAGCTCTGCGGCAGCTGCTTTTACCCCACGGGCCAGCAGGTCGCCTAAGCCTTTGCGCGAAGCTATTACTTCGAGCAGGTAATTAACGGCGTCGGCGTCGCCAAATTTTAGCTCCACCCCGCCGGTATCCTCAGCGGTGATCAACCCCTTTTGGTAAGCTTCGATCGCAAACCCGGCCACTCCCCCGGCCGACATCCCATCTAAGCCAAGAGCGTCACATTTTTTAACCAGGTAGGCCACCTCGCGGACATTGCTGATCCCTAAGTTGCTGCCCACCATTGAGGCCGTTTCGTATTCGACGATATCCGATACAAGGAGTTTATGGCGGCCGGTTTTAATCAGGCCCACTTTGCCGCAGGCGATGGGGCAGCCGGCGCAGGCTACGTTGCGCAGCCAGAAATGTTTGCGCTGTGCCGCGGCGTTGAGGCCGGAAGCGCCCTCAAACTGGCCGTTATAGTAGTTGTGGGTTGGCAGCAGCTGCTCGTCATTGGCGAAGTCGATCGAGCCGGCAGTACCGTCCACGGTGAAGGAGTTAATTGTTTCGTCATCAACCAGCTCTCTGTAGGCCTGGTCAACAGCAGCGGCAAAGCCAGCCGGATCGGCTGGAACCACCGTTTTACTGCCACGCAGAACCACTGCTTTTAAATTTTTTGAACCCATCACCGCTCCGGTACCGGCCCGGCCGGCATGGCGGTTAAACTCGCAGTTGATCAGGGCAAAGGAGACCAGCTTTTCCCCGGCAGGACCGATACAGGCTGTTTTAACTGTATCGTCGCCCAGATCGGTGCGGATCGCTTCCACCGTGGCGAAGGTGTCAAGACCCCAAATACCGGCAGCAGTCCTGAACTCTACCTTGCCGTCACTGATGTAGAGATAACTTGGCTCTGCCGCCCGGCCGGTAATGATCAGCCCGTCGTAGCCGCAGTAGCGGATTTCCTGCGCAAAGTGGCCGCCAAAGTAGGAGTCGGCAAAGGTGCCGGTCAGCGGCGATTTGGTAACCACGCAACCCCTGAAAGCCGGGGCCAGGGTGCCGGTGACCGGGCCGGGCATAAACATCAGGATGTTTTGCTCAGATAATGGATCGCAGCCTGGCGGCAAAAGGTCGTAGAGAATTTTTGCCCCAAATCCTTTGCCACCGACAAACTGTTTGGCCAGATCCGGATTAAGGTCCATTTCTCTGCTTGTTTTATCACTTAGATTAATGTAGAGCAGTTTACCCATGTAGGCGCTCACTTGATCTCCGCCCCCTTCTTTTCGACCAGCTTCAGAGCCCCGGGCACGCAGTATTTAACGCAGAGCGGGTCTCCCTCACAGAGGTCGCATTTATCGGCCTTGTGGTGCACGTCAAACTGGATCATCTTGTCGGGGCAGGCGGTGATGCAGTTGCCACAGCTGGCGCATTTTTCTTTGTCGATCAGGACGAAACCGGTTTCCTCAACTCTGCTAATCGCCTCAAAGGGGCAGGAGTTAAGGCAAAAGGGGTTCTCGCACTGTAGACAGACGACCGGCCGGTTGACCAGGTTCTCCCTTTCGCTTAAAATCCTTAAGCGGGCCAGGCGCGGACTGTAGCCGCCGGCGGCACGGTTTGAACAGGCCAGCTGGCAGGAGCCGCAGCCGGTGCATAAATCAAATTCGCCTCTTAAGTAGTCCATCGGCATACCTCGTTTCTGATAGTGTTACAGTTCATCGACATCTTTGTACCATTTGACTTTGTCGCCGATTTTGCTGCGCATTTTCCAGGCCAGCGTTTTTGGTTCTTTACCCACATAAGCTAAAATTTCAGTTGTCCGATCGGCGATTACCTGTTTCTCCCCAATTTCAAAAAGGTCGCTCTTAGTGTTTAAGGCAAGCAGTTTTTCCACATTGCCGGTTACAGTGCGCCAGAAACCCCATTCTGCAGCTAATACTTTGGCGATAATGGGGGCGTTGATCGTCTCGTGGTCGCTCTCCCCAACCGGGTGCTCTGCCAGCAGCATCATCGTATCGACCAAATCTTTTTCATTGATTTCCACGATCTGCATTTTTTCCAGGAACAGTTCAGCCAAAGGGATTGTCAGGTCGTCAACGGCTAGCCGGTCACGCAGCTGCAGGACATGGCAGAAATCAAGCTTGTCGAAAAAAATATCGGAGTGCATTCCTGTTTCCGGATTATCAAAGACCAACCGGTCGCTGCCGTATAGGGTGGTGATCATCTCGTCATCCCGGTAACCCAGTTCGCGGTAGGCTTCGATGATCTGCTGTTGATGTTCGCTGCGGGCTACAAAATCTGTATCGGTGAATACGCGGCCCCATTTTTGATGAATGTGCCGGTATTCAGAACAGTGCAGGTGAAAAGCAAGAGCACCGATCAGCCGTAGCGGCGCCCCTTTGGTTGCTGTCTGGGCGATGATTTTTTTTGCTTCAGCTATAAATTCACCGGCATCTTTTCCCGTGTAAATGTCCATAGGACTCCTCCTTAAAGCCTTTGTCCCAAACTGCCCCTCTCCCGCGAATCTTAAACGGAAGAGGGGCGCTGGAGGTAGAACAATGTTACTAAGCAATAGTGAACCTTAATTGTATTAGACTTATCCCGAGGTCAGAATGTATTTAGTGACCCCTTTTTTGTCCATCTCGATCACCGCCCCGAGCAGTGTGCTTTGTTCATAGGAACTACCGGGGTTAACAACGAACGTTTTCTTCATTCTCTTGATGCCGCGGCCCTCATGGATGTGTCCGGTCAGGGCCAGCGGAGGCTGGTACTTTAAAATCGCATCGCGCACCGCGGTGCTGCCTACGGGAATCAGCGAGCGCCCGGCGTATTTGGGTCTTAAGTTTTCATCCAGTTCCGGCGCTTCATCCAGACCCGAACCAAAAGGCGGGGCATGCAGGTTAAAAACACAGCGGTTGATGTCTGATATCTTGGAGGCCATCGCTTCGATCTTTTCGGTGATCTCCTCCTCGCTGCATTCGCGGTGGGTATCCCAGGGTGTAGGGTTTGACCAGCCGGTGCTGAGCATGTTGTAATGTCCGTCAAGGTCGAGGATTTTCCCTTCAGCCATGATAATACTCTTCGAGCTTTCCAGAACAGCGTCGATCTCAAACATATCGTCGTTTCCGGGGCAGACAAAGCATTTGATCCCTGTGCCGGCCAGTTTTTCATCGGCAAAGGCTACCCAGCGCTCGGCCATGTCGAGTACATGCTTGACGAATATTTTTTCCACTTTCTCCTGGTCGGCATTCAGTTCGTCGAATTCGTCATCAGTCAGATCGAGCGGGTAGTAGCCGCGGTCAGAGATATTTTTCATCATCCTGGTTTTGCCTTCATCGTCGAGCAGCATTTCTTCCTCGAGGAAATTTACCTTGTACATGCCCTTGCTGTCGCGGATAAAGGGTACCAGCGCTTTGCCGGTCATGTCGCCACCCAGCACCAGGATATCGGCGTTGTAGAACTTGCCGGCATTGATGAACTTTTTCCAACAGATCTCTGAGCCGTGAACATCAGTTGCAAAAAAGATGGTCGTCATCGATCAGCCTCCTTTCTTAAAAAATAGAAGTTATTGCCTTACTCAACCGGGATGCTCTTGTGGATCTCATCTAAGTTGATGCCCTGCTTCTTGCGGTAAGCTTTAGAACCGATATAGATAATGATCGAAATGGCATAGAGTACGGCCATATAGATGTAAGAAATCGGCTCGTTAATGCCATAAACCGCATCGGTGGCCCACATATAAAAGAGGAAGAGCAGGAAGGCCCCGAAAATAACCCCGGTTACGGTAATCAGAGGCAGGCCGAAAATTTTCAGCCTGGCGATCGGTGAAGCATTGTAGAGCTCGGGATCTTTGTATGGTAAGATGATCGCCGCAACAGTGGTGCCGAAATAGGTTACAGCGATCACCACCGTGGAGTTAAGAGCCAGTGTCACCAGGTTCTCCGTGTAGTGCATACCGGCGCTGACGATAACACCTCCGATGGCCATGACCAGTAAGGCATTTACCGGGGAGCGGAACTTGGTCGATACACGGGCCATCCACTCCGGTAAAATGCGGTCGAAAGCGGCAGCAAAAATAACCCGGGTCGAGGAAAGAAATACTGTGCCGCACCAGCCGAAGAACCAGGCGCTCATCGAGATCAGCAGCCACATCTGGAGCAGTGGGCTGTCAGTCAGGAAGCTGACCAAAAGCGCCGGGTAAGGATAGGCGCCGAAAGGAGAGGTGCCTTCGTAGTAAGTGAAGTTAGCGGCGTTGTAAAAGTCCCAGCCGATTACTTTGGCAATCAGGCCGAGCACGATCAGGGCTAATACAGTGGTACCGATCAGGCCGGCAGCCATACTCCAGAAGTTGCGCTTGAAGTCTGATGCACCGCGCACTTCACCATAGAGGGTGGCGCCCCAGTTCGGCCAGAGGTTGAAGAAAACAACCATCGGAATCAGGGCCAGGCTGGCGCCGATGGCCAGTTTGTTCAACGGAGCAGCGGTAAAACCACCATCAGCTGAAGCGGTGAGGACCTGCTGGTAAACATCGCCTCCACCGGCAGCAAAGAAGTTGTTTGCATACTGGTTAAAGCCGGCAATGAAATCAGCACGGCTATTGACCAGCATCATGATGATCATCGTGGCCATACCCGCCATGCCCAAGTAGAAACAGAACTTTTGAATGCGGGCATACCAGCTCATGCCTAAGCTGACATAGATGAAAGCCAGAGCGATAACAATCAGGGAGGAAACAAAGAAACCATTGGTGCTGATGAACCAGCTGGCGGCGTTGGTAAAGCCGGCGCTGCCGGTCCAACCGCCCAGCATACCCAAGATTGGGGCAAAAACGTTAAAGGCAAGCATATTGCCATAGAGCGGGACCCAGTGCCAGAGAATCCAGGCCCAGCCGGTTATCGAAAGGACGAAGCCGATGCCGCCGCCCAGAATCCGGCTCTGCCATACATAATCGCCTCCGGCCCGGGGCATAACCGCCACCAGCAAACCGTAAACAAAGATTTCAAAAATGATAAAGATGCCGCTGATGATGATGGCGGTTAAGAGGTTTGCTTCGGGTATATAAGGGGCAAAAGCAAAAATGTAAAAACCGAGGGTTACCAGGTTAATTGAAAAGAAAGCGTAGACAAAGCCATCGAACACCGACCAGGAACGGACCAATCCGCTGGCTTTGCGAACGAACATACCAGGTTGTGCCATAATCTTAATCTTCCTTTCCTTTGTGTTTAGTGCGGCGCCTGTTGCGCCCGATCTTAATGCGGAACGCGAAGCGGTTATTTTTGTAAACGAACACCTCCTTAGATGAAAACTGATTTAAAACGGAGCAGAGCTGATCAAAAAGAACATGAGAAAAACAACAATGTGGCAATTAGCCCAGTAGTAAAGTTATTTAAATTTTCACATGCTATCACCTTTGTGGAAAGTGCAGAAATTATAGAAGTTGTTTGTGCAAAATGCACAACTCCGTAAACAATTACTGGCTTAAGCGGCGGCTGATCGAAGCCAGCATTAAGGGAAAAGTATCGATCTGATCAATTTCACAATGCAGCAGTTCTTCTATTTTTTGGAGGCGGTAATTGAGTGAGTTACGGTGGATATGAAGTTTTTCAGCAGTTTTGGTGCGGGAAAAATTACAGTCGAGATAAGCTTCAAGCGTTCCAACCAGTTCGCCGCCTTTTTCATGATCATAGTGCAGCAGTGGCTGATAGACCAGGTTAAAGAGCTCGTTTGTTTTTGTGCCGGTCAACAGGCGCTTTACTAAGTGATAGGGGGCCATTTCCGAGTAGCAGAGTGAAAAATCACTGCTATAGAGTTTTTTGCCGAGATCGATGGTTTCCCAGGCTTCCAGGTAGCAGGCACTGATCTGTTCGATGTCGGGGCAGAAATCCCCTGCTGCCAGGTAGAGAGATGCGCTGCCAAGCTGATCCTGCACATAGCTGCGAAGCGCAGATAGCAGATAGCGACAAAACGCAGGAGCCTGGTTGGGATTAGTTTTTTCCGTGGTATGGACAAGGATCACCAGGCTGCCTAAAGCTTCAACCACAATCCCATCTAAATTTTCTTGCTCTAAAGCTAAGCGAAACAATCTTTTCAGCCTTTTTTCAATAAAGTTGCGTTCCCCATCTTTTAAGGTCGTCTGGCTGTCGTAATAGGAGCGGTTTTCCCGGCTTAGCTCTGCCAAAATAACATAGTAACTGCCACTGGTTTCGAGGCCGTATTGACGTGCCTGAGAGTTAATGTTTTCACGATTCTTAATATTGCCCAGCAACAGTTCATTATAAAAATCAAGCTCACTTTTTCTTTCAGCTTCATGAATAGCATTTTCCTTTAAGATATGCAGGGATATAGCCATGGCTCCGGCCTCAAACGCAACTGTTTTTGCTTTTTCCAGCTCCTGTTCCAGATCAGGAACAACTAATACTCCGTAAAAATGATCACCGGCAACAACAGGAAAAAAGAAATCGGAGTGGTCGCTCTCGGCAGATCCATACTGATAGTATGCCGGTTTTTTGCTGAAGACCAGATCGCTGAGCAGCGCATCCGGGTAAAACTCGCCAAGTGGCAAATGGCCTTTGCTAAGTTGCCACTTTTCTACCAGCGGGACAGAGCTTTTTGCAGTCTCGGGCGGTGATACAGCATCAAGCAAAAAAAGATCGGCATCGGCCATTAAAACCGGTTTTTCCAGCAGAAGAGCCAAGGAGGTGAGCAGTTCCCGCAAACCTTTACCTTTGAGGACGATATCGGTCATCATGCTGTGTACTTCCTGGGCATATTCAAGGGCTTTGACCTGTTTGTCGAGGATCTGGCTCATCACGGGAACAATAACATCAATGTAGGAGCAGTCCGGCATCTCCAGCAGGGGCAGCTCGAGCTCATCGGCTTTTTTGATCAGCCGGGTGTCGATCTGTGAAATGTAGCGTTCCGGCGAGAAAATGATCAGTCCGGCACCGCCGCAGCTCTTAATGTCTTCAAGCATCTTCAGCTGGGCATCGATGTTATCTTTAAGGGCGTAAAAAGTGGTGGAGAGCAGTGAGTGGCGCCGGAACCAGATTGCTGCGTCGGGAACATCAATGATGTCTACCGCCCGAATTTCTTGATCTAGTCCGCTCGCACCGGCAATAACTTTCGCGTCGATCAATCCGCCGATTTGCAGGGCATCCCTTACGGTAATGGTCATCGGCTTTAACCCCGTTTCTAAACTATGTCGGTCAGCAATGCATCTTAAACAATATTATAAACTAATTAAGAAAAAAGCCGCCAGGGCTTTTTTCGGTTTAAAGTTCAGCTATCTGATTGGCAAGATTAATGATCTTGGTTAGTTCAGGAAAGTAAAAAATGGCCCAGGGTATTAATCCGTTCATACTCGTTGTCGAACAGTTCTTCCAGCTTGAAATCGAGTGTGTTGCAGAGAGCGGTCAGGTAGAAGAGATGTTTGCCCAACTCTTCGGCGATTACCTCGCGACAATGCTCACACATTTTTCCTTTGAGATGAGAATCCATATATTTGCCGCAATCTTTTAGCGAATCGCGGGCGGGGTATTCTCTTTTATTGGCACAGATAGAGACACATCCACAGTCGGTCACCGCTTTAATCACACTGCGGTTTACCCTTGCCGTCGACTCCTGATACTTGGTCAGACAATCCAGAACACTACGGTGGCGTATTAAAACCTCCGAAACGATATCCTGAAAGTTACAGACAACTTCGTTTTCCTTCACTGACCAGTCACCTCATTTTCTGTCTGGAGGACCTTACTGCCGCCATTATACTTTCTATTTTCAGCCCCTGTCAACCAGGCAGAGCCACACAGACAAAGTAAAAAGCCGCTTCAGCAGTAATATTTATCTGTCATTTTTTTACTGTTGTAATGATGATTTGAATATGTTAAACTGTTTGTTTAATTGACACTAACAGAGCGCTGTGTTACTATGTTTAATAGGATTAATCGGGGAGGCTGTCTATTGTTTAGTGTTGGAGACCGGGTTGTATATCCGATGCACGGGGCGGGAATAATTGAAGCAATTGAGGAGAAAGAGATCCTCGGTGCCTGGAAACAATATTATGTCATGAAACTTCCGCTGGGGGAAATGAAAGTGTTGATCCCTACTGATAATATTGTTCAGGTTGGTTTGCGCGGCGTGATTGAAAAGGAAGAAGTCGATCACGTATTTGTGGTGCTGAAAGGTGACCAGCCGGAACTGTCGGCCAACTGGAACAGGCGTTACCGTAACCACCTGGAGAAGATTAAGAGCGGCGATATCTATGAGGTGGCCGAAGTAGTGCGCAACCTGATGCTCAGGGAGCGAGAAAAAGGCTTGTCAACCGGTGAAAGTAAAATGCTTGAAACTGCCCGTCAGATTTTGGTCAGTGAGCTGATTTTAGTACAGGGCCTGGAGCAGACTGAGATTATAAGCGTTTTGGACGATATCTTTGAGCAAGCTCCGAAATAATTAAATTACCCAAAACTATTAACAACCGCAGATCATGCCTTGATTCCGGGGAAAACTTTAAGTTATAATGTTGCGAAGAGTTCCCGGAATTTTTATTTCCGTAACTGATTTATGCTAAAGCTTATAAAACGCTTGGCAATAACGGTATTTATACAGAAAGGAGGTGAGATTGATGGCCAATAAAATCTTAAGGATAGTCGGAACAATGATCGGTGTGGTGCTCGGAGTCTATGTTTTTATCATTATTTTACCTTTCCTCCAGTTTTTTATCAACATCCCGGCGGGAGCTTATTTTACTCCGGTCGGTATCGGTTATTATGCAGTTGGTGGTTTATTACTCGGACTCATACTTTACTTTCTTACCCCGGTTTTAGTTAGGGTTTTTAACCGTCTGTTGGGCTGGGCAGACAGCCGGCTGAAAGTGGTGCCAACCCAGGACATTGCCCTGGTAGTGTTAAGCTTGATCATCACTCTCTTTATCGGTCTTTTACTCAGTTATCCAATTTACCGGCTGCCGGTTGTCGGGATCTTTCTGTCACCGATTATTACCCTGTTTCTGGTCATTATCGGTGTTCGTTTTATCCTGAACCGCAAGGAAGAATTTACTTTCTTATCTTCCCTGTTTAACCGAAACATCCGTGGTGGGGGTCGTGAAAATGAGGTCTTCAAGATTCTTGACACCAGTGCGATCATCGATGGCAGAATAGTTGACATCTGTAAAACAGGTTTTATGGAAGGGGTAATCGTGGTGGCCGGCTTCGTGCTGGAAGAGCTGCGCCACATTGCTGATTCTCCCGATTTGCTGAAACGCAACCGCGGTCGGCGGGGTTTAGATGTACTGAACAAGATCCAGAAGGAGATGGATATACCGGTTCAGATTTACGAGGGTGATTTTGAAGAAATTGCTGAAGTTGACAGCAAGCTGGTCAAACTGGCGAAGACGATCAACGGTAAAATTATCACCAATGATTTTAACCTGAACAAGGTTTGCGAGCTGCAGGGTATATCTGTGCTGAATATCAACGAACTGGCCAACGCGGTTAAACCGGTTGTGCTACCCGGGGAAGAAATGACTGCCCAGGTTATCAAGGACGGTAAGGAAACCGGCCAGGGGATTGCCTATCTTGACGACGGAACGATGATCGTGGTTGAAGGTGGCCGTCGCTTTATTGGTGAAACGGTGGATGTGCTGGTAACCAGCGTGCTGCAGACTGCGGCGGGACGAATGATTTTTGCTAAACCAAAACAGGATGCCGATAGGCTTAACGGGGTTAAATAGATTTGAAACTAGGGGCGATAATCGCGGCTGCCGGATCAGGGTTACGTATGGAGAACAGCATCCGCAAGCAGTATCTGTTGCTTGAAGGGCTGCCGGTGCTGGTCCGTTCAGTGAGGCTGTTTTTGAATCACCCGGCATTGGTAAAGCTTGTGGTTGTCGTTCCTCCCGCAGATCTTGATGAAGCAGGCAGTCTACTTCAGCAATATTGCTCACTTGATTGTTTGGAGTTGGTCGGTGGCGGGTTAACGCGGCAGGATTCAGTTGAAAAAGGACTGCAGACCCTGCCCCGGGACTGTGAATTTATTTGTATCCACGATGCGGCGCGGCCCTTGGCCACTGCAACTCTGCTTGAGCGGTTGCTCAATGCTGCACTGGAATACGGGGCTGCTGTGCCGGTTGTTGAACTTAGCGATACAGCAAAAGTAGTCGACGAAGACGAAATGGTTGTTAGCACTTCGCCGCGCGATTACTTACGGCTTGTGCAGACCCCACAGGTCTTTAGGGCTGAATTGGTCAGGCAGGCTTACGAAGAAGCGGCGGCACACGGTACGCAGGCTACAGATGACGCCTCGCTGGTAGAGCTGCTCGGGAAACCGGTAAAAACGGTAGAAGGTGAAGCGGCCAACCTGAAGATAACCTCGCCGCCTGATCTGGTGTTGGCAAGCTGGTATCTGAAAGGGGCATCCTTATAAATGAACAGGGTCGGAACGGGTTTTGACCTGCACCGCCTGGTCTCCGGCAGACCGTTGGTCTTAGGGGGTATTACTATTAAACATCACCTCGGTTTGGATGGTTACTCCGATGCCGATGTTTTGCTTCATGCCCTGGCCGACGCTCTGCTCGGGGCAGCAGCCCTGGGCGATATCGGCAGGCATTTTTCACCTAACGATGAGCAATATCGTAGCATATCGAGTTTAATCCTGCTGGGTAGAGTAAAAAAGATGCTGGACGATAAGGGCTGGAAGGTAATCAACGCCGATACAGTGATCATTGCCGAAGAACCAAGGCTTGCGCCTTACGTTGATCAGATGGGCGAAAAAATTGCCGCCGTACTGGCTGTTCCACAGTGCCGGATTTCGATAAAGGCCACTACCACCGAGGGTTTGGGGGTTTGCGGGCGCGGAGAAGCGATCGCCGCCCAGGCGGTAGTGCTACTGGAAAAAGAAGATAGACCCTGCCCGATGGAGCACGAGGTGGTATAAGGGTAGGAGTATTGTGAATCAAGTTTAACTTAAGGAGCAAACGTCGATGTTTAGCAGGATCAGGGAGGATATCCAGGCAGTTAAAGAGCGCGATCCGGCGGCTAAGAGCACGCTGGAGGTACTGCTCTGCTACCCCGGCCTGCATGCGCTTTTCTGTCACCGGGTGGCACACTTTTTTTATCGCCGCGGCCTAATCTTGCTGCCACGGGTTATATCCAACCTGTCTCGATTCTTCACCGGGATTGAGATTCACCCCGGGGCTTCAATCGGTTCCTCTTTCTTTATTGATCACGGCATGGGGGTGGTAATCGGTGAGACAACGGAGATCGGCTCAAATGTGACCATCTACCAGGGAGTAACTTTAGGCGGTACCGGCAAAGAAAAAGGCAAACGCCACCCGACGATCGGCGATAACGTAGTTGTAGGCACCGGGGCCAAGGTGCTTGGTCCAATCACAATCGGCGAAAACAGCCGGGTCGGCGCCGGATCGGTCGTGCTTAGTTCGGCCCCTCCTAACTCTACAGTAGTCGGTATTCCGGCACGGGTGGTATACTATAACGGTGAAAAGGTTCCTACAATTAACCTTAATCACAGTGATATGCCTGATCCCGTAGCCGAGGCGCTGAGTCGCCTGCAGGAACAGATCGATCAACTGCGTTGCCAGCGCTTTGAAATTGAAAACGGAGTGTGTAATTGTGGCAATAAAGATTTATAACACCCTGACTCGCAGTAAAGAAGATTTCAACCCGGGCAATCAGCCCCAGGTTACCTTTTACGTCTGCGGGCCCACTGTTTACGACTTTATTCATATTGGCAACGCCCGTGTTTTTATCATTTTTGATGTTATCAGGCGTTACCTGCAGCACCGGGGCTTCGATGTTACGCTAGTCCAGAATTATACCGATATTGACGATAAAATGATCAACCGGGCAAACGAACAGGGGATAACTGTGCCCGAGCTGGCCGCCAGGTTTATCGAAGCATATGAACAGGATGTAGCCGCTCTGAAAGTGCGTCCCGCTGATCTTAAGCCGCGGGCAACCGAACACATTGAACAGATCATCGAATTGATTGAAAAACTGCTGGCAAAAGGCTATGCCTATATCAGCGAAGGTGATGTTTATTACGATACATCATGTTATGCCGATTACGGCAAGCTTTCGCAGCAAAAACAGGATGAGCTGCTGGCCGGAGCCCGGGTCGAGCCGGGCGAAAAGAAACATAGCCCCCTTGATTTTGCGCTCTGGAAGCAAAAAAAAGTAGGGGAACCCTTCTGGGAAAGCCCCTGGGGTGAAGGCCGCCCGGGTTGGCATATCGAATGTTCAGCTATGTCAACTCATTATATGAATGATACTCTGGATATCCATGCCGGGGGCGCTGACCTGATCTTCCCCCATCATGAAAACGAAATTGCCCAGACCTGGGGTGCTGACGGTCGGCCTTTGGCCCGCTACTGGATGCATGCCGGCTACCTTAACCTCGAGTCGCAGAAGATGTCGAAGTCACTGGGTAATGTGCGCACTGTGCGTGAGTTGCTGGTGCAGCACGACCCACTTGATTTGCGGTTTCTGATTCTTTCCGCTCACTACCGCAGTCCGCTCAATTTTAGCACCGAACTGGTCGCCCAGAGCGGTGCCGGGAGGCAGCGCCTTCAGGGGATGATCGATAATCTTCTGGTGGCTCTGAAAGGTGCTGCCGCACAGCAGGGCGAGGGGGAAGAAAAACTGCAGGCTAATTTAAAAGAAGCACAAGAGCGCTTTGTAAACGCCATGGATGATGATTTCAACACAGCTGATGCCCTCGGAGTGATCTTCGACCTGGCGCGCAACTGTAATATCTATTTAAAAGAAAGCCATCCTTATCATCAGAAACTGCTCGGTGAAGTTTTACAGTTTTATCGTGACTTTAATGCAATTTTTGAGGTGCTGGAGATCTCCGAAAAGCAAGAACTGGAAAAAGAAATCAGCGCCCTGATCACCAGGCGCGACGAGGCCAGGGCGACTAAGGACTGGGCTACTTCCGATCGGATCAGGGATGATTTGTCAGCCAGGGGTATTGTTCTGGAAGATACTCCGCACGGCACCCGCTGGAAGCATAAGGAGTAGTTGGTTTGATTGTGATGAAAACAGTTTTTAGTTTTATGTTTTAGCGAGAGGTGACGGATTATGGCTTATATCAGGGAAAGAACAATAGAGGCAGCGTGGAGAATGGTGCTCTGGAACTGTGCCCGTTACGGTTACAGCTACCGGATTAAAAAAGGCAGCTACGAAGGGCAGCTGCGTAAACAGCTTGCCCATCTGACCGTGGTGATTGAAGAGCCGTACACCCGTCCTCTTTCAGTTTGGCTGCCTGAGAATTGCGGCATCCCGGCGCCTACTTCGGAAGAGCGAATCCAGAATTATTTTTACGAATACCTGGCCACTGACACCAAATGCGAGATGGAGGACTACACCTATGGTCAGCATCTGGCACCCCAGCTGCCAAAGGTTATTGATCTCTTAAACAGCTCAAGAGGGGCAACCAACCAGGCCTGCATGAACATTGGCGGTCAGGAGAACGTTGACTTGGCAGATCCGCCCTGCCTGCGGGTGGTTGACTTCAAGGTCGTCGACGGCAAGTTGAACTTGACTGTTTTTTTCCGCTCCTGGGATATCTTTGTCGGTTTTCCGGAGAACTTAGGCGGCCTGCAGCTTTTAAAAGAGTACATTTTAATGCAGCTCAACTTCCCCGTTGAAGACGGGCCTATTACCGCTTACTCATCGGGAGCTCATATTTACGAACAATATTTCCCGCTTGTAAATTTGCTTAATGCTCATAAATGTTAAAGTTTGCTTACGCTGAACCTGAGGTGAGAGATGGGGGATAAAAGAGGCCCGGCAGAAAAAAAAGACCGCTTTGCCCCACCCACGAATGAGCTGATCGGCGGACGGCAGGCGGTTTTAGCGGCGATCTGCTACGGTACTGTTAAACGGATTCTACTGGCTGAGGACTCCAGGGGAGAGGTTATCAATGAGATTTTGACTCTCGCCGGCAGTAAAAAAATTACCGTGGAGCGGCTTAAAAAAAACTCATTTTTAGATCAGGCCGGTTTTATCCCCGGGCACCAGGGTGTGGTTGCTCTTGTTCCCCCTTACCGCTACTGTGATCTCGATCAACTGATTGCCGCCTCACGCGCTCAGGCTGACCCCCCTTTTCTGTTAATGCTTGATCATCTTGAGGATCCACAGAATCTCGGCGCCATTATGCGCACTGCTGATGCGGTCGGGATTGATGGTCTGGTTATCCCTGCTCGTCGGGCTGCCGGGGTTACTGCGACTGTGCGCAAAGTTGCTGCTGGTGCTGCTGAGCGGGTCAAGGTGGCGCTGGTTACAAACTTAAGTCAGGCCGCAGCCAGGTTCAAGGCAGAAGGCTTCTGGCTCTACGGGGCTGAAGCTGATGGTGACATCCCTTACTACCAGGCTGATTACCGGCTTCCACTGGTTCTGGTTATCGGCTCAGAGGGCAAAGGCCTTTCCACCCTGCTGCGAAAAAATTGCGATCAGACTCTATCGATCCCGATGCCCGGCAAAGGGGCTGGTTCGCTTAATGTTTCTGCTGCGGCTGCTGTTCTGATTTATGCCGCCCTAGGTCAGAGAGAGGGCTGGTCTGGATGAAAGCGCCGATGCTCATCGTTGATGGCTACAATATAATCGGATCCTGGGAAATATTAAAAAAACTAAAAGAAAAAAATTTCGGCAGTGCCCGCGACCAGCTTATCTCAATTCTCGCTGCCTTTTACCCCTGGTGTTGGGGAAGAATTATCATTGTTTTTGACGGCCAGAATTTTGCCTGGGATCACCATGATGGGGTAGAAGTTGTTTTTACCGAGGCGAGTGAAAGCGCTGACACGCTGATTGAACGTCTGGCTGCCGGTCTTGCTGCTTGCTCCCGGGTCGAGGTGGCCACCTCCGATTTCGCCGAGCTGAGGGCGGCTTCGGCCTTAGGCGCCACAGTCCTTTCGGCACCGGCGCTCGAAGAAAGGCTTAAAATGGAGCGAGAGGCTTTTAGCGAGCGGTTGGCCCGTAAGAATAGAGGGAAAAGCCTGATCTTAAATGACCTGCTCCAGCAGTCGGTAATTGACGGACTCGAAAGGCTACGTAAAACATGACAGTTTATGCAAATTAGGTGGCAATAAAAAGGTTACATAAAACCGGTTACATAAAACTGCTCCAAAATGCTTGACCCTAATAGGGCATTAAGTTATAATACTCTGGAAAGCCTACACTGTTCCCACCAGAAGATTTCAAAACGGAGGCGATAGTATTGAGCTTTTTAGCTCATGAGTTGAAGTATTCCTGCCAGGGCGAGAATAACTTTGAAATCCGCACCGACGAAGACATCGTGATGGATGCAAAAAGCGGCGACATCATTGCCCTTGAGTACCTGATCAACAAGTACAAGAATTTTGTTAAAGCCAAAGCCCGTTCCTACTTTTTAATTGGCGCCGACCGCGAAGATATAATTCAGGAAGGTATGATCGGCCTTTACAAGGCAATCCGCGATTTCCGCGACGACAAACTTTCTTCATTCCGAGCGTTTGCCGAGCTCTGCATCACCCGCCAGATTATAACGGCGATCAAAACAGCAACGCGTCAGAAGCATATTCCTCTGAACTCATACGTTTCTTTAAATAAACCGATTTATGATGAAGATTCCGATCGGACCCTGCTTGACATTCTTTCCGGGACCAAAATAACCGATCCGGAAGAGCTGATGATCAACCGGGAAGAGTACAACGACATTGAATATAAGATGGGCGAGATCTTAAGCGAACTTGAGTGGAAAGTGCTCACTCTCTATCTCGAAGGCAAATCATATCAGGAGATTGCCATTGACCTGGAACGTCATGTCAAGTCGATCGATAATGCCCTGCAGCGGGTTAAGCGCAAGCTTGAGCGGTATCTTGAAGTACGCAAGACCTGATTTGGTCATTGATCGCTGCCACCAGATGAGATCGAAAGGCAGCACAGTATCTGTTGACTTTTAAAAAAGGCCAGTGTATAATCAGTATCGCTTAAACGCGGGTGTAGCTCAATGGCAGAGCCCTAGCTTCCCAAGCTAGTCGCGTGGGTTCGATTCCCATCACCCGCTCCATTGACGCCGCGGGGTGGAGCAGTCTGGTAGCTCGTCGGGCTCATAACCCGGAGGCCGCAGGTTCAAATCCTGCCCCCGCAACCATTATAAGGAAATCGCAGTCGCGGTTTCCTTATAAAAATGATCAACACTGTTTATGCTCACGTAGCTCAGTCGGTAGAGCGTATCCTTGGTAAGGATAAGGTCACCGGTTCAATCCCGGTCGTGAGCTCCATCGGCGGCGTAGCTCAGCTGGCTAGAGCACGCGGTTCATACCCGCGGAGTCCGGGGTTCGAATCCCTGCGCCGCCACCATTTTTGTATTACGGCCGGTCATTCAAAAAGCTCCGGCCATTAGCCGGGTAAGGTTTAATTGCCTGAACCCTTTCCTTAAATCCTGGGAGGTGTATTAAATTGGCTAAGCAGAAGTTTGAGAGGACGAAGCCGCACGTAAACGTAGGGACGATTGGTCACGTGGACCACGGCAAAACAACCCTGACTGCAGCGATGACAGCATGTTTATCGAG
>Ga0194126_10002395_pt1 | contig 30385 bp, 28 predicted proteins | sample TA2KigC150mmetaG_FD_148641 | JGI IMG/M metagenome (GOLD analysis project Ga0194126, IMG submission 148641) | Freshwater microbial communities from Lake Tanganyika, Tanzania - TA2015035 Kigoma Deep Cast 150m | ecosystem: Environmental > Aquatic > Freshwater > Lake | place: Tanzania: Lake... | reverse complement strand
AGATGTCGGTTACGGTGTCCGGCAGGCCAGCGAGTTCCTCAGTCGAGTAGAACCTGGCGGCAGCACTTGTGTTCTCCACGGTCACTTCCGACGGGTCGCAGCAGCTAGCAGGCTGATTGGGACAGCAACAGCTTGCCCGGGATGGTTTCTCAACAAAGCGGCTGGCGATGTTACCATAGGTCTGGCGCACAGCCTCTTTTATCCTTTCATCAGTCGCCATCTCGTTCATTTTCGTTTCCTCCTTCTTAAACATGGATGTATTTAAATCTATCTATGTATCGCGGTAAAAAAATAACCTCTACATCTCAAACACCTCCTGCACGTCGAATTTAGCGATGAGCTGGCCGCAACATTCAATCACGTTGTCGCGATTGATGGCGTAGAACACCTCCTTGCCTTCCTTGCGGCTGGTCACCAGGCCGAACTGCTTGAGGATGCTCAGGTGGTGGGAGATGGTTGGCTGGGACATGGTAAAGGCATCCACGATGTCGCTGACACGCATTTCCCCATCCAGCAACATCTCCAGGATCCGCTGCCGCGTCTCGTCAGCCAAGGCTTTGCAGAATTCTACACAGTTAACCCTCACGACTCACCCCCGAACCCATAGACGTTTTTCAATGCATCTATATTTTATCATACTTTTCCAATTTGTCAAGTACGGTAGCTCTAGGGATAATGCAATAAGTCGGCGCTATCCACAATTGGCTTATCCAGAGCCTCATATAAGCTTAGTAGCTTCGCTGCTGCCTTTTGCCAGGTGAACTGCCTCGCCTGCTCCAATCCCTTGGCGATCATTCCCTCCCGCAGCGCGTTATCCTCCAGAACTCGCTTCATGGCCTCGGCCAGGGCCTCCGCGTCGGTGGCTTCCACCATTAGCCCAGCCTCGCCCACCACCTCAGGCAGGGAAGAGGCGTTAGAGGCGACCAGCGGCTTGCCGCAGGCCAGGGCCTCCAGGGGCGGCAGTCCGAAGCCCTCGTAGAGGGAGGGGAAGACGAACAGGTCGGCCAGGTTGTAGAGAGCAGGCAGGTCCTCGTCGGCGACAAAGCCAGGAAATGAGACCTGCTCCTCCAGGCCCAGTCGTTCGACGATAGCGAAGATGTCCTCGTAGAGCCAGCCTTTGCCGCCGGCGATGACCAATCGCAAATCGCAAATCGCAAATCGCAAATCGGCAAAGGCTTCGATGAGGGTGGTGAAGTTCTTGCGGGGTTGCAGGGTGCCAAGGCCGAGGATGAACCTCGGGGGCAGGTTATATCGCTTTCTCACTTCTTCCAGGAGGGCCTGATCCTCGATAGGGTGGAAGCGCTCTTCTACACCAGGGTAGACCACTTCAATCTTGTCGGGTTCCACGTCCAGCAACTCCACCAGGTCGTCTTTGGTGTTCTGCGAATCGGCCAGCACCAGATCGGCGCGGTGCACGGAGCGGGGGACCACTTTGTTCAGATAGGCCCGCAGGTTGGCGTCGGCGCACTCCGGCAGACGAATGAAGGAGAGGTCGTGGACGGTGACCAGGGTTTTGGCCCGGCGCAGCGGCGGCAGAACGAAGTCGGGCGAGTGGAAGATGTCCACCGGGCCGGTGGCAAGCTCCACCCAGAGGGGCAGTTGCAGGCGCTGCCAAAGGATGGCCAGGGCGCGGTCGGAGAGAGGCACCGCGCACGTCTGAAAGTTGGGCGGCCAGCCCGTGTTCGCCAGTTCCTGCCCCTTGTACCTTGCTTCCTGCTGCTGCCCGCCTGCCGCCGCGAACAGCACGTAATCGTTCTCTCGGTCGAGCTCCGCCAGCGCCCTCACCAGCTCTCGTGTATAACGCCCGATGCCCGCCCCCTGGCGAACCGCCGCTGTGTAGTCTATGCCGATGCGCAAGGCTAAATCCCCCGGAAGGTCCAAAGGCGATTGGCGCCAAAGTTCCAGAACAGCACGATGATGGTAGCGATCGCCTTGGACGAGTTATAGGCCAGCCCGTAGTGATTGAAGCCAACGTTGAGGGCTAACGCTGCCATTGGAGCCGACAACAGCCCTGCCTCACCCAGCACCCAGGCATCCAGGTTGAGAAAGATGGCCTGGTTCAGCAACAGGCCGCCGACGTTGACCAGGAAGAACTGGACGAGTTGAGGGGCGATGGGCCTGTCCCTCGCTTCGGAAAACGTCCACAGCCTGTTCCAGACGAAATTGCTGATCACCGCCACCGTGAACGAGCAGGTGTTAGCCAACACCTTGCTGAAGCCGAACGCCAGAATGAGCAGATTGAGGATGCCAAAATCAATCACTGTCCCCAGCATGCCCACTGTGGCGAATTTGAAAAAGCGGGTGATCTCTTTAGAATTGGCGTGGGCGAAATTGACAACTCTGGATAGCGTAAAGCTTTCCTTCATGAATAAGTCCATCCAATTAGGCCGTATTGCGTATTGCGTATTCCGTTACAACCAACACGCAATACGCAATACGCATCACGTCCTCACGTCTTCACGTTTCACCGCTACGACTAGCAATCCCAACAGGATAGCCACGTGCAAATACATGTTGTGCACGTAGAGGTTATCGAAGAAGTTGTGCACCGAGAGGTGGGTCAGGACGCCCATGATGCCTGCGGCCACCCCTCGCCAGTAGCCCGGCGTCGTTCGGACGACCTTCCAGGCTTGCCAGAAGGCCGCTCCCCAGAGGATGAGGTAGGCCGCCAGCCCGATCAGCCCCGCTTCGGCGGCGATGTTCAGGTAGTAGTTGTGAGCATGACCCAGCGCTTCCGTCCAGCCTGGAAGGGAATACGCCGGGTAGACAGGCTCGTAGTTGCCGATGCCCACTCCCAGCCAGGGCCGGTCGTCGAACATCCCCCAGGCGGCCTGCCAGTGGGCCATCCGCTCCACCACGGCGTAGTTGGCATCGGTTAGTTTTACGCCGCGCACATCGAAAACCCGCAGGTAAGGGAGGAAATCGGTGATTCGCTGCATGATGCTCTGGGGCAGTGCCTGAAAGCTTCCCCACAACAGCACCGAGGCCATCAGCAGACAAAGCAAAACGCAGAGAACTACTGTTCGACGGCTGTACGCCAGGTTAATCACAATAAAAGCAGCAGCAAAGCCCAGCCAGGCCCCGCGGGACCAGCTCATAAGCAAAGCGGCGCCCATTGTGGCCAGGCCAATGGTAGCGAGTAGGCGACCAATATCAAATATCCAATATCTCCAATATCCCCATCCCCCAGTTCCTAACAACACACCCCAGGCCAGCGGCAAAACCAGCCCCAGGTAGCCCCCATACGGATTGGGCTGCTCGAACGTGCCGTAGGCTCGCACGAAGCGACCCATGACCACAAAAGCCTGCGGCCCCACGCGGCCGAAGAACTGATAGAATCCGAGCAGGGCCTGGCCGATGCCCGCCAGCAGCATCAGAAGGACCACCACCCTGGCCTGTTCCCTTTCGATGACATTGGCTACGAAGAGGTAGATGCCCAGCACCTCCAGCCACTTGAGGATCTCTTTGAAGCTGTATCTCAGCGAGAGGGCTCCCGTCAGCGACAGGAGAATAGCCCCCAGGAAGAGGAGCAGGGGCAGAACCAGTGGCGGGTAGATGATCCTGATCTCCCTGGCGGCGACCATTACTTCGCTTCGGCTCAGTACATGCTTAGCCAGCCAGCCGGTCAGCACCAGCCCCACCAGCGCCTCTGCCGCCCCCACCGTGAAGCCGCTGATGGTGATTTCCCGCACCGATCCGAAGGGCACAGCCAGGATCAGGAGGTACAGGCCAACCTCAGGGCGGATCAGGGTAACCAGGAAGACGATACTGCCCAAGATCGCACCTCCCGCTAGCGTCAAGGGCAGGAGAGCGATGCTCAGGCCGACGGCGAGCACGATCAGCAGCAGTGCCGTATTGAACAGCGGGCTCCCCCAACTGAGATATGCCTTCTTAGACCCGTTCCCTAAACCACTCAATCGTCTCTCGCAACCCTTCCTCCAGGCCGACCCTGGGCTCCCAGCCCAGCACCTGCCTGGCCTTGCTGATATCCGGGCGGCGCACCTGGGGATCGTCCTTGGTGCGCTCGTCGGTTGGGGCAACGAAAACGATCTCCGATGAGGAGCCAGAGATCTCCAGTACCTCGTGGGCGAATTCCAGGACAGTCATCTCGGTGGGGTTGCCCAGGTTGACGGGATAGACCTCGTCGGACAGGAGCAGGCGATAAATGCCCTCCACCATGTCTAATACATGACAGAAGCTGCGGGTACGTGAGCCCTCGTCGTACACCGTCAGCGGTTCGCCCCGCAGGGCCTGGACGATGAAGTTGCTCACCACCCGGCCGTCGTCCAGCCTCATGCGCGGGCCGTAGGTGTTGAAGATCCTGGCGATCCGCGTATCCACGCCGTGGTAGCGATGGTAGGCCATGGTCATGGCCTCGGCGAAGCGCTTGGACTCGTCGTACACCCCGCGTGGCCCGACCGGGTTGACGTGGCCCCAGTAGTCCTCGCGCTGAGGGTGCTCCTGAGGGTCGCCATACACCTCCGAGGTGGAGGCCAGGAGAAAAGTGGCTTTCTTGGCCAGGGCCAGCCCCAGGGCCTTGTGGGTGCCCAGCGCCCCCACTTTGAGGGTGGGGATAGGCTTCTCCAGGTAATCCACCGGGCTGGGCAGGGACGCCAGGTGAAGAATGGCATCCAGGTGCCCCTCCACGTAGATATAGTTGGTCACGTCGTGCTTGATGAACGAGAAATCATCCCGGCCCGCCAGGTGAGCGATGTTATCAGTGCTGCCGGTGCTCAGGTTGTCCATGGCGATGACCTGATGCCCTTCGGCCAGGAAACGATGGCAGAGGTGCGAGCCGATGAACCCGGCTCCACCCGTGATCAGGATACGCATCATAACCCTCCTGGATTTGGATTAAGCCGTAGTATACAACAAATGGCCGATGGCGTCAATTTTGGTCCAGTTGACCTTAACCTCATTAGAGCGCTGGAAACATGCCTTGGATCACCCTGGGATGGAAGAACGCTCAGTTTCCGCAGAAATCAAAAGCGAGCGCAGCCCTCACTACTCAGCAATGTTTGGGCAATTTAGAACATGCGCTCGCTAGTAATACCTGTAAAAAGCCCCTGCGGGCCACAGTTGCAGGGGCTGGACGTTACCCCACCCCCGCTATGGCGGCTGGCATCACCGACCATATCTGGACGCTAGAGGAATTGCTCTTGCTTCGGGTGCTGCGCCTCGTCCTTCGAACATCTCGTAGAGGCCGCCCTCCAGGAGGGCCACGAGTATCGAGGAGGCCGTGAGGTCGGCGGTGGTGCCTGGGTTCAAACGGTGATTTTCTTCCCTGAGGTAGAGGTCGAATTCCTCCAATGCTTCCTTCCCCCGCTCTGAGAAGACCCCTCCCCATTCCAAAACCATCCTCGCCTTTCGTGAGACTTCTTCGGCGATGGCGGGGCCATTCTTCCTTCCGATGAGGGTGTCGGGCACCTCGGCCAGGATGGTGAGGGAGGCCTGAACGACGGAATCCATCAGGTTCCGAGATTGCTCCCAATAGCTCACCAGTGAGGGATATCCAAGTTCGAAGGTTATCTCGTAATCAGTCACATATTCCATGGCGATGGAGTCCCTGTCCTTTGCCAGCCACATCGCCTCCCTGAGGGTGATGTCAACCTCCTCGGTGATATCGTATTTCTCCACCCTCCCCATCCCGCCGGGTCGGGCGAGCCTTATTGCCTCGTAGGCTTTGCAGGCATCATCCACCGTGAGCGAGGCCAGCACCTTGCTCAGCCTCTTCCTGAGGTTGCCAGGGCCATAGGCCTTCACCAGCGGGACAAGGAGGAGCACGATGCCCAGGTTTGTGTTGTAAGAGACGAACCTCTGGGTGTCCCTTATCGCTCTCAGGATAGACTTCCCCACAGGTACCCTCTTTACATCCCTGAGAGCGGGCCCTATGGCTATGGCGCTGATGAGGAAGTCCTCGTATCTGAGATCGGGGAAATCCTTGTATCGGGTCACATTTCCCGGCTTCTCGGCGCTGGCCTCTAAGACGCACGCGCTCTGGGCGGCCCACACTACCTCATTGGGTTTCAGATGTCGCATCCCTAATCACTCATACATCTTTGGGCCGACAGTGATCCCAACCTTGGGCAGCCCCACCAACAGAGGGACGCCGATGATGGCGGCCCCCAAGGCAAACGCCAGTCGCTCCACAGGGGCAATGGGAAGAACGGCCAGCCATATCTCCCTGGGTAGAGCGAACATGATCAGGGCGATCAGGTTGCCCAGTGATTGGTCAACGACGGTGCACGTCAAAGCGGTGACGAACAGGCCAGCGAACATCCTGGTCCTGTTGTCCGATCTAAGCCAGTCCCCTCCCCGGATCCATCCTATAGCGATGGCCAGGAAGCCTAATAGATAGAGACAGGGGACGAACCAGGCCTGCCGGCCCAGAGGGAAGATGTACCAGACCAGGCCCAGAACCAGGACGGCTACCAGCGGCCAGATCCATCTTTTTTGCATGGCCAAGCCGGTCACTAACGCAGCAAGGGTGGGGATGACGAAGGTGATAGGGCCGAACACAGGAGGGACCAGCAGTCCTCCGATGAACGTTCCAATGGCCGCACAGATAGCTCCCGCCCATGGCCCGAAGAAGACGCCAGTAAGCGGTATAAGAGCGTTGCTAAGGCTGAAAGTAGCGCCGGTACCGATTATCGGCGTCGCGGGCAGGAGGACCGCTACGGCGATCAGCGCCGCCCACACTGCGATCACGGCAGGGTGAGTGGGGATTAATCCTCTCCTCTTCATGACTTATATCTCCTTTCCATGGCTTCAGGGGATATTCTCCCCCAGGCTTCCACTAACGTTTCACGTTTCACGTTTCACGTTTCAGATAAGTGTCTCGCTACCACCCCCTTTACCAGTTTCCCAATTTCAGTAGATCACAATTCCACCGATGTGAGGCGGTTGTACTGCCGAACGTGGGCTCGGAGTGCAACTCCGCGCCATCAATTGTGATGTACCGAATTTACCAATTTACCAATCACTGCCTCGCCCAGCTCCACCACCGTCAACACATTTCTGGGCAAGCCTAGATAGTCAGGGAGGGCCTGGGCCAATTGAGTGATCTGGGGCGGGGCTACATGGGTTCGCAGAAGCACTTCAGGTTGAGAAAATACAGCGGCCGGGGTATCATCTAACAGTATCTTCCCTTTCCGGAGGACGATGACCCGCTGAGCATATTCGGCCACCAGGTCCACATGGTGAGTGGCAATGACGATGGTGTGGCCCTCCTGGTGCAACCGTTTGGCGATCCCCATGATCTGGTGGTGGCCTCGATAGTCCTGTCCCATGGTGGGCTCGTCCAGAAGGATGATGTGGGGCTCCATGGCCAATACCGAGGCGATAACCACCCTGACCCGATCTCCTATGGCCAAGGCCAGCGGAAACTCCTGGCGAAAGCGCTCCAAACCCAGCATGGCAATAGCCTCTTCCACCCGCCTCACCACTTCGGGGTCAGGAAGGTTTAGGTTACGGGGCCCGAAGGCGATCTCCTCCTCCACCGTCTGGGAGAAGAGCTGCTGATCGGGGTTCTGCAATATAAGGCCGACCCGCCTGGATAGTTCAGCCACGGTGGTCTGACGTGTATCAAAGCCTTCCACCAGCATCCGGCCTCGCGTTGGCTTCAGGAGGCCCACGATGTTTTTGAGCAGAGTAGTCTTGCCTGCGCCATTCTGCCCGATGATGGCCACGAATTCGCCTTTCCCAACCTCGAAGCTGACATCCTCGAGGGCAACCACGCCATAGGGCTGGTAGATGTAAGTTAAGTTCTCCACCTTGATGTCAGAAACCAGGTTTTTCGCTTGATAAAGTGTTGTTTGGCACTCCAGAACGTCCAGCGAGCAGTCACTGGCTTGGTTAGGGCGACAAAAAAACCTGGTTTCTCTCCACATGTCGGGTAGTGAATTGAGCAATTGCTCGATCCCTCTCCTCGCCTGCTCGGTGGTGATCGGGAATTCGGAGAGGTGGAGAGAGCGCTCCTTCAGATAGATCGCCAGTTGAGAGACCTGAGGGGGCCGGATCCCCGCACGCCGAAGCAACCCCTCTCTTTCGAAGACCTCTTGAGGGGTACCCTGGGCAATGAGCCGACCCTGGTGGAGGATGAGAACCCGATCAGCGAACTGAGCCACCTCCTCGCTCTTGTGGGTGGCCATGAAGATGGTCACATCGTATTCCTGGTTCAGTTTCCGTACCACTGAGAGGACCTCCGATGTGCCCACCGGATCCAGTTGGGAGGTGGCCTCGTCGAGCACCAGCACCTCCGGCCGCATAGCTAAGGCGGCGGCGATGGCCAATCTCTGCTTCTGCCCTCCTGAAAGGGATGTGGGAGAGCGCTCCTCAAAGCCCGTCAAACGCACGACCTGCAGGGCCCACCTCACTCGTTCGAGGATCTCATCCGCCTCAATGCACAGGTTCTCCGGCCCAAATGCCACCTCGCTGATGACCTTAGTGGTGAAAAGCTGGGCCTCCGGGTCTTGCAGCACGATGCCCACTTTCTGCGCGAGCTCAGCTACGCTGACCTCCTGGGTATTCAGGCCAGCGACGATGACGGAGCCCTCCATTTGCCCTCCCTGAAAATTAGGGATCACTCCATTCAGGAGCTGGCAGAAAGTGCTCTTGCCAGTGCCATGCTCGCCTAAGATGGCCACGAATTCACCTTTGGAGATGGTGAGGTTCAGCCCCTCTAAGGCATAGCATTTGGCACCCGGGTAACGATACGACACATCATCCATAACGATATAGGGCTCCCCAGTCCTGTACTGAGCGAAGCGAACGTGTCCCATTGCCTCTCCTAGCTTAAGAAATTCATCAGCAAAGCGGCCAGACAGTAGAGCGCAACTAAGGCAATGAAAGCCCAATCCCTAGGCTTCATGGCGATGTCCTCGATGTAAGTCCTCTTCCCCTTGGCCCCAAAGCCCCTGGACTCCATGGCTACAGCGGTTAATTGACCTCGGCGCATGGCTCCAATGACCAGTGGTGTTACCAAAAGGGGGTAGGCCTTCAGTTTGGCGATAGGGCCCCCCTTTTCGAAGGTGCGAAAGGCCCTTAACTTTTGGGCGTCCGTGATAAGCCTGGCCTCGGCCTGCAGGGTGGGTATCAGGTTGAGTGCGGTAGTAATTGTATAGGCGAGCTGATATGGCAGCCCTAAGCGCACGAAGCCCAAAGTGAGGAGGTGAATGGGCGTGGTCATGCTCACCAAGGGCAAAATGGGGATTATGGCCAGCAGCCTAGCCACGATGAGGAAAGCGAAGAGAACGCCTTCTCCAGTTATGTTGCCCTTGCCTCCAATGAGGGGCACAGATGGTGGGATAAGGGGGTTGATCAGTATGACCTCGCCTGGACGCAGGACGACCTGCACCACAAACAGAAAGGCTATGAGGCCTCCCCACATCTTGAGATGACTGCCCATGGTGCGGAGTGGTAACCTGGCGATGCACCACAGGGCAATGACCGTCAGCAATACAGCTACAGCGACATGGATGTGTTGGGTGACGAATATCACGATGGTGAAGAGCAACAGGAAGATGATCTTAGCTCTGGGGTCCAATCGGTGGAACAAACTCCGGCCGGGATAGTATTCTACGGGAGAATCCATTTTAGTCAGAAGTCTCCAGATCAACGATCTTTAACACGAATCTCGGAGCACCAGCTCGGTGGGCAGGAGCCGCCTTGTGGGAGGCTTGCTTTTGTCCCTGATTCTCTCCACCAGCATTTCAATGGCCACAGCCCCCATCTCGTGCTTGGGCTGGGCTACCGTGGTCAGGCTGGGATTGGTGAAAGAAGCAAGGGCGATGTCGTCGCAGCCGATGACGGCCACATCGTGAGGTATTTTCAGCTTCTTCTGGCTGGCGGCGCATATCGCCCCGATGGCCATCAGGTCGTTACAGGCGAAGACGGCGGTGGGTGGTTCGTCGAGGGCCAGGAGCTCTCCCATCGCCTGGTAGCCGCCTAAGCAGCGGAAGTCACCATGGACGACGAGTTCCTCGCTTAAGGGGATGTCGTGCTCTTCCAGGGCCTGCCGGTAGCCTTCCAGGCGTTTGTTGCTGATGTCCAGTTCCCGTGGCCCGGCGATACACCCTATACGGTGATGCCCCAGGCCGATGAGATGTTTGGTGACCTGGTGGCCACTTCCCACGTTGTCGGCGATGACCGTGTCCACCTCCACGCCGGGGAGCTCCCGGTCGCAGACGACGACGGGCATCTCCTGCTCGATGAGAGCCTGGACGTGGCTGGAGCTTTCGCCAGCGGCCACGAAGATGATGCCGTCCACTTTCTTCTCCTGGAGCAGCCCTATGTAATCGGCCTCTCTGTGCAGGTCGCCGTCGGAGTCGCACAGGATGACATTATAGCCCAGCTCGAAGCCCGCGTCCTCCACCCCTCTGGCCACCTCGGCCAGGAACGGGTAAGAGATGTCGGGCACGATCATGCCGATGTTTTGCGTCCTCCGGCGCCGCAGGCTCTTGGCGATGGCGTTAGGGCGGTAGTGGAGTTCGCTCATCGCCTGATAGACCCTGGCTTTAAGCTCATCGCTCACAAAGCGAGTCTGGTTGATCACGTGGGATACGGTAGCAGTAGAGACCCCGGCTCTTTCAGCAACGTCTTTAAGAGTAGCGATTTCGATCACCTCCATTTTAAACGATTACGTAATCGTTTAATTCAAATATAACACAAAAGGTCACAAAAGTCAAATTTGACATCCCCATGTTTTTATCCTATAATTGGTAAACGTTTACGTAAACGATTAACACAGGAGGGAAAATGGGTCCGCTAAACAAAGCCTATCTGGGCCTGGGCTCGAACCTGGGGGACCGCCAGAATAATCTCGTCCAGGCCCTGCAACAGATGAAAGCCCAGATCGCGGTGGAAGAGGTCTCCTCCTTCTACGAGACCGAGCCGGTGGGTTATTTAGATCAGCCGCGCTTCATCAACGCCGTCTGCCGAGTCTCCACGGGATTATCCCCCCAGGAGCTTTTCCACTTCCTGAAGCGCATCGAGCGGCGCATGGGGCGCCAATCCGCATTTCGTAACGCGCCCCGCCCCATTGACATTGACATCCTGTTCTACGATGACCTGATTCTGGAATCGCCCGAACTCACCATCCCCCATCCTCGCCTGGCCCAGCGCGCCTTCGTGCTTGTCCCGCTGGCCGAGATCGCCCCCACTTTAGTCCACCCGGTCTCGAAAACCACCATCGCTGAACTGTTGCGGGAGGTGGATTCCAGCGGGGTGAGGAAACTTCCCCGCAGCTTGCAGGCGGCCCTGGTGCGCGATATTCAAGAAACCCAGCCGGCCGTGCACGTGAGCCTGAGCCGGGTGGGGATCACCGATATGCAGCGCATCATCCGCCTGACCAGCGACAGCCACCCCGATCTCTTTTACGCCACCCTGGAGCTGTTTGTTGATCTGAACCCTGAGCAAATGGGCGTTCACATGTCCCGCTTCGGCGACGTCCTGGAGGAAGCGGTGGACGAGGTGACCAGCGAGGAGGCTGCGGACATCGAGTCCCTGGCCGAGAGGATCGCCCATCAGATAGTGCAGAGGCAAGGGGCCCTCCGCTCCGAGGTTCGCCTTCGGGCCAGGTACCCCGTGGAAAAGGTGACTCCTGTCTCGGCCAGAGGCACCCAGGAGCTCTACACCCTCATTGGCATCGCCGTGTGCAATGGAGAGCACCTGAGAAGCGTCGTAGGGGTGGAGGCCGAGGGCATGCTGGCCTGCCCCTGCGCTCAGGACATGGTCAGGAGCTACTCCAGGGAAAGGCTGCTGGAGGAGGGCTTCTCCGATGAGCAGGCGGAGAGGGCTTTGTCAGCCCTTCCTCTCGCCTCTCACAACCAGCGGGGGCGCGGCACCCTGCTCATCGGCGCGGAGGAGCGGGTTCGAGCCGAGGAACTGGTGGAAATCGTGGAGGCTTCGATGAGCTCCGAGACCTACAACCTGTTAAAACGCGAGGACGAGCTGTTCGTGGTCAACAAAGCCCACCGAAACCCCATGTTTGTGGAAGACGTGGTGCGGGAGATGCTCTACAACGTGGCGGACTTGTATCCGGATCTGCCCGACGAGGCCTTTGTGCTGGCCAAACAGGTGAACTTCGAGGGCATCCACAAGCACGACGTCTTCGCCGAGAGATACGGCACCCTGGGCGAGATCCGACAGGAAGTCCTGGGCGGACAGCACATCACCAAGCATACTACTTTGGAAGAGTGGTTGGAGGGCAAGAGATGAGTCACAAAATCGTCGTCGAGAAGGGCAACCTGCGCTTCAGCGCTGCCCACTTTATCACCTTTGGAGGCAAGTGTGAGCGCCTGCACGGCCACAACTACGCCCTCTCGGTGGAACTGGAGGGGAAGCTTACGGGCGATGGATACGTCTTCGACTTCGTGGAGTTAAAGCGCATCCTGCGCCGCATCTGCGACTCCCTGGATCACCGCTTCCTGATCCCTCTGGAGAACGAATACCTGGGGGTAAAAGAGGGCGAGAAGGAGTGGGAGGTGCGCTTCGGGGAGCGCCGTTACCTCTTTCCCGCGCAGGACGTTTTACCCCTGCCCGTGGACAACATCACCGCCGAGAGGCTGGCTGAGTACGTCTGCCACCAGGTGGTGGAGAGGCTCGCGGAGCAAGGGATGGCCAACCTGAGCTCCATCACGGTGGGCGTAGAGGAAGCGCTAGGCCAGACGGCCTATTATACCCAGCCCTTGGGCCAGTGAGACGGGAGTGCGGGCGCAAGTCCGTCCTATAGCAGACTCGCGTCTGCACTCCCCTCACCTATTTCAGGAGGTGAAATCGTGAACAGAATCGCCTGGGGAATCACCGGGGCCGGGCATTTCCTGGCCGAGTGTGCCGATTACCTCGTGAATCTGAACAACGTAGATGTATTCCTTTCCCAAGCGGCGGAGGAGGTCATCAGGATGTACCGCCTGGAATCGAAGCTCTCCCCAGCCAGGGTGATCCGAGACACCATGCCCAGTGCGCCCGTGGTGGGGAGATTCGCCCGAGGGGTGTATAGTGTTCTGATCATAGCCCCGGCCACTTCCAATTCCGTGGCCAAGTTCGTCTACGGTATCTCCGATTCCTTGATCACCAACATCTTCGCCCAGGCCGGAAAGTCACAGGTGCCCATCGTGGTCCTGCCAACCGACCTCGCTCCCGAAATGGACTCCCGCGGTCCGAAGGGGAACGTGGTCAAAGTCTACCCGCGCCCTGTTGACCTGGAGAACGTGGCGAAGTTGCGCCAATTCTCAGGCGTGACGGTGGTGAAAGACGTGGAGGAACTGCGAGCATGCCTAAATACCTATTTGTGACCGGCCAATTGGCTGCCCAGGCTCTTGAGGATACCCTGGCCGATATGGCGCCCGAGTTCGAGTACGATGTGGCCGTTCTGCCCATCACTGTGGCTGCGCTGATGAAACCCTCCTTCATCGCCAAACACCTGGCCCCCCTTTCCCCCCTGGAGGGGGGACTGAGGGGGGGCTACGACTTCGTGATGATCCCTGGCTGGTGTCGAGGGGACCTTAGCCCCATCGAGGAGGCAACAGGGAGCAGCGTGATGAGCGGCCCGAAAGACCTCAAGGACATCCCCCTCTTCTTCGGACGCCAGCGCCAGCGAGAGGGCTACGGGGAATACACGACCAGAATCCTGGCTGAGATCGTGGATGCGCCCCTCCTGAGCCTGGAGGAGATCCTGGCCAGGGCCGAGTACTACCGCGCCAACGGGGCCGATGTCATAGACCTGGGCTGGCCGGCAGAGGGGGATTTTCCCCACGTCGAGGAGGTGGTAGCCGCCCTCAAGGAGCGGGGCTTTGCCGTGAGCCTGGACACCTTTCATCGCCAGGACGTGCTGCGTGCCAATCGGGTGGGCTTCGACTACCTGCTCAGCGTGAACTCGTCCAACCTCGACCTGGCCCGCCAGCTCTCCTGTACGGTGGTGGTCGTTCCCGACTTTGGCCCGACCGGGGCGGGGACGCCCCGGGGTAGCAATGATGGATTGGGCTCTCTGGAGCGCAACATCGCCACGCTGGAGGAATGGGGCGTGTCCTATATCATTGACCCTATCCTGAACCCCATCCACTTCGGCTTTACCGAGTCCCTCTGCCGCTTCTACGAGGTCCGCCAGCGGCATCCCGATGCCCCGATGCTCATGGGGTTGGGCAACCTCACCGAGTTGACGGACGCCGATAGCATCGGCATCAACGCCCTCCTGATGGGCGTGGTCAGCGAGCTGAACATTGACTACGTCCTGACCACCGAGGTGATCAGTTGGGCCAGGGGCTCGGTGCGGGAGTTGGACATCGCCCGCCGATTGATGCACTATTCCCGCCAACGGCAGATCCTGCCCAAGGAGATTGACGACCTGTTGATTGCCCTCAAGGACGTCCCTCATCAATATTACAGCGAGGGGGAACTGCGTCGTATCCAGGAGGGGATACGGGACCGAAACTTCCGCCTCTTCACCGATGAGGAGAAGATCTACGTTTTCAATCGCGACCTTTTCGTGGCGGGGACAGACCCCGACGAGATTTTCTCCCAACTGGGGGTGGAAGAAGCTTCCCACGCCTTCTATCTGGGCCGCGAGCTGGAGAGGGCGGCCCTGGCGGTGCGTTTGGGAAAGAAATACATTCAAGAGGAACCCCTGCACTGGGGTTATCTGGGAGGAGGAGATGGTGAGAGTCATCGGCGTTGATCCGGGCACGGTGAGCTTCGATGTGTGCGGGCTGGAGGACGGGCGAGTGTTCCTGGACACGACACTGCCTACGGTCGAGGTTGGTGCCGAGCCCCGAATCCTGGTGGATATGTTGAAGGCCGTCGCACCCGTTGACCTGATCATCGCCCCCTCGGGCTATGGCCTGTCCTGGGTGCGCATCCAGGAGTTCGGCCCGCGGGAGCGTCTTCAATACATTCTGGCACGGGAGAAGCGGCGAGGGAACTCCTTTCCCATCCGCGGAATGGCCGAGATAGTCAGGCTGCTGAGGGAGAGCGACCTGCCCGCATATTTCATGCCCGCTGTGATCCACTTGCCCACCGTGCCGGAGCACCGCAAGGTCAACAAGATAGACATGGGCACGGCGGACAAGCTCTGCTGCGCGGTTCTGGGAGTCTACGATCAGGCCCGTCACTACGGCATCGCCTACGAGGAAACCTCGTTTATCCTGATCGAGGTCGGCGGGGCCTTCACCGCGATCATGGTCGTGGAAGGGGGCAAGGTGGTGGACGGCCTGGGAGGCACCAGCGCCTGCCTGGGCTACCGCTCTTTAGGAGCTATGGACGGGGAATTGGCCTACTTGTTGGGCGATTTCGACAAGGAGCTCCTCTTCTCAGGTGGAGCGGCCTACGTGGCGGGCCGGCCGGACATCCCGCCGGAAGACCTGGTCAGGCTTAGCCACACCGATGAGCGGGCCAGGATAGCCTGGGAGGCGCTCATGGAGGGCATCGTCAAGAGCGTGGCGGCCGAGCTGGCCGTTGTCTCCGCGCCGCGGGAGATCCTGCTCTCAGGCCGGCTCTGTCGCATCGAGGCGGTCCGTCAGGAGTTGGCTGATCGGCTGGCCCGCTTCGCGCCGCTGCGCCGGGTGGAGGGGTTTGCTCAGGTAGCCAAAGAAGCCTCCCAGGGGGCGGCCCTCATCGCCGATGGCCTGGCTGGTGGAGAATTCGCAGAGCTGATCGAGGTGATGGAACTCAAGGGAGCCACGGGAACAGTGCTGGATCACCTGTACATCCAGGGTGCTGAAGCGTTGAGGCGGAAGTATCTATCGTAAACAACCAAGGTGCCAGGCACTTGCGAATAGTCTACCAATCGAGCGAAAATGCTTGGACTATAGGTGTTGGACTTTCAATGAGCTTATGAAAGTGCCTGGCACCTGAACGCTCCTAATAGCGATAGGTTGCCTTGAAGGATTTGGATGGGGGACATTCCCCTGGCGGTGGCAAGCTGGGAAACAGAATAGCCATTCACCTCCAGGATGATTGGCCCCCGGTATCCGGCCTGGCTGAGCCGACGTAAATGGTCGGCGTAGGGCACGTTGCCGAAGATGAGGGGGCAGTGGTCAAGGCCGTCGGGAGAGATGTCGTGGAGGTGTACGTGGCGGACCGAGGCCATGAAGCCGGATGGGGCGGGTAGCGAGCCATTGCGGGCATCGTGGCCCAGGTCCCAGCAGATTCCAACCCTGGGGGAACCCAGGCCGGAGACGATATCCACCAGCTCGGCCTTGTTATCCCCGATCTTGTTCGCTTTCTCCTCCCTGACCAGAAGCTCGATGGAGGGACGGAGAATCGGGAACTCTTCCAAGATCCAAGCTAGAAAAGCCCTCGTGTCACGACGTAGCTCCTCACGGGGGCTATTTCCTTTCGCCCCGTGGACGACCAGGATAGTGGGCCCCGCTTCCTCGGCAACACGGGCGGCGTATGCGAGGGCCGGCCTGTAGAGGCGCTCGACTTTATCCCTCTCCCCTGCCGAGAATCCAGCGGGGTTATAGTGACCTTTGTAGGGAGCGTGAAAGGTGAGGCTGAATCCCAGCCGATGACACTCCTTGATCAGGGCGCTCATCTCCGGCCAGTCGGGAGAGGAGAGGTTCAGCGTGAATTCCAGGACGCCCAGCCCAAGCTCCATCAAGGGCAGGAGGAAATCCTCGGCCCTGCCATCTCCCAGCCATTGGGGATGCATATTGAGGCCCAGTTGCGGCCTATCTATGGCTTTTTCAGGTAGTCTCATCAGCGGGTTTGATGTAATCCTCGCCCTTGAGCGCCGTCGTGCCTACCACCAGCCTGTAGTATCGCTCGTTGACGCTCTCCAGCTTGCCCTTCGCCTCGACCTCCTCGCCGTCGTCCACGACATCGCGGTAGAGCCCTTCGAATGAAACAACTTCCTTGAGCGGGAGCGTGTCTACCTGGCCCTCAATTACCCCGACTTCTTCTACCTTGTACAGGGCGGGCATGAACAGCGATTCGCTGGCGTCCGAGACGACGGCCCTGATCGTGGCCATCCCCCTTTCGCGGTACATCCTGTCCCCGTAGTTCTCTCTTATCTCTTCATCCTTCCTGATGGGGTGAATGGAGAAGTATCTATCGCCAAAGAAGCCGTAGTTCCAGCGCCTCCCGGCGAGATAGCGGGCTTCCTCACGGGTGAGGGGGAAGTGCTTGGCTATTGAGTCACACCATTCCTCCAGCGCCTCCCCCGTCACGGGGCGGATCCTGGCCGATCGCCCCCCCTTCAACGCTGCCCGGACTTTCTGGGCGTCCTCCAGGCCGTAGACCAGCAGGTCAATGTCCGAGAACTGTGGGTTGTGTATGCCCAACAGGATGGAGCCGGTGACGCCGAAGTCCTTTTCCGCGATTCCGGTGCAGGCTATGATCTCGCAGACGAAGGCGCGCACTTCCTCTTCGAGAGGATCTCGCGGGGCGTCAAGGATCTCCGGCAACCGCTGCTCAGGCAGGTAGTACTTTTTCACGTATTCTTGAGGGATCAGCGAAAACTTGATATCTCTGACGGGGCAGTAGTGGACGTAATGGGGGTAATTCCGCTCCAGATAGGCTATAGTATCGGCCACTTGGCTGACGTGGTAGTACTCCAGTTCCCTGCGATAGCAAATCTCTCCGCTTCCCCATTTCCCCACCGGAGCGGGGGAATATTTGAGATAGGCGGTGTACTTATCCGGTGGGTGAAGGTAGTCCGTCACGCAGAAGAACATCCCCTCTTTGGTCTCGATGAAATCCCTGTCCTTGGGCTTTCTGGCCCTCTGATCCATCTTCAATCAACTTTCACGGTCAAGTAGGGGCAACCCTTGCGGTTGCCCTGCCTTGCGGTTGCTCTCCCTGGGGTAAGGGCAAGCCTTACCCCTACACGACTACGGTCATAAAGTCGCCTGGCCCACCGAGGAGCAGTCGGTGGTAGGCCTCTCCCTCCCTGCCAGCAACCCTCTCCAACTTGCCCCTGGCGACAACCCTCTCCCACTCCCTGGCCTGTTCGCAAAACCTGCCTCGGAAAGAGGTGATTTCTCGCAAATCACTCACCAGTGAACCATCTGTCTTCCCCCCCAAAGTTGGGGGGGATTGAGGGGGGGCTTTGAATCTCACATCCTCAACCCTGTAGGTGCAGGGCGTGAAGATGGTTTCGCTGGCGTCGGCCACGGTGGCTTCGATTTCCGCCTGACCAAGCGAGGTGTACCTCCGGTCGCCGTAGCTCTCTCCAACCTCCGTCGGGTCTTTGACGAAGCGAACGAAGTACTCGCTGCCGCGAAACTTCCCCTGGATGAGCTTGCGTCCCTCCAGCCGGGCGAAATCCTCGAAGCCCATCGGCGTGTCCTGGGAGCGGAAGGCATAGAGTGCCCTCATTTCCTGCTCGTTGAGCCTCCTCACCTCACCGCCCCCCCTCGGTCCCCCCCAATCCTGGGGGGGAAGTGGAGATTCATGCAGCAATTCCCGCAGCGTCCCGTGCACCGCCCGGCAGTGCTCGGAGCCGTAGACGACGATGTCCACGTCGGAGCGAGGTGTGTGCAGGCCTACCAGGATCGAGCCCGATACCCCCATGCTCCTCTCCGGCATCTTCGCCCTTCCCACCAGCAAATCGGCGAACTCGACAGCCTTTTTCTCTAACTCGTCCAGGCCCTCTCTACGACGGAGAACCGCCAGCTTCAGGCAGGGATCGTAAACCTGCTTGATGTGCCCCCTGGGGACCCCCTGAAGCCGCTCCCCGAAGATGGGATCGTCGAATAGGCAGGCGGGGCATCTTTCCCGCAGCAGTTTCTCCTGTTCCTCGAAGCGATAGAGCCTCCTGTAGCGTACGCCATCCCTTTCCCTCTCGCCATCCGGGTCGGGGGCGTATCTCAGGTAGGCCACCACCGCCCCTGGCGGGTGGATCAGCCCCTTGACGGCGAAGAGGAGACCGTCGGTGGATTCCAGGTAATAACCCTCGATCATCGGTTTAACCTGCTATTGGCGAGGTCAACCACGTGCTCGACGATCTTGCCGGCGATGTCCACACTGGTTGTGCTCTGCAAACCCTTCCACCCGGGGATGCCGTTCACCTCAGTCACGTAGTACCCGCCATCTTCCGCCTTCAGGATGTCCACCCCAGCGTACTCGGCCTCGAGGACACGGGAAGCCCTCAGGCTCAGCTCCCTCAACTCCTCGCTCAGCTCCATAGGCTCCACGGATGCACCCCCGGCCACGTTGGTCTTCCAGCCCTCCGCCCGGCGCACCATGGCCGCGACCACCTCGTTCCCTACGACGAAGGCCCTGATGTCCCAGTTGGCGTGGGGGATGAACTCCTGGAGGTAAAAAACATAGCGGCCCAGTTCCAGGGCCCTGAAGACCCTGTAGGCCGCGTCCTCGTCGCAAACCCTCACCATCCCCCGCCCCTCGGAGCCGAAGAGGGGCTTCACCACCACATCTCTCAGCTCTTTGAAGGCTTCCATCGCCTGGTCGAAGCACTCCGTCACCACTGTGCGGGGAGTGGAGATGCCGGCATCCTCCAAAAGGGCCGAGGTGTAATATTTGTCAACCGTCCTCTCTATGGTCCTGGCGGAGTTCACCACCCTGACGCCCAGGTCCTCCAGGCGGTGCAGCACGTCCACCCTGAAGATGATCTGCTCCAGCGAGCCGGCAGGGATGCTCCGCACGATGATGGCATCGTAGTTCTCCAGTATCTGGTCTTCGATGCGGACGCGGGGCTGGTGGGAGATCCGGACCACGAAGCGAGTGATGGGGAAGCACTCCGCAGGGATGCCCCTCATTTCAAGGGCCCTGCGCAGGGCTTCCACGTGCCAGCTCCTTCTGGACCCCAGGATCCCGATTCTCACTCCAGAAGCCTCCGCAGCAACTCCAGGTTGGGCTTCCCGGCTCGGTAGGTCTTTCCGCTGGTCAGGTTGTTAATGATCACCTCCGCCGGGCTGAAGAGGAGGGGATCAATCTTATAGAAATCCCCCCCGTACGCCTGGAAAAGCTCGTAGAACGGCCTTCCGTAATCCCTGGAGGCCGAGGATGGAATCTGGACGATGATGGCCTCCAGTGCTTCATCAGCGGCCTGGACGGCGTAGCAGGCCTGGCCGCCGTAGAGCACGGCGTCGTTGGTCAGCCCGATGGCCTTCAGGTCGTCCGCGGCCACGGGGGCCAGGGGGCAGGTGCCGAAGCCGGCCACAACCTGCTCCACATCGAAGCCCAGCTCGGTCAGCTTGTGCAGGCCCGTCTCCACCACCCGTGCCGCCACCTGCACCGAGCCCACCAGGCTGGCAGTGGGAGCGATGGCCAGCATCAGATTGGCCACGTCCACCCCGCACTTGCCGGCCACGTATTCGGCCACCTCCTCGTCGGGCAGCTTGCGGCCCTCCAGCAGGAGCACGGCCACCTCCGACTGATCGCGGTAGCTCAGCCGCTCGAACAGCTCCTCGCCGGCGTAGAGGGCCCGCGCCGGGCCGGAGCCCATGGCGAAGAACTTGCCCCGCTTGACGGCCCACCCCGCGTACTGGGCGGCCATGCAGGCGATGGCCGGATGCTCGACCCGCACGCTCACCCCTGGCATCCAAAGCCCCCCCTCAATCCCCCCCAACTTCCCCCCTGGAGGGGGGACTGAGGGGGGTGGGGGGGAGGGGAAGGACAGGCGGGTGAATCCCACCTCCCCCAGCCCGCCCAGGCAGGCTTCGGCGAATAGCTTGCCCGCCGCGAAGCTCCCTGGCACTTTGACCCCGGCGTCAATCACCGTGGCGCCGTTGGATAACCTCTGCACCGCCACGCCCAGCACCTCGGCCTGGGCCATCATCTGCCGCAATATGACGATTGCTCGTTCATTGACGCTGATCATAGATCAATATCTCCCCCTTTCCCAAAGCGGTGATGTCACCGTGGTAGCGGCGATAGAAGCCTTCTACATACTCGTCGCCGACAGACATCCCCCACGCTTGCAGTTGCAGCAGGTAGTAGCGCAGGAAAGTGGGTTGAAAGCGGCAGGCGTAGCGGAAAGTGGGCAGCAATTCTGCGTGGTCAGCCAAAGCCACGATGGTGCCGCGCTTCATCCCCGCCCCGGCCCGCGCCCCCAGATGGCCGAAGACGAAGATCGAGCCGGCGATCATCCTCGCTCCGGCGAAGTCGCCCACGTTGCCCAGGACGACGATCAACCCGCGGCGCATCTGCGCCCCCACCTCCCGGCCGGCATCGCCCTCGACGACGATCACCCCGTGGTTCATCCCCCGTTTCTCGCCGCGGTAGGCCGCGCCGAGCAGGTGGCCTGCGTTCCCCTTGATCCAGATACGGCCGCCCTGCATGTGTGCCCCAGCCCAGTCCCCGGCGTTGCCCTCGACCACGATCTCCCCGCCGCGCATGTAGGCTCCCAGGTGCAGGCCCACGTCGCCCCGCACGGTGATGAACCCCCGCGTCATCCGCTGCCCGATCTTCTTGACGTGGCACAGGCTTCGCCCTGAGGCTCTGCCCGAAGGGTCGCCACGTTCGCTCTGCTCAGTGCAGGCCTCGACGACGATCTGATCCGAGTCCTGGCCTTCCACGGTGAACAGGTCACTCAGCGTCACCTTCCGCCGCCCGTAGAAGGCGGGCAGCGCCTCGATCTCCGCCCGGCTGCGGCCGACGAAATGGTCGGGACAGATGCTATCGGCCTCGATGGGGATGGTGGTCGGTTCCCTCAGCCGCAGGGTGACCCTGTTCGCCTCATTTGCCATTGCCATTACAAATCCAGCACACGATACGCACCCCAATGCTAGACACCTCCTTTGGTCTGATGGTCGGGTGGTCCTTGGTCGGGTGGTCGGCAGTGTCCTGAGCTCATCCGTCATGCCTTCTTTGAACTCGAAACCCGAAACTCGAAACTTATTCAAGTATCCGGCGCAAGTGAAACTGAAACTGACCCAGTGTGCCACCGTAGTTGCCGGCGGAGATGCGCACGATGCCAGGGATGCAGGCGGCCTGGATGCCCACCCGCATGGCCTGCTCTATGGACGCCTCGTCCAGGCCGTCAATGACGATCTCCAGCACGGAGTTGACCCCCTCCGGCAGCGCGGACTCGGTCTGGCGGCGGAGGGTGGGGCAGTAGGCGGTGTTGGTCGAGGCGCGCAGGAATTTGTACTGGGACGTGGTCTTGCTCCCGCTGCGAACGATGCCGCCGGGGAAGGGCATCACCACCCCCTTGACTTTCTCCATCGCCTCGACCGCCCTCTCCGACGCCTCCAGGGTGACATCGGGGCTCTCGCCCAGGATGAGGAAGTTCCCGCCGCCGATGGCTTTCGTGACGCCAAAGCTCTCCTCGACCAGGAACTCTCCCTCCATCACCGGTATCCGCCAGAATCTCCTCCCCGCCCCCCCTCGGTCCCCTGCCACCCTCAATCCCCCCAACTTTGGGGGGAAGGGGGGCGGGAGGAGCTTGCTGATCTGGAAGCCATCGCCGAAGTAGCGGAGCGTCCCGCCGATTTTCAGCTTTTCCTCGCTCTCCAGGCCGTTGAAGCAGGCGGTGGTGGGACAGGTCATCACGCACTGGCCCACCCGGCGCATCAGTTGGTCTTCCATCCCCTTGGAGCCCATGGTGAAGACCAGGACGCTGACGCCGGGGCGGCCGTCGGGGGTCTCGTCCGCCGGAATCACTTCTTCGATGCCCGCCTCGCAGCCACAGGCGATGACCGAAGTAGCGAAGCCCGTGGCCACCTGGGCCGCCGTCAGCGCCCAGCGCTCGTTGACGGCGGTGATGATCAGCCGCGCCGCCCGCATCTTGAACGCCTCGGCAAACGTATCCTCGATCTCGACTCCATTTATGCGCATGGGATCACCTCACCTCGAGACAGGTATTCCGGCGCGACCGGATAGTTGTCGAAAGAAACAGTGTAGCACTCCTCGAAATGTGCACGGAGGTCTGTTTCGATTCCTGGATCGTAGGGCGGGGCGACGTAGAGCGTCCGTCCCTGGTGCTCGCGCACGATCTGGCCGTCGCGGACCACCACCTGGCCGTCCTTGAGCACCAGGTAGGGCCTGGCGAACATAGCCTCCTTGTCGTCCAGCTTGTGATAAATGGTCACGTCGGCATCAGCCCCCACGCCCAGGTGGCCCTTGTTCTGGAGGCCCAGGGCGCGAGCGGTTCCCGCGCGGGTGACGATGGCGATCTCGTACAGGGAGTATTCACGGTCTATCTCGGGGAGCAGGGTGCCCTTCCGCGCCCGGCGATGGATGCCCTCCAGCATCTCGGCTCGATACTCACGATCCATGAGCAGCTTGATGACCTGCGGATAGCAGAAGAACGGGCCTGCATTCGGATGGTCGGTGGTCAGGAAGACCTGCCAGGGATCATCAATCAGCAGGAACAGCTCCAGGCCGATTAGCCACTGGACGGCGTTGATCAGGTTGTTGCGTTTGTACTGCATGGGCACGATGCCGCCGCCTGTCTCCCCCTCCACGTCGTCGTTGATCCACTTGTTGCCGCTCAGTTGATGCAGGCGATACTGCAAGGGGCCATCGGAGGTCATGGTGGTGGCCTGACCAAACACCACCTGGCCGACGTCTATGGTGACGTTGGGGTGCTCGTTGACCGCACGAGCCACCTGCTCTGCCCCGGAGCGGATACTTTTGCCCGGCTCTCCCCCGTAGCTGAGAAACTGAAGGTGGCAGAGGTGGGCGCGGTGTCCTTCGAGGGCCTCGATGGTTTCCACCGTGGTGCGGGCGTTGCCAGTCTGCCCCAGGTTGATGCCGTGGATGTGGGGCATGTGGGGCAACCCCAGCTCATCGTTGATCCAGGCCAGGGTGGTGACGATCTGGCGTGGGGTGACGCCGAAGCCGATCACCTCGTCGTCCAGCTCGCCTACGTTGCGACCCCACTTCCAGTTCTCCACCCCGCCCGGGTTGACGATTTTGATGGCGTAGCCCTTGCTCGCCCCCAGCAGCCAGGCCACGTAATGGCGCGCTTTCTCCCGCTGCCCATCGCGGATGCACTTCATAATAAAATGATTGTTGCCCATGGTGATAAAGGCGCCCTTGTCCACCATCGGGGTGTCATCCAGCTCCTCGTGGGTGTGGCGCGCTACCAGAGGTGCGGTGGCTGCCTCCATCACCGTGGTGTAGCCCATCTCCGCGTAGCCGTAACCGGTCATGAAGGTGCTGGGCACAGTGTAACCCGACCCCGACCGGGTATACGCCGTCCGGCTCCGCACGTGGTCACGGTGATCCTCCGGGCGGAACTTGCGGCCCGCGTTCACCTTGGCCCCCACGATGTGGCTGTGGATGTCCACGCCGCCCGGCATGACCACCAGGCCGGCGGCGTCAATGATTTGCCCCCCCTCAGTCCCCCCTCCCCCCGTTCCCCCCAACCCTGGGGGGGAAGCGATCTTGCCGTCCTCGATCCAGATGTCGCGCACCTCGCCGTTGATCCCGTTCTGGGGATCGTACACTTCGCCGTTGATGATGCCGATCATGTTTTCACCCTTTCGATTATCCAATCCAGTACCTGCTCATCTGTGGGCTGGGGAGAATCCACGATTTTCTTCAGCGGCAGGGGGACGTTGTCCATGCGGTAGGCGGTGCCCGCCGCACTGACCCCGTAGACAGCGGTGGGCAAAACCACCCGTGCCTCCCGCGCCGTGAGGTTCACCTCAGGGTCGAGGACGATGGTGGGAATCTGGCTCAGCCATTGAGCGGCCCGGCGCGGGAAGTGGGCCACGGGGTCGGAAGCGATGATCAGCGCCGCGTCGGCCTCCTGACGGGCCAGCAGGTCCACCGCCGTGAACTCTCCTGGGTTGTACTGGGGATAGCCACGGGCGAAGTTGATGGCGAAGGGGTAGCCCGTCTGCCAGGTCAGCGTGCAGTCGGCTCCGGCCACGTTGCCGTGGCCGCGCATGGGCATGGTGGTAAAGCGGGTGTAGGCATTTAGCTCAGCTACCAGAGCCAACAGCTCAGCGATGTTCAGGTACTTACCCCCCGTTTGTGTCACCCCCATCCCGAAGAAGATCACCCCAAAACGACAGCTCTTCATCCGCTCCAGCAGGTCCACCAGTTGGGCCACGCTCACCCCGCCGACCTCTGCCACGTCTGACGTTTCGCCCTTCAGCAGGGCTCGCATCGCGGTCAGCACCTCGTAGTCGCAGCCGGGGCGTGGTTGCAGGAAGACGTCAGCCGTTCTGGAGGATCGAGTAGGCCGCACGTCCACCACCACCACGGTACGGTCCTTGCGCCCCTGGGGAGTGAGCTTACCCCGCGCCGACACCGAGTAGCGCGCGAAGTGGCGAACGTGGGCCTCGGCCGGATTGCAGCCCCAGAAGACCACCAGGTCGGCGCGGTGTTTGACTTCGCCCAGGGTGCAGGTGGGCTCGCCCTGGTTCTGGATGCCGATGGTGGTGGGGCCGTGGCACACAGAGGAGGTGCTGTCAATGGAAGCGCCCAGCAGGTCGGCCAGGGCGATGGCTTTGCGCTGCGCCTCGGAGGCGGTGGAGCTGAGGCCGTAGATGAGCGGGCTGGCCGAGTCGGCCAGGATGCGCGCTGTCACGTCAAGGGCTTCAGGCCACTCCACCTCTTGGCCGTCCACTGTTGGGTGCGCGGGTCCAGTGTGAGCATGGAGAAAAAAGCTGCGGCTGACGCTGCAAGTTTTCGTCACCGCCGTGATGCGGTTATCCTCCACCTCGACCACGATGTCGTCGCATAGGCAGCCGCAGAAGGGGCAGACGACGTTCTCTATCTTCATACAATCCCCCCCTCAATCCCCCCCAACTTTGGGGGGGAAGTTACAAGTGGCTCCACCTCCGCCTCCAGTCCCTTGGAATCGGGCATGCCGGTCCCCCTGGTTTCCGCTCCGATGAGGGCATTGGCTGCGGGGCCCAGGGGCACGAAGATCATCCCTTCGGGCAGGTCGCTCTCTCGCAGCTCCAACTCTGCTTCGCCGAAGGCCGTGCGCACGCGGACGCGCTGGCCGCCCCCCGGTTCCCCCCAACCTTGGGGGGCCAGGGAGGCCAGGCGCTCCCTATCCAGGTGATTCATCTCCACGAGTCCTGTCGCCTGGCGGTATTCGTCGGACTCTTTACCTTTGTGGAGCGCCTCCCCCTGCCCGGTGGTGCGTCCAGTAATCAAAATAAACTTAGGCATCGTTATCGCCTCCCTCGTTAGGCGCTGGTTTCTCCACCTCTTGCCATACCGCCTCCGCTGCCGCTGAGAGGCGACGCCAACACTCGTCGCGGGTCTCCCCCTCCGCCAACACCGTGCAAATGGGATGCCGGGCCTCAATTCGCTCACCTGGAAAGGGGATATCCCGCCGTTCCTTCTCCCGCCAGCTAGTAGTCTCGGGCATCACTACATCCTCTCTTGCATAGACGATGCCCTTGCCGTAGAAACCGGGGCGGGGACGCCCCTCTGTAGCAAAAGGGGGGGCGCGGAAGGAGGGCAGCTCTCCATCGAAGGAGCGGACGTGCAGATCGAATACGTTTATGCCATAGGCCCACTCCATCAGCTCCATCGAAGCGGTGTAGCGGGGATTGACCTCCACCAGATAGGGCACGGGGCGGCCGCCCTCGTCCCGCCCCAGCACGAAATCCACGCCGTTGACCCCGCGCAGGCCGAAGGCGCGGGTGAGCTTCTGGAGCATCTCCTGTACCGCTACTGTCACCTCCAGCCCCCCCTCAATCCCCCCCAACTCTGGGGGGGAACGAGGGGAGGTAGGCAAGATGTTGCCACACCAGGTGAATCCCCGCGCTCCGAGTTCCTCCCGCCCGATGAGCTGTTCCGTCAGGCCCAGAAGCACACACCGTCGGCCATCGGCTACGAAAGCAGCAGAGCAGGCCGTCCCTGCGATCCACTCCTGAAGGATGCGTCCCTTGCCCAACGTGCCCCCCCTCCAGCATCTGATCCCGTGTCCACCCCCGCTCTGCACCGGCTTGGTCAGCCAGCGTTTGCTCCTATCCGCCTGCTGCTCCTCACCGCGAAGCAGGGTAACAGGGACGGGAACGCCCTCGCGCTGGCAAACCTGCCGCAGGATTTCCCAATCGCGCACCCGGCACAGGGTGGCGGGATCGTTGCCCAGCAGGGTGCGACCGGCGGCCAGTTTCTCCACCACGTCGGGGTGGTTCTCCAGGCTGGAGATGTAGACGACGGCCCCGAAGTCCAGGCCACGGCTGGCGGTCAACAGGGCCTCGGCGCTGAATCCCAGAGCCTGCCCTGAGCTTGTCGAAGGGTCGAAGTCGCGCATCAGCGAGTAGTTTTGCACCAGCTCTTTCTGATCGCGATCGCCGAAGTAGTCCAGGGTGATGACGTGGTACCCGCCCTGCACCGCCGATTCGGCGATGGACCGTGTGCTGAAGCCGACGATCAATGTTGGCCGCTCGCTTGGCGCTCCGGTGCCTCGGCTCATCTCCAAAGCTTACCCGCTCAGCTCCTTGGCGATGGCGTAGATCTCCTCGGCTCCCAGCACCAGCTCGTTGCTCTCGAACAGCCGGGCCACGCAGCCCCGGTGCACTTTCATCTTCAGGCCACCGATGCCCAGCGCGCCGAAGATGATCTTGCCGTTCTTCTCCTTCCCATCCCAGTGAGGCTTGATCCCTTCGATCCCGGTCGGGGGCACGGCGTTGACGTCACCCAGCACCTGCAAGTCGGGATGGTCGGCCCAAATTGCTTCCGAGACCAATTGCACGCCGGCTGTGCCGGCGGTCAGGATCACGGCTGCGCCCTCCAGGGCCTGTCTGGTCGTCGCCTCATCACTCACTGCCAACGGCGTCACCTCCACGCCAAAGCGTTCCCTGATCTGCTCAGCGGCCTGCTCCGCCCGCTGCAGGCTACGGGAGGTGAGGAAGGTCTGGCAGCCCTCTTTGGCCAGGAAGGTAGCAGCGCGCAGGCCAACCGGGCCGGTGCCGGCCAGGACGACGGCCTTCTTTCCAGCCACCTCGGCCGCGCCGACGATCTTGGCCACCGCCGAGGCCGCGGTGGTGTTGCACCCGTTGGAGTCCATCATCACCGAGACCCGCACCGGGCCGAAGAAAGCGCCTACCGCGGCCTTGAGCATGGCCTCGCCGGTGGGCACGTCGGATCCACCGATGAAAACGGCGGAGTTCTTCAATGCTTCTCCGCCACGGGTGAACATCGCCCCGTACACCAGGTCGCGCACGTCTTCCACGGCGACGTTGCCCAGGGCCAACACCTGGTCGGCGCCGGCATCGTAGGCGGTGATGGTGTCGAAGACGCTGGGATGCTTGTCGCTATCCAGTTGAAGCAGCAGCTTTTTCATTCGTCCTCCCTAGGTTTATTCTATCACAGGCTTGGGCGTCTGTCAAAAGATGGCCTCATAGAAAGAGCTCAGGGAGAAGAAGCGTTATTTTGATCTCCCTGAGCTCTTTTCTCGCAAAGCGTGCCAATCGGCAGCGAAACTAACGGTTATGCTCCGCCAGCGATGAGCCGCTGGTTACTCCCGATAGCTTACACCGCCACGTCCCACTGGCAGTAGCCCTTGGCACCCTTCCCGATGCCCTTCACGTAGGGCACGTTTCTCTTGATCAGGGTGGTGACCGCGCAGTTCTTGCAGCCTCTGACCGGCGAGCCCGGCTTGTCCGGACTGAGGGCAATGCAGTTGGTCATCAACGTGGCCGTGGTGCACTCAGGCGTCAGGTAGCAGGGGAAGTCGGACAGGCTCATCAGGGCCGCGAAGCGCTGGGTGATGGCGCAGGCCGGATACGTGTAGCGCTGCGGGTTCATGACCACCGGGTGGTTGTCAACGGGGGTGAGGTCCACCTCGATGCCCTTGATCTTGCCGCCGGCGCCGATGGGCTTGATGTCGAGGATCTGCTCGCCACGGAGCATGATGTCAATGAAGTCGGCGTTGTGCAGCTCGTCCGCCTCACCGCGCTTGGGGTTCATGGCCGCGTAGTTGTAGAAGCGCTTGGTGAACAGGTCAATGACCATCGGCACGTTGAAGCTGTCCAGCCACAGGATGTAGGCCGTCGCGCAGGCCGGCGCACCGGTGGCCACTGCCAGCACGTCGTACTCGTTCTTGTAGGCATCCTGCTCCAGGCCGCGGCGCAGCGTGTTCTCGAAGACGCCCATCACGGCCTCGTAGATGCCGAAGGCCATGTCGTCCTTGAACATGTTGAAGGCCGACTGGGCGATGTGGTGGCCGACGTCACCCACGCAGTAGGCCGGCACGGTCACGATGTTGGCCTGGTGCACACCCGCCTCCAGCGCGGCCAGGATGAAGGGCTTCATCTTCTCCTTGTACTGGGCCATGTACTTGCGCACGTCAAAGGAGCTGTGAGGCCCGTGCCCGCCCAGGTTGTGGGTGTCCATCAGGTGAGCCTGAGCAGCCGATGGCTCGCGGTAGACGAACTGCAGCATATCCACCTCGGCCTGCTCCGCCTCGGCCGCCGTCTTCCCGGCCTCCAAGGCCGCGCGGAAGGCGCCGCCCAGGCCATAGGAGGTGTTCATGCCCCAGGACTTGGAGGAGAGGATGGTGCGCTTGTGGTCCTTGGGGATGTCCAGCTCCCTCAGGATGCGGTTGACCACGTTGGGAACGGAGCCGCAAGAGAAGGCGAAGTCCACCACGCAGGTCAGGCCATACATCCCGCCGTAGCGCCGCACTGCCTCGCGGCCGATGAGGGCCTTGTTCTCGCCAATGGCGTCAATGAACTTCCACATGGACTTCTTGAACTCGGGGTCCTCATCGTAGAGAATCTCCAGGATGGGCGGGGTCTGATAGTGCTCCACGAAGGGGTCATCCTCGGGGCGGATGGTGTCCGTCAGGCCCAGCAGGATGTCGTAGTGGGCGTTCACCGACTGCACGTGGAGGTCAACGACCTCTTTCGACTGCCCCTCGCCCGGCTTCATCTTGTTGACGGCATCCACGTAGGGCTTGCAGTCGGTCAGCTTGAAGGTCCCACCCCTCTTCTCCTTGATCACGCCAAAGACCGCCTTGGTCGCCCCAACGGCCTCGTTGATCATCTTCTCGTAAATAGCCATTTTTGAACCTCCTTGTTTTTAGTTTACTACATTGTACTACCAAACTAACAGCCTTCCTGAAAGCAATTTCCCTCCAATCACCTCCTTCTTCGTGATAACTGATAACGCTGGATAATATCAAGGCAAGTATTGCTCGACTTATCCCTGGGGGTGTCCCATCCCCGCCTTTCGCTATAAAAAGACCCTTGAATGCTCCCTGAAGAGGAGTAAGAAAGGGTCAACGACGAAAGTTAACTAATGAAGAGTTTGTTAATAGACCCAGGGGCTCTACCGCAAAACCTCGACAGAGTCCACGAAGCCTCGTGTGGCATTTAGCGACATTTGACTTACTTATATGTTTGTGTAATTATAGCAGATTAAAACGGATCTGTCAAGAAAAAACCCCTTTTCTGGGCCAAAACGCGAAAATTTTAAGGTTCGTAGCGTGTTGGCAATTCAACCGTTGTCTCCAAATTCTCCCACCCTGGCCACAATCCCCAGGGTCAGGCAGAACACGAAGGCC
>Ga0194126_10002392_pt1 | contig 30399 bp, 21 predicted proteins | sample TA2KigC150mmetaG_FD_148641 | JGI IMG/M metagenome (GOLD analysis project Ga0194126, IMG submission 148641) | Freshwater microbial communities from Lake Tanganyika, Tanzania - TA2015035 Kigoma Deep Cast 150m | ecosystem: Environmental > Aquatic > Freshwater > Lake | place: Tanzania: Lake... | reverse complement strand
AATATATTATCAACCATTAAAGGGTCACTGCCCAAACTTGAGAATTCAAAAAAATACAGAAATCGCTAATCAATATCCTATAGGAGAGCGAAATGAGAGGAAGAAAATATAGAAGGACTGTAGAAGAGCTATGTAAAGTAGCATCTATGTTTTGGCCCGCAGAACTTTCAGAAGAAGAGGCCGACAGAAGTGTAATCCCTAAACTTTTAGAATCGCAAGATCAATTTATTTCTATCCTCAGCATAGATTTACCTGATTTTAATGAAATATTTAAAATAGTCGAGGTTTCTAACCTTACAGCAAACCTATTTCTAAAGCATCTTTCGGTCATTGCCGATGTAGGAGGGGAAACGCTAATGCGAATTAATAGCCAATTTGACCAACTGTTTCCTTACAAAGTTATGGATTATATATACAGAGGAGAGTCGTATTCATATAAGTTTAAAGCTTTACCAATTACTGGTACGCTTAATAACGATAAGCTCGGAATTAGTGGGAAAAAACTACTGGAGCGACAAAACTTTAGCGACCTAACAAAAGAGGTCTCGAGAATATTAATGTTCGGCAGTTTATGTACGAATGAAGATACTGCAACAATCATATCAAAATGTGAGATAGGCTCTTATTTAGGACTGCCTGAAGAATTAGCAAGATTCATAAAACAAAGATATATTTGGGTTAGCCGTATTACGGGTGGTGAAAAAGCAAATACCCTTGGCCAAATTGCTGAGAAATTTGTAGGGCAATATATAAAGGATAATTTAGGATTACCAGGAATTGAAATTAAAAGCGGTTACCTTCCGAGCGTATACGAAGGAGAAGATAAATCTGCCAAGTTTGATCTAGTAGTTACTAATGGGGAAAAATATGCTGCGGTTGAAGTTAGCTTTCAAGTAACAACAAATAGTACAATCGAACGTAAGGCAGGGCAGGCAAAATCTAGGTATGAGCAAATTGAAAAAGCAGGGCATAAAATTGCCTATGTTATTGATGGAGCGGGGAACCTTCGACAAAGGACGAGAGCCGTAGGGGTCTTATGCTCTTATAGTCACTGTACAGTCGCTTTTTCAAAAGCCGAACTTGGCATACTTTGTGAATTCTTGAAAGCTTATTTTACTAAGAATAATAGACGAGGTTCAAAAGGTGGCACACCTTTCCGAAAATAATCGGAAACTTGATGTCAAGTATATACTTATCCCAAAACCCGGAGATCTGGTTGAAGAAATTCGGGGTTTCTCAGGGGTTTGTCTTTTAAGATTACCCCCTTGCGAACCAAGCGAAAAAGCATACAAGCTTGAAGGAATCGAGTCTATCGTATCTTCCGTTGCTAATGCTCTGGGGAAAGAAGCGACTTTAATTATCTTGGGCGAGCCGATTGACTTGGTGCATATTCATCAAGGATTAGCCGATTCAATTAGGTATCAACAGTGGATTGCTATTAAGAGAAGCCCACTAATTGAAGGGGGAGAATTAAGTGCTTTGCTCTGCAATCATTGGGGGGCCTTGGTTCATACAAAATATAATGCTCCTCTCCGACACGCAAAAACCCGAATAAAATATACTTATTGCCCCGCTTGTGGAAGGACTACAAAAGACTATGGAGGGAAGAAACATACTTATCACGAGTATGGAACTCTAATATCAGATATTTGGCGGGATATTGACTCTGAGTTAGGCGGAGATATAACACCTATTATAGACCGGTTTGCTGATTTCTTTGGTATCGAACAATATTGTGAACTTCGCTTTTTTGACTTACGCCCACTTGGGTTAAAGCGCATCGCCCCCCCCCATAATATTGAAACTGGAAAGCAAGAATCTTACGACCTTCCAGAGACACAGGAGAGTAGGCTTATTCTGGGCGATTGCTTGGAAGAGCTACAAAAGCTCCCCGATAACTCCATTGACTTTGCTTTTGCTGATCCACCTTATAATTTAAAGAAAAAATATTGCGGGTATATGGATGACTTGGCTATATCTGAATATTTTGAATGGTGTGATAAATGGATTTCCGAGTTGGCTCGAATCTTACGTCCAGGAAGAACTTGTGCAGTTCTCAACATTCCACTTTGGGCAATTCGACATTTTATCCATATGGAAAAAATATTGGATTTTCAAAACTGGATAGTTTGGGAAGCTTTGGGTTTTCCAGTACGTTTTATCATGCCTGCTCATTATACTATTCTCTGTTTCTCCAAAGGCAAAGCCCGCAATCTTCCTGGCTTAACTGGAGAAGCAGGCGTAAAAGATATTTTTATTCCTCAATCTTTTAATTCCCTTGAGCCTCTTGCCGAATTGTTTTGTTTACGAGCAGATTGCATAAGGAGAAGAAAATCACTTCAGGTAAATGATCGAGGGCATTTAACTGACCTGTGGTGGGATATACATAGACTTAAGCATAATGCACGAAGGGTTGACCACCCTTGCCAACTTCCACCTCAGCTTATGTATCGCTTAATCTCAACTTTTACAAAACCAGGTGAAGTGGTTTTAGATTGCTTCAATGGCGCAGGGACAACTACACTTTCTGCCCATCAACTTGACAGAAGATATATTGGAATTGAGATTTCAGAACAGTATCATAACCTTGCGGAGTCGCGACATAAAGAAATTATCTTGTCTTTAAATCCTTTTCGAAAAGCCGAGCGAACCTTAACCGCAAAAAATAGCCCTGTCCCCAGAATGCCGAAAGTGAGTTATGAGGTTCCTAAGAAAACGCTTCAATTGGAAATTAAGCGAATTGCAAAGAAATTAGGGCGACTCCCAAATAGAGATGAAGTAATCGAACATAGTAAATACTCAATCCGTTATTATGATGAATATTTTGCAAGCTGGGGGGAAGCTTGTGCCGCTGCTCGAACAACAGGAATGTCAGAATACCCTTTGGATACTCTAGAAAAAAGAAAGACACAATTAAACCTCTTCGAATAAGTTATGAGTTATTAACAACTAGATCCCATGGCTTGATCTTATTTCAAATAAAGGGCCAAAAACGCAATTGAAATGGATATCAATAAGATTATAGGGAAGATACTACAAGATTACAAAGATAAAATAATTTATGGGGAATATTTGCTAAACCAACTGATTTTGGAGGCATGGAAATATGGGATTATTAAAGAATTAAAAATAACACGAGACGATTTAAGCAGGATACTGAGTGAGCATGGGTGGATTTATGACAAAAAGAATCATTATTGGTCAAAGACAAAAAAACCCAAGGATTATCTGTTTTAGAAAATATTTTACTGGTGTTAAGAATTGAACATCGCTGAACTCCATATCCGCCGGCCGGTCATGACCACCCTGGTCATGCTCGGGATTCTGTTGTTTGGGATCATGTCTTATCGCTACCTGCCGGTGAGCGACTTGCCCAACGTGGATTTCCCCACCATCCTGGTGGCCGCCAATCTTCCCGGGGCCTCGCCGGAGACCATGGCTTCCTCGGTGGCCACGCCTTTGGAAAAGGAATTTTCCACCATCGCCGGGCTGGACTCCATGAGTTCCGTCAACGGCCTGGGGATAACCCAGGTTACGCTGCAGTTTGCCTTGAGCCGGGACATTGACGCCGCGGCCCAGGACGTGCAGGCGGCCATCTCCAAGGCGGCCCGCCAGCTGCCGCCGGATCTGCCCAGCCCGCCGTCCTTTCAGAAGGTCAACCCCGCGGACCAGCCCGTCCTCTACCTGGCCCTGACCTCCGCCACCCTGCCCCTGTACCAGGTGGACGAATACGCCCAGACCATCCTGGCCCAACGGGTTTCCATGGTGAGCGGCGTGGCCCAGGTGCAGGTCTTCGGGTCCCAGAAGTTCGCGGTGCGCATTCAGGTTGATCCCAAAGCCCTGACTTACCGGAGTCTGGGCATTGACGAAGTGGCCGAGGCGGTTAAGAAAGCCAACGTCAATCTGCCCACCGGCACCCTGTACGGGGCGCACCAGGCTTTCACGGTGCAGGCCACCGGACAGCTTATCAGTGCGGCCATGTACCGCCCCCTCATCGTGGCCTACCGGGGAGGCCAGCCGGTGCGCCTCCAGGACCTGGGCCAGGTCATGGACAGCGTGGAAAATGACAAGATCGCCTCCTGGTACAAGCAGACCCGGGGCATCGTCCTGGCCATCCAGCGCCAGCCGGGGACCAACACCATTGAGGTGGTGGACTCCATCAAAAAGCTGCTTCCCAGCCTGCGGACCCAGATTCCCGCGGCGGTGGACATCTTCACCCTCTATGACCGGTCTGCGTCCATCCGGGCCTCCGTGGAAGACGTGCAGTTTACCCTGATGCTCACCATCTGCCTGGTGGTGCTGGTGATTTTCCTGTTCCTGCGCAATTTTTCCGCCACCGTCATCCCCAGCCTGGCCCTGCCCATGTCCATCGTGGGCACCTTTTCGGTCATGTACCTGTTGGGCTACAGCGTGGACAACCTGTCCCTGATGGCCCTCACCCTGTCCGTGGGCTTTGTGGTGGACGACGCCATCGTGATGCTGGAAAACATCGTGCGCCATCAGGAGATGGGGGAAAGCGTCTGGGACGCGGCCCTGAACGGCTCCAAGGAGATCGGCTTCACCATCGTGTCCATGACCCTGTCTCTGGCCGCGGTCTTTATCCCGGTGCTGTTCATGGGGGGAATTTTGGGACGGCTGCTTCATGAGTTCGCGGTGACCATCGGCGCGGCCATCCTGGTGTCGGGCTTTGTGTCCTTAAGCCTCACCCCCATGCTGTGCAGCCGGTTCTTAAGGCCGCCCCAGACGGAGAACCACGGCCGGCTGTACGAATACTCCGAACGAATCTTCCGGGGCACGCTCCGTCTTTACGACCGGAGCCTCCAGTACGTGCTGCGGCGCCGCCGGGCCACCATGGCGGTTTCCGGGGTGCTGCTGGTGGCCACGGTTTACCTGTTCGGCCACATTTCCAAGGGCTTTCTCCCCAGCGAAGATACGGGCACCATCTTTGTCTTCACCGAAGGGGCCCAGGGGATTTCCTTCGACTCCATGGTGCGCCACCAAAAGGCTCTGGCGGAAGTGGTGAGCCAGAACCCCGAGGTGGACTCTTTTATGTCCGCGGTGGGGGCCGGCGGGCCCAACGTGGCGGGCAACTCCGGCCGCATGTTCCTGCGGCTCAAGCCCCGGGACCAGCGGAAGAAGAGTGTGGATGAGATCATCCAGGAACTGCGGCCCCGGCTGAACGCGGTGGCGGGCATCCAGGCCTTTCCCCAAAACCTGCCCCCCATCCGCTTCGGCGGCATGCTCACCAAGAGCCTCTACCAGATCACCTTGCAAAGTCCCGACACCGAAGAGCTTTACCGGTTTGCACCTATGCTGGAGGCCCGGATGCGGGCCTTGCCCGATCTCCAGGACGTGACCAGCGACCTGCAGATCAAAAACCCCCAGGTGACGGTGGAGATTGACCGGGACAAGGCCGCGGCCCTGGGGGTCACGGCCCACCAGGTGGAGGACGCCCTCTACAACGCTTACGGCTCCCGGCAGATTTCCACCATTTACGCCCCCAACAATCAATATAAGGTCATTTTGGAGTTGGAGCCCCGGTACCAGATGGACCCCGGGGCGCTTCCCTGGCTTTACGTCCGGTCGGCCGGCGGCCAACTGGTCCCCCTCAACGTGGTGGCCGACCTCAAGCCCACGGTGGGGCCGCTGACGGTGAACCACCTGGGTCAGCTTCCCGCGGTGACCATCTCCTTCAACCTCAAGCCCGGGGCTTCCCTGGGAGATGCGGTCAAAGAAGTGGAGAAGCTCTCCCGGGAAATCCTGCCGGCCGGCATCACCACCAGCTTCCAGGGCGCGGCCCAGGCCTTCCAGGCCTCCATTCAGGGCCTGTGGGTGCTGCTCATCATGTCCATCCTGGTGATTTACATTATCCTGGGCATTCTTTACGAAAGCTTCATCCACCCCCTGACCATCCTGTCGGGTTTGCCTTCCGCCGGATTCGGGGCGCTGGTCACGTTGCTGCTCTTCGGCAGCGACTTGAACCTGTTCGCCTTCGTGGGGGTCATCATGCTGGTGGGCATTGTCAAGAAAAACGCCATCATGATGATTGACTTCGCCATCGAGGCCCAGCGGGGGGAAGGCAAAACCCCCTTGGAAGCCATTTACCAGGGCTGCCTCATCCGTTTCCGGCCCATCATGATGACCACCATGGCGGCCCTCATGGGGGCCCTGCCCATCGCTTTGGGCTTCGGGGCCGGGGCCGAGGCCCGGCGGCCCCTGGGCCTGGCAGTGGTGGGGGGCCTGCTGTTTTCCCAACTTCTTACCCTTTACATCACCCCAGTCTTTTACCTTTACATGGAGTCCTTTAAGCAAAAGGCGGCCAGGGTGTTTCGGAAAAGGGGGGTTCCAGAAACTGCCTGAGCCGGGTAAAGGGCTGGAGACAAATTTTTGAACTTGTTGTTTAAAATTTTTGTCATCTTCAGGGATTTGACGGTATCTTTATGGCGGGATTACTAAACTGCGGGTAAGGCTTTTTATACCAAGTTCAGTTTCAGATGCAACAAATTCTATAGCTAACTTATTGATAATACAATTTCTTTTAACCGAAAACCGAAAACGGTATTAGATTCCTCCCATAGAAACATCCGTTTTTAACCTTCCGAAAGTCCTGCAATTCCTCCTATTTCATTTACCAAAAAATTTTCCCAATGATCATTATGACCATATAAAAATGGTCAATTCAGCCATATCATTGGCCTTCTATAGTATTCATAATTGGATAACAATATTTTTTCTATCCAATTTGCCATCCATGGGCTATCCTTAAGGCATGTCTTTTGCATTTTTACGGTTATACAATATTTTGCCCATAGAAAATCCCTCAAAAATTAAGACAACCAATAAGAATCATTACAATTTAATGAAGTAATCCTTAATGACAAGGGAGGGCAAAGCATGCACATTTCTCGTCGGGATTTCCTCAAGTACTGCGGGTTGACCGCGGCCGCGGTGGGCCTGAGCAGCACCGAGCTGCTCCGCCTGGAGGAGGCGCTGGCCAATCCCACCGGCCCCACGGTGCTCTGGCTGCAAGGCACTAGCTGCACCGGCTGTTCCATGTCATTGTTAAATTATGTTTCTCCGACTGCTCCCACTTCGGTGGCCGACCTGTTGATCAACAATATCAATCTGGCCTACCATCCCAACCTCATGTCTCTGGCCGGCCAATCCGCGGCGGAGCAGGCCCGTCAGGCCTATAACAACGGCGGCTACATCCTGGCGGTGGAAGGGGGCATCCCCACCGCATTCGGGGGCAACACCTGTTGGGCCTGGACCTACAACGATGTGGAAGTGACCTTCCAGCAGGCGGTGAAGGATTTGGCCACCCGGGCCGCCGGGGTTATCTCTATCGGCACCTGCGCTTCTTACGGCGGCATACCTGCGGCCAAACCCAATCCCACCAGAATCAGAAGCGTTAAAAACATTACCCGCAAGAATACCATCAATATAGCCGGGTGTCCGCCCCACCCCGACTGGATCGTCTATGTCGTCGCCCAGCTTCTCATAGGTAATCCCATTCCTCTGGACCGCTACGGCCGTCCCATGGCCATTTACGGCCAAACGGTTCACAGCGCCTGCCCTCGCCGGGACACCGATAGTTGCCTGTGGAATAAAGGCTGCCGCGGTCCGGGGGCCTACGCCAACTGTCCGGTCAACTTGTGGAACAACGGGGTCAACTGGTGCGTCAACGCCAACGCTCCCTGCTACGCCTGCACGGAGTCCACGTTCCCCGGCACTATTTCGCTCTACACGCCCATGTATAACCCCCACGGCGGCAAAGATCGCAACTGCGATCGCTGCCATGAAGACGAACGTGATGAGGATGGAGGCGGGGGCGGCGGCACCGGGCCTCACAGCGCCGCGTTTATTCAGGCCAACCAGGGAAATTGCAATAGCTGCCATTAACCTTGTCAATAAGGAGTTCGATATATGGCTACTATAACCGTCATCGATCCAGTCACCAGGCTGGAAGGCCATCTCAAGATAAAAGTGGCGGTGGACACTGTAAACGGAGTGCAGCAGGTGGTGGACGCCTGGGCCACCGGCACCCTGTTCCGGGGATTTGAAAGCATTTTGATCAACCGGCATCCCGCGGACGCGCAGCACATCACCCAGCGGATCTGCGGGGTCTGCCCCGTGTCCCACGGCCTGGCCGCAGTCATGGCTTTGGACCAGGCCTATGGCATTACGGCGCCGGCCAACGCCCGGATCATGCGCAACCTGGTGCTGGGCGCCAATATGGTGGATTCCCATATCCTCCATTTCTATCATCTGGCGTTGCCGGACTTTATCAACGGACCCGATATGCCGCCCTGGCAGCCCAGCTGGCAGGTGGACAAAGGGCGCTTCAGCGCCGGACAAACCTCCACCTTGGTGAGTCATTATGTCTCCGCCCTGGATATGCGGCGCAAGGCCCAGGAAATGGGGGCCATTTTCGGCGGGCGTTTGCCCCATCCCCCCACCTATATTCCCGGCGGGTTTACCACCAGACCCACCAGCGCCATGATTTCCCAATTCAAGACTTACTTGAGTGAGATCACGGCGTTCATTGAGAATACCTATATCCCCGACGCCTTACTCCTGGCCTCCTTATATGACGATTATAAAGGAGTGGGAGGAGGATATGGCAATCTATTGGCCTATGGGGTGTTTGACCTGGACGCGGCGGGGACTAACAAGCTGCTGCGCCGGGGCCGGACGATAAATGCCTCCCCCGACGTGCAGCCGGTGGATGTGAACGCCATCTCCGAACAGGTGAAATATTCCTGGTATAACGATCGCACGGACAACCTGAATCCTGCGGTGGGGGTGACCACTCCCCAATATCCGAAGAATTCCAGGTCGTTAATGAGACTGATGAAGGCCAACCCCCAGAATTTATCCCTCTTCGGGGCTTATTCCTGGATGAAGGCGCCCCGCTATGAGGGCCTGCCCTATGAGACTGGGGCACTGGCCCGCATGTGGGTCAACGGCGATTATAAGGCTGGGGTGTCGGTGATGGACCGTCATCTGGCCCGGGCTTATGAGACCCTGAAAGTGGCCGAGGCCCTCTTGGCCTGGGTGAATCAGATCAACGTCAACGGTTCGGTGGCCGTCAGCGGCAGAGTGCCCGAGACTGCCAGCGCCATCGGCCTCACCGAGGCCCCCCGGGGCGCGCTGGGCCACTGGCTCCAAATCACCGACGGCAAAATCTCCCGCTACCAGATCATCACCCCCACCTGCTGGAACGCCTCCCCCAGGGACGCCGCCGGGATCCGCGGCCCCATCGAACAGGCCCTCATCGGCACGCCGGTGCAAGATGTCAACCAACCCATCGAAGTGGTGCGGGTCATCCACTCCTTCGACCCCTGCCTGTCCTGCGCGGTGCACGTGATGCGGCCGGGGGAGGGGAAGAAGATCTTCACCCTGCATCACTCCCACGGGGTGGAAGAGAGCCACGACCACGAACATGGGCATGACCACGTCCACTAAAAAGCGGCCCCCCCGGATTCTCATTGCCGGGCTGGGGAACCTCCTGCTCCAGGACGACGGGGTGGGGGTCCACGCGGTGCGGGAATTGCAACAGGACCCTCCCCCCGGCGTCCTGGTGGCGGAAGTGGGCACCCAGGTGCTGGCCGCCCTCCACCTCCTGGAATGGGCCGACAGAATCCTGGCTCTGGACGCCATGCAGGCCGGCCAGGCTCCAGGAACCATCTATGCCTTTGGGGTGGACGACGTGGCCGAGCCGGAAATCCAGGCATCTCTCCATGAACTGGGCCTGCGGGCCGTCCTGAGGATGCTGCCGGAACCTACCCAGGTGGAGATTGCGGTCCTGGGGGTGGAGCCGGAGGTCATTGATTACGGGCTGGAGCTGTCTCCTCCAGTAGCCGGGGCATTGCCCCGGCTGACGGCCGCGGCCCGGGAGATGGTTCGGAGGTGGCAGGAAAAGTGAGATCAGGGGGAGGGAGCCAGGGGCCGGGGGCCCCTGGCTCCCCACCCCCAATCCCATAAAGTGAGCCGGGGAAGGCGGGCTTGGCCTGCCTTCCCCGGTTTTTTTCTCGGGAAGGGAGTTTGAAGGGAGTGGAGGCACGTGATCCTCGTCCTGAGGAGCCTCCAGCCCTTGACATTTTTTAAATGGTATGTATATATATTGTATAAATAAAGAGCTTTAGGAGCATCCCATGCCTGCCTTAAGAAAATGGGGCAATAGCCTGGCCCTCCGCATCCCGGCACATCTGGCTTACGGGGCGACGCCGCCTTTGCCAAAAGAGATCTATGAGTATTGCGAAGAACATCGCATCACCTTCTTCATCTGATTACCTGCCAACGACAATTTGGATAAGCTGGTGGCCCCTCACCTGAACCGACCGGTGGGCCGTCCACCCAAGAGTGGAATTCAAGTCAAGATAGTTAATCTCCACTATCAAGCAAAGAGTTGGAGCAAGCCTCGGCGGGTGGTGGCCAAGATCGAGTGGCACCGGGGTGAGCTTTTTCCCCGCATCGGCTTTGTGGCCACCAACTCCAGGCTGCCTGCCGGTAAGGTGATCAAGGTCTATAATGGCCGGGCCGAGATCGAAAACCGAATCAAAGAAGGGAAGAACACCCTGCGTTGGGACAAGACCATCTGCCAGCGGTTCGGGGCCAACCAGGCCCGACTGAAGATGGGGGTTCTGGCCTACAACCTCCTGCACATGATCCGGCAGTTCTATGTCTGGGGCGAAGAGGTGAAACGGTCCATCTATTGGCTGATCAAGCGCCTGATCAAAGTGGGGGCCAGGGTTTCTTACCACGCCCGGCGGTGGTATGTGCATATCGCCTCGGCTTTTCCCTTGGCTCACCATTATCGGGCGGTGCTGGCCTGGGGTTCTTAAACCTCAGCCCATAAGAATCTGAGAACCAAGGGAGTAGTATCTTCAAAATCTACAAAAAAGATTCAATTTGACGAAAACTTTTGCTATCTTGCGTACAAGAAGACGATTTGGTTACAAAAAGGGGAACTTCGGCGGGACCGACCCCCGCAGGGGAGGTTCCAAAACCAATTTTCAACCACGGTGGTCAAGACTGCCGCATAATCCCGGTTTAAACAAAATATAGCTAACGTTATGAAGATAAGCAATTTGGCTACAAAAGGGGAGCCTTATTGAGGTTAAACTCGGTGAAAATGCTGTAAAACCACTTCTTGGTCAGCAGCGGCCCAAGTTGCCACATTATCGCATTTAACAAGGAGGAAATATGAAAATTTTTAAACGCATGGTTTTTCTCCTCTGTCTCGTGCTGGCCCTCTCCTTACTCGTCGAGGCCCAGGCTCTGGCGCAAATTATTAGGGAAAATGACGGCACCACTCTTAAACAGATCATCATCTTCGGGCGCCACAACATACGCTCACCTACTAATTCCCCGGAAGAATTGGCTAAGTATGCAGTCGATCCTTACCCCGAGTTTGAGGTCCCGCCGGGTTGTTTGACCCCGAACGGCAAGCAGGCGGCAAGACTCCTGGGGGCCTATTTCCGTCAATACCTGCTAGCCCAGGGACTTCTCACGGGCGACGAGCAACAAGATTTATCGCATTCGCATTTCCGTTCCAAGTCCAAGGAGCGCTCCTGGGAGACGGCTAAAGCATTCGGGAGCGGCTTGATCACGAACGTGGATGCCCCCGTGCACTCATATAAGATCGGCGAGCCCGACCGGTTTTCGATCCCATAGCCGCAGGCGTGGCGCAGGTGGACGCCAACGTCGCCGCCCAGCAGGTCCAGGCACTATATAACAGCGGCGCCGCGTTGGCATCCGCTTACAGCGGCGAGTATTCTCTTATGAGCAGCGTGCTCTTTAACAATGGCCCTGTGCCCCCAGGCAAAGTTGACCCCACCACTATACCAATTACCCTTACGGCCAATACTAAATTAAAAACCGGCTCGGTCATTAATGTAGGCGGCCTGAAGGAAGTCAAAGGTTGCGCCGATCCGTTCACAATGCAATACGCCGACAACTTTCCCATGTGGGATGTGGCCTGGGGGCGGCTCACGCCGAATCAAATCTCTCAACTTAACAGACTTGTGATCCTTAATGAATATATCCAAACGCGTACGCCCTATCTCAAGAAGGTGCAGAGTTCCAACGCCGCCTCACACATACTCCGCACCATGCTGCAAGCCATAAAAGGCGTCAAATTTTTCGGAGCATTTGGAAACGCCAAATCGCGGATGGTGGTGGTGATCAGCACTGATACCTGCGTGTCAGGATTGGCTGGACTTCTTAACGTGAACTGGCAGTTGCCCGGATACCAACAGGATTATTGTGCTCTCGGCGGCGCCCTCGTTTTCGAACTGCGACAAAAAAGGAACAGTTACCTCGTCCGCGTGTACTACACCGCACAGACCATCGACCAACTCCGTAATCTGACGCCTCTCTCCATAAGTAACCCACCGGCAACCATCCAGATCCTGGTTCCGGACGGCAGCAAATCGGACACTAACCTGGATATTGACTTCCACGTTTTTAATAGACTTCTGACAAAGGCAATAGGGCGGGAATACGTCCCCAGGAAAGAGATCCCGCCCGACGTGTTGACCGGAGTCATTTGCAAAGAAGAGACCGAAGATCCCTGGGAGGAGTAGGGAAGCAGCTTGATTTCGGGACCGGCTGGAAAGGAAACGGATTGACAATGGGAACGACCGGTCCCGGTTGGGCCAGCCGCAGTGGTTGACAATTTTATCGAAACAGTTCCCTCCGGCCAAGGCGGAGAAAATGATTTTCGTGGAGGCAGCCCGGATGGCCGCAATCTTCCATGATTGGGCAAGGGCCTTTCAGTCATTCCGGTGCGGATGTGATAATAAGATCGGTTCATATTTTTATGAAATATTTCACCGAAAATCCAATTTCTCAAAGGCTGATCGATTATTCTTTTTCCTGGCCCCGGTTTCTCCATGAAGTCCGCGGCTTTTACAAGGAAATTTTGGTTCCTTACCCAGAACCCATTTTCTTTTACATCTTGGCTTTCACGATAAAGATCTTTAGCTATGGTATGAACAATGTAACAAGCAAATTCGCGATTATCAGGATTATAGAAGTAAATATTTGAATCTGGAAACACTAAATCGCTAATATATCTAAAGCATCACTGGGGCGGCATCGATACCCCCTTATTTCTCGAGGAAATTGGATAAGAACGCAATGTTCTCGTCCATATTGGAATTTTTTAATTTATAATAAAATTTTCATATAATTTGCGTATAAAGAGGTTTTGGCGGGAAAATATAATCCTTAAGGAAAATATTTCTTGGGAGGTCATTTGGTGTTTATCTGAAAAGATTATTTATGCCTGAAATCTGCCGCTGTTATGGGATTATAATCTACATGCATTACAATGACCCTGATCCTCCTCATTTCCATGCAAAGTACGAGAACCAAGAGGTGATCGTTGAGATACAAACAGGGATGGTCAAAGGTAAAATCATATGACAAAAAGAGCATTAAGTATGCTTTTCGAATGGTATGATATCTACAAGGGGGAACTCATGGAAAATTGGGGGTTGGCTAGAGACCGCAAACCGCTCCAGAAGATCACGCCTTTGCCATAGGAGATTATTATGTTTTTGCAAGTAACGGATGCTACCTATCTCAAAGATTTCCGGTTAAGACTTCGGTTCAATGATGGAACTGAAAAAGATGCAGACTTACGGAATGAGCTTTACGGGGAGATATTTAAGCCCCTTTTAAATATTGAATTGTTTAAGCAAGCGGTGGTAAATCCCAATACGGGAACCATTGAATGGCCTAATGGGGCTGACTTTGCCCCTGAGTTTCTCTATAAGATCGGCAAGGAAGTGAAAAAGATTGCTTAGAGATGGCATAAGCGTATCAACGACTACGACAATAAATCGGGCTCCTGATAAAAGCTCTGTTCTTGGAATCATTGTCTGGTTTGCAAATACCCCAAAACAACTTGCTTCATCGCAATGCCCGCCTTACTCATGACGATAGTCAGTGGATTCCTGAAAAATGAGAGACAAACGGGCTGCACACCACAAGCACTCAGTTAATCCCTTATTTCAATTACTTCAACAAATCCTCGGCAACAATTCCCCCATAGGCGGGTCCAGGATGCGGGCGGTGCCGATGACGGTGCGCACCGTGACCCGGCCCGGCAGGCCGGAGCCCACTTCCCCGATGATCCGGGCTTCCCGCCCGTAAGGGCTTTGCTGCGCCAGGGCCAGGGCCTTAAGCGCGTCTTGGGGGGCCACGAAAATGAGCATCTTGCCTTCGTTGGCCACTTGAAAAGCATCCAGGCCCAGGGCTTCGCAGACCGCGGCCACCGCGGGCTTCACCGGCACCTGGTCTTCCTGGATTTCCATGGACACCCTGGACTGCCGGGCGATTTCGTTCAAAGCCGCGGCCACCCCTCCCCGGGTGGGGTCCCGCATGGCGTGGACATCCACGCCGGCCTGGAGCAGATTAATCACCAATTCCGTTAGCGGAGCCGCGTCGCTTTCCATGGACGCGCCTTCCAGGAGCTTTTCCCGGGCCAGCATCACCGCGGCCCCGTGGTCGCCCACGGAGCCGGTGAGGAGGATGGCGTCGCCGGGGCGGACCGCGGCGCCGGAGACGCCTTCCTTAAGGACCAACCCCAGCCCCGCGGTGGTGATGAACACCTTGTCCGCGGCGCCTTTGGGCACCACCTTGGTGTCGCCGGTGACGATGGCTACCCCGGCTTCCCGGGCCGTCTCCTCCATGGATGCGGCGATGCGGGATAGCACTTCGATTTCCAAGCCCTCTTCGATAATAAAAGAGGCGGACAAGACCAGGGGCCGGGCCGCGGCGGTGAGGAGGTCGTTAACCGTGCCCGCCACCGCCAGGCGGCCGATGTCGCCGCCGGGGAAAAACAAGGGGTCCACCACGAAGGAGTCGGTGGTGAAGGCCAGGCGGTGGGCGCCCAACTCCAGGGTGGCGCTGTCATCGCCGGCATAGTCCGGGGGGCCGTAGCAGTTCAGAAAGACTCGTTCAATGAGGGTGGCCATTTCCTTGCCGCCAGCGCCGTGACTCAGTAAGACCCTGTTTTCTGTTTTCTGTTTTCTGTTTTCGGTATTATTCATGAGAACCCTGTCTTCGGTCTCCGGTCTCCGGTCTGAATAAAACTATCTTTCATATCTATAAACCGCGGCGCAGGCCCCTTCGCCGGAAACCATGCACGGCCCCAGGGGATGGGAGGGGTTGCAGGCTTTATCGAACAAGGGACACTGTTTAGGGGGCAGCACCCCCCGCAATACTTCCCCGCAGCGGCAGGCGGAGGGCGGCGGGGGCGGCACCTGGGCCAGGATGGGGGCGAAGCGGGTCCGAGCGTCGAAATGGCGATAACGGTCCCGGATTCGGACGCCGCTGCCGGGAATCACCCCCAACCCCCGCCATAGGGCGTCGTCCGGTTCAAATACTTCCTCCAGCAACGCCATGGCCTGGGGATTGGCCTGGACCTGCACCGCCCGGGGATAGACGTTGTCCACTCGGGGCCGGCCTTCAACAAGTTGCCGGAGGATGGCCTCCACCCCCAGGAGGATGTCCAAAGGCTCAAAGCCGGTGACCGCGCCGGGGACGCCGAAATCCCGGGGAATAAACTCGTAAGCCTCGGAGCCGATGATAGTGGTGACGTGGCCGGGGAGCAGCAATCCGGAAACCTTAATTTCGCCGCTGTCCAGCAGCGCCCGCAGGGCCGCGGGCATGGTCTTGTGGACGCAAAACAAAGTGAAGTTATCCAAACCGGACGCGCCCGCACTCTTAAGGGCCAGGGCGGTGGTGGGCATGGTGGTCTCGAAGCCCACGCCGAAGAAAACTACCTGCTTGTCCGGCTCCCGGCGGGCCAAATCCACCGCGTCCAGGGGGGCGTAAACGAAGCGCACGTCCGCGCCCTGGGCGCGCTGCTTTTCCAATGAGGTGTGGGTGCCGGGAACCCGGAGCATATCGCCGAAGGACGCCAGCACGGTGTGGGGCTGGTCTCCCAGGGCCAGGAACTTGTCCAGGTCGTATTGGTCGGTGACGCACACCGGGCATCCGGGCCCGGAGATGAGCTTCACCGGCTCGGGCAGGAGGGATTTCAGGCCGAAGCGGGCGGCGCTCATGGTGTGGGTGCCGCACACCTCCATGATCACCGCGGGCGCGGCCAGCTCCCGGAGGCGCCGGACCACGGCCTGAACCAAATCTTTGCGGCGGAACTCGTCAATAAATTTCATCGGCCAGGCTCCGCAACAGGGAAAGGGTTTCTTCAGCCGAGGCCGCGTTCACCTTGGCGATGGCCAATCCGGCGTGAATGAGGACATAGTCCCCCAGGACCGCGTCGGGCAGCAAGTCCAGGCGCACCTGGCGGGTAACGCCGTCCACTTCGGCCACGGCCTGGACGCCGTCGATTTGAATAATTTTCATGGGTATGGCTAGGCACATATCAGAATACCTTTTGATGCAGTAAATAAAAGTGTGGGGTTAAAAGGGGAAAAGGTTAAAAGGTTAAAAAAATCATTATCTTTTCCCCTCTTCCCCTTTTAACCTTTTAACCTTTTAACCCTTCTCCAACCGCGCTGCGGCCACTGCGGCCTGGCCCAGGGAAATGCCGCCGTCGTTGGGCGGCGTCCGGGTGTGGGTCAAGATTTCAAAACCCTGCTCGCTTAAAAGATCATACAACCGGGTCAATAATAAGGCGTTTTGAAAAACCCCTCCGGACAAGGCCACGGTTTCCAGGCCGGTGCGGTCCTTGATGGCGGCGCAAGCCTGGGCCAGGAGCCGGGCCAGGGAGTTATGGAAGCGGGCCGCGGCCCGCGGCGGCGCGGCGCCGGACAGATAATCCCCCACGGTTTCCTTAAACAGGGCCACAGTGTCCAGGACTAGCAGGCTACCGTCGGCATGGAGCGGCGCCGGATACCAGCCCTCTTCGCCTTCTGCCGCAGCCATTTCCAACTCCAGGGCCGGCTGGCCTTCATAGGTGCGGGTGCGGCAAATCCCCAAAGCCGCGGCCACCGCATCGAACAGCCGCCCGGTGCTGGAGGTGAGGGGCGAGTTCAGCCCGGTGGCCAGTTGATGTGTCAGGATACGGCCTTCCAGGGGGTCAAAAATCAGACCCAACTCCCGGGCCTTTTGAGCAAACTCTTTCCCCCAGGCGGCGTGAAGATAGGCCACGGCCATGCGCCGGGGGTCCCGCACCGCGGCTTCGCCCCCGGGCAGCGGAATCTGGGCCAGGCGGCCCTGCCGTTGATAATCGGCCAGATCGGCAATGAGAAGTTCTCCGCCCCAGATAGTGCCGTCGGGGCCGTAGCCGGTGCCGTCCAGGGCCAGACCCAGGCACGGCCCCCGGCGGCCGTGTTCCGCCAGGCAGGCGGCGATGTGGGCGTGGTGGTGCTGGACCCCGATGAGCTTCACCCCTTCCTGGGCCAGGGCATAGCGGGTGCTGAAATACTGGGGGTGGAGGTCGTAGGCAATAACCCTGGGGTCTTTGCGGCTCAGGTCTTTGAAATGGGCGATGGCCAGCTGAAAGTAATCAAAGGTCTCCACCGTATCCAGGTCGCCCAGGTGCTGGCTGAGCAGGGCGGTCCCCTTCCAGGCCAGGCAGAAGGTGTTTTTCTGCTCCCCGCCCACCGCCAGGATGGGTTCGGAATCCACCGGGAGAGAGACGGTTTGGGGGACAAAGCCTCGCGCCCGGCGGAGGGGAATGGTAAAACGGCCGGCCCCGGGGCGCACCACCGAGTCGTCGCAGGGGACCTGGATGTCCCGGTTGTGCATAAGAAAAGCGTCCGCCAGGGACCGGAGCCGGGTGCGCGCTTCATCGTTGGTGAAGACCAACGGCTCTTCACTGAGGTTGCCGCTGGTCATCACCAGGGCCGCCGGGGCATGGGAAAAGAGCAGCAGGTGCAACGGAGTATAAGGCAGCATCAGGCCCAGGTATTTATTGTTTGGAGCCACCTGGGGGGCGATATCGCAGTGGTCCCGCTTCCGGGCCAGGACAACGGGACGTTCCGGAGAAAGGAGGAGATGGGCGGTGAGGTCGTCCAGGTGGCAGAGGCGCTCCGCTTCGTTAAGGTCCGGCACCATCACCGCGAAGGGTTTGGCCACCCGGCCTTTGCGCTCCCTTAAGTTCGCCACCGCCTCGTGATGGCGGGCGTCGCAGGCCAGGTGAAAGCCGCCCAGGCCCTTAATGGCCACGATTTTACCGACCCGGAGGAGTTTTCCGGCGGCTTCCAAAACATCGCTTTCCAGGACCCGGCCCCCTTCCTCCAGCCATAGGTGGGGACCGCAAACCGGACAGGCGGTAGGCTCCGCATGGAAGCGGCGGTCCTCGGGGTTTTGATACTCCTCCCGGCACCGGGGGCACATGGCGAAGGCCGCCATGGTGGTGTGGGGCCGGTCATAGGGGACGCTCCGGATGATGGTGAAGCGGGGGCCGCAGTTGGTGCAGTTGGTGAAGGGATAGCCATAGCGTTGGTCCGCGGGATCCATGACTTCCCGGAAGCAGTCGGCGCAGGTGGACACGTCCGCGGGAATGAGGGCCTCGGTTCCGGGAAGTCGGCGGCTTTCCAGGATGGCAAAGCCTTCCCGGCCCTGGGGTTCGGCCTCCTCCACCACCAGGGAATCAATGCGGGCCAGGGCCGGAGCCTGGGAGGCGATTCGGCGGACGAAGCTGTCCAGGGACGCGGGCCGGCCTTCCACCACGATTTCCACGCAACGGGAAGTGTTACACACCCAGCCGGCCAGATGGTGCTCCCGGGCCAGGCGGTACACGAAGGGCCGGAACCCCACGCCCTGGACCACTCCGGAGACCTGGAGCTTTTTCCCGGAAAGTTTTTCAGGAGGCATCTATAGAAAGTTTAATATATGATTTTTGTTTATACAAAAAATAATATATCCAATTGTATTAGGCTGCTTTTATATTATTATGAGACTCTGGCAAATATGGTTTTTGTCATCCTGAACGAAGTGAAGGATCTCCAAATACAAGATTCTTCGCGGCGCTCAGAATGACAATTCCCGCCAATGGGGAATTTTGCAAGAGCCTCATGAGAAAGATTTTTTCTCAAAAAAATTGAGCCCCAGGTTTATTGTAGAAACCTTCATATCCTGCTAAAATTATTTCCACATATTTGCCAGGAATTTCAATATCCATATTTAATTTTACTTTAATTTTAATGAACATTATTGCTTGAAAATCGCACAGGAATGACCAAATTCATAAATGTGTAAAATTTTTCTCTTTTAAGCCACGGGGGAGGTCATAACATCATTTTTGGCCGTCCCCCCTCTTCCTTTGCCTGCCTTTGGTGAAACGATCATGACAGCCAATAATTTTGCCATGAAGATAGGGGCGTTAGAGCAACGTGTGGCCCTGCTGGAGCGCTGCGCCCGGGAAAACCCGGAGTTGCTGAAAGAGACCTTGCCGGCTAACCTGGCAGCGTTGCAGCGCCTGCTGGGGGAACTGCGGCTGGAGGCCGAAGTCTGGCAGCGCCAAGCCCACGACTCCCTGAAGCAAACCGGTGAACTCCTGGAAAAACTGCAGGCCGCGCCCCATGAACTGGCCCAGGCGCACCAGGAGAAGGCAGCCCTCCAGGCGGAGCGGCGGGACATGACGGAGGCTTTGACCAGGCAGTCCCTGATGTTGGACGCTTTTTTTGAGCACAACATCACACCCCTGGCCCTTTTAGACAAGGAGTTTAATTTCATCCGGGTGAATAAGGCCTACGCCCGGGACTGTGCCAGGGAAGTCACGGAGTTTTCGGGTCGCAATCATTTTGAGTTATATCCCTCGGAGGCCCAGGCTATTTTCGAGGAAGTGGTAGCCACCCGGAAGGCTTACCAGACTTTCGCCCGGCCCTTTGTCTTTCCCGACCACCCGGAATGGGGGGTCACCTATTGGGACTGGTCTCTGACCCCCATCCTTAACAATGAAGGCGAAGTGGATTTTCTGGTTTTTTCACTCAATGACGTCACCGACCGGGTGCGGGCGGAGGAAACCCGCACCCGGCTCAACGAAATCCTGGAAGCCACCCCGGATTTCGTGGGCATGGCGGACGCCCAGGGCCAGGTCCTGTTCATCAACCGGGCCGGGCGGCGGATGTTGGGAATGAAGGAAAACGAAGACCTCTCCGGCCTTCGCATCGCTGACTGCCATCCCCGCGGGGTCATGGAAACAGTCCTGCAGCAAGGGTTGCCCGCGGCAATGCGGGATGGAGTCTGGCAGGGGGAGACCGCCCTGCTATCCCGGGATGGCCGGGAAATTCCCCTTTCCCAGGTGATCCTGGCCCACAAGGACCCCCAAAGGGAATTTAAATTCTTCTCCACCATTGCCCGGGACATCAGCGAGAAAAAGCAGGCGGAACTGGCCCTGCGGCAGGCTCATGCCGAACTGGAGGTCCGGGTGGAAGAGCGCACCCGGGAACTGGCCCAGGCGGTGGAAGAACTGCGGGAAAGTGAAGAGCGCTACCGCCGGCTGGTGGAACTATCCCCCAACGCCATCTTGGTTCACCGCCAGGGCCGGTTCGTATTTGCAAATCCCGCGGCCCTGGAACTCTTCGGGGCCTCTGCTCCCGAAGACCTCCTGGGCCAGCCGCTTATGGACCGGGTCCACCCCGACTATCAAGAGATGGTCAGGACGCGGGCGAAAAGGGCCTTGCAAGGAGAGAAGACGGAGCTGGCCGAAGTCAAAATCGTGCGTTTGGACGGGAGGGCGGTGGACGTGGAAGCCACCGGGGTGGGCATCGCTTACCAGGGCGAGCCCGCCGTTCTGGTGGCGGCCCAGGACATCACCCCCCGCAAGGAGGCGGAACGGGAAATCCGCCGCCTAGCCACCTTCCCGGAGCTCAATCCTAACCCTGTCCTGGAGGTGGACAAGGAGGGCCGGGTTCTCTACGCCAATCCCGGCGCCAGGCAGGCGGCGGAGAAAACGGGGCTCCCTGAAGGGATCAGGGGCTTTCTCCCGCCGGATCTAAAAGAGATGTTCGCGGCGGCCCTCCAGGGGGGGCCCCGTCAATATTCCTTTGATGTTACCTTCAAAGACGCCGTTTACGCAGCCACTCTTTACCTGCCTCATGATCTCCCCACGGCGCGTCTTTATGCTCTGGACATCACCCAGCGCCAGCGGGCGGAAGAGGCCCTGGCCCGGCGGGAAGCGGAATTCGCGGCGATGTTCCATTCCATTACGGATGGGATAATCTTCGCCGACACCCGGCGACGCATTGTGATGGCTAACCCGGCGGCCTGCACCCTTTATGGATATTCACCCGAGGAAATGCGGGGTCGGACCGCGGAATTTCTCTACGCCGACTCCCAGGACTACGAAGAACAAGGGAAAAGACGGTATCACACCGGCGACGAAGCGGACCGGGGCCTGTTTGAGACCCGGTATCGACGCAAGGACGGCAGCGTATTCCCAGCGGAATCCTTGGGAACCCAGGTCAGGGACAACCAGGGGAAAGTTCTGGGCTATGTCGCGATTCACCGGGACATTTCCCGGAGAAAGGCGGCGGAACAGGCCTTACGGGGGGCATTGGCCGTGTCCCAGCAACGCCAGCGGGAGATAGCCGCACTCTTGGAAGCCACCCAGGCCATCCTGGGGCCGGGGGACTTTAACCAGGTGGCTCGGGCCATTTATGACCGGTGCAAGGGATTTCTGGGGGCCACGGCGGGCTACGTGTCCCTGTGCGACGAAGAAGGAACCCGAAATGAGCCCTTGTTTCTGGATTCCGGAGACATGTCCTGCAATGTGGACCCGGCGCTTCCCATGCCCATGCGGGGGCTGCGAGCCGAGGCCTACCGCCGGGGCAAGCCGGTTTATTCCAATGACTTTCTCCACAGTGACTATGTGGCTTTCCTGCCTCCGGGACATGCGCCTTTGAACAATGTCCTGTTCTCGCCCATGATGATCCAGGGCCGGGTGGTGGGCATGCTGGGTCTGGCTAACAAGGAGGGAGTCTTCACGGAGCACGACGCCCGGGTGGCCGGAGGGTTCGGCGAACTGGCCGCGGTGGCCTATATCAAGAAGGAGGCCGAAGAGGCCCAGGAAAGACTGATCCGGGAACTGGAGGCGGAGCGGGCCAAGCTCCAGGCCATCATCGAGAGCGCGCCCATGGGCATCTTGGTGGCCGACGCCCAGGGGCATCCGCTAATGGCCAATCCGGCCTATGAAGAGCTGTTCTTCCGGCCATCTCGGGATATACCCAACTGCAGTCAGATTTTTAACTACTGCTTTCCCGACGGCGCTCCCTGCTCATACCGGGAGCGGCCTCTTTTCCGGTCTTACGCCACCGGTGATACTTGCCGCAACGTGGAGATGGGCGCGTTGTGGCCTGACGGCTGGCGGAAGGACTTGCTGGTCAACACCGCGGCCATCGTGAGCCGGGACGGCCAGATTACCGGAGCGGTGGGCGTTTACCAGGACATCACCGCCTTGAAACAGGCGGAAAGGGAAATCCGCGAGCTAAATAAAGAACTGCATGAAAAAATCCGTGAGCTTAACGAGCGCACCGCCCAGTTGGAGGAGGCCAACCAGGAACTGGAGGCCTTCTCCTACTCCGTGTCCCATGATTTACGGGCTCCGCTGCGGGCCATCGAAGGCTTCTCCCGGATGTTCCGGGAAGAATATGAGAAACTTCTGGATGCCAAAGGGCACCGGATTTTGGAGATCATTCGCAGCAATGCCAGCTACATGGGCGAACTCATTGACGACCTGCTGGCCCTGTCCCGGTTAGGCCGGCAAGAATTGCGCCTCTGGGACCTGGACCTGGAAGCCCTGGCCCGGGAAGTTTTTCAAGACTTTAAAAGGCAAGAACCCGGGCGCCGACTGGAGCTAACGGTTCATTCCCCCTTGCCCGGGGCTTGGGCCGACCGCAGCCTGATCACCCAGGTGCTGGTGAACCTGCTGGACAACGCCATCAAGTTCACCCGTCCCCGGGAGGCCGGGGTTATTGAATTAGGCGGGTGGACAGAAGAAGATGAAAATGTGTATTATGTGAAAGATAATGGGGTGGGCTTCGACATCCGTTACGTGGATAAAATATTCGGAGTTTTCCAGAGGCTGCATCGTCTCGAAGATTTCGAAGGCACGGGCGTGGGGCTGGCCCTCGTCGAGAGGGTGGTAAAGCGTCACGGGGGCCGGGTTTGGGCCACAGGCCAGGTGGATGCGGGAGCCACGATATTTTTCACCCTGCCCCGGAAAGGAGTTAGTAATTGAGCGATTTTGACAAGGTGGAAATCATCCTGGTGGAGGACAATCCTCACGACGCCGAGCTGACTTTAAGGGCCTTGAAAAAACGGGGGCTGGCCAATAATGTGCAGGTGCTGCAAGATGGGGCGGAAGCCCTGGACTTTGTCTTCTGTGCAGGTCAATATTCCGGACGGAAAATCTGCGCCCTGCCCAAACTCATTCTCCTGGATTTAAAACTGCCCAAAGTGGACGGCCTGGAAGTTCTCCGGCGCATTAAAAGCGATGAGCGCACCCGAGCCATTCCGGTGGTGGTTCTAACTTCCTCTCAAGAGGAACAGGATATTGTGGAGAGTTATAAACTGGGGGTCAACAGTTACATTGTCAAGCCGGTGGATTTTGACAAGTTTTTCGACGCGGTCTCCGATCTGGGCCTTTACTGGTTGCTATTGAATAAGGCTCCGGCTTGATCTGAACCCAATAATACGGTTTTCGGTTTTCGGTTTAAATTAAATAAGATTATCAATAAGTTCATAAAACTTTCCTCAGATTTGCCACCTTTGATCGATAAGGAAGTTTTATCAACGTCTAGACGACGCCAGGCGCTTATGAACGAGGAACTTAAGATACTAATTCTGGAAGATTACCAGCCTGATGCGGAACTGGTGAAATATGAGCTGCGCCAGGCCGGCATCCCATTTATTCCCAAACTGGTGGAGACGGAGGCCGCGTTCCTGGAAGCCCTGGACTCCTTCCAGCCGGACCTCATCCTGGCGGATTACAAGCTGCCGCGCTATGACGGCCTGAAAGCCCTGGCCCTGGCCCAAGGGAAATGCCCTGGGGTTCCGTTTATTTTTGTGTCCGGGACCCTGGGCGAGGAAGTGGCCATCGACACTTTACAGCGGGGAGCCACGGACTATGTTCTGAAAAACCGCCTCTCCCGCCTGGCCCCGGCGGTTAAGCGGGCCTTGCGGGAAGCCCAGGAACGCCTAGAGCGCCAGCAGGCCGAAGTGGCCCTGGTCCGGAGCGAGCAGAACTACCGGCTCCTGGTGAAAACCCTCCCGGCGGTGGTGTACAAAGGCTATCGGGATTGGACCGTGGACTTCATAGATGACAAAATCGAAGAGCTAACCGGCTACAGCAAAGGGGATTTCGACGCCCGCCGGCTCAAGTGGCGGGACTTGATCTTGCCGGAAGACCTGGAGGCAGCGCAAACCGCTTTTATTGCAAGCCTGAACCGGTCCCGTTTCTTCGTCCGGGAGTATCGCATCCGGGATAAACAGGGCCAGGTCCGCTGGATCCAGGACCGGGGGCAGATCATTTGCTTTCCGGACGGCCAGGTGGATCATATCAGCGGGGTCCTGTTCGATATCCATGAACATAAACTGGCGGACGAACGGACCGCCTGGCAGCGCATCACTCTGGATGCCATCAACCGGATTTTTCGGGATGCCCTGGTCTGCCAGACGGAAGAAGAGTTGGGGCGCACCTGCCTGGCGGTTTTGGAGGAACTGACGGGGAGCAAATTCGGCTTCATCGGCGAAATGAACCGGACCGGCGGGCTGGATTTCCTGGCAATGACCGATCCCGGCTGGGACCTCTGCCGTTTGCCTCCGAGCACGCTACCCAAGAGATTGCCGCTTTCGGGGCTTGTCGGGAAAGTTATCCGGGAAGATGCCACCCTGCTCACCAATGCCCCCGGGGCCCATCCGGACCGCGCCGGGGTTCCCCCGGGCCACCCCGTTCTCACTGCCTTCCTGGGGACGCCGCTGAAGCACGGCGGGCGGGTCATGGGCCTTATCGGCCTGGGCAATAAAGAAGGGGGTTATACAATTCGAGACCAGGACACCATGGAAAGCCTGGCCTTGCCAGTTGTGGAGGCGCTCATGCGTAAACGGGCCGAGGGGGACCTCAGGGAATCGGAGCAGAAACTGCGATTTCTCACCACCCAGCTTCTCACGGCCCAGGAAAGGGAGCGCAAGCGCATCTCCATGGAGCTCCACGACGAACTGGGGCAGTCTTTGAATGCCCTGAAGCTCCAGATGCGGGCCATCGAACGGACCCTGGGGCAGGATCAATTGCAGCAGAAAGATGAATGCCGCCAGCTCCTTTCCTATCTGGACGAAGTGATTGACAACGTGCGGCGGCTTTCCCGGGATCTTAGCCCCGCCATTCTGGAAGACCTGGGCCTCCATGCGGCCCTGAAATATTTATTTGACGGGTTCAGTCAGTTTTACGACGTGAATTTTTTTATCGAACTGGAGGAATTGAATCACCTCTTTCCCCCGGAAGCCCAGATTATTATCTATAGAATATTTCAAGAGGTGCTTACCAATATCTCCAAGCACGCCCAGGCCACCCAGGTCAACATTGGCATCCGCCAGGAAAGTGATTATGTTACTTTCCAGGTGGAGGACAACGGGAAGGGATTCGACCTGTCCCAGACCATGACCCAGAAGGCCACCCAACGGGGGTTGGGTCTGGCCGCGTTGGATGAACGGGCCCGCATGTTGGGGGGCAGCATCCAGATTTGGGCTCAGGTGGGGAAAGGCACCAGGATCACGGTCACCATTCCGGTGGGCGAAATCAAGAACGAGTGGCCCGGATGTTAACTGGCGGTTTTCCGTAAAAAGGAGACCTGATTTTGGACCTCTACCAGATTGTTCTGGCCGATGACCACGTAATGTTTCGCCGGGGAGTGAAAAGGATTGTTCAGAGCCTCGGCGATGTGGAAGTGGTGGGCGAAGCCGGCGACGGCCTGGAACTGCTGGAAGTCCTGAAAAAAACCCAACCGCAAATGGTGATCATGGATATTTCCATGCCCAACCTCCGGGGTCTGGAAGCCACCCGGGAAGTCAAAAACCTCCATCCCGACGTCAAGATTTTGATCTTAACCATGCACAAAGACAAGGAATATCTTTACCACGCCTTCAGCGCCGGCGCGGAAGGGTACTTGCTCAAGGAAGATGCGGACACCGAGCTGCTATCCGCCATTGACACCCTTAGGCGGGGAGGGTCCTATGTCTCGCCTCTCCTGCCCCTTCAGATCACCGACCTTTTCCGGAAAAAATCCCGTTATGGCTTGGACCCGTTCAAAGTGCCGGGAGAAGACCTCACCTCCCGGGAGAAGGTAATCATCAAACTCATAGCCGAAGGCAAATCCAGCAAAGAGATCGGCGAGCTTCTGTACATCAGCAGCCGCACGGTGCAACACCACCGCGCCAACATCATGCGGAAGCTCAACGTCAAGCGCACCGCGGACCTGGTGAAATACGCCATCCAGAAGGGCTTTGTCTCTTCGGATGGCACGTGAGGGAGTTTCAGTTTTCAGTAAAAAACCATTTAAAAAAATATCGAAGGGAGCAGCCTTCGATACATCCAATACAAGTCCCCATTCGTTGTGAGCACCTCCCTGATAAATTCTTTCGGTGTCAGCTTCTCCTGGGACTGGGTCTGCCGCCGAATCGTGGAAGACAGCCAGGAGGCCATTATCTTTGCCGACCGGGAGGGGATTATTCGCCTGTGGAACATGGGGTCTGAAACCATGTTCGGGCATCCCGGGGCCGAGGCCGTAGGGCAGCCTTTGGACCTTATCATCCCCGAAAATCTTCGGGGCCGCCATAATGAAGGCTACCGCAAGGTCATGGCCGCGGGGGTCACCCGCTACGACCGGGAATTGTTGGCGGTGCCGGGCTTGAGAAAAGACGGGACCCGGGTTTCCCTGGAATTCAGCCTCACCCTGATCCGGTCGCCAGAGGGTGAAATCCTGGGGACCGCAGCCATCATCCGGGACGTTACCGCCCGCTGGGAGCGGGATAAAACCCTGAAGCAGCGTCTGGCGGCCCTGGAAGCGCAGATCAAACTTCCAACCCCGTAAAAGGGATTCTTCGTTCACCCTTTACTCGTTCACCCTTTACCCCCGGAGGCAGATATGATGCAGGTCCACATAGGCCAATCCATCCTGGAAATCGTGGAAGGTGACATCACCCGGCAGGACACCGATGCCATAGTCAATGCCGCCAACCCCTCGCTTCGGGGCGGGGGCGGGGTGGATGGGGCCATCCATCGGGCCGGGGGGCCGAAAATCCTGGAGGAGTGCCTGAAGATCGGCGGCTGCCCCACCGGGGAAGCCCGCTTAACCACCGGCGGCAATTTAATGGCGCGCTACGTCATCCACACCGTGGGCCCGGTTTATAAGGACGGGGCCCATGGCGAGCCCCAGCTGCTGGCTTCCTGCTACCGGGAAAGCCTGAAGCTGGCCTCGGCTAACGGGATCAAAACCGTGGCCTTTCCCTCCATCTCCACCGGCGCCTATGGCTATCCCATCAACAACGCGGCCCGCCTCGCGCTTCAGACCGTGAAGGAATATCTGGCTGAGCACCCGGAAATCACCCTGGCGCGCTTCGTATTGTTCGGCAAAGCGGCATACGAAGCCTACGAGGAAGCCTTAAAAGGCGTTTAATTAACTGATTATTGCCTCAGCTTCGCTCCCCGGCAGTATTTTAGGCCTTGGGAAGTTTCGGGCGCAAGGTAAGGGCCGTAGGGGGGGCTCCCCCATAATACTTTTTACTAAAATAATCAACAAAACAAGGACTTAGTGACACAGGCTTCCAGCCTGTGAGAAGGTTCCCTGGCAAACAGACGGCGCCCACAGGCCAGAGGCCTGGGCCACGGTGTTTTTTCCTTATTTATGTAATCTGTGTAATCTGTGGATTAAAACAGACTTCCCGGATCGATATCCACGCTTAAATCCAGGCGGGGGCGGCGGGGAGGGGACCACAGCCGGCGCAGGCGCTCCAGGGTCTGGGCCAGAGGGCCCCGGCCGTAGCTCTTCAGGAGTATCTGCCAGCGGTAGCGGCCCTTGAGACGGGCCAATCCCGGGGGCGCAGGGCCGAGAATGCGGACCCGGGCCGCCAGGTCCTTATCCCGGGAAACCTCGTCTTGCAGGGTTGCGGCGATTCTCTTGGCTTCCCTCTTCACCGCATCTTCCGATGTTCCGCTCAGGCGCGCCAGGGCCAGCCGGGTAAAGGGGGGATAACCCGAGTGACGCCGGGCCTCCATCTCCTGCTCATAAAAGCCCGCATAGTCCAGGGTCTTAACTGCCTGGAAGACGTAATGTTCCGGGTGGCGGGTCTGGATGAGCACCCGGCCCCGGGCCTCGCCCCGCCCGGCCCGGCCCGCCACCTGGGCCAGGAGCTGGAAGGTGCGCTCCCCCGCGTGGTACTCGGGGAAAAACAGGCTCAAATCCGCGTCCACCGCGCCCACCAGGGTGACCCGGGGGAAATGGTGGCCCTTGGTGATCATCTGAGTGCCCACCAAGATGTCCATATCTCCCGCGGCAAAGCGGTTGAACACTTCCACCGCCCGGCCGCCGTGGGGCGCGGTGTCCCGGTCCAGGCGGGCCGTCCGGGCGCCGGGGAGCAGCCTCTTCACTTCGGCTTCCAGCCGTTCGGTGCCCACCCCGTAGTGCTTCACCGCCACCGAGGTGCATTGGGGGCAGCGCTCCGGTGTCTCCTGGGCGTAGCCGCAGTAGTGGCAGACCAGCCGGGCCTGGTCCGCGTGGTGGGTGAGGGCCACGGAGCAGCTCCGGCACTGGAACACGTGGCCGCAGAATAAACAAAAAAGCACTCGGGAATAGCCCCGGCGGTTTAAGAACAGGAGGGCCTGCTCCCCTCGAGTCAGAACCTCCCCCAAGGCCTGGACCAGAGGCCGGGAAATGATTCTTTCGTCCCGGTCCCGCCGCGGCCGCATATCGATCAACGCCACTTCCGGCAGGGCCTGGGGGGTGACCCGGCGGGCCAGGTTGAGGTAGCGGTATTGGCCTTCCTGGGCCCGATAAAAAGTGGAGACCTGGGGGGTGGCGGAGACCAGGACCACCGCGGCATCCGCGAGTTTGCCCCGGTAAAGGGCCACGTCCCGGGCCTGATAGAGAAATCCCCCTTCCTGTTTGTAAGAGGGGTCGTGCTCTTCGTCCACCACGATGAGGCCCAGGCGGGGGAGGGGGGCGAAGACCGCGGAGCGGGCCCCCACCACCACGTCCACCTGGCCCAGCATGATGCGGCGCCATTGGTCCAGGCGGGCCGCGGGGGTGAGGCCGCTGTGCAGCACCGTGACCCGCTCCCCGAAGCGGCGGCGGAAGGCCAGGCCCACGGGGTGGGTGAGCGCGATCTCCGGTAGCAGCACCAGGACCTGGCGGCCCCGGGTCAGGGCTTCCGCGGCCGCGGTGAGGTAAACTTCGGTCTTGCCGCTGGCCGTGACCCCGTGGAGCAGAAAAGGCGAGAATTTCCCGCTTTTGATGCCCTTGATCAGGGCGGTTTGGGCCTTTTTCTGGTCCGGGGCCAGGGTGAGAGCGGGTTCCTCCGGGGGAAGGACTTCCCCCGCCAATGGGTCCCGCCAGACCGGGCGCTTCTCCAACAGGACGAGGCCCTGAGCTGCCAGGCGCTTTAAAACGGGCATGCACCGGGGAAAAAGGATGGCAAGTTCTTTAACCGAAGAAGGCCCCGCCTCCCGGAGGCACTCCAGCAAAGCCCCGGCCTTGGGACCCAGGCGTTGGGCGGATTCCCCCTCTTGAGGCAATTCCACAGCCGCGGCCCAGGCTTCCTGGAGGGTGCCCAAAGGCCGGGTTCCGCCGGGAATGATCTGGCTCAGGGCTTCGCCCAAGGGGTACTGGTAGTAATCCGCGGCCCAGCGGAGCAGTGGGGTAAGCTCCGGCCCGAAATGAGGCACGTCGTCCAGTATCCGGCGGATTTCCTTGATGGCCACCGGGGGGACCTCCCGGGCCGGGCCCAGAAGGTAGCCGGGGACCATCCGGCGGCCCATGGGCGCCAGCACCGGGCTGCCCACTCGAGCGGACTCCGCCAGCTCCGGCGCTACCCGGTAGGTGAGGGTCTGGAACAAGGGCGCCGCCACCGCCACTTCCCACAGCCTGCCTTGATCCTGATTTTGTCGGGTCTGTCCCAAATATAATCCCCGGTCACCAGTGATCAGTAATCAGTAACCAGTGATCAGTGATCAGTGGTCAGTGATCAGTGGTCAGTGGTTGGCAGTCAGCTGATGCTGTTGGCAGTTATTACTGAGGTCAATTAATGGTTCCCATTCCTACAGACCCTCAAATCAATTTTGGGGGCTTCGGTTGATGATAGTGGGAACAATTTTATGACCTGAGAGCCTCTTGCAAAAGTCCATTTTTAGGGGTGGTTTCTTAAAAATATAAGCTTCATAGGCGTTCTCGTGCTAAGGTGATTTTGGGAAAAAACACACCA
>Ga0194126_10002387_pt1 | contig 30422 bp, 27 predicted proteins | sample TA2KigC150mmetaG_FD_148641 | JGI IMG/M metagenome (GOLD analysis project Ga0194126, IMG submission 148641) | Freshwater microbial communities from Lake Tanganyika, Tanzania - TA2015035 Kigoma Deep Cast 150m | ecosystem: Environmental > Aquatic > Freshwater > Lake | place: Tanzania: Lake... | reverse complement strand
GGAGGGTCTTCCTGTGTGTTTCGATTTCGGCACGTTTTCTTTGCTACTTTCTTTTCCAAAAAGAAAGTAGAAATCTGTCTGTGGTGTGAAATGCATCTGGCCCGCAGAAGGTAACCTTCAGGTCCTGTCTACTTTTTCGTGGTGCCGGACCTGATCCGGCACCTGCATGTCCCAGCACAAACGCGCTCCTCCACGGAACAACAATCCCGAAGCCGCGATCGACTCCGGGATTCTCATGTGTCAGATTCCGGATCAAGTCCGGAATGTACTGAACCCCGAAAGTGAAGACAGTTTTTGAGTTGTTTTGGTTGAGTATGTTTCATGCTGCTTTATGTGATGTGAGCTGTTCAAATTCAACGGTGCCCATCTCCAGAAACGGACATTTTCTTGCCATGTCAAGAGCCGCTTCCATGGTATCTGCCTTCACGATCGAGAATCCAGTGAGGGGATTTGCGCTGCTGCTCTCCGTCACGCCTGAAGAGCTAACGGTCTTGAACATTCCGAGCGGGGTACCGGGATTCACCACCGCATCACCGAGACCGATAAGCCAATCTCGAAATTTCTCCTTCCCCTTCGCACCCTCTTCAGGATTCGCGTTTCTTCCACCATCGTATGCAAGTATATAGTTAGGCATTGTCTATCCTCCTGTACGGTAATTGGATGTGCTGCAATTCCGCCGCTCGCATGATCATCAGCTTTTTGCTGACCTGATCTCTTTCATCAAATCGTCGATATCAAGTGGCGCGGTAAACATAGCCAGAGAACGGTCCGGGTTTCCAGGCCATTGGTCTTCGGGACTGTCCCAATAGAGTTCGACTCCATTCTTGTCGGGATCGTCAAGGTAAAGGGCTAACGAGACTCCGTGATCCGACGCACCCGTCAACGGGTAACGTGCATCCGCGAGCCGTTCAAGAACGATCGCGAGATCTTTCTTTGTGGGATAGAGAATGGCCGTATGGTACAATCCCGCCGCGTTCTGCGGTGCGGCCGGGGCATTCTTGCTGAACCACGTATTCAATCCGATGTGATGATGGTACCCGCCAGTCGAAATGAAGGCCGCGTCGGCACCATAGGTCGCAATCAATTCAAATCCAAGTAGTCCGCAGTAGAAATCGAGCGAACGCTTAAGGTCTGCCACTTTCAGATGCACGTGTCCGATGCGCGTGTTCTTCGGGATTTTGTATTCACCGTGTGATTGCATTGTTGATCGTGTTCCTCAACATTCTCGACGGCAGCATTGTTCCTCTCATGGGGAAAGACGATAGGGATCTACTGCCACGCGAGTCGGCGAGCATCGGCTCGGAGAACAACGGCGGGACTGGTGAGGTTCTAACGCCGAGGAACTAGGTGAGAGGTGATTTCGCCGGAACGAATGCCCTGGCCATTGCGGCGATGAGGAAAAGAACGCCCACTGCAAAAACGGTCCAAGCGTACTCACCCGGCATGCGGAATCTGAGTGTCGCATCAAGATCGTGCATGAACGAATAGAGTATCACGAGCGAACCTATGATGGAGAGTATCCACGGTAGTCGACCCGGCTTGAAGTATCCTTCCCGCACTTCTTTCCGGATAATGAGGCACCCGCTGATAATAAGGAGGATTGAGATGAGGATCGGGGCAAGCACCGGAGCAATCCATGGCAGAGGGATCAAAAAGAGGACATCAAACTCGAGGACGGCCGCGGGCCAGTCGAGCAGGACCTTGAGCCATACATAGTAGAAGATATCCCAGAGACCAAAGACGATGATGAAGAACGCAAATCGCTGCCAGCGCGTCGTCCCGGCAAGGAGAGCGACCGTGAGAATTACGAGAAGTGTTGAGAATTCGCGGAGGAGTTCTGTGCTGAGATGATGAACGGCAATCGGCTTCAGGGGAAAGACGAAGCCCTCAGGGTAGTAGATTCCGCGGATGTAGACTACAACAACCGCTTCAATGAACGCGAAGGCAATCGCGAAGAGTGAAATCCAGATTGCTGACCGTTTGACGGAGTTGTTCATCACCGACCTCTTCGAATAATCCGAAGAATCCGGTTGATCGGCAAGCACCACGCCGATCAAAACACAAATCCCCGCCCCAACGGCTGTCGAAGCGGGGATTCCCCGACTGATGATCAACCGGGATGCTGGAACTCATCTCCCCGCTGGGGGGGCCGCGGGTCTCGGTGATGCGAGGGGTTTACGCGGAAATATTCCGTCTCTCATCGCCGCGTTGTATGCGAACGCCGCCATGATAGTGGCTGCCTGCTTCACATCATCCGGCTGTACACGATCATAGACATCCATGATCGAATGGTGTGTGCGGGGGCTGTACTCAATCGGATCCTGAATGAACTGGAATCCGGGCAAACCGACGGCATCGAATGCGAGGTGGTCTGTGCCGCTGGTATTCGAGGCGGTGACGGTCGTTGCACCGAGCTCGGCAAATGGTGCAAGCCATGCGCGGAAGATCGGACGAGCGGCTTCGTTCCCCTGCATGTAGATTCCCCGCACTTTTCCGGTTCCATTGTCATTGTTGAAGTAGACCGAAAACTTTTCGTGCCCCGGCTTCGTCTTCACTGTTCCTCCGCCGGTGAACAGTGCCATACCCGCAGCTTCGCGCTCGGCATAATGTTTTGCGACGTGTGTGCGCGAGCCGTGCAATCCCTGCTCTTCGCCGGTCCACAATCCGATTCGGATTGTCCGGCGTGGCTTGAGATCCAGGGCCTTGATGATGCGCATGGCTTCCATACAGACAGCCGAACCGGTGGCGTTGTCCGTGGCACCGGTTCCTCCATGCCATGAATCGAAGTGCGCGCCGACCATGACAATTTCATCCTTCAAATCGGTCCCCGGGATTTCCGCAATGACGTTGTAGCACGAGTCTGCTTTTGTGAACGCGACACCGAGATCCATCTCGAGCCGTACGTTGACGTTTTGCTTCACCATGCGAACGAGTCGATTATAGTGTTCGGGGGCCATAACGACTTGCGGAATGATCTTCGGTGCATTTGCATCGTAGGCATTGATGCGCTGTTGGAACGGCGTGTCACCAACCTGGGGAACGCTCGCCCCTGCGACGAAGATGTTTCCTCCATCTCCCTTCGAGGCAATCTCCAGTGATGCGGCTGCTCCTTCGTTGATGATGAATTCCATTTTCTTTGATGTGAAGCGCGCCGCTTGCATGAAGCGCGCAATGGCCGCGGTATCTCCAAACATCCCTCTCCGCTGTTGACCGGTCGGGAGATCCGCATTTGCCAGTCGGAGCAACTCCGAATCACTCAGTCGCTCTCCTTCCGGCGAGAAATGTGCCAGCAGTTCACGTTCCTCATTCAGAAGTACGAACGCCCCCTTGAGCTTTCCTTTGTACTTCTCGAGATCGGATTCGGTCTTTGCATCGAAGTAGACGACGTTGCTTTTCACTGCTCCTTTCGTTCCGGGGGACCATGCTTTCGGAAAACCGATGAGCGGGGATGTTGTGGGCTCAGTCATGTGGATCGCGAATCGTTTGAGCGTCCATCCGCGAGCAACTGGCGCAGATTTCTCAAAATGCACGTTTGACAATCCCCACGACTCCATCGTCTTTTTGGCCCAATCGGCTGCGCGCTTGTATTCGGGGGAACCGGTCAGTCGTGGACCATGCACGTCGGTCATGGTGCTGATCAACGCCATGACCTGCGAGCGGTTGAGTCCCTCGCTCTTGATTCGCGCGATTGCCGCCGTATCGATTTTCTCAACGACGGTTTGGGCGACGCTCCCCTGCACCGCAAGAGCAATCAACAGAATGACACTCCATCGAAACGTCTGCATTGCTTTGCCTCCATTCTATGATTAATGATTCCCTCGGTTCGAACTAATGTCATAGTGAACGAACCACCCGTGGAAAAGTTCTCTGAAAAACTCGTTGATCAGATAATCGAAAGCGCCTGGCTGAAATCGGCAATCAGGTCTTCAATTCCTTCAACCCCCACAGAAACTCTGATCATCCCCTTTGCGACGCCATGTTGGGCCAGTTCCTCATCACTCATAAAGACGTGGGAGGTGTAGACGGGAATGCTCACCAGCGTCTCAACCCCGCCGAGAGACGACGCATTGACAGCCACATGGAGATGATCACAAACGGCCGTCGCGGCCTCCAGCGGTGCAAGTCCTTTCGACGGTTTCACTTCAAACGTTACCATGCCGCCGAATCCCGTCATTTGTTTCTTCGCGAGCTTATGTTTCGGGTGCGACGAGAGGCCGGGATAGATCACTCTCCTCACTCGCTTATGCTTCTCCAGCGCACGCGCAAGGGCCATCGCATTTTCGTTCTGACGCTCGACGCGGAGCTGGAACGTCTTCAGACTCCGGTGGAGAAGATATGCCGCAAAGGGATCGGCACAACCTCCGTAGTACTTGGCCGAGGTCTTCACCCTGCTGATCATCTCCTTCGATCCGAGAACCGCTCCCGCCATCACATCGCTGTGTCCCCCGAGATATTTTGTGGCACTCTCCACAATCACATCGACGCCGAGTCGAAACGGATTCTGATTCAGGATTGTGGCAAATGTATTGTCGATCATGACGGTGATTTTCTTGCCGAGCCATTTTTCCATTGCGCGTGTGCGCTTCACCAGCTCCGCAATGTCAACGACATCGAGTGTCGGATTTGTCGGTGATTCCAGATAAAGGACACTCGTTCTTTCCGTCACGGCGTTGTCCAGCGTCTCCGGACGGTCGGGATTGATGTACTTCGTGTGAATATCGAGCTTCGGGAGTTCGTCCCGGAAGAAGCGGTATGTTCCCCCATAGAGCGCAGGAGTCGAGACGATCTCTTCTCCTGCGCGAGTCACGGCAAGAAGTGCTGTTGAGATTGCCGCCATGCCGCTGGAAAAGAGCGCCGCCGCTTCGGCACCTTCCATCAGCGCCAGCTTTTCTTCGACGTCATGAACAGTCGGGTTGTGATACCGCGTATAGACGTACACCGACGGATCGCCTTTCGCGAATTTCATCGGACCTTCGGAATTCTCAAACCGGAATGTGGAGGTTTGAAATATTGGAAACGACACAGGTCCCTGATAGGCATACAGCTTTGAGCCGTGAATTGCTTTTGTCGCGAGACTGATGTCGCGTTGTGCATTCTTGTTAGCCATGATCGTGCTCCTCTTGGCTTGGATAAGACCAATGCACGGTGCACCGTGCTGTGTAAAGACTAACCGCGGAGTACGCTGGGGTGCGCGGAGAAAAACGGATATTGACCTGCGCGCTTCCCTGCCTGCCATGCCTGCGCCTGCCTGACGGCAGTCAGGGCAGGCGGGCGGCGGGCAGGCGCGTCCTCTACGGTTCCTTTAAAACGACAACCGCGGAGTGCGCTAAGGTACACAGAGGAAGAACTCACAACACGAACGTGTGGCTGTACTTCAGAACGACTGCACGGCTTTCGTTCCTCGGCTTACGGGGAAGCGTGCGCAACGGATCGACGTTCACTCCCTCATCATACACGATGTAGAGATCATTCCCTTCACGCGGATTGTACCTGAGTCGGAGATTCAATCCAACCGAGCCGGTCGCGCTGTTGTATTGCGTGAACGTGCTCAGAGAAATCTCGGTGTTCAGCGTGAAACGCATTCGAATTCTTCCGATGTGGGCATCAAACTTCTGGTTCCGGTCGGTGAAGCGGATGACGTTTACTTGATAGTCGCCGCTCAACTCGAGATGTCGCGAGATCGTCCAGGCCGGACTGATCCCGATGGTTCCTTTCCAGCCGTCGTAGAAGGTACCGATGTCGCCGGCTATTGCCGTCCTCAGAAGAGATCCGAACGGTGTTTGGTACGTCCCCTTAGCCGCGACGAACCAGTATTTTCCGATTGGCACGACGGCATCGTCGGCGAGCTCGAATTCTTCAGGAGTGTTTTCGTGATAGGCGGAAAATCCAATCGATCCCCAGCCGCCGGCTTTCGTGTTGAAGTTCCACGCCGGTCCAACTTCTGCCGATTCGACAACGCCATCATCGTTCCGCACAAAAACCGATGCGAGGAGCGCAAGCGTATGGTTGTGGAGCCACGGATGATCGGAAAGGTACCAGCCGTACGAGATCCGATCCCCGATTCGTGTATAGTTTGTGCGAGGAACAAATCCGATCGCGGGATTGAAGTATTCCGTCGTCGTGCTTATTCCCAGATCGTACCCGAACCCGAGGACGTTGCGGCGCTCCATTTGCAGGCGCGCCCGAATGGAATTGAATCCATCAATTTTCTTTTGCGTCAACAACGTATCGTCGAAGGATTGAATCCAGTTCGCAACCAGATAATGGTCTCCCACAACACGGATGATTCCATCCAGCCCGTACACGAGGTTGTACCGCCCGTTTTTCCCGTAGCGCGTGGTGATGATTCCCCCGGCATAGGAGTTCTCATTCACGACCTGGCGGCGCAGCCGGAGAACGCCGAAATTCTCCGAGGGGAGCTCCTCGCTCCTGTCGGTCTGCATGTTCAGGAATCCAAGATCCCACGCTCCAACCCGACCGACGAGTCTCGCTCCGCCCAGAATTCGTACGGGGCCTTCTTCCGAGATTCCAATTTGTCGACTGTAGAACGTGCGGTTCGGTCCCCCCGTACTGAAATCGAAAATGCTCGATCGCTCCTGAAAGAAGAGCCGCTTTTCCGGAAAGAAAAGAGAAAATCGGGTGAGGTTGACCTGCTGATCGTCCGCTTCAACCTGTGCAAAGTCAGTGTTCAGCGTGACATCCAGGGTGAGGTTGCTCGAGAGACTGTACTTGAAATCGAGGCCAAGCTCGCGCGGACGGCTCTCGGATCTGATGTACGCCGTTTCTTCATCGTTGAGTGTGTGAGCAAAACTTCCCCCGGCAAGTATGTACGGAGTCAGATATGCGGGATTCGATTCTCGCACACCGCTGAACGAAATCTTCTGCGCATAGGAAGGCTTCAAGATTCCCCACGCTGATGTGGGTGGAATGATCGGGAACGTCACCGTCTCGTTCTTCCTGGGATAATACCTCCACACAATCATTCCCATCCGGACTTCGTCACCGAGATTCTGAAAGCGCAGGCTCGAGAAGGGAATTCGCATCTCCGCATACCAGCCCCGTTCATCACTGGCAACAGCAACATCTCAAAACGTATTCCAGCTTTGGTTGAACGGCGGCGGACCTGCGGTCTCGGCATCATTGAAGACGGCGAAATCGGATCGAATGCCGGCCGGACTCGTGAGAAATCCCAGCGCATTCTCGTTGTCGTTGAAGGTGTCGAGAATGATACAAAAGAGATCATCTTGCGGTCCGATTGCATCACGAACGAGTGTGCTGGCGCGAAGATTCTTCACGTCGCTGTCCAAAAAACGCCCCGAGACGTACAATGCCTCCCGATTGTACGCAACGCGGATCTCAGTCGCTTCGCTCGGAGGAGAGCCGTACGTCGGCGAACTCATCGTCATCGTGAACGGAGCCACCGATTGCCACCCCGGCTCGTTGCTCCAACCATCGAGGGTAATCTCGCCGGTGAGCTTCTGAAGTGACACAATTTCTTGAGCAACAAGCGTGGCGGCGGTTGACAGCAAGACGAACAGTACTGTTGTGGATTTGCGGCAGAACAAACACATCACGATGATTGCGCGATTCTCTGAAGATTTGATCGACATGATTTCGTCCAAGATACAAACATCTGCCTCAGATGTGCAACCGACCATTTAGTCATACCCTCATGAATGAGAACGAGCGTCTCGGGCTCCCCCTTCCCTCGCGTGAAATCGGCACGATCTATGGCCGATAAGGAAATCAATCCGTATCTTTTTCACGTCACCCCCTATGAGGTAGATGATGAGATCACGTCTCTTTTTCGTTCTCGCACTGACCGCTTTGATCATCCCCGCCCGACTTGAGTCACAAGTCCAGAATCTCCTTCCGCATCAATGGGCGGGAACTCTGAAGATCGGATCCGCCGGCATTCGACTCGTGTTCCACATTCGAGAAGATTCGCTCGGCACCCTGCGGGCAACCATGGACAGCCCCGATCAGGGTGCAACGGACATCGGCATCGATACCGTCATCGTCAAAGGGGACTCCGTGCGACTAACGCTCAATCGGCTTCGTGCCTCATTCGAAGGACAATTCGTCAGCGCCGACACGACCCTCACCGGAGTTTGGAATCAGGGCGGAATGTCACTTCCGATCGTACTGAAGCGAAGCATTTCCGAGATAGTTGTGCGCCGGCCTCAAGAGCCTGCCAAACCATATCCGTACGACGAGGAAGAGGTAGTGTATCCGAACACTCGCGCGGACATCTCACTCGCAGGAACCATGACACTCCCGCGGAGGGCCACCCCTGCTCCAGCGGTGATACTTGTCTCGGGATCGGGTCCACAGGATCGAGACGAGACGGTGTTCGGACATCGCCCGTTTCTCGTCCTTGCCGACTATTTGACTCGTCAGGGCATCGCGGTGCTGCGATTCGACGATCGTGGTGTCGGAAAATCAAGCGGATCCCATGCTGCCGCCACGACACTCGATTTCGTCACCGATGCGGTGGCCGGCGTTGAGTTTTTGAAGTCGAGAAAGGAAATCGATCCAAAGAAGATTGGGATTATCGGTCACAGCGAAGGTGGGTTGATCGCGCCGCTTGTCGCCTTAGAGTCGCGCGATGTCGCGTTCATCGTTTTGCTCGCCGGACCCGGACTTCCCGGTGAAGAGATTCTTTATCGCCAGGGAGTACTTCTCGCGAAAGCGGCCAGCGCAACCGATGCGGCGGCATCACAGAATCTCATGCTCCAGAAGAAACTCTTCGCCGTCGTGAAGCAGGAGAAGGATTCAGCGACACTCCACAATTCTCTCCTCCAGATACTCAAGAACGATCCAAACCAACTGTCGGATGCGGTGATTCAGGCTCAGCTCAGAAGTCTGACCTCTCCCTGGTTCCGATTCTTTCTCACCTATGATCCGCGTCCGGCGCTGAGCAAAGTGACTTGTCCTGTGCTTGCTCTCATCGGTGAAAAGGATTTGCAGTTGCCGGCGAAAGAAAACCTGAAGGAGATTGACGCGGCACTGCGGAAAGGCGGCAACAAGAATTTCGTAGTGAAAGAACTCCCTGGTCTGAATCACCTTTTCCAGACAGCCGAAACCGGCGGCACGGGAGAATATGCAACGATTGAAGAAACGTTCTCGCCGATCGCGTTGAAGGAGATTGGGGAGTGGATAATGAGACAGAAGTAGAAGCTTGCACATCCCCGCGCCCCTACGGCGACCGGTTGCACGCTTCCCCATCCTGCAAGAGACACTCACAACGACGAAATAAACCACGTCTTTCCGACTCAAATCATCGTACGAAGCGATTGGCCTCACAATTTTAATGTTGTGACCGACGATTAGTCCTGACTTGGCAAACGACCGATAATAACTTTGAAGTCGTGGGAAAAGCAGTGGTGTGAGGCCGGCGCTTGCCAGCCCACAGACTGTTGGTGAACAAGGGGAGGGTATGTGCAGGACGTGTTCGCGCCAGACGTGCAGCTTGACAGACGTGCGCCAGCGCTTCATCTGCAAATCATTTCACACGGACGAACAAGAGAGAGGCACCTCCCTTGTGTTCGTTATCCCCCCTTTGCATGTGGCACAACCTCTCACGTGGATCGAACCTTCAGCTCCTGCATCCTCATCATGGACATCGAGTATTGCATTGAGCCGAACGGAGCTCCGGCACGGTGGTGCCTCTGTGTGAACCGCCACCTCGCTGCTGCAACCGTCCGTCGCCAGTTCGACCCATGAGTTCTTGCATAGGCATAACTTCCTGAGCGATACGCGATGAGGAATTTGATGGTACAATGAGCAGCGGCGCCGAGGATTTCCTGCAAAGTGCTGTCATCAGAGAGATTGCCCGATTCACCCGATCTAAGACTGGCGCAATTGCGCTTGGAAACAAGCAACTCGTACAGATGGACAACCAGCCAGCGGGCAAGTGAAGACCGAGAAACATCTCCATTCCTTGGCTTGAACGGCATTTGATGCACAGCGATTGTCAGCATCGATCTCCCTCATCGTGAGCAGGGCGGCAACACCCTTCTCTCCTGAGGCCGGGACCAGCGGCGGGTTCTTGCCCTCCAAAACGCAGCCCCTTGCGATTACTGTTGATTCAGTTCGTATCCGGTGATATTTTGGTTCGACGCGGCTGGCGGTCACTTCTGAGGCGGCCCTCTGTACCACTTGGTTGCGCCGGTTCAGAGAGCGGAGCCTTCCGATTCGAGTTCCAGCACTGCTTGCCATAAGCGATCCAATAGACCGGCACGAGGGAGCAGAAACAAACATCACCCTCAACTTCCAACATACTTCTCTACCACAATGAAACCAACCATACCTGCAGTCCCTCTTCCTGTTTGGAGCGATCTTTATTCTGCCACTCTCAAATTCCGGCGACTTAGGCCGTGGGAAATGCTGGATGACCTCAATATCATCGGTGTGCGGGATCCCTCAACCGGCGAAACCGGATACGGCGTCGTGATGGGGAGTGGAGGAACACTTTTCGGTCTTTGTTTGTACCGGGGCGTAGAGGGATTCGAGACATACCGGAAGCTGGTCGACGAGGAGCCTGATTTTCAGGCCGACGAATTCTACGCCACCCAGAACTGCTTGAAATTGGAGCTAGACTCGAGAAGGAATCTGCACCCCGAGGACCTCGATGTTATTCGTCAATTGGGACTCAGTTTCAAGGGACGCCATGCGTGGCCGCAGTTCCGCAGCTTGAGCCCCGGCTTTGCTCCGTGGTTTCTGACCGAAGCCGAGGCAACGTTCCTGAAGCTCGCTCTCGAAGCGATCTGTCATCACTTCGAAAAGGTTGTGCGGAGGGAGATTGACGAGTCGTCCCGAGAGAACCAATGCCTTGTGTATTCACCCGCGACGGACGCGCACTCGTCGTTCACTTCACGCTGGGAACCGTGGCCGCAACCTTTGCCCCCCAGATTTCGTCTGCCCGTGCTCGACCTTGCGCGGATCAACGGGATGCTCGCGAACAAGCCAAAGCCCGATTCTCCGTGGGAAGCGGGCGTGTTCTTTTTACCTTCAACGATTCACGACCGGGATCGGCCTTATTTTACGCGGATAGCATGCGTCTGCCAGCAGGTTTCCGGTTTCGCATTCGCATTCGATCTTATGCCACCGGAGACTTCCATCGCACAGGCATTGGCAGACACAATCTGTGCTTCAGTAGAAAGGCATGGTTTCCTGCCTGAGACCCTCTTTGTGATGGAGAAGGAAACAGCGACTTCGCTCATGTCTCTTGGAAAGGCACTTGGGATCAAGATCCTGCACCGGGAACATCTCCAAACAATAGAATCCCTCAAAGCGGGGTTGCTCGGGCAGCTATTGCAGGAAGAAGCAACTCCTCGAAAGACGCGTGCCGTTCCGGCTGGGTCTACAATCTATCAAATGAAGGTAACGCTTCGCGGTTCAGATCCGCAGATCTGGCGCCGTTTTCTTGTGCCGGCGGATTACACGCTTGCGAAGCTCCATCGTGTTCTGCAAGCGGTCATGGGGTGGGAGGAGGTCCATCTGCACGAGTTCAACGTTGCGGGTCAGTCCTTCGGCCGCCCCGACCCCGAATTCGGAAGCGAGATCATAAGCGACAAGAAGGTAACGCTGAAGCAAGTCGCGCCCAAGCGTGGAAGCAAGTTCATGTACATCTACGACTTTGGCGACGACTGGCGGCACGATCTGAAGGTGGAGAAGATTCTTGATGTGCAGGAGGGAGAGCGCAACCCCCGATGTATCGAGGGTATGCGTGCCTGTCCGCCCGAGGATTGCGGCGGCATCTGGGGATATACCGAGTTGCTCGAAGCGATCCAAAATCCTGCCACAATTGAACAGCGCGGGCTTCTGGAATGGGCCGCCGACTTCGACCCTGAGTGGTTTGACCTTGAAGCTGTGAACAAGCGACTGAGAAGGATGAAGTGAGAAGAAGGAAAACTCTCCCATATCAAACGAGATGAACAAACATGATTTCCGTTGAAACCGTTGCCCAAACGTGGCAAGAGATTTCTGCCTATTGCGATGACGAGGCAACGCAATTGATAAATCAGATGAGCATAGAACAACCCATCATCCTGGCGTACTTGCTCGCAAGCAGTGAGGACGAGTTGTTCGATGAGGATGAGGGGCAGCTGGTTCTCTATATCGGCGTCGTTGTTTGGCAGATCATGGAGCGAGGGTTCAAGGATCTCCGTAGAGTTACGGAAGAAGGTCTCAACAAAGCTCAACGCGCGAACGAGGATCTTTTGGTAAAGCTTGCGGCGGATTCCGCCGGTGATTTCTTGAGCGCGTCAGAGTCTCTTGTGGACAACTATGCTGAACCGGAAGTGCTTCGATACATCACGGAAGCGCTCATGGAGGACGAAGAAGGTGATCCGGACAATCCGCCCATGCGAGAGGAAAGCCTCGGGCAGGCTTTCTTGCACCTGAAGATCGTGCTGGATGCGTTTGTCGAAAACAACGAACAATAAGGAGGTAGTCACATTGAACAGAGAACAACTCTGCGAAGCGTTGCGATCACGATGGTATCTCACCGACAAGGAGATCGATGCTGTTCTTGCGGATCGGGAGTTCTTTCAACCCTACCACAGGAAGGCTGTGTCACAAAAGGTGAAGCTCGGCGGTGTTCCAGAACAGCCTGTCGATGGCACCGACTGCGAGGCAGCGTTTCTGTTGACCGAAATTGGAGATTCTTCGATAGTGCCTGACCTAATAAAGTGTCTGAGTATGGGTGAGGACGACCCGTGGCGACTGGACTCGGATTCGCTTACGGAACACTTGTAGATCCCTTTCGCGAGGGTGGGCAACAACTATTTGGAAAAATTCTGGGAATTCGTCACGAACACCTCCATGGATCTGTATGCTCGCCATGCGGGCGTTGCCGGAATTGTGGCCATGCACCTCCTTCACCCAAAATCCCGTCCCGCGGCAGTCGCATATTCAGAAGAAGGTGACCTTTCTCAGAGACGGCCACATTCAGCAAAGCGATAGCTCAGAACAAGTGATCTTTCTCAGGGGCACCATGAACCGCCACGTACGCATCGATGATGATCTTTACTACCACGTCTACAACCGAGGGAACGATCGGAGACGAATCTTCGGCGATGCCTCTGACTACAAAACGTTTGTGGAGAAAATGAAGGTCCTCGCGAAACGTTACCTTGTTGAGGTAGCCGCATACACACTCATGCCAAACCACTATCATTTGGTCGTCAGACAGCATGCGGATGGCAGCGTGTCAAGAATGATGGGTGCGCTGGCGACATCTACAGCAAAACGACATAACCTCAAGTACAAACGGGTGGGCCATCTCTTTCAGGGGCCATTCCGATACAAACCCGTAAGCGAAGGGACCTTGTGGTACGTGACATGCTATGTCCATCTCAACCCGGTCCACGCAGGATTGGTGACAATGCCTGAGGATTGGAGATATTCAAACTTCGCAGAAGTTGCAGAAGGTTTCCTTCATCCACGAACAAGCCAAGATGAAGCAAACCTTCAGCTATGGAACGGTTACGTGCAATATGTGCGTGATGTTATAAAGAACGAACAGATGCAAAGGGAGCTTCGAAAAATATTAACGTCCCATGCGGAGGGATTCCTCCCGTCAGAAGGTTTCCTTCATCCGCGAACAAGCCAAGATGAAGCAAACCTATCTATGCCGGCTGCTCCTCCGGTGGCAGCTAACCGGAAGGACCGATGACAATGACTAAAAAGAAGACCAAAGACATCGCAAGACTTCTCTCCCACCAGCGAATCCTGCGACATGCAGGTCAGCTGTCGTACGCACGGGGTGAAGATTACTTCGAAGAAGGTCGGGTCAAAAACCTCGTAATTGAAGCTGACCATATCCGTGCCAGGGTACATGGGTCGCAGATCTACCACGTTGAGCTGTGGGAGGATAATAGTAATCTTGCTTTTTCCTGCACCTGCCCGTTCTTCGAGCAAGAGGAAGCTTTCTGCAAGCACTGCGTCGCGGCATCTCTTGCGGCCTGCGATGAGCTGGAAGGATCAGGCATGTCAGGCAAGCACACGAGATTGAAACAGCGCGTTTTGAACTCAAGCGATATTGAGAGGTTCCTGTTGACACAGAACAAGGATCCGCTCGTTGCTCTATTGATGGATCATGTCAAGTCTGACAACCGGTTGCTCGAGAAGCTCCGGATGAAAGCGGCAGGAGCCGATGCGAGGAGAGACAAAGCATCATTCGAGCATTCGATTGATGAGGCGGTGAGTTGGGATGGGTTCGTCGACTACAAGTCGATGCACGAATATGCATCAGGAATCGACGACGTGATCGCCTCCCTGTACGATCTCTTGAAATCCGGACAGGCTGAGGCTGTGATCGGGCTGGTGGAATACTTCCTTCGCCGGCTTGAGAAGCAGATGGAAATGGTGGACGATTCTGATGGGCTGATGAGTGGGATTTTGAAGAAAGTTCAGGAACTTCATTTTCAGGCGTGCACAAAAGCTCAGCCTGATCCGGAGGCACTGGTGAAAAAGTTGTTTCATTGGGAGGTGAATAGTGAGTGGGGCGTATTCGCAGGAGCCGCTCAAAGATACGCACGTATCTTCGGAACGAACGGAATGGAGCTATATCGTTCGCTCGCGGAGAAAGAATGGGCACGCGTCCCGGTTCTCGGTCCCGGAAAAGAGATGGAAGAATACAAGGGAACCCGATTCCGGATAACACATATCATGGAAACCCTCGCTACGCAGAGCCGTGATGTCGAACAGCTCGTTGCAATAAAATCCAAGAACCTCTCACTTCCATACCATTATCTTGAAATTGCACAAATCTACAAGAAGGCAAGGAAGGAGGAAGAAACGTTGGAGTGGGCTGAGAAAGGAGTGAAGGCATTTCCAGAGCACGATGACACGCGGCTCCACGAATTTCTTGCTCAAGAATATCAACAACGTAAACGGTTTGACGATGCAATGGACCTCGTCTGGAAGATCTTTCTTCAAGACCCTCAATTGGAATCCTACAAATTGTTGAAGAGTCATGCCAATCGGGCCGGCGGCGCGGATGCGTGGCGGGAGTGGAGAGAAAAAGCTCTCGCGTGCATCCGGAAGGATATCACAGGGCAGAAGACCAAGGCAAAGAGCAAGTGGTTTGCACACGCGATCGATTGTTCGGAGCTGGTTCGAATCTTTCTGTGGGAACAAGATATTGCGCAGGCATGGCAGGAAGCGCAACAAGGGGGATGCGCGAAGGACCTGTGGTTGAAGCTTGCCCATTTACGAGAAGAGGATTTCCCCCAAGATGCCCTCGCCGTGTATCAAACCTTCGTGAAGCCGACCGTCGAGCAAAAACATAACGAGGCATATCGTGAAGGTGTTTCGTTGATCAAGAAAGTGCGCCTCCTCATGAAGCGATTGGGACGGATGGAAGAATGGGATCGCTATCTTGAGTCTCTCAAGACCACCCACAAACGGAAACGGAACTTCATGAAGATGCTGGAGAAGGGTGTGGGGTGAAGATTCCCTTCTCCTTAGCGTGATCTCAGAGGAGGTGAAGCTTCAACCGGAGCCCCCGCTGGGAGGAGGTGGATCAGTGGACAGCATAAAAGAGAACGAAATTCAGACGCTGTCACACCCCTGCGTATAACATGATAGAAGACCACAATCAAAGGATCTGGGCGCTACTGTCGGGTTATTTGCAGGACCCGCAGGAGATCAAAAGGATTGCCCGGGTACTCAACGACGACTTTATCCCGCGAGTGATCGGTGTGCTGAAGAAATTCGGAGTGGATGAGGTTACGGGCGAGGATATTGCCAAGGAAGCGCTCGATAAAGCGGCCCGAGCGTATGAGCCCGGCAGAGCAAAGTTCATAACGTTTGTGACAGGAATTGCCCTCAACATTCGTATCGACAGGTATCGGCGCGGACTGCTACAACCCGCGCAAATGCAATCGCTTGGCAGCGACACGCCAGTTCACGTTTTCGAGGATGCATCTGTCATAGATGATCCTCCTGAAGACTCGGAATTTGTGAAACGTGTTAGAACGATCTTCCCGTTACTTTCACAAGAAGATCGGATTCTCATCCAACTCGACATTCAAGGGGTTTCAAAAGAATCATACATGGAGCTCTTCGGTATCGGTGAACAAGCCTATAGGCAAAGAAAATCCAGGGCCTATAGGAGACTGAAAATGATGTATGGAAAAGAATTTCCTTTGGGTGACAAACGATGAATCTGAACCAACTACAGGCCATTCTCAAGAAGGCAGTTCTTGAGGGTGAGTTAGATTTCGAGCTTTCTAACGAAGACATCGAATACTTGCTCGCTCACTCCGAGCTGATACAGCCGTCCAAGAATCTGACAACTGAAATAGAGGGGATTCTCCTTCGTGCAATCCGTGAGAGGAAAACCGCAGCTCGCCCAAACGAAAAGGACGCCGGACAAGAGCTGTCTCCCCTTCACCAAAGCGACCCCCTGGCGAGGCAAACGGTGATGGAAACGCCCGCTCTGTATCGTACGATGCCCACCGTCGGTAATGCGATGGGTGAAGTCTTGCTCGTCAACGCATGGAACGAGAAGCAAGCTGGGGAAAAGCTTGGAGTATCAGAGTCGGTTATCCATTCCCTTTTGACCGAAACCGAACAACTCACAAGCAAAGCCGTTCGTGAAATGTCGGAAGCTCTCGGCAAGAAGTATGATCTCTCCGGCCATGCACTGCAGGTACTAACTCAGTGGTTGTTCAACGGACTGCACTTCTGGGAATTACAGAATAGCCCTGGCCAATCGGGGTCCATGCGCGCGGCAGCTCGCCGCTCCGGTCAGGCAGGCGGGCAAGCGGGAAAGAAGAAGAAATGAAGCACGAGCGAAAGCATCGCATCACTGAGGACGTTGTGAGATGGTTTTTCAATCATGCCCGTCTGAACGGCTACAATCAGGTCGCGTATCCGATTTCGCACTTCACATTAAGCAAGATGATTGGCGAAACATTCAGCATCGCCATGCAACCCATCGCGAACCTCACCACGGAAAAGGTTGCAAAAGTGTTACAGCGGCTCAATCTGCCCTTTGAGCAATCTGCGCTCGACCGCTATTCCGATGTCGCAGGATTCCTCTACGCCTCTCGCGGCGGCGGGATTATCTTCATCGAAGAAACCGACACGGAAGAGCGGCAGAAGTTCTCACTTGCCCATGAGCTTGGTCATTTCATCAACGACTATTACCGACCGGTCTACCTGAAGTACGAGAACACGAGAACGATCCCTCTCTTTTCGCAGGAAGAGTCCGACAAGGTGGTCTCTGCTCGGTGCACGAAGAGTGACATCTTCGGAGCAGAAGGTTACCTTCGGCAGAGGTTAAGCAGGGATGAAGGTAACCTTCTCACTTGGCACAAAGAGAAATTCAGAGAGATCAAAGCAAACGGCTTTGCGGCCGAGTTGCTGATGCCGATGGAGGAATGCAGGCGGATTGAGCATGAGAACCAGGGCGCAAGTCAAGAGGAGCTTACGCTTGCGTTGATACGGCGATTCGGTGTGAGCCGTTCGGCGGCGGCGATACGGGTCGAGGAGTTGAGATTGGGAATGGTGGAGGAGGGGCTGTGGTGAACGCCAACCTGATCGCACACCTGCGAAAGAAAGATAAAGAGCCGCAACCGCTCTGGACGCATCTGGAAGAAGTGGCGGAGATGATGGGGAAGTTTGCCAACCCAATCGTATAGGAGCAAATAGTGTACTACGCCCACTCAGAAAATCCGCGCGGAGCAAAGCACGAACTACAAAAGCACCTGCTTGAAACTGCACAACGAGCTGAATCATTTGCTCCTGCAGAAATGATGAAAAGGCTGTTCTATTTGGCAGGATTGCTACACGATGTTGGAAAATTTCAGGATGATTTTCAGGAATACTTGGAAAAAGGTAAGCCAAGAACTCCACACGCAGGTATCGGAGCATACATTGCAAGTACATTGGGAAAACAATTGTTGCCGTTGCAATTTGTAATACAAGGACATCACGCTGGACTGCCCGACAATCAGGATCGTAGAGAAAACAACGAAGATTACAGTGAAGACCAAAAACTCGTCTCAATTGTGAAAACAAGGTTCGATGAACTGTTCTCCTCAGCCATTGGTGTGCAGAAAGTGGCCGACTTGCCTAACGATATGCTATTGACGGAATCGCTGACGAGGTTCTTATTCAGCGCACTGACCGATGCAGATTGGCTTGATACGGAACGTCACTTCTCTCCCGAAAGATTCAATGCCCGTGAATCCGCAACGCTGAAATGTAACAGCTTACTCAATGCCCTTGAAAAACATTTTGCCGAATTACCCACGGATGGTAAAATCAACCAACTCCGCACGAAAGCTCGGAACGAAGCTGCAAAACATTTTGCAGAGCCGCCAGGATTTTTTTCACTGCAACTTCCTACTGGTTTAGGAAAAACTTTGACTTCAGTGTACTGGGCTCTCCTGCACGCCCGACATCATAACTTGAAACGTATTATCATTGTTCTGCCGTATATCAACATCATTGATCAGACTGCTTCCATCTTGAAAGATCTCTTCGGCGAAGATAGCGTGCTCGAACACCATTCTGGGATAATTGACGATGACGAAGAATACGAGAAGGAGAGATTCGATAAAACTGCCGAATCAGTGAAACGACTTGCGTGTGAAAATTGGGATGCCCCGATTATCGTGACGACATCTGTGCAGTTCTTCGAGTCGCTTTTCAGCAACAAGCCGTTCAAATGTCGGAAGAATCACAACATCGCTGAATCCGTCGTCATCTTCGATGAGATACAAACATTGCCGAAACACCTTGCAGAACCAACCATTGTGATGCTAAAAAATATCGCAGCACTTGCGAAAACATCATTCTTGTTCTGCACGGCTACTTTGCCTGCGTTTGCAAAGCGTGAGGGTTTTGATGGCATCGAAACCATAAGGCCGCTTATTAAGAACCCGAAAACATACTTTGATGCTACTCGACGAGTGCAATACAAGATGCTTAACAAACTCAGACCAGCCACTATGGATACGGTAGAGGAACAGCTTTCAAAGGAGAAACAATCGTGCCTCGCCATCGTCAACACAAAATCAGTAGCAAAAGATTTATATAAGAGAATTTCTAAATTCGACAGACACGATCAGTACTATCACCTGTCTACGGCAATGTGCCCTCATCACCGTAAGAGGGTCATTGCAAATATCAGTAAAGACCTGAAAGCCAAACGGCGCATCGCTGTAATCTCAACACAATTGGTGGAAGCTGGTGTGGATTTTGATTTTCCCTGCGTTTATCGAGCGATTGCCCCACTCGATGCCGTCATTCAGTCGGCGGGAAGATGTAACAGAAATGGCGATCCTGACAATGGCAAAGGAAGAGTTGTTCTTTTCAAGTTAGAGAACCAAAAATATCCAGACAAGACTTATGAAGCGTGCGCCGCACTAACTGAAATTACCATCAAGGATGATATGGATTTCTTGCATCGTACAGATTCGTTCGAGAACTACTACAAGCAAGTGACAAGTCTCCTTGTCGATGCTGACAAATACAAAATCACCCCCGAACGGAAAGAGTTCAATTTCAAAAGAGTTGCTGATAATTACCAAATCATTGAGAAGGGAAAAACCTGGCCAATTGTCATTGCGAATTACTCTGAAGAAAGCAGAGCCTTGTTAGAAGAAACTTTGGAATTCTTCGATCAAACAGGTTTTATTTTGAGAGAACAATACAGGAAACTCCAACAATACAGCGTGCCAGTGTACCAGAGGTTCTTAGATGAACACCAGATGACGATGGATAAGAGCGGATTAAGGATTTGGTATGGCGGATATGATTCCCACTTGGGTCTTTCACCTGAAGATATCGAGACAGTTTTCTAACCATCAATGAAAGGAAAAATTATGAATAACAACACCGTTCAACTCAAAGTGTGGGGAGAGTTTGCATGCTTCACCCGTCCTGACTTAAAAGTGGAGCGGATGACGTATCCCTGTATGACGCCTTCTGCTGCACGAGGCGCTTTAGACTGCATTCTCTGGAAACCAGAATTCACTTGGCACGTGCAGCGCATTCTCGTGCTAAAGCCCGTGAAGTTCTATTCTCTCAAGCGTAACGAGATAAACTCAAAACAAGGAGACGACCCTATCTTCGTTGATGAAGTAGACGTGCGAGGAAAACCAAAGTATCGTGCACAGCGGAATAGCATTGTCCTCAAAGATGTTGCCTACATCATTGAAGCGGCAGTGCATGGAGCAAAATCACCAGTAAAAAATCCGACAAGAAAATATGTAGAGATGTTTAATCGACGGGCACGCTCTGGTCAGTGCTGGCGGAGACCATATTTAGGGACGAGGGAATTCGCCGCTGAGTTTTCCTTGCCAGATGGGTACGAAGAGCCGATCGCCGAGGATATTCCCATTGGCAGTATGTTTCTCGATATGTGGTACGATGAGGAAGGCGTTCCGATGCCAAAGTTCTTCTATGATGTCTCGGTACGTCAAGGTGTGTTGGAATGTGCCAAAGAGTACGAGCAAATACTTTCCAGCAATCATCTACCAGGACATATAGCCGAATATCCAAAGCAACTCATTAACGAATTCAATCTTGCCGAGGAAGCGTCGGAGGAGGAGTGCCAATGATTCAGGAACTTGTTGCGCTTGCGCAGAAGGTGCGTAGAGACAAAAAAGACCAGTCACTTGTCGACGACGCTCTGTGCGAGGAAAGGCTGGATGCCTTCATTTGCATCGCTCCCGACGGTCGGTTTCTTGAGATTATTCCCACAGAGAAAAAAGGAGCTGTAGCAGAAGACTTGGTAAGAACGGAGAACAAGGGAAGGACGAGTAACGTGTTGGCTCGCCTGATCTTGGACAATGCGAAATATGTTCTTGGTCTACCGAGAGGCAAGCGTTCAAACAAATGTTTGGATGCATATCTGACGAAGCTAAAAGAGTACGATAACGTGCCAGGAATCAAAGAAGTCATAAGCTTTTATGAGAAAAACAAAGAGAAGGGATTGAACGCAGCACGCAAGGCATTTGAGTCGAAAGTTCAATCAAAACAGTTAAAGGCAGGAACTAACTTTTCTTTTCTCATTCGCCAAAAAGGCGGTAAGGATACAGTGGTTCATTCATCACCAGAGTTGATAAAAGAGATCAAGAAGCGATATGAAGAAAGCGAAAAGAAACTAAAGGGCGACTCAAGCGAGTCGTGTTCTGTTTGCGGAAGGTCTGATTATCGAGTTCGCAACTTGTCGACTCACGGAACAATCAGCGGAATTCTTCCACGAAATCCCCTTGGCAACTACCTCGTCTCCTATGAAGGAAAGGCTTTCTCTTCGTACGGCTTGGAAGGGAACGATAATTCACTCATCTGTACTCATTGTGCGAAGGCATACGTAGATGCAATGAATTGGCTGTTGGCTCCCCGTTCTTGGGCTCCAACTGGGAAGAAAGGAAAGATGAAACCAGATTATAAGAATAGGAAAGATATTTCGGATGATACTCAGTTTGTTTTCTGGTTGCAAGAAAAACTTGACCCCTCCGATCTTGCTCTCTTGGATCAACCCAACGAAGAGGCGATTAAGAAACTGTTTGATTCTGTCTATTCTGGAGAAGCTTCACGAGCACAGAAACTTAAATCGGAGAAGTTCTACTCAATTACACTCAGTGGCGCCGCTGCCCGTATCGCCGTGCGGGATTGGATCGAGACCAGTCTCGAAAACCTTCGGGCTAATTTGGCGCAATGGTTCACTGACATCGAAATTATGCGGTACGATTCAGATCAGGAAAAGCTGGTGAAGCATTATCCACGTTTTTGGGAATTGGTCCGTTCCGTGAAGAGCAAAAGCACGAATGAAGTTCAGTACGGGAGGATTGGAGCCGTCCTATGGAAATGTGCTGTTATGGGGTATTCACCACCACTCTGGATGATCCACGCGGTACTAAATCGCATTCGCGCGGAACAATCTGCAAAGCCTGAAGAAGGTAAGAAAAGATCGCCTTGGGAAGTAAAACTTCCAGAACGAATTGCTCTTTTACAATTGTATCTCAAACGTAAAAATAACTTTCAAGAAAGGAGTCAATCTATGCCTGACCAAAATGGTTCAGATCAAAACGTTGCCTACGTCTGTGGGCAAATCTTTGCTGTGCTGGAGTCAATCCAGTACTTCGCTATGGGAAGCAATATAAACGCACCCATCCGACAACGTTTCTTCTCATCAGCTTCGACTACACCCTCGACAGCATTTGCGAGATTGTGTAAGCTTGCACAACACCATTTGTCGAAGATAAGGGGCGAAAACTACGGTCTCTTTGTCAATCTCGACAAAAGTTTGCAAGAACTGATGGCTAAAGTCGGAGGCACGAGATTTCCTGCTGTCTTCACATTGGAAGATCAGGCCAGTTTTGCCATTGGTTATTATCATCAACGACAAAAAGAATTCAGCAAATAACTCAAAACAGAAAGGAGTAATACGTATGCCTAATTCAATCAAAAATCGATACGATTTCGTCTTCTTGTTTGACGTGAAAGACGGAAACCCCAACGGCGATCCCGATCAGGATAACCTCCCACGTGTTGATGCGGAAAGTCAACAGGGACTGGTCACCGACGTTTGCATCAAGCGGAAGATCAGAAACTACGTGCAAGCCGTGAAGAAAGATGTCTCAGGGTACGGTGTATTCATTCGTCAACGCAGCGTCGACGAAGAGTACCCATACCTCAACAAGGAGATAGAGAAGTCTGGGGATTCGCTACAGGAAAAGAAGAAAAACCTCTTAGAGAAGTACTATGACATTCGCACTTTTGGTGCTGTTCTCTCCACAGGAACAGAAACTGCTGCCGAAGGTGGAGAAGAAGGTGAGGGAGAAAAGAAGGCTGGTAAAGCTAAAACTAAGAAGACGAAAGGAGCTGGAACGGTACGTGGTCCTGTTCAGTTTACCTTCGGTCGTTCAATCGACAGGATTTATCAAGCCGATCATCAGATTACCCGTTGTGTAATAACTGATGAGAAAAAATTTGAGGATCTTAAAGAGAAGATGGAGTTTCCGTCGACATTCGGCCGCAAATCAACTGTCCCTTACGGTCTCTATCAAATGCACGGGTTTATCTCTGCGGTCGATGCTGCCAAGACTCGTTTCTCAGAAGATGATCTAAACTTGCTCTGGGAAGCGTTGGTCAATGCCTTTGAACACGATCGCTCGGCTGCACGAGGCGAAATGAATCCACGCAAACTCATCGTGTTTAAGCACGATAGCCATCTTGGTAACGCACGGGCTGGAGAATTGTTTGAAAGGGTGAAAGTGGAGAGAAGAAAGAATGAGGAAAAGGGTGAGAATCACCCTCCTCGAGCTTGGAGTGATTACGAAGTCACCGTTCCTGCGCAATCAAGTATGCCAAAAGGAGTCACGGTAATAGAGAAACTTTGATGGTCAAAACACCCCGTCGTGCTCGACGGCGAGTAACGTGGTTATTTCTCTAACAGGTCGTTAGAGAATTATCGCCAAACAATGGAATGCACATGACCGAACGATGGCAGCGATAGCGAAAAGCACTCTCCGGGAGTATGCAGCACTTGTTGCAGGTATGAACTCCGCCAATACACAAACGCTTAAAAGGAGTAACCGTGGCAAACATCAAACTCTTTGAGAAAAAGCAAATCCGCTCTGTGTGGAACGAAGCGGACCAGAAGCGATACTTTGTGGTCGAGGATGTCGTTGCCGCTCTAACGGATAGCAGCGATCCAAAGCAGTACGTCAAACGCATGAAACAGCGCGACCCGGAGCTCGCCAAAGGGTGGGTACAAATTGTACCTACCCTTGCAGTAGAAACGCCGGGAGGCACACAAAGGATGAGCTGTGCCAATGCACAGGGGCTCTTGAGAATCATCCAATCTGTCCCCTCTCCTAAAGCCGAACCGTTCAAACGATGGCTGGCGCAAGTCGGAAATGAGCGGCTTGAGGAAATTGAAAATCCTGAACTTGCACAAACGCGTATCCGCCAAATCTACAAAGCCAAGGGCTACAGCGATGAATGGATCGAGAAACGTATGCGCGGCATCGCCATCCGCGACGAGTTGACAAATGAGTGGGAAAAAAGGGGCGTCAAACAAGGAAAAGAATATGCGATCCTTACCGCGGAGATTAGCAAAGCAACCTTCGACCTCACACCGGCAGAACACAAGAACCTCAAGGGCCTCAAAAAATCGCAGGAAAATCTCCGCGACCATATGACGGACCTTGAGCTCATTTTCACGATGCTGGGTGAGGCGGCTACGACCGAAATCGCCCGGAAGAAAGATGCACAGGGCTTTCCTGAAAACGAGCGAGCGGCGATCGACGGGGGCGCCGTAGCGGGAAATGCACGAAAGGACCTTGAGAAAAAGTCGGGCAGGAAGGTCGTAACAAGTCAGAACTACAAAGCCCTCACGGAGAAAAAGGTACGACAACTTCGGAAATGAAAGTAGCACCTATGCACTCTGAAGAAGAGTTTATCCAACTGAGCGCCCTCCAGCACTATGTTTTTTGCCCGCGGCAGTGCGCACTGATCCACGTCGAGGATGTGTGGCGCGAAAATCTCTTCACTGTTCGCGGCGATATTCTTCACGAGAAGGTCGAAACAGACACCTACGAAACGCGCGGCGCGGTCAAGAGCGTGCGTGGCTTGCGTATTCACTCATACCGTCTCGGCATAGTCGGCCGTTGTGATGTGGTTGAATTTTGCAAACCGAACGAGGGAGGACAATCACCTCGGATTGTTCCCGTAGAATTCAAAGTCGGCCAGCCGAAAGAAGACATCAGCGACAAAGTTCAGCTTTGTGCGCAGGCACTTTGTTTGGAAGAAATGCTCAACACAACGATAACACGAGGAGCATTTTTCTATGGCCGTATCCGGCGGAGGCACTGGGTTGAATTGGACGAAGAACTGAGAAATCAAACCGAAACGATCATCGCCGCAGTGCACGCGCTGGTTTCGAGGAAACACGTTCCTGCGGTCCCTGAACTGATTCAACAATACAAAGTCACCTTTTCGCAATACCTTCAGAAGTGCAAGCGATGCTCGCTCTATGATGTCTGTCAACCAAAAGGGATGAACGAGCGCAGACTGCACCAGTACATGAACGACTTGTATCTGACATGAAAAAGCACCTGAACACCCTCTACATCACCTCGGACGATGCCTACGTCCGCAAAGAACGCGAAACCTTCGTCGTAGAAGTCAACGGGTCAAAGGTTTTTCAGGCGCCGATTCACTCCATCGAGAACATCGTCTGCTTCGGGTTCAAGCCTCTGACCCCGCAGTTGATGGCCTTCTGCGCGGAGAATAACGTCGGTGTGAGCTACTTTTCAGAGAACGGCAGGTTCCTGGCCCGTGTACAGGGTGCGCAACAGGGAAACGTTCTCCTTCGAAAGGCGCAATACGCAATCTCCGACAATGAGCTTCAGTCTCTCGCCATTGCACGGCCTATCATTGCGGCAAAGGTAGCAAATTGCCGCGGCCTCCTCTTGCGCCATCAAAGAAATCACCCAGATGAGTGCACGGATGCTTTGATCGCAACAGCAGATATTCTGGGAAGCAGATTGACCGATATCGAACGTGCCCAGAGATTGGATGAACTTCGAGGGCACGAGGGAGAATGCGCAGGCGAGTACTTCGGGGTTCTTGGATCGCTCATGACGGCCCAAAAGGAGGACTTTGCTTTCACAAAACGGACTCGCCGACCTCCTCTTGATCCTGCCAATGCCCTCTTGTCGTTTCTCTACGCGCTGCTCACAAACGACGTTAGATCGGCACTGGAAGCTGTGGGCCTGGATCCTCAGGTAGGATTCCTTCATCGTTTGAGACCCGGCAGGCCGAGTCTTGCTCTCGACATGATGGAAGAATTTCGACCGTACCTGGGTGATCGAATCATGCTTAATCTGATAAACTTGAAGCAGGTTGCAAGGAAGGACTTCGAGATTCGCGAGTCAGGTGAGGTGCGGATGTCTGATGATGCGCGCAAGACGGTCATCACCGCATATCAGAAGCGGAAGCAGGAGGAGATTACTCATCCGTTTCTTGGAGAAAAGATGACAATCGGATTGCTTCCCCATATTCAGTCGCAATTGCTTGCGCGGCATATTCGAGGAGATATTCCTGTGTATCCGCCCTTCTATCTCAAGTGATGAAGGTTTCCTTCATCAAGACTGCAACGCGCGGAAAGAAACCTTCAGCCATGCGGAGTATGACATCATGATGGTTTTGGTGAGCTACGATGTTTCGACGAAAACACCCAGCGGTGTAAATCGATTGAGGAAAATATCGGAGATCTGTCTCGACTTCGGGCTGCGGGTGCAGAATTCAGTCTTCGAATGCAATGTCGATCCGGCCCAGTGGGAAATCCTGAAAGACCGGCTGCTTTCAATGTACAACAGAGAGGAAGACAGTCTTCGCTTCTATTTTCTCGGCTCAAATTGGAAGAGAAGGGTCGAGCACCATGGAAAGGGATCCATTCGAGATATTGAGGCCCCGATGATCCTTTAGCGCTAATTGGAGCATACATGGAAATGCTGGGGGGTTAGCGTTCGAAGAATGACGTGAAACAGGCGAAATCGACGACATGCGAGTATTGCATCCTCCTACTGGTATGGCCAAGCGTTTGATACTTGAGAAAGCATTGATTCGTCGATTGAAGTAGTAGCCGCAGTCGCGCCCCACGCGGGCGCGTGGATTGAAACCGTTGTTCCAGGATTCATACTACGATTCAACGGTGGTCGCGCCCCACGCGGGCGCGTGGATTGAAACTTCGATCGGGATGATTGCGGCATTTGAGTTGGCCGGTCGCGCCCCACGCGGGCGCGTGGATTGAAACAAATAGTGAGGAGCTAAGTGATGGTTACTGTTAGTCGCGCCCCACGCGGGCGCGTGGATTGAAACTTGTTGGATTTTCCACGAGCTCAGCCGATGCAAGTCGCGCCCCACGCGGGCGCGTGGATTGAAACATGGACGATGATGGGAGCATATATAACGTTGGCCGTCGCGCCCCACGCGGGCGCGTGGATTGAAACGTGTGCGATCAAACTTGATCCCGCTTTGACTATGGTCGCGCCCCACGCGGGCGCGTGGATTGAAACGCTGAATTATACCAAGTTCTGAATATCATTGAAGTCGCGCCCCACGCGGGCGCGTGGATTGAAACAAAAACCACTTCAATGTCCGCGCGAATCGTTCCGTCGCGCCCCACGCGGGCGCGTGGATTGAAACGCTTGTGCTTCCGCGTCGAGGCTCGCCTTGACAGGTCGCGCCCCACGCGGGCGCGTGGATTGAAACGATCTCGGCGTAAGTGGAGCCACGACACGTTACGTCGCGCCCCACGCGGGCGCGTGGATTGAAACAAGTACAGCCTCCGCTCCAACAAAGTCCGCAACTGTCGCGCCCCACGCGGGCGCGTGGATTGAAACATAAGCCCAAGCTGCATCATCACCTGAAGCACGGTCGCGCCCCACGCGGGCGCGTGGATTGAAACGGATGCCATTCTTTTTTACCTCAGAAGGCTATCGTCGCGCCCCACGCGGGCGCGTGGATTGAAACGGTGCATGGGTGCATGTCTCTCACAAAGCCAACGGTCGCGCCCCACGCGGGCGCGTGGATTGAAACAGATATGTTTGATGGGAGTAGTTTCCGTTGCTATGTCGCGCCCCACGCGGGCGCGTGGATTGAAACATGCCCAAGTCTTTGCTACAGCCAAAGGCAGTAGTCGCGCCCCACGCGGGCGCGTGGATTGAAACTTTATCAACTTCGTCGAGTTCACGAAACATCCAGTCGCGCCCCACGCGGGCGCGTGGATTGAAACTTGCGTTATGAAAGCGCACCAAGCAATAATCAAGGTCGCGCCCCACGCGGGCGCGTGGATTGAAACTGTTCAGCGAACAATTACCTGAAAATTTTGGAAGGTCGCGCCCCACGCGGGCGCGTGGATTGAAACTTGTCTCGCGTATCTGGATCTGCGGCATCTCAAAGTCGCGCCCCACGCGGGCGCGTGGATTGAAACACGGATATATATGTGACTTGAGGGCATTTCCATCGTCGCGCCCCACGCGGGCGCGTGGATTGAAACGTATGCCCGAGTCACTATTGTCAATATCGGGTTGGTCGCGCCCCACGCGGGCGCGTGGATTGAAACCTTTAATCTTCCGATGCTTGAGACTCAGATGCAATGTCGCGCCCCACGCGGGCGCGTGGATTGAAACTTGCCGAGACATACGAGACTGCGAGCGACGGTGGTCGCGCCCCACGCGGGCGCGTGGATTGAAACTGTCCTCAATATACTCGACAACGTAAGTCATGATGTCGCGCCCCACGCGGGCGCGTGGATTGAAACGCTATCACGGCATTGGAGTAAACTTTGCCACATCGTCGCGCCCCACGCGGGCGCGTGGATTGAAACTCACAGCGGCGGGAATGGTATTGACGTGGCTCGATGTCGCGCCCCACGCGGGCGCGTGGATTGAAACACTACGTTTTATATGCAACATCGTTCCTCTCCTGTCGCGCCCCACGCGGGCGCGTGGATTGAAACCATCTCCTCGCGCATGGCCTCGATAGCTTTCCGGGTCGCGCCCCACGCGGGCGCGTGGATTGAAACGGAGTGTTTCACGCCGGAACTTGTCGAATCGCGTGTCGCGCCCCACGCGGGCGCGTGGATTGAAACGCATCATCTATCAGGGGGAGGGACGTAAATCGAAGTCGCGCCCCACGCGGGCGCGTGGATTGAAACGGGTGTATTTGAACAGGACTTGCCGACTGGTTTGGTCGCGCCCCACGCGGGCGCGTGGATTGAAACCGGATCGCGTACGGTTCACCGCGAGATTCAACCGGTCGCGCCCCACGCGGGCGCGTGGATTGAAACAGCGCGCTGAATATTATGCCGTCGCTGATTTGCCGTCGCGCCCCACGCGGGCGCGTGGATTGAAACGAAAAATTCCAGCCGCTTGAACATCCGCCCAAAGGTCGCGCCCCACGCGGGCGCGTGGATTGAAACATAGATCAATACTTTGAGACGATACGCAAGAGCAAGTCGCGCCCCACGCGGGCGCGTGGATTGAAACATGGTCTTGTTCTCCTTTTTAGGCAATTCCACATGTCGCGCCCCACGCGGGCGCGTGGATTGAAACGAGATGGCAGTAGGACGACATGCGGTTTACGATGGTCGCGCCCCACGCGGGCGCGTGGATTGAAACTGATGGAACATGATGTTTTTTCTCTCCGTTGCCGGTCGCGCCCCACGCGGGCGCGTGGATTGAAACGATGTCGCCCGATGTCCCTGATCCCGTCAAATCGTCGCGCCCCACGCGGGCGCGTGGATTGAAACCTCCAGAGACGACACTCGTAGTAGGTGTTCCTCCAGTCGCGCCCCACGCGGGCGCGTGGATTGAAACGGTTACGACAACGGTTGTGCCCGCACCGGTTGAGGTCGCGCCCCACGCGGGCGCGTGGATTGAAACTCCTTCAGCGCGACGGCAATCTGCTTGTCGTCTCGTCGCGCCCCACGCGGGCGCGTGGATTGAAACTAACTCACCAATCAAAAGGAGAAGTGCGATGGAGTCGCGCCCCACGCGGGCGCGTGGATTGAAACCGAAGTGTCCGAAATGCCACGTGAATCATCTGGGTCGCGCCCCACGCGGGCGCGTGGATTGAAACTCGGATTGCCCTTGCGTGTTGCGTAGGGCCCCGGGTCGCGCCCCACGCGGGCGCGTGGATTGAAACGCGTTATCTATCAGGGGGAAGGACGAAAATCAAGTCGCGCCCCACGCGGGCGCGTGGATTGAAACTCCATCACCTGTAATAGCTAATGTCAATCGAGAGGTCGCGCCCCACGCGGGCGCGTGGATTGAAACAACCTAAGCTCACGGTTTGGAAGTCAAACACAAAGTCGCGCCCCACGCGGGCGCGTGGATTGAAACTCCAACACTTATGATTGAAAGATAAATTGTTGAAAGGTCGCGCCCCACGCGGGCGCGTGGATTGAAACCAAATCAACCATGTAGATAGTTTTGCTTTGGATCGTCGCGCCCCACGCGGGCGCGTGGATTGAAACTTGTTTGGCATTCATGGCTGTTGCCTTATCTCATTGTCGCGCCCCACGCGGGCGCGTGGATTGAAACTCGCAGGACAGTCTGGACGAATTATAATGGGAGAGTCGCGCCCCACGCGGGCGCGTGGATTGAAACATGACGCTGGGAGAGTGTTATATGGTGATGGTATCACCATCACCGATTCGAACGCTGTGTGTAGAAACGCGATGTCATTGGCGACGTTGAGATATTGTTGTCAGCCGATGGTGAGCACGCGGCCGTCTGGCCGGACCGCAGGCTAGTGGACTGTTACGATGATTGTGTGACATTGGCATAATGCCGGGCCATGGTTTCTCGTGCCCGGTTCGTGGTAAAGCGCCACGAGATGGTGGTTCGATGACGGTTACGCTGTTGCTCCCATGAGCG
>Ga0194126_10002384_pt1 | contig 30435 bp, 24 predicted proteins | sample TA2KigC150mmetaG_FD_148641 | JGI IMG/M metagenome (GOLD analysis project Ga0194126, IMG submission 148641) | Freshwater microbial communities from Lake Tanganyika, Tanzania - TA2015035 Kigoma Deep Cast 150m | ecosystem: Environmental > Aquatic > Freshwater > Lake | place: Tanzania: Lake... | reverse complement strand
GGCCCAACCGGAGCCTCTGCTACCGGAGTAAATTTTATTCAATGCGCTTCTGACCCTTCAGCTAATGCGCCCACTTTTGCAAGAATGCCAAATTTGTTGATTGACCATGAATATATTTTATTAGTGAGTCATTACACCAATACGCAAAGTGGTTATAACCTATCCTTTACTGGTGGTACTGCTGTTATTACTGATCCATTACTCCCCAAATTAAATACTGTAAAAGCAGACTGTGATGGGAAAGTATTACGTTTAAAACTGAACAAAAAAGTTAGGTGTAATAGTTTGACTACCTCAGGAAGTGAATTCAGTATACTTCCGGCAGCCACTACCGTAATCAGTGCAGTCCCTGATTCTTGCAGCACCTCATTTGACTTTGATGAAATTACCATCAATTTAGCTGCCGCGTTACCAAATGGCACCTATGAATTGGTAATTAATAATGGTACTGACGCAAATAGTTTGTTGGATATTTGTGGGCGTGATATACCTCCCGGTGATAGACTGAGTTTCACCTATTTTGTGCCTGAACCCATTTTTGCTGACAGTATTGGGCGCTCAGGCTGTACTCCTGATTCAATCAAACTTTATTTTCCAAAACGAATACTTTGTGCCAGCATCGATCCTGCCGGCACAGACTTTCAGGTCACCGGCCCTGCAGCCGTAACGGTTCAATCTGCGGGAGGAAATTGCATTAATGGAAAAACTGATTTTGTAACTATTAAATTTTCACAACCCATACAAAAGGGAGGGCTGTACCAATTACTGCTCAGAGCTGGAACAGATACAACCGTTTTGATAGACGAATGTGGGCTGGCAACGCCTGTCCAAACTATTGCATTTCCAATTGCAGATACTGTGAACGCGGCATTCAACTATGCTGCTACCTTGGGTTGTCAGCGAAATGTGTATCAGTTTACACATCCAGGTGGAAACGGCGTCAATAATTGGAATTGGCTATTCAACGGAACTCGAGTAACCACAGCCACGCATACCATTGAATTCCCAGCCAGTTCAACTAACGCTATTTCACTAGTGGTAAGCAATGGAATTTGTGTGGATTCCACAAGACTAGACTTAGCCATAAACAATCAAGTTAAAGCCGCCTTTACTATTCAGGATAGTATTCTTTGCCCTGAGGATAAATTACTAATTAACAACACGAGTACGGGTTCCATTGACAGTTGGCATTGGCAGTATGATCGACTTGGCAGTAGTTCACTAAAAAATCCGATTCCATTTCAATTTCCAAACCTAAATCTGGAAATGACCTATCGGGTAAAACTAATTGCCCGAAATCAAATGATGCGATGCAGTGATAGTGTCGAGCGCATTATAAAAGTTTTAAACCATTGTTTGATTGAAATTCCCACTGCATTTACTCCGAATAATGATGGACTAAATGACCAATTCAGACCACATAACGCATTGAAGGCCATCAACTACTATTTCCGTGTATTTAACAGATGGGGGCAACTAGTTTTTGAAAGTCGTAATTGGATGGAAAAATGGGATGGTAAAATCAATGGACAAACGCAAGAGACTGGTGTGTATGTATGGATATTATCTTACACCCATCGAGACACAGGACAACCGATATTCAGAAAAGGTACTGTTACCCTCATCAAATAAGGTTTCTTTTTTGATTTGGCACAATTGGCACGGGTGGCCTATCTTTGCACATGGCAACAAAAAAATCTTCCCCCGCTTTTACTGATCGTTTCTTTGGCGAAGGACTTACTTTCGACGATGTTCTTCTGATGCCTGGCTTTAGCGAAGTATTACCCAAAGAGGTTGACATTCGTAGCCAACTAACGCGTTCCATCACTTTACACGTACCCTTGTTGTCCGCAGCAATGGATACCGTAACTGAAGCATCCCTGGCCATAGCCATAGCTAGAGAAGGTGGCTTGGGTATTCTGCATAAAAATATGAGTATTGAAAGACAAGCAGAGCAAGTCAGAAAAGTGAAGAGAAGTGAAAGTGGACTGATCATAGACCCCCTTACATTACGTGCAGATGCAACTATTGGCCAAGCACTTCGCATGATGCAGGAAAATAAAATTGGTGGCATTCCTATTGTTGATCATGCTGGTAAACTAGTAGGGATTCTCACCAACCGAGACTTACGCTTTGAAATAGATCATAAAAGAAAAGTTAGTGAGGTTATGACCTCTAAAGATCTCTACACGGCTCCTGCAGGAACAGATCTTAAAAAAGCAGAACAACTTTTCAAAAAAACGAAAGTAGAGAAGCTGCCAATCATTGATAAAAATGGAAAACTGGTTGGGCTCTTCACATACAGCGACATTTTAAAATTAAAAAGTAATCCAAACGCTGTTAAAGACAATTTTGGCAGGCTATTAGTAGGAGCAGGTGTGGGCATCACTAAGGATTTATTGGATCGAGTTGCTGCGCTCTACCAAGTGGGAGTAGATGTAATTGCCATAGATAGCGCACACGGACATAGCAAAGGAGTGATTGAAGCAGTGAAAAAAGTAAAAAAAGAATTTAAAGACTTACAAGTGATTGCGGGTAATGTTGGAACAGCGGCTGGCGCTAAAGCATTAGCAGATGCCGGCGCAGATGCAGTCAAAGTTGGTATTGGTCCTGGATCTATCTGCACCACTCGTATTGTTGCCGGAACGGGAGTACCTCAATTAACGGCTATCATGGAAGCAGCCCAAGCATTGAAACAGAAAAATATCCATGTAATTGCAGATGGAGGTATTCGCTATACGGGTGATATGGTCAAGGCACTGGCTGCTGGTGCAAATTGTGTAATGATGGGAAGTGTTTTTGCTGGCACTGAAGAAAGCCCTGGAGAAACCATCATATACGAAGGAAGAAAATTTAAAACCTATCGCGGAATGGGTTCGCTAGGTGCTATGGCCACTGGTAGTAGTGATCGTTATTTTCAAGATGCAGAACAAGATGTAAAAAAGTTTGTTCCGGAGGGAATTGAAGGTCGTGTGGCCTACAAAGGTTATTTGAAAGAAGTTGTCTATCAATACACCGGAGGTTTACGCGCCGGTATGGGCTATTGCGGTGCTAAAAATATTGCAGCACTTCAAAAAGCTATGTTCATTAAAATTACCAATGCTGGTATGCATGAAAGTCACGCCCATGATATTGACATTACAAAGGAAGCTCCAAATTACAGTAGAAAGTAAATAGCTTTACTGCTGAATCAGGTTTCATGAATTATCGCTCCCTGCTTTTATCCGCTGCCACCGGTGTATTGGCATGGCTGGCTTGGCCAGATAGCCCCCTTACGTTTTTAATATTTTTTGCCTGGATACCCTTGTTGTTTTTAGCTGGAGAAACCCGCTCGCAAAAAAAGTTTTTTTTGCTTTGCTATGGCAGTCTGCTTATTTGGAATATTGGAACAACATGGTGGATATGGAACGCTACTGCACCAGGGGCCGTTGCTGCCTGGTTAGCCAATAGTTTACTCATGTGCCTTCCCTGGCTGGCCTATCACCGAATTCAACAAAAAAAACCATTTTGGTTTAGTGGCTTATCCCTGATAGCCTTTTGGCTTTCTTTTGAATACATTCATTTACAGGATTGGGGACTGAGCTGGCCCTGGCTAACACTAGGAAATGTTTTTGCCCAAAAAATTGAATGGGTACAATGGTATGCCTTTACAGGCGTAGCCGGGGGCTCCCTCTGGGTGCTTGTAACAAATCTTTTTTTATTCTATTACATCAAATCAACTATCCAAAAAGAGGGTAAGCGATTTTATCTTTTAGTTTACAGCGCCCTGGCACTATTAACTCCGTTATTGATTTCATTCGCGTTAGCAAACAAACCAAAAGATATTACTTCCCAGGAACAAGAAGTAGTAATAGTGCAACCCAATATTGATCCTTATAAAAAAATTGCAGCAGGTACAGAGCAATCACAATTAATTGACTTACTAGCATTAACTGCAAAAGCTACCCGCAATAACACTGCACTAGTGCTTTGGCCAGAAACTGCGTTGTATAGCCGCTATGGATACAATGAAGCTGCCCTTGAGGCAGAGATAAATTTAGCTCCCGTTTTTCGGTACTTAACTGCAAGTCCGCATGTAACGCTATTTACAGGAATCGAAAGTTATACATTGCTGAAGCAGCCAACTCCTTATAGTCGTTTAATTCCAGGCACTACTACTCATTTTGAGGCTTACAATGGAGCCGTTTTGCTTGATAATAAAGGGGTGCAGGCAACGTATCATAAATCAAGATTAGTACCTGGCGTTGAAACATTGCCTTGGTTTCTTAGATTTTTAGATACTTGGTTTGAAAAATTTGGCGGAGTAACGGCTGGTTATGCCAAACAAGAAGAAAGAATAATACTTGAGGAAAAAAATGGATTCAAATTAGCACCCGCCATTTGCTACGAAAGCATATATGGCAACTTCATGCGACAGTATATTAAAAAAGGAGCTAATCTTTTAACCATTATCACCAACGATGGTTGGTGGAAAAACACGCCAGGACATCGACAACATTTGCACTATGCCCGTCTAAGAGCCGTTGAAACAGGCAGCTGGGTGGCAAGAGGTGCTAATACCGGTATAAGTGCCTTTATTGATCCAGCAGGAAATCTCATTTCATTCTTAGGTTACAATAAAAGGGGAATTTTAAAAACTGCCATTGTACCGCAGCAAAACAAATTAACTTTTTATGTCAGGTATGGAGATTGGCTTTTTCAGCTCTTTTGCCTCCTAGCAATAATAATGTTATTAAAATCGTTCTGGGCAAGGTTCCAACCAGAAAAATGATTGGTTGCAATTCCGTTCGTAATTTTAACTGGCTTGATGAAAAAGTACCTGCTTGTTTTTTTATTGACACTACTCCTGTGTCCGCCACTTTTTGCTGCACACATTAAGGGAGGATTTTTCACGTACCAATACCTCGGAGCTGGAAGTGGAACAAACTTGCGCTACCGAGTTACGTTGACCGTGTATATGATTTGCAATCCCAGTAGCGGACAACTTTCCAATCCCATTAATTTTTCTTTTTTCAATGCAGCTACTAATCAATTTATTCGCAACGAAAGCGTAGCGATTACTAATCAATATACGCTAAGCAAAACGTATGATGAACCTTGTATCACTGGTAATGAAGTAGGTTGCAAATACACCATTGTAATTTATGACCTTGCCACGGTGGAATTGCCTGCACTTCCAGAGGGCTATATCGTTTCATACCAACGCTGTTGCCGTATTGCGGGTATTAATAACCTTGTAAACAGCGGGGCTGTTGGAAATACATTCTCGATCAAAATTCCTGGAAGTAGCACTGGTCAAAATGCACAAACAAATAGTAGCCCTCAGTTTTTAGTTAATGATACAGCAGTGGTTTGCCAAAACAGCTATTTTCAATTGAACTTCTCAGCCACTGATCCAAATAGTGATTCACTGAGCTATCAATTTTGTGAAGCTTACGAAGGAGCCAGTCAATCGGCACCTTCTCCTGACATTGCTTCTAATCCACCCTATAATACCGTTCCCTATGCTCCACTATTTAGCGGAGGCACCCCTTTGGGAAGTGGTGTTACCATCAACCCTGTTACGGGTTTAATTAGTGGAATAGCGCCAACTATGGTTGGTCAATATGTAATATGTATTTGCGTAAATGAATACAGAAATGGCGTATTGATTGCCACCACACGCAAAGAATTACACCTGGAAGTGAGTGACTGTAGCCCATTACGTGCGCAACTAAACCCACGACCGGCTTTTTGCGATGGTTTAAATGTCAGTTTTCAAAACGATGCTGCTGGTAATCCTCCCAACGCTGACTATCTCTGGGACTTTGGCGATCCACTAAGCGGAACTAATAACACTTCCACACTTGCCTCCACTACGCATACGTTTTCTGCACCCGGAGATTACAATGTAAAATTGAGAGTTACCTTACAAGGAATCTGCTCGGATAGTTCCACCACTGTTGTTCGAGTATGGCCCGGCTTTTACCCAGGATTTACAACAAGTGGCATTTGTGTACTTACTCCTTACCAATTTACTGATACCACTCGCGTAAACTACGGTGTGGTAGATTACTGGCATTGGAATTTTGGCGATAACACAACATTGGCAGATACTTCTCGAATTAGAAATCCACAATACAATTACCCAAGTCCCGGACCCGCCACCGTTACGCTGGTTGTCCAATCAAGCAAGGGCTGTAGAGATACCATACAACAAACCATAACAATTCTAGATAAGCCGCTTATTACAATGGGCTTTACGGATACCTTAATCTGTCAATACGATTCTGTTCGACTAAATGCAAATGGCGTTGGAAATTTTAGCTGGTCTCCCACGGCTGCCATGCTAAATAGTAATACCTCCAATCCAACTGTATTTCCCATGAGTACTACCTGGTATTATGTGAACTTAGAGAACAGTGGCTGTGTCAACCGTGATTCTGTAAAAGTCAATGTAACCGCGGGCGTTTTTATTAACCCAATGAGTGATACAACAATTTGTCAAGGCGATACCATTCGACTTCGTATTAACTCCAATGGGTTGCAATACAATTGGACTCCTGCAATTAATTTGGATAATGCTACTATTCAATCCCCATTAGCAGTGACTAACAGCACTACTACATATCAAGTTACCGGCGTAGTTGGCAGTTGCACAGAAACCAAACAAATTGTTGTACAGACGGTACCCTACCCCATTGCCAGCCTTTCTCCTGATACCACCATTTGTTATAATAGTGCGGCGCAGCTTCGAGGAAGCAGTAATGGCAGAAGTTTTGTATGGAGACCATCCTTATACTTAAATAATCCATCCAGTTTATTTCCCATAGCAAGACCGCCTGCAACACAACAATATATTTTGGCTGTCTTTGATACGCAAGGTTGTCCAAAGCCAGGTTTAGACACGCTTGTTGTAACGGTACTCCCTGAAGTAATTGCCTTTGCAGGCAGAGACACTTCCGTAGTAATTGGACAACCCCTGCAACTAAATGCCAGTGGAGGCCTCACCTTTAATTGGAACCCTGGTATTGGTTTATCCTCTATAAGTATTGCCAACCCTATTGCACGCTATACAACCGGCGCAAATCAAATTCGGTATAGAATGATTACGCGGGATGCAGCAAATTGTGCTGATACAGCCTATTTGAATGTCCGTGTATTTCAAACAGCACCCAGCATTTTTGTACCTACTGGTTTCACGCCAAACAATGATGGTAAAAATGATGTGATACGTCCCATTATGGCAGGGATCAAGGAGTTAAAATATTTTCGGATATTCAATAGATGGGGGCAACTTGTTTACGAAACAAATCAAGAAGGTGATGCGTGGGATGGAAAAGTGAACGGACAGCTGCAAGGCACCCATGTTTTTGTATGGACTGTTAATGCAATTGACTATTTAGGCCAGCCTTATTTTGCAAAAGGGCTGATTACCTTGATTCGGTAAAGAAGCAGCATCTTATCCTACCTTTACAACATGTCATCAATAGTATTAATCACTGGAGCTACTTCAGGCTTTGGAAAATCCTGTGCACAGCTATTTGCTGAAAAAGGGCATCGGCTAATTCTAATTGGCAGAAGAGCTGACCGACTTGAAAAATTGGCAACTACATTTAAAGAGTCTTATAATACCGATTCTTATCTATTACCCATCGATGTACGCAACCAGGAAGCTATCACTACCAGTATTAGTAATTTACCTAGCCATTGGCAAGATATTACCATACTGATCAACAATGCAGGACTTGCTGCCGGAAGAGATTATTTTGAAGAAGCAAAGCTGGATGATTGGAATGAAATGATTGATACCAATATCAAAGGATTCCTCTATGTTTCACAAGCCGTTGCAAAAGGAATGGCTACACGCAAAAAAGGACATATTATTAATATTGGTTCTACAGCCGGGAGAGTAGTCTATGAAAAGGGAAATGCCTATTGTGCTACAAAATACGCGGTAGATGCGCTGAATCAATCGATGCGTATTGATCTATTAAGACATGGAATTAAAGTAACCGCAATCAATCCTGGCGCAGCGGAAACTGAATTTTCAGTAGTTCGTTTTAAGGGAGATCAAGAAACAGCCGCAAGCGTGTATACTGGGATGAAGCCATTGTCACCCGAAGATGTTGCGGAAGTAATTTATTATACAACTACCCTTCCTCCTCATGTTTGCATCAATGATCTAACAATAACCTGCTTACAACAAGCAGACTCAGTTTACATCCATCGGAAATAAACCCTTGTTTTATTGTGCAAGAGAAACACGGACTTGCAAACCAGCGCGCGTATTGGTAATAGGGAAGGCGCTACTTATTTTAGGGATATTGCGGTTTTGCTCAAAATATAACTTCATACTGACTTTATTATTCAATACATAGTCAATAGAAGGAGCAAACCGAATTACTCGTTGACCTCCGGTACCAAAGGCTGTACCCTGATCTAATTTTGAATTAGCCGTTGCATCATCACGCAAACTAAAGTCAACTCGTACCGTTACATCATTATCAAGCTTCATTCCATTTTTACCGATGCGAATATTTTTAATGAGTGGCATTCCCTTTTTACGCCAGTTTAATCCAAACGTAACTTCGGTAGATCTATTCTCGGCCAATTGATAATCAATTAAGCTAAGACTCAATTGCCTACTTTTCCGTATTTCAAATCTGGTTTGCAATTGATTAGTAAAAGTCATGTCCACCTCAATCAATGGCTCAAATGCCTCTTGGATAGTAATATTGGGTATCAAGAAATAAGGAATAAAATTACCCGTAAGTGTATCTCGGAAGGAAGGATAACCCACGCGTAGTGGATCGGTAAACAATAATGCGGTATTAAAGCTATTCATCGAAAAAGTACTTTTATAGCCATGTCTGATGGAGAAATTGGTAAATATTTTATCAAGTCCCGCTAATCGTGAAAGACCATTATAAGTCAAGGTCCAATTAGGTTTTGGCATGAGCGAACTAAAAGGGTTATGCCGAAGTGTAGGATTGGTATTATCAAACAACTTGACAGATACAGGATCCTTATTGGTATACGCTGCAATGAAAGAAGGGATCACTACATCTTGGGCATAACGACCATATCCTTTGTAATATCCGTCCGCATCTACTCCACCCGCCTGATACGGGTTGACAACTCCAAGCGTAGAGGAAAGTATTTTTCGATTTGATTCAAACTGCTTAAACGTTGAAGAAACCACATTAGGATCAAAAGCCGTAAATAATGTTTGATATGAAATATAACTAATACTAAAACTACCTAATGCATAAGGATTGAGACGTGCTAATCCTGACGCACCTGTTGTATCCTTATATAATTCACTATACTGCTTATCAAATGTTTTATCTAAACTTAGATCAATATTAAAATCTTTAAAGGGGCTTACCTGGGCCGTGATAGAAAGTCTTTGATTGTAGCGTTGCTGAATCATAGCACTAACTAAAGAATCACGAGATAATAAACCCTTTTGTCCAAATCGATTAATCCAATTAGTATCTGGTTGATATCCGAAAAGATATCCCAATCCAGGCTGTGCACTTCTAAGATTGAGTCCCATTAATTGGGTACTATCCATATAGCCAGGTAAGCTGGTACCAAAATCCTCCGTGTACTGTATAGCGGTCCGCTTTAATGCGGTAGCAAAGTTTAAAGCCACCCCTGCAAATCCGCCAACCGCACGAGGTCCCTTTGGTAAATTGATACTTGGCTCTTTCACTTTTTTAATCCTCCGCTTTTTGATCTTACTGATGCTACCATCCTTTGCACGAATAGTATCATACCGATACCGCAAGGTAGTGGGCACAAAGGCGGAAGGACTCACTATCTCTTTGTCTTTTTGTTGACCGTCCACATAAGTATTATCACGCGTTGTATCAGCCTTATTGGAACGCTGACCAAAATCAGCTGGATTGGGTGTAGGCTGATCAGGGTTACCCCTGCCACGCGTTGTCTTTGAACGGCTTTTATCTTTTCGTGAATCGGGAGTTCCATTTTTTTGCGCACCCTCTTTAATGCGAGGAGCTCCCATGCCATTTTGCAGTGCACGTATGGTTTTATTTTTATTGTAGAGCTCCTCCCACTTTAGCTCCCCATTCAGTGTACGTGTTTGTGTATTTGAAAGTTTATTTCCCAGCTCTCTTGCCAATAAAGAAGCAGCCAGCCAATTATATTTAGAATTATACCCTGCGCGAAGAGAGGTCCAATCCAACAACGGAATTTTATTGGTGGGAACATTATAATTAAGGGTAAAATCCTGTTGATAATTTGTTGTTCTTCCTCCACGGAAAAAATTAGAACGAATAGAATCTTTTTTAATGCTGTTATCAATGCTGCCGGGCGGCTCATCAATACGTGCATTATTAGTAGCAGAAAAATCCATTGCCAATGAGCGCGTTAAATTCCATTGCAACACATAGTATCTATCAAAAGTGAAAAACTTATTATACGTTTCAGGAATTTTATAAGGCCCTCCTCCCACATTACGAGGACGGGTAGCACCAAATTGACGAAATACATCGGCCCGAGCAGAAATCTGTGAAGGTGCATAGTTAAAATTAAAATCTCGGATCAATGAAAGCCATTTTGTATTAGAGCGAATTAACCGCTTGAAAGGCTCTATCGTTTTTGAAGGAGGTGCATACGTATAGCCAACTACTCCCCTTGTTCTACGTAATTCATCCTGTTCTATTAAAGGATTATGCGCTCGAGTCTGAATATAAGAGTAAGAAAAATCCAGGTTGCTAACACTCCAAGGCATTATTTTCTTTCCATCAGCACGTAGCTTTTTGACGTTGGTGAGATTGACTGTTTTAATAGTGGTTATATCTTGCGCATCGTTTTTAATGGAATCTTTTTTATCGGAAGCAGCCTCTCTGAGTTTCTGCTTCAAGTCAATATCAAGATCATAGGGATCATACTCCGGTGTGCTGCTTCGCTGACTGATACTAGCATAAACAGGTATTTGAATGCCCCACTGTTTAGGAAGTAATTTACCCGCCTCAATTGTCAAAGACGCATCAGCAGTGTAAACATCTTCACGACTTCTTTCGTTGACGCGTTGCTCCAATGTTCCAAATCCTCTGGATCTTGCGGAACCAGAAACCGAAAGTGTTCCCAGATCAGCTAACTTAATATCAGTTCTTGCCAATGCGGCCCAACCACCTTTTTCATCCAGTTGCTGTAAGCGGAGTTCATTGAACCAGACTTCTGCACATAAGGCCTCTTGCAAAACATTCTCCACTCCTAACAAAACGCCGCGCACCTCCCCCAGATTGGGATTTCCTATAATAGCATAGCTCCTTCCATTGGGAAATATTTCCCGATAATAACGAGAAGGCTGAATTCCCGCACGATTTCTTCGGATTTTTAATTCCATTAAATCTTGAAGTGATAAATCCAAATTATTTTCTAATGGCCAGATACGAGCACTATCACGCTCTCCAAATTCTGTTCGCTTAAGTGGTATTTTAACTTCGTAATAGTTGCCGCTAAAGTCATTCCCGATTCGAATTACTGCGTTGACATCTCCTGGTCTAAGTGGCTCTGCACCTGCAACTGACTCGGCATGGATAAACATTTCTAGTTTTCCATACTGCCGCATATCCATGTTCATAGTTTTAAAAACCCCACGCGCCTCATTTTGAGGCAATCCACAAACTTGCATACTCAGGGATTGTTCATTCATTAACAGCGGAACGTTGTTATTACTCAGCTGTTGTTGACGTTCGATTCCTGGAGGAATTCGATAGACGATGGGTTGTCGCTGGTCATTCTCCTCCACATTAACGGAAAGTATATTTACCGTAGCGTAATCAGGAATAGGCAGATTCGTATAATTACCAGTTGTATCAAGTTGATTACGGAATCTTCTCCATTGATTTCTAATCAACTCCAGTTTTCCAAAACGAAGTACCACTGAATCTTGAAATCCTGTCATGAACATTCGAATGAATCGAATGGATTTGAAATCTGGAATATTACCTACTTTTTGTTGAAATTGTTCTACGGGGATTCTGAATAAGTACCAACGCTCAGACCTAGTTTGCCCATTTGCCAACGTGACGGTAGGTGTACGGATATCCGTAATAAAGTTAGTGCCAACACCCATGTTGGGAAGGATATCAACACGATATTGAAAATATTCCTCTGCTTCATTCATCGTGTTATCCCGATTAAGCTCTTCCGCATCAGGATATTGCGTAAATGCCGTAACAAACTGCGTGTTGTTCCCTGCTAAAGGAGAATTACCGTGTGGATTATTGATATTCTTATAGCGCCGTAGTATACCGGCATTCTCCTGATCAAATTGTTGATCTCTGTATGGTTTAAAATTATCTCCTGAAGGATCCAGTAAAGCCCGTTGATAAACTGGAGAACTGGCTCCAAAATTAGTTCGCAATAAAGCCAAATAATCCTGGAATTTGAATTGCTCCTCCTCATCAGTTAATCCATCAAAGCCAACATCCTGGTATTGACGATCAGCGGGTGTATTGCTGAATGCATTCGTTACCTGTAAAGGAATCGAAGGCACCTTACCCCAGACAGTTGAACTATCCTCTCTTGCATTATTGGTAGGCGTAGCCAATCCATTTTCATATTGTCGTTTACCATCTCTGAGTACATCTTCAGAAATATTACCAAGATTAAAATAAAGCTGTCCTCCAAAAGGATTTGTAGCATTATTTAGAAAAGGATCTTGTAACCAAAATTCTATGAATTCAATATTTCCTGTTTCAAAATCAGTTTGGTCAATATTTCGCATCAAGCCCCCCCAAGCATTCCGTGGATTTCTCAACCGGCCATTGGCATCCATCCGATTGGGATCTGTTTCAAAGTTGTAAGGGCCTTTATCTCTTGGATAAAATGCCATATCAAATGTGGTCAACAAGCCTTCGCCAAATTGGGTACTTCGACGAGGAAAAATTTCACGCTGCAATACCTGTCTTACACGTGGATCAGAAAGTTCATTTAAATCATCAATTGGATTATTTGCATTTCGTTTCTCTTGCAATACAGGCTCAATATTATACCAGGCCAACTTAGCTCGGTTGCGACCGCTACGCAAATCATTGTTGAGTGAAGACTCAGGAAATAATCCATTTCCTTGGGGAACTGAAGCTAAGGCCCAACTCAGTAAAGGGAATCGGAGATCAATTGCCGCCCGTGCTCCTTCGAAATCATCCACATAAACTTGTCCAGTGTTTTGTCGAGAACCATCGTAATTAGTTCCATTAATTTGTTTGGCGTGTCCTGGTTGCAAAATAGCCGCTTCTGCATAAGTAGTGATACTAGAATTGGCTTTTGACGAATAAAAGGGTAACCGATTAAGTAATTTTGTTAATCGAGGCAGCTCGTTTCGATAATCCAGATCCATCCCAAACATTGTATTTCGAATAGGATCTTCTCCATAGGATTGCTTAATGAAAAAAGGTCGCTCACCTAAGCGAACAATAGTACCTCCCAATGATAATCGCTTGCTGGCTAAATAATCTAGTCGAACGCCTAAGAAATTCCGTTGTTGAAAACCAAATGCCTGATTATTTTCATAATTGATGTTAACCGGAACACCCGAATTAATGATGGCTTGATTTACTACACGTAAGGTTCCCAAATCATAGTTGATTTCATAATCAACATTTTCAATTAGCTGTTGTCCTCCAGCAGTGACAGTCACTGAACCTCTTGGAATATTGTAACCTAATTGATACTCGCTGGTCCCTGCTTGTCCGGGCATGGCACCACCAGGTCCGTTAGCACCAGTTCCAAATCCTGCAGAGCGTGAACGACCAGAAATTCTAAATCGGTTTAGGTTGGCGTAGGTTTGCGCAATAGCTTTGATGGTGTCATACAATGGGTAATACAGATACTTATTACGCGTAGCTTGATTACTGTATAAATAATCTAAGTCATGTCCGAATGGCTCCAGTACCGGAAAAATTATTCGACTTTGAGAAGAAATAACAGTAAACCCTTCTATAAAGTCAAATATACCATCAGACTGAGGATCATTTTGATTATTCAATCGATCCAAATTTACCTGTGAAATGATAGGCATTCCCTTATAAGGATCAACCACATCCGTAGGAGGGAGATAACGCTTTTCACCCAAGCTGGGTTCCTCATATAAAAGATCTAAACTAAAATCCTGTCTTTCCAATTGACCAAACCCAACAGAGTAAACATTCTTCATCATCAAATCCCAAATAGGAAGCTGTGTCCGTTGAGAAGTAGCCTTTAATAATTTCAAAAAAAGTACACGCTGTGCATTTCCAGTTGTATCAGGCGGCACATCTTGTGAGAACTCACCCACTTGGTATACTTTTCCATTATAGGTGTATTGAAATGCTACCCCTAACACTTCATCAGGTTGTAAGGGTTGATTTAATGAAACAAATCCTATTTGAGGATTAAAATAGTATTCAGCAGGTTGTAATTTTCGAGCGAATGTTTTTTCAAAATCCTGAACAGGAGTCAGCCCTAAGCCAGTCAATGCGCTTTGTGCTTGGGACGAATTACGGTATGATGGATTCCCTGTGAGTAAACTATATAAATTATTCGCGTCATTACGAGGCAGCTCATTACCCCCTGCAGAAAGTAGGGAACTATAAGGTCTGCGTTCGCCCAGATCCATAAAAGCAATAACATCGCGCGTATTCGTAGTAGTACCATTTCGATTGGTTACCCATACTTCCATTCGCAGAATTTGAACCTTTGAATTTACTACGGGCAATTTCTTCATTGCCGTGTTGTAATTGGAACGGAAATACTGGGTTAGTAAAAAATGACGATTCTCATCATATTCATCTGCTTTCAAACTAAATCGTTGTGCAGTAGTGCCTCCTTGAACGCCCATAGTCTGTCTTTGTGATCGTTGATTAGCCAAAACAGTAGTCACAAAAAGTTTTCCAAATTGCAATTGCGTTTTGACTCCAAACAAAGATTGAGCACCAGGAATCAATGTGCCTTTTGAAGCAAAGCTGGTATTTCCAGCCTCAAACTGTTTAACAATATCATCATCCTTTCCCTTGAAATCCAACTTCAGTTGATTATCAAAATTGAAATTGGCTAATGTGTTATAATTGATTGGAAGTTTTAATTTTTCTCCAATTTGCGCATCCATTTGCAATTGGGAGTTCATATTAAAATCAAATCCTCCATTTCTACGTGCGCGTTCAGGCAGGGTTGGGTTCTTAATATTTTGACCTTGATACCCCGCTAAAAAATCTACATATCCGGCTGGCTTTACCTCAATTCGCACTTTACCATCAGGCCCTACTCCCATAATTCTGTTGAACCAATCATTATTCACACGAAACTGTGGTCCTTTTGGTTTTCGATTCATGTTGGTCAACATCGCCGCTCTTTTTCGGAAATATTCAGTCTCATCCTGTCTGCCTTGCAAACGCAAAAACTCATTCATCGAAAAAGTAGCAGGAGCCCTATATGCACGATCCCCTATCTGTTCACTTACGATGTACTGCTTTGCAATGGGATCGTATTCAACCTTTCTACGGATAAATCCAGTATCACGCAAATCAAAGGAATGTGTACGGCGAGCCGTATAGTAATTCCCATAACGATCAAGAATAGGGAATCGAATGGTATCTGATTGAGAATAAAAGAGACCTGCTCCGCTAGCGGAAAATGACATCAAGGAAAGGACCATCGGCAAGAAATGCCGTCCCGTATATGCAACAACGCGATTCAATCTTTCTCGTCAGGTTAGTTTGGGCGATTTAGAGTGAGCGAAGGGCCATTTTTACCAAATCCTCCACGCCCATCTCGGGGTTCGCTTTTAGCGTTTTTTCGACAGCCAAAGAGGCAGCTTGTTTAGGGATGCCCAACGCAGTCAATGCATTTAACGCATCCTGTTGCAAACTATTGTTTATCAGAGGAGAATTATTTGAACTAAGGGTGATTTTGGCCAATTTATCCTTGAGTTCCAAGACCAGTCTTTCCGCAGTTTTTTTCCCAATTCCTTTGATAGATTCAAGCGTCTTGACATTGCCTTGAATAACGGCCTGTGCCAGCTCCTCTGGTTTTAAATAGGAAAGCATTACCCGAGCAGTACTGGCACCTACCCCTGAAACGCTTATAAGTTGTTGAAATAGATCCCTTTCTGAGATATCGCCAAAGCCATAAAGTAAATGCGCGTCCTCCCGAATCAATAAAATGGTATAAAGAAGCCCCTCTTCCTTTTGCTGAATTTTTGAGTAGGTGTTCAAACTAATATGAACCTCGTACCCCACCCCATTTACATCCAGCCATACATGTGTGGGAGTCTTTTCTATAAATCGGCCCCGTAAAAAACTGATCATAACGCAAGTTAAGGAGCGACTCGGGGTTTACCTTAATTTTGGCCACTTTTTAACCCTGTAACATGAGTGCAAAAATCCATGCGGCCATCACCGCTGTTGGAGGGTATGTTCCACCCGACAAACTAACTAATCAGGACCTGGAAAAAATGGTGGACACCAATGATGAATGGATCCGAACAAGAACTGGTATCACTGAACGCAGAATTCTCAAAGAACCCGGCAAGGCTACTTCCGATATGATTGTACCAGCCGTACTGGAACTTTGCGCTAAAAGAGGAATTGCTCCAGCTGAAATTGATTGTTTAATTGTTGGGACAGTAACCCCTGACATGGTATTCCCTTCAACCGCCAATCTGGTCTGCCATAAAATTGGCGCTGTCGAAGCGTGGGGGTACGATCTCTCTGCAGCCTGCTCCGGCTTTTTATTTGCATTAGCGCAGGGAACAGCACTAATTGAAAGCGGTAGATATGAGAAAGTGGTGGTCTGTGGCGCGGATAAAATGAGTGCAATTGTTGATTACACAGATCGAGCAACCTGTATCATTTTTGGTGATGGCGCGGGTGCTGTTTTATTGGAACCCACCACTGAACAGGTAGGCGTAATGGATTCCATATTACGTACCGATGGGAGTGGCAGCCAATATCTTCATATGAAAGCAGGAGGATCCTTAAAACCTGCAAGTGCTGAGACAGTTGCCAATCGAGAGCACTTTGCGTATCAAGAGGGGCAAGCTGTTTTCAAATTTGCGGTGAAAGGAATGGCGGACGTAAGTGCAGCGCTCATGGAAAAAAACAAACTCAAAGCAGATGATATTGCATGGTTAGTTCCACATCAAGCTAATCTGCGTATCATTGATGCAACGGCCAATCGTATGGGACTGGGCACAGAAAAAGTTATGATCAATATTGAACGATTTGGCAATACCACAGCCGCTACCATCCCACTTTGTTTGTGGGAGTGGGAGAGCAAACTAAAAAAAGGAGATACTATTATACTCTCCGCATTTGGGGGAGGATTTACCTGGGGGGCCATTTGGGTAAAATGGGCATACGATACTAAATAACGTAACTTGTTAATCAACGCTTGTTTATGAAAAAACAAAAATTATCTGGATGGGGTTCTGTAGCAGTACATGGAGGGCATAAAAAAGATCCTTCCTACGCACACCTCACACCCTTATACGCCAGCAGCACCTATGTTTTTGATTCAGCGGAACAAGGTATGCGTCGGTTCACAGGTCAGGATGAAGGTTATATCTATGCCAGATGGGGAAATCCCACCATAACAGAGGCCGAAGAAAAAATTGCAGCATTAGAAACGTTCGGAACTGGAAAAGAGGCTTCAGCAATTTTACATGCATCAGGAATGGCTGCTATTACAACGCTAATGATGAGCACACTCAGCCAAGGAGATAAAATTCTTTCACATTTTTCATTGTACGGAGGTACGGACGAACTCGTGCATCGCATACTACCCCGCTTTGGAGTAAGTGCCACCATTGTAGACCTAAGGGATTTGGAAAAAGCAGAAGACGCATTACGAGCAGATAAGCAAATCAAAATGGTTTATCTGGAAACACCTGCCAATCCAACTATTCAATGTGTAGATATTGCGGCACTTAGTGCATTGGCAAAAAAGTATAATTGCATAGTTGCGTGTGACAACACGTTTGCCACACCTTACTTACAACAACCCTTTGCATTAGGAGCTGATTTTATAGTTCACTCAACAACAAAATTTCTGAATGGCCATGGAACTGCCATAGGCGGAGCACTAGTGGGAGCAGATATTGAAAGAATGCGAGGTCCCGTTTTTAAATTCCATAAAACTACAGGCGCTAACTCCAATGCGTTTGATGCATTTTTATTAGTACAAGGTATGAAAACGCTGGAGGTAAGAATGGATCGTCATTGTACCAACGCAGAAAAAGTAGCACAGTTTCTTTCCTCGAACAAGAACGTTGCAAGAGTGAATTATACTGGGCTTCCTCAACACCCCGATTTTGCAGTTGCGGCAAAGCAAATGAGACATGCCGGCGCTTTACTTTCCTTTGATGTAAAAGGAGGACTACAGGAAGGCATCAACTTTATGAACAAATTGAATTTTTGTACCCGTGCCGTTTCGTTGGGAACCTGTGACACCCTTCTCTCACATCCGGCATCGATGACTCATTTTAGTGTACCAAAAGAAGAAAAAGAAAAATATGGCATCACAGAGGGATTGATTAGAATGCACGTGGGTATTGAAACTGTAGATGATATTATTGCTGACCTCGAACAAGCCTTACAATAAAATAAAATGGCTATTACAATACGACGTGCTACAGCTCCCGATTGCCCACGTTTGTTGGAGTTGATTCAAGAATTAGCGCTTTATGAAAAAGCACCCGATGAAGTTACTGTATCCTTAGCGCATTTCACAGAGAGTGGTTTTGGAACACAACCCATCTGGTGGGCTTTTGTTGCAGAAGAAGAAAATGTAATTCACGGCTTTGCCTTGTACTATATCCGCTACTCTACCTGGAAAGGACAATGCTTATACCTGGAGGATATTATAGTGACAGAAAAAATGAGAGGAAGGGGAATCGGAGCCCAGTTATTCGAAAGAATACTAGAAGAGGCAAAAGAAAGAAAATTAGTACGCGTGGTATGGCAGGTTTTAGAATGGAATGAACCCGCCATACATTTTTACAAAAAATACAATGCCACATTAGATCCCGAATGGGTCAATGGTGCCATTGAAATAAGAATAGCTCCCTAAGTTCAAGCATTACGAAACACCATTGACCAGTGTTTCTCTCTGTATTTTTTGGATTAACCCCTGTAATACTTTACCCGGACCCACCTCAGTAAATTCAGTAGCCCCATCTGCAATCATGGCTTGAACACTTTGCGTCCATTTAACAGGACCCGTCAGCTGATTGATTAAATTTTGCTTGATAGTAGCGGGATCTGTTACAGGCATAGCCACTACATTTTGGTAAACAGGACAAGAAGGGGCATTGAATGTAATGGTTTGGATGGCCACTTGTAATTCTTCCTCTGCTGCTTTCATCAATGGAGAATGAAAGGCGCCTCCTACAGGCAACACTAATGCTCGTTTAGCACCCGCCTCTTTCAATGCAATACAAGCTTTTTCAATACCCGTTACAGATCCACTAATCACTAATTGTCCTGGGCAATTATAATTAGCAGGGACAACTTTATCTGAAATACTAGCACAAATGCCTTCCACTTTCTGGTCTTCCAACCCCAACACTGCCGCCATGGTACCCGGTTCCAACTCACAAGCCTTCTGCATAGCATTAGCACGAGCTGCTACTAAACGAAGACCATCCAAAAAAGAGAGTACCCCAGCCGCTACTAATGCAGAAAACTCACCCAACGAATGTCCGGCAACCATAGAAGGTTGCGGATGCTGTAAGGTTGAATAAGCTAGCATAGAATGCAAAAAAATTGCAGGCTGTGTTACATCCGTACGACGCAGCTCTTCCTCAGTTCCTGAAAACATGATAGCAGCTAAATCAAAACCAAGTTGCAGATTGGCTTGTTCCACTAATTTTTTTGCAGTTTCCAATTGCTCAACAATTGATTTTCCCATTCCTGGAAATTGCGATCCTTGGCCGGGAAATACATAGGCATGTTTCATAATTAAAAACGAATAGGTCAGCTTAATCTTTTACCAATCAAACGCATGAACTCACTGCGTGTAGAGTTTTTATGAAACTCCCCATCAAATGCGGATGTAGTAGTAACAGAATTTTGCTTTTGAACACCTCGCATCATCATACACAAATGCTGCGCCTCCACTACAACGGCTACCCCCAACGGATTGAGTGTGTCCTTGATGGCATCTTTGATTTGAATCGTCAAACGCTCCTGGACTTGCATACGTCTCGCAAAAACATCCACCACACGAGCCACTTTACTTAAACCAGTTATCCAACCATTGGGTATGTAAGCTACGTGCGCCTTCCCAAAAAAAGGAAGCATATGATGTTCACACATACTGTATACTTCAATATCCTTAACCACAATCATTTCACTTACATCTTCATGAAACTTGGCAGAGTTAAGTATAGCATGCGCATCTAAATGATAGCCTTGCGTTAAATATTGCATTGCTTTGGCTACCCGCTCTGGTGTTTTAATGATGCCTTCCCGCTCAGGATCTTCTCCTAACAGGGCAATGGCCTCTTTATAATTCTTGGTGAGTGCCAGCGTGGCTTTCTCATCGTACTGTTCAGTTTTCTTATAGGCCATAAAATAGTTTTAGGCAGGATACTCTACAAAATTGCGAGGCGTTTCATAAAGTCGTATCTGAAGATCCAACTTATTATCCAAATGAGGTCGTAGCAGGTCAAATATTACAATAGCAATATTCTCAGCCGTAGGATTGAGGGTGGCAAATTCAAGGGTATCCAAATTTAAATTCCGATGATCAAAACGTTCCACAATTTCTTGCTGAATCAAATCACTCAAAATTTTCATATCAATTACATATCCTGTTGCTGGATCAGGAAATCCCGAAACTTTGACAATCAGTTCGTAATTATGTCCATGATAATGCGGCAAGGCACACTTTCCAAATACCCTTGCGTTCTCGGCATCTGTCCAAGTAGGATTAGCCAGGCGATGCGCCGCATTAAAATGTTCCTTTCTGTATACCGCAACTTTATTCGCCATAATATTCTACATAAATTCTGGGAGTTTCAACTAATTTGATGCAATGTAATTTTACTTGTACAGGCAATGAAGGCGCTAGCTCATTCCAAATTCCAGTCACCAAATTTTCGATAGAACACAGCTTATCCTTCATGAAATCTACATCTAGATTTAAATTACGGTGATCTAATTTATCAATCACACGCTCCCGGATAATAACGGAAAGCTTCTTGGCATCAAAAATAAATCCGGTATCAGGGTCTGGTTTGCCCTTGATAGTAACTGATAGCTCAAAATTGTGGCCGTGCCAGTTTTTATTTGCACATTTACCAAACACCGATTCATTCATTTCCGGCGTCCAGTTGGGATTGAGCAAACGATGTGCCGCATTAAAGTGTTCAATCCGAGTCAAGTAAACCATGCTTTACTTTTTTCTTCCCATCAGCATTGGGCGCAGGAAGGATGAGGGGCAAAGTTAGTCCTATTCAACTAATTTTACAATATGAATTGTTTGATTGTAGCAGCTACACCCATAGAAATTCAACCTTTTTTGAAAAGCCTTCAAGAAGGAAATGCGTTGATTGCTTCAGCTATTCAGATTGATGTACTGATAACAGGTATTGGTTTACTAGCCACCTCCTATTCCCTGCAAAAACAGATACAACTAAAAAGACCGGACTTAATCATACAAGCAGGTGTTGGGGGCTGTTTTGATAAAAAACTGAAACTGGGGAGGGTGTTTATTATAAAAAAAGAAGCGATAGCGGATCAAAGCGTGATAGAATTAAACGCGCTAAAAACATTATTTGATCTTGACTTAGTGCCAGCCAATCAACCCCCTTATAAGAAGGGATGGCTGGTTAACCCCCATGCCATTCTGAAAAAAATCAAATTACCGAAAGTAACAGGTATTTCAGTCAACGAAATCACCACACAATCACAACGAGTTCGTTTTTACAAAAAACAATTTAATCCACTTATTGAATCAATGGAAGGAGCTGCACTTCACTATGTTGCGCTTCAAGAAGGAATTCCATTCATACAATTGCGCAGCAGCAGTAATTATATAGCAGAGCGAAATAAGAAAAACTGGAATATGCCAGCTGCAATTGCATCGCTCAACCAATCCCTACTTAACTTATTACAGGCGCTATGAAACTACGGATTGGCTTTTCGCCTTGCCCTAACGATACGTTTATTTTTGATGCATTAGTGCATGGAAATGTTGACACGGGAGATATACAATTTGAACCGATAGTAGAAGATGTTGAAACGCTAAATCAATGGGCGCAGAATGGTAAACTGGATATCACTAAGCTTAGCTTTCCAGCACTCTTCAGCGCGCGTGATCACTATCAGCTGCTTGATGCAGGAAGTGCGCTTGGAAAAGGAGTTGGCCCATTACTGGTAACAAAGGGGAATAGTTCACTGACAACCGCAGATATACTCCAACGTAAGGTATTAATACCAGGCAGTAATACAACGGCGCACTTACTGTTTTCACTAGTATTTCCCAATGCCACACAAAAAGAATTCATTATTTTCTCTGCAATCGAAGAGGCCTTACTGCAAAACAACCAATTGTTAGGTGTGCTTATTCATGAGAGTAGATTCACCTATGAGAAAAAGGGATTAACTAAAATCATGGATCTTGGGAATTTTTGGGAAGAACAGTTTAAGGTTCCTATCCCTCTTGGAGGTATTGCTATAAAACGCACGCATACACAATCCTTGAAAAAGCAGTTGGAGGAATGGATTCGAAATAGTCTTGCCTACTCCTGGGCAAACTACCCGCTACTTTCCACATTTGTTCAACGTCACGCCCAGGAAATGGAAGAAGTTATTATGCGAAAGCATGTTGAGCTTTATGTGAATGAGTATACCCATTCACTAGGTACAGCAGGCAAACAAGCTATTCAAGTACTTTTCCAAAAATATCTAGGGCTACAAAAACAATCTCCAACAACTCCCCCGGTTTCCCTTTTTGTATAATGGTTGGTGGTCAAGATGGCTTGAGTGCTTTTGCATATACCTCTAAACAACGCTTTCTTGCAAATTCATGCGCTACAATAGGCCGGGCATAGGTCAGTGCCTCAAACGTTGGAACCCATTTACGGATATAGTGCAACTCAGGATCAAATTTCTGTGTCTGCAAATAAGGATTAAACACTCGAAAGTAAGGAGCCGCATCACAGCCAGAACCAGCCGCCCATTGCCACCCCCCATTATTAGCAGCTAAATCATAGTCGAGCAACTTCTTGGCAAAATAAGCTTCACCCCATCGCCAATCAATCAACAAATGCTTTGTTAAGAAAGATGCCACAATCATACGAACCCTATTGTGCATATACCCCGTTGTATTTAACTCACGCATACCCGCGTCTACAATTGGATAACCAGTCTGACCCTCACACCAAGTTTGAAACTCCGCTTCATTATTACGCCACTGAATAGCATCATAAGCAGGTTTAAAAGAATTCCCCACTACGTGTGGGAAATGCCATAAGATCATATGATAAAAATCACGCCAAATCAATTCGTTGAGAAAAGTCTCATTTAAAGCACCGGCTTGCCGTGCTAATGAACGTACACTGATTGTACCAAAGCGAAGATGAACACCCAGTTGAGTGGTTCCTTTAACAGCAGGCAAATCTCTCCTTTCCTTATATCGCTTAATGGTATCACTTTGCCAAGTGGAAAGTGGAAATAAGAAACCTGTTGCAGTAAAACCAATGCTGGCCAATGTAGGAAAATCACCACCAATAAATGAAGCACAGGCATTCAATAGTTTCTCTGAAGGATAAGATTGTAAATCCTTTTTTTGCAAAGTTGCTTTCCAACGACGCGAATAGGGAGTAAATACAGTATACGGCTTACCGTCTTCTTTTACAACCTCTTGCTTCTCGAGTAAAACCTGATCCTTGTAACTCTTAAATACTACGCCATTACTTTCTAACAATGTCTTTACTGCAGCATCCCGCTGAATTGCATAAGGTTCATAATCATGATTTATAAATACACTTTTGATTGTGTAGTCACGCAACAATTCAGAAAATACTTGTAGAGGGTTGCCCACTCTAATAGCAAGTCCAGCTCCCACTTGTTGCAATTGCAAATGCATCGCAGACAAAGCCTGATGTATAAATTCTACCCGCCGATCAGATTTGTCTTCTAAGTCATTTAAAATATTGGTATCAAAAATGAAAATAGGCTGTACGGGAACCCCACTAGCAAGCGCTTCGTGAAAACCGCGATTGTCCTCGATTCGCAAATCCCTTCTAAACCAGAAAATGGAAATTGGTTGCATTACACGTTGAAAACAAATTAATTAACAGATAGTTGAGAGAAATTATTAAAAGTTAGTCACATTTATTCCTCATAAAATTGCGGAAAATAACGAGGCTTTTCAGTAAAAATACGGATACCCCAAATTGAAAATTTGGTAAATGGAATTTTAGTTTTACCACATGGAAACACGTAGTAAAAACAAAAAAAGAAGTTGGCCTAGTTGGCAAATTGCCATTCAGGAAGAATCCTATCAGCAAATATCCTCTGAACTACATGATAATGCTTGCCAAACAATTTTATTAGCCATTATCAACTTACATCGGATAGAAAAAAATAACCCTGCTATTAAGATCAATGACACTATTGAGTTATTAGAGGAAACTCTCCGAGAAATACATCAACTTTCTCGCTCATTGAATGGGGAGTTAATTCTATCGATAGGGTTATACGCAGCACTTGAAAAGCAATTAGATCGGATGCGTAATGCCTGTGGAATGCAGACCTCCTTTTTAATTCAAGGGAAGGAACAGCACTTAAATGATGAAATGGAGTTGATTATTTATAGAATTGTTCAGGAAGCCTTAAATAATATATTAAAACATGCAAAGGCTACTCGTGTGGACATTATAATGAATTTTTTAGAGCACGAACTCTGTGTTAAAATAATTGATAATGGAAGAGGGTTCAACCAAGCCGCCAGAAAAGTTGAATCAGCAGGTCTGCGCAACATGAATTTCAGAGCAGCATCACTTCATGGAAAATTAAACATAGACAGTTCGCCCAATCAAGGCTGTTGTCTTACCCTTCAAATCCCTTGCTTAAAAACCAATCTATGATACGAATTATCCTTGTTGACGACCACGTCATGCTACGCAATGCCTTAGCCACCCGCATTAATGAGTTCGAAAACTTTAAAGTGGTGGATCAATGCAACCATGGTAAAGAGCTTATCCACGCCTTGCAATCAAACCCCGAACCGGATCTGGTGCTACTAGATTTAAACATGAAGGAAATGAATGGCATGGAAACAGCCCTTTGGCTGAAGAAGAATCGACCTTCCATTAAAGTACTTATGCTTACTATGTACGACTCCGATCTAACGTTGATACAATTATTGCAATTGGGCGTTAAAGGAATTCTACATAAATCAGCTAACGCCGCTGACTTGAAGGCCGCAATCACTACTATTGCCACTGAAGGCCAATACTATTCAAATCACACTACCACAAAATTGGTCAATCTGGTTAATAGTAAGGAGGAAGGGACAAAACGACTACAAAAGTCTTTATTAAATGATGAGGAGATTTTCTTCCTACGATTAGCCTGCTCTGACATGACTTATAAAGAAGTAGCACAACGGATGAAATTAAATCCAAGGACAGTTGACTCCATTCGAGATCAATTGTTTATCAAACTGGATGTAAAGAGTCGCGTGGGGCTTGCCATGGTAGCAATTCGAAATGGAATTGTTTCCCTTTAGAGTACTATCTCGGGTACTTCAGCTGGAATAACTAGTTTACCGGCGGTTTTAGATTGAATTTCTTCAACTGTAACGCCGGGAGCACGTTCACGTAGTAAAAATCCATCGGGCGTAATATCCAACACGGCCAGATCAGTGACCACTTTTTTTACGCATCGCACTCCGGTAAGTGGCAGTTCACACTGAGAAAGCAACTTGGATTCTCCCTTGGGATTCGTATGCATCATGGCCACTATTATATTTCGAGCACTGGCAACCAAATCCATAGCGCCTCCCATTCCCTTAACCATTTTTCCGGGGATTTTCCAATTGGCGATATCTCCTTGGTCACTGACTTCCATAGCTCCCAAAACCGTCAGGTCTACTTTGCCAGCTCGAATCATTCCAAAACTAACAGCCGAATCAAAAAAAACAGACCCCTTCACTGTAGTGATAGTCTGCTTGCCTGCATTAATTAGATCGGGATCAACTTTGTCTGCTGTGGGAAACGGACCCATACCTAGCAGCCCGTTTTCACTTTGTAATATTACATCTACCCCAGGGGGAATATAATTCGCAACCAACGTAGGGATACCAATACCCAGATTCACATAAAAACCATGCTTTAATTCGCTGGCTATGCGTTGTGCTATTTGCTCCTTTGTAAGTGGCATATGAATGATATATAAATCAAGCGTGACTAATAGTTAGTTGTTCAATTCTCTTTTCATAGTTCTTCCCTTCGAAAATTCTATGCACATAAATCCCAGGCGTATGAATCAAATCGGGATCCAGGCTTCCGGCAGGCACTAACTCCTCCACCTCGGCAATTGTAATTTTTCCAGCCATCGCCATTAATGGATTAAAGTTCCTAGCCGTTGCATGAAAGATTAAATTTCCCAAGGTGTCCCCTTTCCACGCTTTTACAATGGCAAAATCAGCATCAAAGGCATACTCCATTAGATACTCTTTGCCAGAAAAGCTTCTAACTTCCTTTCCAATGGCTACTTCTGTGCCTACTCCTGCCGGTGTATAAATTGCTGGCATACCGTATCCAGCTGCCATGCAACGTGTAGCCAATGTGCCTTGTGGTATTAGCTCTACTAACAACTCGCCACTCAATAGTTGGCGCTCAAATTCAGCATTTTCACCAACATAGGAGGAAATCATTTTACGCACTTGCTTCTGTTGTAACAGTAGCCCAATTCCAAAATCATCAACTCCTGCATTGTTAGAGATACAGGTTAGCTCCTTCACACCTTTCTTGACTAAAGCAGCAATACAATTTTCAGGAATACCACATAGTCCAAAGCCACCAAGCATAAGAGTGGCCCCATCTTTTATATCAAAGATGGCCTCATCTGGACCTGTTACAACTTTATTCATAGTGTATGTATAAATGCTAAATTAAGGACTTACTCTGCAGGAAGCGTTCTACCTGGCTTACTGATTTTAATCAGGGGATCCTCCTCACGCTTAGAAATTGAATCCATAATGCTAGCCATCAAAGCAGGATGATTTTGATAATAGGCAAAACTCCTCTTGAACTGCTGCTCAGAAATGGAATGAAAGACTAAAACCTTGTTGATCCAGTCAATCTGCGTTTGTTCTTTAGGTAAGCTGGAATCCTTTGTCAAAATAAAATTATTAACCAAGTTGCCACTACGCAGCATGTCAAACAATACAGCTTCCATCTTATCGGGACCAATTATATCATTGGGTACATCTTGTCTTGACTGACAACCCCACGAGAAGACAACAAAAAGTAAAAAAGCCAGGAGGCCTCTCATAATGTCCTATAAAGTGAAAGATTAGTGATGTCTAATTTTGAAAGCAACTCTTTTGCACGTGCTTTCTGTTCGCCGGTTCCTTTACTAAAAATCTTAAATAATTCATTTCCTTTTCCTTGAAAAAAAATGGGAATGACCATTGAATTCAAGTTCTCGGTATTAACAGTATTTAAATAACTCAATGCGTTAAGAATACCATTCCGAGCAGCTTCTTCATTTTCAAAAAGCACATCTATCCCTGTTCTATAATAGGCATACAACGCGTCGTGAAAGAGTGTGTATCGATTATTATTCAGGTTTTCAGCCAACCAATATCGATTACGTAACCCATCAAAAGATTTCCATCCTGAAATGTCTTTTGAGTCAGGGGCATTATTTACAATATTCCACGCTTTTTGAAAATATACGTCTCCAGTACGAAGGCTAAAAGATGTATAATCTAATCCTAAAATAATATTGATATAATAAGCAATCGTTGCCGTTAAGTTGGCCACCAATGGATCACTACCCTGCACGCGGTTTTCATTAAACTCGATTGGTTGGAATTCAACATATTTAAAAACAAGGTTGTCATCCTGAAAATTCAATAATGGGCTGACATAGGTGGTATTATAGGCAGGGCGAGCCGCTTGAATGGTAAGGCCACCTCTATAAGTGTTATTTCCAAGATCCTGAGAGAGCGTCAGCAAAAAACTGCACTGAATACGCTCAGCAGGTTGAAATACATCCGTGGTCCATTTGCGCGAGTTAATAAAATTAGTGAGCCCGCTTTGAAGCGTCTGAAATACTCTGCGATCAATTTGCGAACTAATCTTATTAGAAAGTATATCTACACGGGCTTGTATTTCCTGGCTACTTGCCAATCCAGGTAGTAAGCAAAGAAATAAGTAGAGTACCGTGCGTCTCATGTCAGCAATTGTTAGCTGAACAGTTCGTCTTCTTGTTTGCGGAAATAAATCTTATCATCCATGAACTCCTGTGTTGCCAATAACGCAGGGTTAGGCATACGCTCATATGCACGAGAAATTTCAATTTGCTCTTTATTCTCATGGATTTCCTCTAAACTGTCGGTATGTGAAGCAAACTCCTCCAGCTTGGTGTGTAATTCTTCTTTCAAAGAGATATTAATTTGTCCTGAACGCTTAGCAACAATAGAGATTGACTCATATAAGTTACCCGTTTTAGCACGTAAATCCTGTAGGTTACGTGTTTCTACATTACTGGTAATTCCTGCACTAAGAAGTCGTCTTAACTTGCTCATTTTTGAGTGTTTTTATATTATTCTGTGAATTATTCAAAATTGTTTCAACAGCTGTCCTCAACTTACTTTCTGGATATCGATCAGTGAATTCATAACATTCATTAATCACTTGCTCAAAACGCTCTACTCGCTTTTCTTCAATACTCATTTCCGCGTATTGGTAGTACGAACGTATAGCCATCAACTTGTATTCATCAGCGCGAATAGATTCAGGAAATACATTCAAGAGAGAAGTGAAGGCAACCCCCGCAGCTCTAAACTGACCTAAGTCATAATAAAGCTGAGCGCTCATAAATTCTTTCGATTCTAGTTTTGCCCTACACTGATCGATGATCGCAGCAGCTTCTTTATTACGAGGTGAACCCGGATGTGTATTAATGAAGGTCTGCATCATCCCCATCGCCTTTACTGTGTTAGTTTGATCTAGTGCAGCTTTAGGAGATTGTTTATAAAAACAATACGCTCTCATATAATCTATCTCCTCGGCGCGTGCACTTGTTGGAAAAATTTCCAAATAACTTTTGAAAAGATTTTCCGCATTCATGAAATCGTAAAGGTTATAAGCACAGTAAGCATACTTGTAATAAATATCTTCAAACTCTTTACTGGTTTTGTAAAAGGGCATGATATCCTCATAAACCTGTTGTGCCTTTGTGTAAGACTTTTTTGCAAAGAACTGTTCGGCCATTCTCAGCTTATAGGCCGCGTCTGGATTTTTCAAAAGCTTACTCATGCTTTTGCCACAACCAGACAACAATCCAACCGAGAGGAAAATCATTGACAACACACTGAATCGCAATAGGATGGACATGGGGGAGCAAAATTACGATGAAGCAACAAAACTTAAGCAAAAAAGATGAACTACCAAGGGTATTGCGTTAATAATAGGCTAAAGCTATGATAGTCAGCCAGAATGAATATAAATAAAGAACCCCGGATGTCCGGGGCTCTTTAAAAATTCTTACTAATCAAGGATTAGTTCTTACGCAGATTTGGATGAGGAGGATCAACACGGTTAGGCCCAGTTTCTCCATCAGCAGCAGCACGTAAATCAACCGTATTGCAATCACCGCCTTGTTGACCGTAATTGAAAATAAAGCGATCCTGGCTGATTCCTTCCTTATCTACCATATAAGTAATGATGGCATTCACGCGATCCCAGCTCATCTGCTGCTCACGCTTGTCAGCAGCACAATAGCCAACTACCACCACATTACAACCTGGGTTATTACGAACACGTGAAGCGGCAGCAGCTAACACAGCTTTTGCATCATCAGAAAGTTTGTTGGATCCAGCCTTGAAAGCAACACTGGGAAGCGCCCCTAATTTTTGCTCACAAGTAGGAGCAACAGGTGCCACAGCAACCTTACAATCGTCTGGGCACTTACAATTACCCACTCCGTCAACGTCAACAGGCTGACAACGAGTTGGAGTAATCAATTCTTTGTCCTTACAATCAGGAACACCATCACCATCGGTATCCAAGCTTACACCGTGTGTATCAACAGGGCAACCAGCAGGTGTTTGTTCACGATCAAATTGATCAGTTACGCCATCACCATCAGTATCCAAAAGCACAGGCTTAGGAATGTTCATCAAGCGTGGGTTACGTAATTCACCATACGCATAATCCAATGGGTTCAACCAGTATAAAGGTTGAACAGCATTTTT